>ENA-OQBG01000113-OQBG01000113.1-human-gut-metagenome-genome-assembly--contig:-NODE-113-length-20185-cov-5.256456_pt1 | contig 20185 bp, 16 predicted proteins | sample MGYA00242746_ERZ504551 | MGnify/ENA primary metagenome ERZ504551 (study PRJEB26092, sample SAMD00036289) | human gut metagenome | host: Homo sapiens | study: EMG produced TPA metagenomics assembly of... | reverse complement strand
CAGGGGCGGGGAAGCGTGCGGGGCCGCCGTGCTCCCACTCCCAGTCGGAGATGGCGCGCTCGTTGTCGTGGATCGTGACGGGCTGGCCGTCGACGGTCCCGAGGTTGCACGCCGCCTCGCACAGGGCCGGGCATACGCGGCTCGTGAACTCGGGCAGGGGTGAGGTGAGCGCGAGGCGTTCGGCGGCGGCCTCCATACGTCCACGGTAGATGAGCTCGTTCCACTCGGGGATGAGGTTGTGCAGCGGGCACCCGCTCGTGCGTGCGCGCCCGAACGATATGCCCGATTGACAGAAGGCGACGCCGCACATCATGCAGCGGCTCGCCTGCTCACGCCGGACATCCTCGCCGGGTTCGCGATACAGCGGGTCGAAGTCGCGCGTGCGTTCATCGGTCGGCCGCAGGACGTGGGCCTGCCGATCCGTGGTGAGAAAAGCTCCGGGTTTACCCATGGTGGGCCTCCTTGGTGCTCATGGGACTGCAGATGGATGAGGGAATGGTGCTTGCAGCGGATGCTGCGCTTGCTGAGGGCGCGGTCATGATTTCGAAGGCGCGCTCGACGGCCGCCTCGTGGGAGTGTCCGGCGCGTTCCTCCTCCGTCACGATCTCGAGCATGTGCCGGTATTCGGTGGGAATCACCTTGATAAAGGCGTGCTCGATGTCGGAGAAGCAGTACAGAAGCCTCATGCCGCGCGGACTCGCCGTGTACCTGACGTGCTCCTCGATGAGTGAACGGATGCGGGCGAGTTCGGAGGCGTCCGGCCGCTCGAGCGTGAGCGTCTCCGCGTTCACGCGGCTGGCAAGCGTGCCGTACTCGTCGTAGACGTAGGCGACGCCGCCCGTCATGCCGGCGCCGAAGTTGTGCCCGACCTCGCCGAGGATGAGCGCGACACCGCCCGTCATGTACTCGCAGCCATGCGCGCCCACACCCTCGACGACCACGGTCGCACCCGAGTTCCTCACGGCGAAGCGCTGGCCGGCAAGGCCGTTTACAAAGCCGCGACCGCCCGTCGCGCCCATGAACGCGACGTTGCCCACGATGACGTTCTCGTCGAACTTGAAGGTCGCGCCCTCTGGGGGTGCCACGGACAGGACGCCTCCCGAGAGGCCCTTGCCAAAGTAGTCGTTCGCGTCGCCGCGCACGCTGAGCGTCATGCCGCTGGGAACGAATGCGCCGAAGCTCTGGCCCGCAGAGCCCGTGCACCGTACCGTGATGGAGCCCTCCGGCAGCCCGTTGGGGTGCGCACTGGTGACGGCATGTCCGAGCATGGTGCCCGTGCAGCGGTTGATGTTGGCAATGTCGACGTCCAGCTGGACGGGGACCATGTGCGAGCGGGCGTGGGCGGTGCGAGGGATGAGCAGCGTGGCGTCGAGCGTCTCGTCGAGGTTCGAATCGGCCGCCATGTAGGGCAGGTAGTGGCGGCAATCGGCCCCGGGGATATGGGAGCCGAACTCGCAGCGAGCCGGCGCGAGGACACGGGAGAGGTCGAGGAGGTCGGACTTCCAGTTTCCGGCGCCGCGCACCTGGCGCAGGCATTCGACGTGCCCGACCATCTCGTCGACGGTGGCGAAGCCCAGACGCGCCATCACGCCGCGCAGCTGCTCGGCGACGAACAACATGAACCGCTCGACGTGCTCGGGCTTACCGGCGAAGCCGTGGCGCAGGCGGCAGTTCTGCGTGGCGATGCCGGCCGGGCACGTGTCCTGCTGGCAGTCGCGCTGCATGAGGCACCCCATGGCGATGAGCGGCATGGTGGCGAAGCCGAACTCCTCGGCGCCCAGCAGGCACGCCACGGCGACGTCGGTGCCGTCCATGAGCTTGCCGTCCGCCTCGAGCACCACGCGGGAGCGCAGGCCGTTGCGCACGAGCGTCTGCTGTGCCTCGGCAAGGCCGAGCTCCAGCGGCAGGCCGGCGTGCCAGATGGAATCGCGCGGGGCCGCGCCCGAGCCGCCGTTGTGGCCCGAGATCAAGATCTTGTTGGCGGCACCCTTGGCGACGCCGGTGGCGATGGTTCCCACGCCCGCCTCGCTCACAAGCTTGACGCTCACGCGCGCACGGGGGTTGGCGCACTTGAGGTCGAAGATGAGCTCGGCCAGGTCCTCGATGGAGTAGATGTCGTGGTGCGGAGGAGGCGAGATGAGGCCGATGCCGGGCGTCGACTGTCGGACCTCGGCGATCCAAGGGTAGACCTTCTTGCCGGGCAGGTGGCCGCCCTCGCCGGGTTTCGCGCCCTGCGCCATCTTGATCTGGATCTCGGTTGCCGAGGAGAGGTACCGGCTCGTCACGCCAAAGCGGCCAGAAGCGACCTGTTTGATGGCGGAGTTCACCGAGTCGCCATCCGCGAGCGGCGTCTCGCGGCGCGGGTCCTCGCCGCCTTCGCCCGAGTTGGACCGGCCGTGCAGACGGTTCATGGCGATGGCGAGACACTCGTGGGCCTCGCGGCTGATGGAGCCATAGCTCATGGCGCCGGTGTTGAAGCGCGTGGCGATGGAGCGCGCGTCCTCGACCTGATCGAGCGGGATGGGCGCGCGATCGGATGCGTCGAAGTCGATCAGGTCGCGCAGGCGCACGACGCGGCCCGGGCGGTGCAGGCGGGCGCTATACGCTTCGAATGCCTCGGCGTCGTCTTCGTGCACGGCACGTTGCAGCAGGTAGACGGTTTGGGGGTCGATGAGGTGGTCTTCGCCGCCCAAGGGGCGCCACTTGGTGAGGCCGAGCGTGGGGAGCTGGTCGGGCGCGGGAGAATGCGCGATTCTCTCCGCGGCATCCACCTGCTCATCGAGTTCGCGCTGAAGCTCGGCGAGGCCCATGCCGCCCACGCGGCTGACCGTGCCCGAGAAGCAGCGGTCGACGAGCTCAGGTGCGAGGCCGACGGCCTCGAAGATCTGGGCGGAATGGTAGCTTTGCATGGTGGAGATGCCCATCTTGGACATGATGGACACCACGCCCGCTGTTGCCGCGCGGTCGAAGCGTTCGATGCCCTCTCGAGCGCAAAGCACACGGCCGTCGGCTTCCACAAGGTCGCCCTCGTGCGCCAGACGCGCGATGTGCGTGTGGGCGCCGTACGGGTAGATGCCGCTTGCCGAGTAACTTACAAGCGCGGCGAGGTCGTGCGCCGAGAGCGCGTCGCCGCACTCGACGATGAGGTCGGCGAAGGTTCGCAGCCCCGAGCGCATCAGGTGGTTGTGAACCGCTCCGACGGCGAGGAGCGACGGGATGGAGACCTCACCTGAGCCCGCGCGGTCGGAGATTGCCACGATGTTCACGCCGTCGCGCACCGCCCGCTCGACCTCGCGGCACAGCTCATCGAGCGCGCGCTCAAGCGCACCTTCTCCCGCATCGCGCAGGTAGACGGCGCGGAAGGTGCGGGCATGGGAAACCCGTGCGGTCGATTGAGGAGATTGCCTTGAACTGCTCGCCCGTGAGGATCGGGGAATCCAGGCGAATGAGCTGGCAGGCGCTGCGGCTGTCCTCCAGCAAGTTGCCGTGATTGCCCAGGTACAGGATGGTCGAAGTGACCACGTGCTCGCGCAGCGCGTCGATGGGCGGGTTCGTCACTTGGGCGAACAGCTGGTAGAAGTAGTCGAAGAAAGAGCGCGTCTTGGTGGAGAGGCAGGCGAGCGGGGCGTCGATGCCCATGGAGGCGAGCGGCACCTTGCCCGTCAGGGCCATGGGGCGCACGACCTCATCGACGTCATCCCAGTGGTGGCCGAGTTTGGCGGCCTCGACGGCCGACAGCATATCTGCCCCGTCGGTGTCTGCATTGCTGCCAGACTCGTCCGCGATGTCCGCAAGGGTGAGCATCTCCTCGGCAATCCAGTCGCGGAACGGCTTGAGCTTGGCAAGGCCAGAGCGAAGCTCGTCGTTGTAGATCACGCGCGCCTGGGAGAAATCGACCTCGAGCATCTCGCCCGGACCGAGCAGCCCGGAGGTGAGGACGTTGGCAGGGTCGACCTCGATGGTTCCAACCTCGGAGGACAGCAGGAAGCGGTCGTCGCGCGTCACGTAATAGCGAGCCGGGCGCAGGCCGTTACGGTCGAGGGCGGCGCCGAGCGTGCGTCCATCGGTGAACGCGATGGCGGCAGGTCCGTCCCAGGGCTCCATGAGCATGGACTGGTAGGCGTCGTAGGAACGGCGCTCCGGCGTGAGCGCGTCATTGTGATCCCAGGGCTCGGGCATGAGCATCGAGACGGCGCGCGTGAGGGGCCTGCCGTTTTGCACAAGGAATTCGAGCACGTTGTCGAGGATCGCGGAGTCCGATCCCTCGCGGTTGATGATGGGCAGCACGCGTTCCAAATCGTGTTGGAGCACGGGCGAATAGAGGTTGGGCTCACGCGCGCGGATCCAGTTGACGTTGCCCTTCAAGGTGTTGATCTCGCCGTTGTGGATGATGAGGCGATTGGGGTGCGCGCGCTCCCAGCTGGGCGTGGTGTTGGTCGAATAGCGGGAGTGGACGAGCGCGACGGCCGTCTTGACGGCGGCGTCGTTGAGGTCGATGTAGAAACGGCGCATCTGGGTCGCGACGAGCATGCCCTTGTACACGATGGTCCGCGCGCTCATGGAGCAGATGTAGAAGATCTTCCCGTCGAGGGAGGGCTCGGCATCGGCGCGCTTCTCGATGGAGCGACGGCACACGTAGAGGGCGCGCTCGAATTCGTCACCGGCCTCGATCGAGTCGGGGCGTCCCAGGAACGCCTGCATGATGGTGGGCATGCAAGCTTGTGCGGTCGAACCGAGGTCGTGCGGATCGACGGGGACGGTGCGCCAAAAGAGCAGGGGGATACCGCAAGCGGCGCATTCCTCTTCGAAGATGCGGCGTGCGTCCACCACTCCGTGTTCATCGCGCGGCAAAAAGACCATCGCCACGCCGTAGTCGCCCTCTGCGGGCAGGAGATGCCCGCACTTCTGTGCCTCCTTGCGGAAGAATCGGTGGGGGACCTGGAAGAGAATGCCCGCGCGTCACCGGTGTTGCGCTCGAGCCCCACGCCGCCGCGGTGCTCGAGGTTCACCAAGACGGAGAGGGCGTCGTCGAGAATCTGGTGGCTGCGCTCACCCTTGATGCTCGCCAGGGCGCCGATGCCGCATGCATCGTGTTCGAATTCGGGTTTATAGAGGGTCGGCTGGTCGTCCTTGCCTGTGGCGGGCGATATGGGTGTCTGTTCCATGCCTGCTCCTTTGCTCTTGATGCCAGTGAGAATCGTTCGGCAGGAATGGTACGTTCGGTTGGTTGCGTGTGGTTTGCAGGTGTGTTTCCCGATGGTTTCCGGCATGCGAACATCTGAATACGCACATTTCACACCCATGCTGAGCTGGGATTATCCAAAAACGGACGAAATACGCCGTCGCATGATTTTTTGCCGCAGGTGTGCTTACGACATTCTTTCCGCAGGCAGCATGCGGTACGCTACGATATGTTTCACGCTTGCAACGCAGCGGTAATTGCATCGAAACGTATGGCGTATAGGCTGCAATCGTCCGCTAGCACCAGCGTCGCTCACGCGCGGCGCGCCACGAAGGGAGCATCTGATGGCCGATCTCACCGACCGCTTCGGCACGATGGTCTTCTCTGAAGACGTCATGAAGAAGTGGCTGCCCAAGGACGTGTACAAAAAGCTCGCGGGAACCATTGAGGAGGGCAAGCCGCTCGACCTCGACGTCGCGAACGCCGTGGCCCACGCCATGAAGGAATGGGCGATCGCTCACGGCGCCACGCATTACGCGCATTGGTTCCAGCCCCTGTCGGGAATCACGAGCGAGAAGCACGACAGCTTCCTTGAGCCCAACCACGATGGCACCGCCATCACCAAGTTCTCGGGCAAGGCGCTCATCAAGGGCGAGCCCGACGCCTCGAGCTTCCCCAACGGCGGCCTGCGCGCCACCTTCGAGGCACGTGGCTATACCGCATGGGACGCCACGAGCCCGGCGTTCATCAAGGACGACGTGCTCTGCATCCCCACGGCGTTTTGCTCCTACACCGGCGAGGCGCTGGATAAGAAGACCCCGCTGCTGCGCTCCATGACCGCCCTCGACGAGCAGGCCAAGCGCGTACTCGCCCTGTTCGGCAAGCATCCCAAGCGCGTCGTGCCTTCCGTGGGCGACGAGCAGGAGTACTTCCTCATCAAGAAGGACGCATACCGTAAGCGCCGCGACCTCGTTATCTGCGGCCGCACGTTGTTCGGCGCGGCTCCGTGCAAGGGCCAGGAGCTCGAAGAGCACTATTTCGGTGCCATTCGCCCAACCGTCTCCGCGTACATGAAGGACCTCGATAACGAGCTTTGGGCACTGGGCATCCCGGCCAAGACGAAGCACAACGAGGTGGCGCCGTGCCAGCACGAACTCGCGCCCGTGTATTCCGAGCTCAACGAGGCCGTTGACAACAACCTCCTCATGATGGAGAAGATGAAGCTCATCGCCAGCCGCCACGATCTGGTGTGCCTGCTGCACGAGAAGCCGTTCGAGGGCATCAACGGTTCGGGCAAGCACAACAACTGGTCGCTCGGTACGGCCGACGAAAACCTCCTCGACCCCGGCGACACCCCGCTCGAGAACTTGCAGTTCGTGGTGTTCCTTACTGCGGTCATCGAGGCCGTCGACAAGTACCAGGATCTCCTGCGCGCCAGCGTCGCGAGCTGCGGCAACGACCACCGTCTGGGCGCCAACGAGGCGCCGCCGGCGATCATGTCCATCTTCCTGGGCGATCAGCTCACCGAGGTCGTCGAGATGCTGATGGACGGCGAGGCGAGCGTCCACGCCACCACCGACACGCTCACCTTCGGCACGGTGCTGCTGCCCAACCTCGAGCAGGACAACACCGACCGCAACCGCACGAGCCCTTTCGCCTTCACGGGCAACAAGTTCGAGTTCCGCGCCGTGGGCTCCGAGGCGAACGTCTCCGACGCGAACCTGGTGCTCGACTGTGCCGTCGCCCAGGCCCTGCGCGACTTCGCGGACGCCCTCGAGGGCACGCCCGAGGACGACTTCCAGGAGGCCGCGCTGGCCTACTGCGCCGAGCATCTGCGTGAGCATCGCCGCATCCTCTTCTCCGGTGATGGTTATTCCGAGGCGTGGGAGAAGGAGGCCGAGTCTCGCGGCCTGTGCAACTTCCGCACCGCCGCCGACGCGCTGCCGGCATTTGTCGCCGAGAAGAACCTCGCGCTGTTCCAGGAGCTCGGCGTGCTTTCCGAGGCAGAGGCCGTGTGCCGCTACGAGGTTAAGCTCGAGAAGTACAACAAGCTCATGAACATCGAGGCCACGACGATGATCCGCGAGGCGCGCCGCACGTACCGCCCGGTCATCACCGCCTACGCCACCAAGGTCGCCAAGGGTCTTGAGGCCATCCGCGCCGCCGGTGCCGAGGCGGCGATGCAGTGCGAGCAGAATACGCTCAATAAGCTCTGCAACGGCATCACCGACATCAACGAGGCCATCAAGGCGCTCGATGCGGTGCACGTCAAGGCGGAGTCCATGGCAGATGGCCAGGAGCAGGCGAATTGCTATGCGCACGAGGTTGCACCCGCTATGGCCGACCTGCGCGCGGCAGTCGATGCCATGGAGGAGATCGTGGCTGCAGATTACTGGCCGGTCCCGACGTATGATGACGTCTTGTTCTACGTGTAGGAACTCTGTTATACTCTTGCGCGCTGTCCCCATCGTCTAGCGGCCAAGGACGCCACCCTTTCAAGGTGGATATCACGGGTTCGAATCCCGTTGGGGGCACCATCGAATTGCCAGCCCGGATCCCTTGCGGGATTCGGGCTTGTTGTTGTAACGGGGCTCGTTCTTTTCATGAATGGGGGAGCAACATGGACGCCAAGCGTATTGCCCGTGCCGGACTCATGGTGGCGCTATTGGCGGCTTCCGCCCAGGTCATGCTGCCCTTTGGTCCCGTGCCCTTCACCTTGCAGACGTTCGTGCTCGCCATGATCCCCGCCGTGCTCGATCGCCGCACGGCGGTCCTTACGGTTGTCGCGTACGTCTTGCTCGGCGCCGTTGGCCTTCCGGTTTTCTCCGGTTTCATGGGAGGCTTCGGTGCGCTTGCGGGCCCCACGGGTGGCTTCCTGTGGGGATTTATCCTGGGGCATGGTGGCAGCCGGCGTTCTGGACAGGGCGCTTCCGGCGCGTATCCCCGCGTACCCGCGTGCCCTCGCATCCGCCGCCGTGTTGCTGCTCGTTTCGTATGTATGCGGCACCGTCCAGCTCATGGCGTTTCTGTCGATCGACCTGTGGGGCGCGCTTGCCATCGCGGTGGCTCCCTTCATCATCCCCGATGCCGTCAAGCTCGTCTGCGGTGCGCGGGTCGGGGTGTCCGTTGCCCGCGTCTTGTCATAAAAATGCGCGCCACGGGACGTGACGCGCATCTTCGAATATGTGCCACAGGGACTGGCGGTTGCTTAGCCAAGCAGCTTCATCGCCGCCTCGTGTGCGGCGTGCTCGCAGGCATCGTCGAGCATGGCGAGCGGCAACAGCTCTCGCGCCTGCATGTCGCCGCCGCGCCCGCGGCGCTCGAGGGCTCGCGTGATGAGCCAATCGGCGAGCTCGGGGTTCTTGGAGAGCGCGGGGCCGTGGAGGTATGTTCCCACCAGGTTGCGGTGGAGGCACCCCTCAGAGCCGTCTTGACCGTTGTTGCCGGTGCCCTCGAGCACTGAGGTGCCGAGCGGATGCTCGCAGGCGTCGAGCATCGTGCGTCCGCCGTGGTTTTCAAACCCTACGAACGGGGCGTCGGCGATATCGGTTTTCACCGCGACGTTGCCCGTGAGGCGGCCTTCGCCACGTACCGTGTCGGCGGCGATGATGCCCAGCCCCTCAACCTTTTCATCGCCCATGTAATACGAGCGCCCGAGGAGCTGGTAGCTGCCGCAGATTGCGAGAACGACGCCATCATCCTCAACGTAGCCCTGCAGCTCGTCGCGCTGGTGACGCAGCTCGTTGGCAACGGCGAGCTGGTCGCGGTCGGCACCGCCGCCTATGAGCACGATGTCCGCCGTGGACAGGTCGAGCACATCGCCCATGTGCACGTCGTCAACCTCGACGGGAATGCCCCGCCACCTGCAGCGGCGTTCGAGGATGATGGCATTGCCGCCATCGCCGTACAGGTTCAAGGCGTCGGGATAGAGGTGGACGATGCGCAACGGACGGCCCAGGTCGAGCATCTTGTCCGAGTGCTGGGTGTCGTCGTCATCGTGGATGGCCGTTACATCGATGGACACGGTTTTCGCATCGCCGGTCACGACGTCCCCGAGCCCCTCGAGCTCCTTGACGATTGGGGGGAACGCGGTGTAGTTGGCAACGGCATGAAGGACCTCGCCGACATCCTCGCCCGCCAAGGTATCGATGACATCGCCGATGCTATTAACGAGCGAGGCGTCGATGCCGGCGTACTTGAGGCGAACCTGCAGGTCGTGCGCGCGCGATCCGCCCGCAAAGGCATGTACGCCGGGAGCGCTCAGACATTCGAAGTCAACGTCCCAAATCCACGAGACGTCGCGTCCGTCCGCATCTGCGTCGTTGAGGTAGAAGGCCATGAGTTTGCCGCCCGAGGCCTTGACCTGCTGGATCTGACGATCGAAGCCCACGGGATTCTTGGCCAGGTCGGTCGCGACGATGCGCCCCTTCGCCTGCCAACGCGTCATGCGCCCTCCGGTGGGCACATAAGTGTCGAGGACGCCCTGGAAGCGGCTGGAATCGCCGTCGAGCGCGTCGAGGACCCAGGCGGCGGTCCAAGCGGCGGTGATGTTGTAGACCATGTACAGGCCGTTGTATCTGGTGGAGAGGGGCGCGGTCTGCGAGGACCCGTCTTGCTGCGCCTTCAATTCGAAGGAATAACCGGTGCTGGTGAGGTGCACGTTCGAGGCCCCCGAGGCGAGGTCGGGGCGCCTCCAGCCACAGGCGGGGCAGTGGTAGGAGCCCAGCTGACCGTATTGGATGTAGTCGTATTCGAGTGGGGCGTTGCAGTGGGCGCAGAAGCGCGACTCGGCGATGTGCGAGGCCTCGCCGCCGGTGGGGCCATCGAGCCCAAAGGGAAGCGAGGGATTGGGCACGCGGTCGGCGATGGAGGCGCACAGCGGGTCGTCGGCATTGAAGATCAGCGTGGTCGTTGGCGACAAGGCGAGCGCCTGCGCGATGACGTCCTGGGTATGGTCGATCTCCCCATAGCGGTCGAGCTGGTCGCGGAACAGGTTGAGCAAGACGAAATACGTGGGCTTGAGGCGCGGCAGGATGCGCACGGTGTACAGCTCGTCGCACTCGAACACGCCCACGCGGCGCTTGCCGGCGGTTCGACGTCGATTGGAGTTCGCCTCGAGCAGGGTGCCCGTGATACCGGTCTCCATGTTGTTTCCCGCTCGGTTGCACACGCAGACGGCTCCGCTCGCCGCCACGGCATCGGCTATGAGGTTCGTCGTGGTGGTCTTGCCGTTCGTGCCGGTGATGACCACGCTTGCGTCCAGGAGGCCGCAAGATCGGCGACGAGTTCGGGGTCGATGGAAAGGGCGAGCTTGCCGGGCAGTGCACCGCCGTTACGATGGAGGACGGAGCGGAGCCCCCAGCGGGCAAGGTCGGCGGTGACGGTTGCGATGTTCGATCTGATGCTCATGAGAGCTCCTATCGTGATGGGGATGTCATGTGCCTGGCGTTCGCTCCCGCCTTCCATGGTGGAGGGCCGGGGAGAACGACGGGCTTACTGGCTGGCAGCTGCGTATCGGGCGCGGCTGCGCTCCTCGGGTGTCATGCGGCTGCGCGGGGAGTAGATGACGTGTGTGCGGCAGCACTCGACGCACAGATCGCATCCGGCGCAGGCATCTGCGTCGATGCGGAACACGGGCGGCTCAAAGCTAATCGCCGGGCAGCCGGTGATTTGCTGGCAGCGGTGGCAGCTCATGCAGGCGTATGCATCGATCTCGGCGGCTCCGCCTCGTATTCGCCGCGCTGGATTTGGGCGCAGGGCGAGGCGAACACCACGGCGTGGACGCCGGGGCGCGCCAAGGCACCGCAGAGAACGCCCGCGGCGCGTTGGCTGTCGAACGGATCCACGATCACGGCGTCGCCGCAACCCAGGGCGAGGGCACGTTCCGCCAGTCCTTCGATGGCCTCACGCGTGAGGAATGCGCGGCTGGATGCGAGCACGGCAAGGATGGTGACCCGTCCTTCTGCGGAAAGCCCCGCGAGTTCGGCTGATTCGTCATCACGGGCGAGCGCGGCGTCGGGCACGAAGTGGATGCACGCCTCGCAGGAGGGTTCCTGCGGTGTACCGCCCTGGGGCACAGGCACCTTGTAGCGGTCGAGCAGCGCCTCTTCGCCGCCTACGCACGTGCAGGCGGCCGGGTGCATGGAGCCAACGGCGGCGCAGCCTGCGTCGCCGCAGATACGCGGGCGCGTCCACGCCCAAGTGCCTCCCTACATGCCACGTATGCCGCGCGGTGGGGCAACCCGGGCACGCCACGCCGCGCCGGATGGGATGGGACGTCACCATGGTCTACGCCTCCTCATCGGTATAGGGCTCACGGCTCACGAGCGAGAGTTCGAAGGTGAGGGTGTGCCCGGCCATGGGATGGTTGAAGTCAAACAGCGTGTCGCCGTCGTCGGCCACGCGCATCACGCGTGCGAGTTGCTGGTAGCCCTCGCCGTTCATGAGGTAGATGAGTTGCCCGGGTACCAGTTCCTCATAGTTTGGAATCTCGATCGTGGGCATGACGTACAGAAGGTGCGGGTCGTGCTCACCGTAGGCGTCCCTGGGCGCAAGGGTCACGGTCTTCTTCTCGCCGGGCTCCATGCCGAGCACCGCGACCTCGAAGCCTGGGACGACCTCGTGGTTTCCCTCGACATATGTGAGCGGCGTGCGGCCCTCGGTGGTATCGAAGACCTCGCCGTCCTCAAATGAGCCGGTGTAGTGCACGGTGACGCGGTGCTTGAGCGAAAAATCCTGCACGGGCGGTTCCTCCGGAATCGATTGGCAACCCGATAAGCGTATCACGGATGGCCCGGTGCCCGGCGCGCATGGGGGCTAGAACCCATGCCGTAACGCGAACTCCTCGGCACGCTCTCGGATTCCCTCGACGCCCTCCGCCCATGCGGCGAAATCGGGCGTGTCGGCGATGATGCCGTCGGCCTCCCACACGGCTTGGTGCGACAAGTCCCATGCCTCGAGGGCCGCGGGCCGCACGGGCAGGTACGGGTCGTGGTAGGTCGGGTTGACGAGGAAGAACGCCCCGCCGTCGCAGCGCGCCGCGAAATCACGGAGCGCACGGCGCGCGCTGCGACGCTGTCCGAGCTTGTAGAGCAAGATGGTGCGTCCCAAGAGGAACCACGGCAGGTCCTCGGCGCCCTCACCCGCATCGCGCGCAGCCGCGAAGAACCCGTCTTCGTCCTCCAGACGCGCGAGTGCGAGGAAGAGCGTGCCCACGGCGAGGTTGGGGTAGCCGTGCGCGCGCATCACCGTGCGGGCGTACGAGGCGGCGGCGCGGTAGCGGGCTGTGAAGATGCATCCTTGGGCGAGCGCCTCAACGGTGTGAAGCCAGCCGATGACCTCGGGGTCGCGTGCGGTGAGCTCCCCGGCATCCTCGCTTGCCGCGAGTGCGCTTTCACGCCATAGCCCCTCGATATCGGGGTCGAATCCCGGACGGGACATCACGAGTCTCTCCCGAGTTTCACGTTCGAGCTGGAGCATATCGCCCAGGCAGGCATCGAGGGGCACCTCGGCGAGCTGTATGGCGACGAGCCTCGCGTCGACGCAGTGGGGGTCCGTTCGCATGATCGCCGCGAGCTGGGCGCGGGCACGCTCGAAGAGCGCGCTGCGGTCGCGTTCGAAATCTCCGTCGGGCAGGTCCTCCATGCGGAGCAACCCGTCGAGGAGCTCCTCCTGCACGCGCATGTACGACACGAGGGCCCGCGCGCCGTCATCGGTTGCATAGCGATCGGGATCGCGCTCGATCTGTTCGTGAACGAGTTCGCGCGCCGCGTTCGTGAGCTCGGGATGGGCGAGGGCGTAGCGATGTTCAAGGTACGCGGGAACGTATGCACGTGGATTCATCAGTTCTCGCCTCCGGGTGCGTTGCCGCGCGTCTCGGTGTGGGGGAGCGGGTCGCGTGCGTCGAGGGAACGCTGCACCAGGTCGTGTTCGGCGATCCACAACGCAAAGCTCGCCGAATCGGGCGTGCCCATCCCTTCTTGCAGGAGCGGCGTCGCCTCCGAGAGGGCCAGCACCAGCTCATCCTCGCTGCCGGGTTGCACATTCACGCGCGAGAACACGCCGTCGGGGAATTCTGCCTGGAAGTAGAGGGATTGGGCACTGCGAGGGTACACGCGCATGAGCGTTCGCAACGCCGTCGTGGCCCCTGCCATGTCGAAGGAGCGGTATGCCAGGCTCATCTGCGCGATAAGGCTCCACGCGTCCGGTGCGTGGCCGCCGGGTTGTGTGCGGCGCGAGGCGCTCTTGCCCGCAAGTTGATAGGCGGCTGCATGGCGCGAACGGTAGCGTTTGAGTTCCTCGGGCGCCACCTCGAGCTTGGCGAGCGCGAGCATGCCGGTGTGGCGAATGCCCGCCATGTCGAGTGGGTAGGCTCTCAGGCCCTCCTCGGCGCACATGAGGGCCATGCGGTACTGCCCGGCGATGAACAGCCGCGAGGCGAGCATGGCAATCCAGCGTTGGAGGGGCCGCTGCCCCAAATCGCGCGCGAACTCCTCTTCGTAGGGGTTCGATGCGTCCTCGAGGAGGTGCTCGACGTCGCGTTCGACATCTGCGCGATGGTCGAGCAGATAGGAGATGAGTTCGTCGTCCGATTCCGATTGCAGGGTGGCGAGCATGCGCTGGGCATCCCAATTGCGCGGGTCGAGCTCGGTCGCCTCGCGCAGGTAGTTCTCCGCAATGTCGAACTGCGCCTCGGCGTCCTGTTCGGTCGGTGCGAACGGCGCACGGTAGTCGACGACCTCCGTTGCCTTGGATACCAAGTGAAACGAGCGCTCACGATCGGTGTGGATGAGCGACGAGGGGTCGTTTTGGAACGCCTCGGAGGCACGATCGATGTACAAGGGGTCTTGGAGGAGCTGAACGCCTTCGCGTTCCATATTGGCGAGGATGAGGCGAAGGCAGTCCTCCTGGATGGGGTCGAATGCCATGGGTCTCTCCTTTCCGGTTGACTGGTGGCGTGGGCCTGGTCGTTCGTGATGGTCGCGGGACGTGGCTCCGGGGCCCGAGGTATATATCCGCACGTACGGCTCTTATTCGTTATCGAACTAGTGTAGCCGTTTTCTTCTTGCCCATGGCGTGCGTCCCTTTGGGCTCACGCCATTGGCTTGCAGGACGTTGACGCGTCAATGAAGGACGGTCGCCTGTGACTCGTCTTGAACGATTTCGACGACGAGTCCGTGGGGAAGGCATACGATTTCTTCTCCACGCCCGCAATGGGGTCATGCTCGACACAGACCTGGTTGTTGCAGTTGGCGCTCTCGACCTTTACGGTGCCGTTCGCGATGCGAATGGTGTTGAGGCCTTCGTGCGCATCGGGCCCCGTTCCCGTCCCGGGCGTTTCGACCACATATGTCGTCTCCGTGGAGAGCGGGTCGGTGCGGCGGAAGCCCTCTTTGGTCTGGGTAACCACGAGCGCGCCGCTCGCCGAAAAATCGCCAGCGTTTGCGGAGTTTGCCAACCACCAGATTCCACCTATGACGGCTGCCAGCAAAAGACCAGTAAAAAGGAGGATATCCCCCGTTTTGATGCGCGTTTTCATACACGTTCCCTTTCGCGACCTGCTGCTAAGAGGGCGAAGTATGCAAGAAGCCTAACAGATTTCGAACCTAGTCGGATGGGCGCACGCGATATGATGTGAGCGTCTGTGATTGAACGATTTACCACGCTCTCGTTAGGCACTCGGGAATCCGCGGGGGGCGCCCCCTCGGGCACCTGTTTGGGCCCGAGCGGTGAAACCGGTCGATCTGCGGGCATAGTCCATGTGGGGCTAACGGTGCCCCGCGCAAACGCGGTTGATTCCGCGAAATGGGAGGTAAGTAATGGGACGTTTCACCAATCCTCGCGACCTGTATTTTGGTGAGGGTGCTCGCCACGAGGTCAAGAACCTCAAGGGCTCCAAAGCCATGATCGTGACTGGCGGCGGCTCCATGCGCCGTGGCGGCTTTTTGCAGGACGTCGAGGCGGACCTTAAGGAGGCCGGTTTCGAGGTCGAGATCTTCGAGGGCGTCGAGTCCGACCCGTCCGTCGAGACGGTCATGAAGGGCGCCAAGGCCATGGAGGCCTTCCAGCCCGACTGGATTATCGGCATCGGCGGCGGTTCCCCGATCGACGCCGCCAAGGCCATGTGGCTGTTCTACGAGTACCCGGAGGAGACCTTCGAGCAGGCCGTCGTGCCCTTCTCCTTCCCCGAGCTCCGCACCAAGGCCAAGTTCTGCGCCATCGCCTCCACCTCCGGCACCGCGACCGAGGTCACCGCGTTCTCCGTCATCACCGACTACGAGAAGGGCATCAAGTACCCGCTGGCCGACTTCAACATCACGCCCGATGTCGCCATCGTCGACCCCGAGCTCACCTACACCATGCCGGCCAAGCTCTGTGCCCACACCGGCATGGACGCGCTGACCCATGCCATCGAGGCCTACGTCTCCACCGCCGGCTCCATGTACACCGACGGCAACGCGCTGCACGCCATCCGCGAGATCGTCGAGTGGCTGCCCAAGTCCTACCAGGGCGACCATGAGGCCCGCGCCCACATGCACGACGCCCAGTGCATCGCCGGCATCGCCTTCTCCTCCGGCCTGCTTGGCATCGTCCACTCCATGGCCCACAAGACCGGCGCCGCATTCTCCGGGGACCACATCATCCACGGTTGCGCCAACGCCATGTACCTCGGCAAGGTCATCCAGTTCAACGCGAAGGACGAGCGCGCCAAGAGCCGCTACGCCTTCATCGCCAAGGACATCCTGCATCTCGAGGGTGAGACCGAGGACGAGCTCGTGGAGGCCCTTGTCCAGAAGATCCGCGACCTCAACGACGCTCTCGACATTCCGCAGGGTATCAAGAACTACGGCCAGTACGGCGTGAAGGCCGATGAGTCCATCATCGACTACGATGAGTTCGAGGCTAAGAAGTCCGAGGTTGCCGCCAACGCCATCCTCGATGCCTGCACCGGTTCCAACCCGCGTATCCCCACGCAGGAGGAGATGGAGCAGCTGCTCGAGTGCGTCTACACGGATACCCCGGTCACGTTCTAGTCTCCCTTGGCGTGCGCGCTGCGTGATTCGCGGCGTGCACGTGCGATGTCATCGCACACATGAGCCGCCCTGGGCAGTTTTGAACTGTCCCAGGGCGGTTTTTTGATGCTTGTTCTTACGATCGCCCGATTTCCGCGCTTGCGTCCCGGCCGATGCCGCTGTTGGTCGGCCCCCGGCCTCCTTCACTCGACGACGCGAAGAAACGTGGGTTTGAAACGAGTGCATTATTTCAAACCATTGATTTCTCACATAAACGGCCTTGGTAATGTGATTTATCACGTTGAAATGAACGCGCTCATTTCAAACCCGTGTTTCCTCACAATCCAGCAGGACGAGCGGGCGGCCAAGGAGGGTTTGATCGATTTGTCAAGCCCCGAATAGGTCGTACGGCCATATTGGGGGTACAGACGGTCGAAAGAACTTTCAATGTGACGCAAGTCGAGCTCTGATGATGCGATTTCGACCTTTGACCCGACCGTTGGCCGATGAATTGCCACCGCCCATGGATAAAAATGCATCGGCTGTGGCACTGAGCTGGGTGTCAGATAATCCCCAACCACGTGCAAGACTCATTCCGTCGTCTCATTGATACCGTAGAGGTTCCGAGGTGTGCGGATGACGGGACGACATATGGGGGACGCAAAACAGCGAGTTTTGGATAAGTTCGACCGGTGTGACCGGCAGGGACTGTGGCTGATGCCGGAGTGCCACGCAGAAGAGGCCTTGCTGCATCGGCTTCGCGCGGCAGGCGAAGTGACCTGCCCCTGTCGAGGCATCTTCGCACGGACCGCGGCGTATGGGTCTGCCCCGCCGCGCGTGCGTTCCTACAAGCTCGTCCGCACTTTGGGCAAAACGCACCCGGAATGGATATTCTGCCTGTATTCCGCTGCGATGGTGCACGGATTGCAGGTTCCGAACCGGCTGCTCGACAAGGCGCACGTGGTGTCGGCGCTCCCAAACAGCCCTGCAAGTCCAATCGCGCGCACACGTGGGCGCTACGCGATGGCGACGTCGTCAAGGTCATGGGAGTGCAGGTGACGTCCTTTCGGAGGACTCTTATCGATTGCCTCTGCGCGGCGCCGTTTAAAGAGGGTCTGGCGATTGTCGACTCCGCATTGCATTGAGGGATGACAAGTGAGGAAGAGCTGAGTCAGTGGCTGGCGGAGGATGGCTTCCGTAAACGGGGTGTTCGCCAGGCACGCGAGACGCTGTTGTGGGCGGATGGGAGAAGTGAGAACGGAGGAGAGTCCATCGCGCGCGCCACGATGATCGAGCTCGGTTTCCAGCCGCCTGAATTGCAGGTGGAAATAATCGACCCCATGGAACCGGACAACCCGAAGTACGGTGACTTTGGCTGGTGCTTGAGCAACGGCCACTGGATCATCGGCGAGCTGGACGGGCTGGAGAAGTACCGGGCGAGAGCGGCGAATGCCGGCGATATCGATGCGGTGATTCATGCCATGGCGAAGGAGCGCCGTCGGGAGGCGCATATCAACATGGCCAATGCAACGGTGATTCGGTTCTCCATGGAGGAGGTCTACAACGTCGAGTACTTCGAGAACCTGTTGACGACGGCGGGCGTTCCTCGACGGGATTACGTCGACCGGGCGTCACGACAAGGTGCTGCGCGCGGCGGGACATCGCGCTGATATGGCGAATTGAAACAGCGGGGACGATTTCAAACCCATGATTTTTCACATTTTGAGGCTTGGTAATGTGATTTACCAACGGTTTGAAATTGTGGCGTCATTTCAAACCGTTGATTTCTCACAGAAAGCAGCTTGATAATGTGATTTATCAGGGGTTTGAAATCGGGACCCTCGTTTCGGAGCTCGCGTTTCGAAGCGCGCGTGTCGGCTTTGTTACGAATGTATAAAAGTGAATGAATCAATCAGAAATGATAATATTTACTGTCAAACTTTCGCAATATTGCAAATGTTTTGATGGGCAATGCATATGGAAGCGACGAACGGCCTCGGGTCGGACAACGGTCCCGGAAGCGGCAGCGGACCAGGGCTCGGCAACGGCCCCGGGAGCGACGCACGGCCCCGGGTCCGGCGGGCGGAGCTGCATCGCAGCGTATACATGGCAGAAGGGCGGAACACATGGCGTATCAGGTAGGAGTCGTTGGCGCAGCGGGGTACGCCGGGGCGGAGCTCGTCCGCTTGCTCCTCGCACACCCGGATTTCGAGCTCAAGGCGATAACGTCCAACGCCGATGCCGGTGTGCGGCTCGCGGACATCTACCCCGCGTTTACGGGAGAGACGGACCTCGTGTTCACCAGCCATGACGATCCCGCGCTGATGGCCCTCGATGCGGTGTTCCTTGCCGTCCCGCATACCGCAGCCATGGGGATGGCGCCCAGCCTCTTGGCGCACGGCGTCTCGGTGTTCGACTTGTCCGCGGATTACCGGCTGGCGAGCGCGGAGGTCTACGAGGAATGGTATGGGGTCCCGCACGCCTCGCCCGAACTGCTCGCAGGGCGCGCATTCGGGCTTCCGGAGCTGTTCGCCAAAGATCTCGCCGATGCCCGTGCCAGTTTGGAGACGGGGGAGCCAGCCCTGGTGGCATGCGCGGGGTGCTATCCCACGGCCACGTCGCTGGCGGCTGCTCCGGCGTTGCGCATGGGCTGGTGCCGCGAGGATACGATTGTGGTGGTGGATGCCGTCTCTGGCGTGACGGGCGCTGGAAAGGGCTGCAACGCCCGCACGCATTATTGTTCGGCCGATGAAAATGTCAAGGCATATGGTGTGTGCAAACACCGTCACACGCCGGAGATCGAGCAGATCTTGCAGGCGAAAGACCGTGTGGTGTTCACGCCGCACCTCGCGCCGCTCAAACGCGGACTGCTGTCCACCGTGACGCTGAGGCTCACGCAGGAGGCGGCAGCTATGGATGTTGAGGAGGCCGTCGAGGCGTACCGCTCGTTTTACGAGGATGCGCCCCTTGTCACCGTGCTCGATGCGGGCGCCATGCCGCGAACTGCCTCAGTGGCGGGCACGTGCCGGTGCCAGATCGGCCTCGCCGTGGACCCGCGCACGGGAGTGCTGGTGGCAACGGGAGCCATCGACAACTTGTGCAAGGGGGCTGCCGGTCAAGCTGTGCAGTGCGCCAATATCGTCTTTGGGCTCGAGGAGCGACGAGGTTTGCCGCTTGTCGCCATGCCAGTCTAGCCAAAACGAGTCCTAAGGGATGCATTATGAACACGACCTTCAACACGACCTCGACATCTTCCGCCGTATCGTTGCGCCCCATCGCTCGGGGCGGCGTGACGAGTGCGCAGGGCTTCACCGCCGCCGGCGTCCATGCCGGTTTTCGAAAAGAACCCGGGCCGCGCCGACCTCGCGCTCGTGGTCGCCGACCGCCCCGTTGCCGCAGCCGGCGTCTTTACCACCAACCGGTTCTGCGCAGCCCCCGTGCAGGTGAGCCGCGAGCAGCTCGGCGGAATCGAGCACGGATATGGCACGATGCGCGCTGTGGTCATCAACTCCGGTAACGCCAACGCTGCGACGGGGGAGCCCGGTCTCGCCATCGCACGGGAGACCTGTGGCGTCGTCGCGGATGCCCTAGGTTGCAAGGCAGGTGAGGTGCTTGTCGCCTCGACGGGGGTCATCGGTGTCCCCCTCGATATCGAGCCCTTCGAGCAAGGGGTCCCGCAAGCGGCGGCGGCGCTTTCGCGCGAGGGCGCCCATGATGCGGCCCGCGCGATCATGACGACTGATACGCATGCCAAGGAGTACGCGGTTGCGTACGAGAGCACGGCGCCGGGTTTTGAGGGCTGCGCGTTCACTGTGGGCGGTATGTGCAAGGGCTCGGGCATGATCATGCCGAACATGGCGACCATGATCGCCGTCATCACCACCGACGCCCCCGTTCAGCCCGCCGCCCCTGCACGAGATCTTGCTCTCGCAGGTGCGTGTGACATTCAACAAGGTGACCGTCGATTCGGACAGCTCCACCAACGACACGT
>ENA-OQBG01000112-OQBG01000112.1-human-gut-metagenome-genome-assembly--contig:-NODE-112-length-20848-cov-6.958255_pt1 | contig 20848 bp, 24 predicted proteins | sample MGYA00242746_ERZ504551 | MGnify/ENA primary metagenome ERZ504551 (study PRJEB26092, sample SAMD00036289) | human gut metagenome | host: Homo sapiens | study: EMG produced TPA metagenomics assembly of... | reverse complement strand
GGTCATCCCGCGTCGATGCCCTCGCGCTCGAGCTTCTTGAGCGCGTACGCCGGGTAGTAGCCGCGGCTCTGCACGTCCACGAAGAAGTAGTTGTCCTGGTTCTCGAGCTGGGCGGCGCGCACGTCCTCCGGGCGGCAGCTGTAGGGGTAGTAGCTGCCGGCGGCGAGCATGCAGCCGATCTTGACCTCGGGGTCGATCTCGTGGGCGATCTTGGTTGCCCAGGCGCTGGCGACGAGCTCGTTATGGGCGGCCAGGTACTCGACGGCCTCCTTGTCCTCGCCCTCCTCGAACACCAGGCCGGCGCCCATGAACGGCAGGTGCAGGATCATGTTGATCTCGTTGAAGGTGAGCCAGTACTTCACCAGGCCCTTGTAGCGGGTGAAGATCGTGGTCGCGAGGTTCTTGTAGAAGTCGATGAGCTTGCAGTTGCGCCAGCCACCGTATTCCTTGATGAGGTGGATGGGGCAATCGAAGTGCGTGATGGTCACGAGCGGCTCGATGCCGTGCTTCCGGCACTCGCGGAACACGTCCTCGTAGAAGGCGAGGCCGGCCTCGTTGGGCTCGGGCTCGTCTCCGTTGGGGAAGATGCGCGTCCATGCCAGGCTCATGCGGAAGGTCTTGAAGCCCATCTCGGCGAAGAGGGCGATGTCCTCCTTGTAGTGGTGGTAGAAGTCGATGCCGCTCTGCGCGGGGTAGTAGTAGCCGTCCTCGAAGTCGAGCATCTTGCGCACGCCGGCGCCCACGGCGAAGCGCTCGGGGCCGTGCGGCATCACGTCGACGTTGGCCAAGCCGCGGCCATCCACGTTGTAGGCACCTTCGCACTGGTTGGCAGCCGTTGCGCCGCCCCACAGGAAGTCTTTACGGAAAGCCATGCATCAACCCTTTCACACGCTGTTTGTCGTAGTTTCAGTATCCCCGCAACGGGCCTCTCTCAACAACAGCAGCGCAGGCCGACACTTCTTTTCGCGCACAGGCGCTCGGCAGCTGCCCCCGTCTGACACTTTTTGATACCTGCCCGCCCAAACCACCACAAAGGGGACAGGCACCTTTGCGGCGGATTGGGCACGGTTTGTCTCGATCTGTAACAGTTAGGCAGCCAAAACCGGGCCTGGCGTTACAGGTCGAGATTTTCGGGCGGGCCCCTGCGGTTTGTCTAAATCTGTAACAGGTAGAGACGATTTAGCCCGCTAGATGTTACAGATCGAGACAGAAGATTCTAGTCGCAGGTGATGTCGAGGTTTTGCCGGTGAAGCCTACGTGACCGCCTTCGCTCAACAACTCATTTGACTAAATAGGAAAGAAAGGAAAAATAGGAAAAAAGGAAAGGAGACTTATGACTGAACCCATCTTCTCCCCCTCATTTGGAAATCGCCCCTCTTATCTAGTCGGGCGCGAAACGGTAATTTCGACATTCATATCCGGCCTTGAGCAGGAGCCGGGCAATCGCGACCGAGCCATGCTCATGCTTGGTCAGCGAGGCAGCGGCAAGACAGTTCTTCTGTGGGAACTTGCCGATCGCGCACGCAAGCTCGGCTTCGTTGTCGCCACGCCTACCGTGCTCCGAGGATATGCTCGAGCGCATTGTTGAGAAAATCCAAGAGGCAGGCGAGCCTTACGTCAACAAACGCTGTCTTCCCAAATTCACGGGTGGCAGCCTGAGTGTTTTTGGGTTCTCGGCAGGCCTCGAGTTCACACGAGACGTGCAGGAGACCAAGAGTTTTCAGTTCAAACTCACGCAGCTTGCGCGCAAACTGACCGAGCAGGAACACGGCATCCTCATCCTCATCGACGAGCTCCAGGCAAATTCGCCTGAGATTAGACAGCTCGTCACCGCCTATCAAGAACTGGTCGGCGAACGACTCAACGTCGCACTCGTCATGGCGGGCCTTCCGGGAGCCGTCTGCGCAACACTCAATGACCGCGTGCTGACGTTTCTCAACCGCGCTCGCAAGGTCACGCTCGAACCGCTTTCGGTCGGAGATGTCGACGCCTATTACCAGCGGGCTTTCGAAGAGCTCTGCCTTGATATTCCAAGCCATCTTCGCCTCTGTGCCGCTCGCGCGACCCAAGGCTCACCCTATATGCTGCAGCTCATCGGCTATAACATCGCCAATCGTTGCAAGGCTGGAGAACGTGCAGCGCGCGAGCAAATCGACGGAGCCATCGAAGCGTCGAAGGTCGATTTCGAAAACGATGTCTGCGAAACGACGCTCGCCGCGTTATCGGACCAAGACGTCGCGTTTCTCTCCGCAATGACTGATGACGAAGACGCCGTGTCTCGCATTTCTGATGTTGCGAAGCGCATGTCAGTCACACCCGACTATGCGCAAAAGTATCGCCGGCGCCTCATCGCGCCGGCGTTATCGAACAGGCGCGCCGCGGTTACGTGCGCTTCGCCGTCCCATATATGGCTGATTACCTGAGCAGCCAGCTCTAGGCAACCACCACGAAGGAGACAGGCACCTTTGTGGTGGCTTGGGCAGTTGCGGTGAAATACTTCCTGTTTTGCGGCCCGCGGTGCCTAAACAGGAAGTATTCCACCGCAAGTTAATGCAGTTAGTCGCGGGTGATGTCGAGGTTCTTGCCGATGAGGCCTACGTAGCCACCCTCGGCAGCCTTGAGGCTGTCAGCATGGCAGAGAACCCACTTGTCAGCCTTCCAGTAGCAGTAGCTGTCACCGGCGGCAGGCATGTCGGCTGCGGCCTCGGGGCGTGAACCATTGGTGCCAGCGGGCAGCGCCACCATCACCTGGAAGCCGCCGTCGTCGACCATGCAGGGCGTGTAGTGGAGCGTGGTGTTGAAGACTTCGACGACCGTACCCGCCGGCACGCGGAACGCCTTGACGCACGCGGTGTCGAGCTTGCCGTCCTCGATCTCCCAGCGATGCGCCACAAGCAGGATAAAGTCGCGGCGCCCAGGTTAAACTCGCTGGCGCGGTGATACTCCAGACAGTTGAGCTGTGTGTTGTGGCCGTTGCACCAGCCCAGCTGGAAAGGACGGCCGCCAAACATGAGAAAGCCCAGTTTATCGGCACCCTTGACGCCCTCGAGCTCCGACGCGCTTTCCACGTACTTGCTGCCCTCGGGGATGGGCGTGGCCGCAAGCGCCTCGACAAGCGGGGCGGTCAGGTTGGACGGCACGTCATCCCACACGCGACCATAGGATTTGAACTCGGGATCTGATACAGAGTAGATATGCATGTTCGCTCCTGTTCGTTTGTGTGATATTACGAACATTCTAGAACAATCACGCGCGGTTTTAAACGTCCGCCATGTCCGCTCAACAAAAAGGCACCCCCGCATAAGCGAAGGCGCCCAGTGAACTCATTTTGAGCGACGAAACCTTTACGCCTGCTGATAGTGCAGGTGTGCCTCATCGATATCGATCAGATCGCGGTCGAGATAGCGACGCGCGAGCCAATTTGCCATAGGGAGATTCTGGTCCAGGTAGTTACCGCACTCTTCGGGAGCGGCACCGGGGACATCGCCCTCGAAGCCAGCAACAAACTCGAACAACTCGCGCACGAGCGGCAAGATCTCCTCACTCGTCACCTCGCCAAACACAACCAGGTAAAAGCCCGTGCGGCAGCCCATAGGGCCAAAGTAGACAATACGGCTCGACCACTCGGCATGGTTGCGAAGGAACGTCGCGCCCAGATGCTCGATGGTGTGGCACTCGGCCGTGTTCATAACCGGTTCTTTGTTGGGCGTGGTCAAGCGCAGGTCAAAGGTGGTGACGGCGGCACCGGTCGCCGGATCGCGGTCGACGCGGCTCACATACACGCCGGGCTCAAGCAGCAGATGGTCAACGGAAAAACTCGCGATGCGCTCCATGGCAGATCCTCTCGGTAGTCAATTTGGGACAGGGCTCTTTTAGCTGGTCGCAACAATCCCACCCATGATAGCAGTCAAAAAAGCCCCGTCCCAAATGACTACTTTGGGACGGGGCGCCGCGCAGCCGATAATATCGACCGTTCAGCATCTAGTTTTCTGACCCCTCACCTATTGATGCTGCGTCGTCCGCAATGCAGAGCGTGCGAGCAGCTCAACAGCCAAAACCCGGCAGCGACTGTAATCGCCACCAGACGAATAGATGGCCTGCACTTACAGCACCTGCAAACAAGTTGCGACGGCACCGTAGATATTGGCGTCGTTACCCAGCTGCGCCGGGACCACATGCGGACGAGGCATATCTTTCAGAAAACCAGTGTAGTGCGCCATGACGTCATCCATCTTACGGTCGAGCGCCTCGAACAGCGCGGGATGGCAGCTGATGCCACCACCAATCGCGAAGACTGCCGGGTCGATGACGCACTGCAGATTCACAAGCACACGATCAAACAGCTCAGCATAGGCATCCAATCCGCGCTGCACGGCGGCGACTTCGGACGCGCTCCCGTGCTCCAGTAGCTCGAAGATCCGTCGGCCATCGAGGGCCTCCAGTTCAGCTTCATCCGAAATGCCAAGTTCGACTGCCACGAGATTCTGCAGGCCGTGCCATCCGCTCGAAGTCGCGAACGTATCACGATGATCAAGCGGTTCGCTTACGTTGTTGGACAGGAAGCTGAACTCGCCCGCGAAGCCGCCCGCACCTGTCAGCACCCGGCCGTCAACCACGATGCCTCCGCCGATGCCCGTACCGATTACCGCCACGCAACCCACGTCCACGCCGCGCAACGCGCCGGCAGCGTACTCGCCAAGCGCACAGCTTTTGCCGTCGTTGACAACGGTCACGGGCAGCCCCAGCCGTTCGCGCAGCGCTCGGCCAAGCGGAAACCCGTCCATGTACGGCAGCGCACCACCGCGATGGATCGTCCCGTCTGGATCGACCTCGTAACCGAAGATGCCACCTGGGGCCGAGATGCCCACGCCTACAACCTGTCCGCGATACGGCCCTACGAGTGCCGCGAGCGCGTCGACCAGCTGATCGGCCGAGACGAACGCCGTCGGAATCGAACCACGGTCACCAAACTCGTAGTTCTCATTCACAATCGCCCATTTGACGCTCGTTCCGCCGATATCAATTCCAAACAGCTGCCTCATGGCCGCTCCCCTCTCGCTCAATGCGTCTACATGCTCGCAGGCTCTTCCATAAAGGCCATGAGCCTGCGGTTGAGCAGACGACCCCAAAACGTGCAGATACCGCCCGCCAGGAGCGCGGCGGCTACGGTGCCGATACCGATGCCTACCGCAGCACCCGTACGCACAAGCCCGTAGACCAGTGAGATGCCCACACAGCTCCCGTCAAAGAAATACTTCGCCTTACCAAATTCACAGTGAAACACCTGGGAGAGCGTCTGCACCATGCCGTCGGGCGCAACGGGAACGAGCCGCGCGGAGACGATCGGCGTCACGCCGAGCGCTGTGAACGATACGGCGATGACCAGCATGACCAGGCCATCGATGAGTCCCGTTGCGGTAAATGGAAACAGCCAGATATCCAGCACGTCGATGAAAACGCTAAACAGCAGCTGACGGGTATCTGCAAGAGAATCTTGACATCCGGGTAGCGCACCAGGAGAAGCTGGGCAACCACGAATACGCAATACACGATAAACGATGCCGTACCGAGGCTCAAACCCTCAATGATATACATCAGGTACGGCACCGTACTCATGGGCGCTACACCAAGCCCCGTGCGTGCATTCATTACAACGCCGCAGCTCAGGAATAGAATCCCACATACGTAGACCATCATTCGATGCGTTGGACTCTACCGCATCACATCACTCTCTCGTTCGCATCTTCACCTATCGGCACGAATAGCGCTCCGTAACATCGCCCCAAGGCGTCACTCGTACGCAATCGTCGCCTCGACGGCATGGCGCCAGCCGGCGATCTTTTTGGCTCGCTCGTCAGCGGGCATCGACGGCTCCACGATGCCACGGGCGCCGTAGACGTCGACGACATCGCGCGTATACATGCCCAGCGCGATACCGCAGGCCCAAGCCGCGCCCAGACCGCTCATCTCGTCGTTGCTCGCAATGCGGATGGGCGAGCCGACCAAATCGCTCTCAAACTGCATCAGGTACGCGTCGCGCGTGGGGCCGCCGTCAACACGAAGCTCGGCAAGCGCCGCGCCCGAATCCTCGACCATCGCATCAATGACGTCAAAAATCTGATAGGCGATCGACTCGTCGGCAGCCTTTACGAACTCCGCGCGGCCCGTGGTGCGTGTCATACCAAAACGCATCCCTCGGCATCACTTGCCCAGTGCGGCGCACCCAGGCCGGTAAACGCCGGCACAAAGTAAACATGGCTCGCCGGGTTGGCGGCGTAGCACAGGTCGGTGACCTCCTCGGGGTTGTTGATGAGCTCCAGGTCGTCGCGCAGCCAGGTCTTGACGGCGCCGGCGTAGCTCACGTTGCCCTCGAGTACATACTCGGTCACGCCATCCATACGCCACGCAAGCGAGCTCGAAAGCCCGTGCGAGCTGGCGACAAACTCGTTGCCGACGTTCATCATGACCGAGCTACCGGTGCCATAGGTCGCTTTGGCCATGCCGCGGCTGTGGCAACCCTGCGCAAACAGGGCCGCATGGCTGTCGCCCAGCACGCCGTGTACCGGCACGGGTGCGGGCAAAAAGCCATCCAGGTCCGTTGTGCCAAACAGACCGTCGGAATCGGTCACCTGCGGCAGGCAGGCCGGATCGATGCCAAAGGCCTCGCACACCGGCTCGCTCCAGCAGCCGCGGCGCAGGTCAAAGAGCTGCGTACGGCTGGCGTTGGACCAGTCGCAGCGGAACTCGGCGCCGCCCGTGAGCGTCCAGACCACCCAGGCATCGATGGTACCCAGGCACAGCTCGCCCGCCGCGGCAGCCTCGGCAGCCGCCGGCACGTTTGCGAGAATCCAGGCCATCTTGCCCGCCGGATAGTAAGGCGAGAGCACCAGGCCCGTCGTGTCGCGCACCAGCTCGGTCACGCCCTCGCGGGAGGCCAGCTCGTCACACAGTTCACGGGCGCGGGCGCACTGCCACACCACGGCGTCGCACAGCGGCTCGCCCGTCGCACGGTTCCAGGCAACGGTGGTCTCACGCTGGTTGGAAATGCCAATGCCGGCGACGTCGGCCGGGTCGACCCCGGTCTCCTCCACCACGGCGCGCGCCACGGCCAGAACGTTGGCCGCGATCTCGGCCGGATCATGGCTCACCCAGCCGGCCTCGTTGACGATCTGGCGATGCGCGCGGTCGGCACGATGAATCAGATGGCCGCCCTCGTCCACCAGCAGCGCCTTGGTGCCCTGCGTGGATTGATCGATTCCGATGATGTAGCGGCCCATGGCCACCCCTTTCAAAATGAATGTGACAAAGGGACTGTCCCTTTGTCACATTCCAATTACTCTGCGGGAAGGAACTCGGCGACGGTCTTGGCAATGCCTTCGCCGGTGAGGCCGTAGTGCGCAAAGACCTCGGGGCTCGTGCCGGTGATGACCGGCGCGTCGGGCAGGCTCAGGCACTTGACCGGACGCGGGCAATGCTCGCCCACGACCTGCGCGACCATGGAACCCAGGCCACCGAAGGGGCTGTGCTCCTCGACGGTCACGACGGCGCGCGTGGCCCCGGCGGCCTCAATCACGGCCTCGGCGTCGAGCGGCTTCACACAGTACATGTCGAGCACCGTTGCCGAGATGCCCTGCTCGGCCAGCAGGTCGGCGGCGTCCACGGCATGGCGGACCATCTCGCCGGTGGCGACGATCGTCACATCGGTACCGCGACGCACCCAGGTGGCGCGGTCCATCTGGAACGGGCACTCATCCTCGGTGTACACGTCCTCGACCGGGTTGCGGCCAACGCGGATGTAGGCCGGCTTGTTGTCGGCGACCAGGGCGCGCACGAGCTCGGCGGTCTGGAAGCGGTCGCTCGGCAGATACACGCGCATGTTGGGGATCGCGCTCATGGCGGCGATATCCTGCGCGGAATGGTGGCTCATACCCAGGGCGCCGTAGGACACGCCGCCCGAGATGCCGATGAGCTTGACGTTGGTGTTGGAGTACGAGACATCGACCTTGCACTGCTCATACGAACGCGTGGTCACAAAGGACGCCGGCGAAGCAGCCCAGGCCTTCTTGCCGCACGAAGCCATGCCGGCGGCGATGCTCACCAGGTCCTGCTCGGCAATGCCGACCTCAATGGACTGCTGGGGATACTGATCGAAGAACGGCGTGAGCGACGCGGAGCCGCGGGAGTCGGAGCACAGGACGACGATGTCCTTATCGGTCTCGGCGGCCTCGAGCAGCGTGTCGCAGATAACCTTGCGGTTGGCGATCTTGTTAGCCATTGATGGCCTCCTTATGGGCAGCGAAATCGGCGATGATCTGGGCATATTCCTCGTCGTTGGGCAGGTGATGATGCCAGCCGGCCTTGTCCTCCATAACCGGCGAGCCGTAGCCCTTCACCGTGTTGAGGATGATGACCGTGGGCTTACCCTTGGTCTCGGCGGCCAGCGTCAGCGCGGCGTCGATGGCCTGGACGTCGTTGCCCGGAATGGACAGCACGTTCCAACCGAAGGCGGCCCAACGCTCCTCCTGCGAATCCTGCTTCATGACGTCCTCGGTGCTGCCGCTGATCTGCAGGCGGTTGCGGTCCACGAGCGCGCACAGGTTATCGAGCTGGTAGTTGCCGCCGCTCATGGCGCCCTCCCAGACCGAGCCCTCGGCAAGCTCGCCGTCGCCCATGATGGTGTAGACGCGGTAGTCGCGGCCATCCATCTTGCCGGCAAGCGCCATACCCACCGCCACGGGCAGGCCGTGACCCAGCGAGCCCGAGTTCATCTCGATGCCCTTGAGCTTGTTGTTGGGGTGGCCGATGTAGGGGCTGCCGAACTTGGAGAAGCGGGCCTTGACGTCATCGAGGTCAAGATAGCCCTCGTGGCAGAGCACCGCGTAGTAGGCCTCCATGGCGTGGCCCTTGGAGAGCACGAAGCGATCGCGGTTGGGATCGTCGACGGTCTCGGGAGAAATGTTGAGGTGGTTGGCGTAGAGGGTCATGAGGGCGTCGATGACCGACATGTCGCCGCCGATGTGCCCGCCGGCGCCAGCATGATGATATCGACGCAATCGCGGCGAAGGTCCCAACGCAGGGATTCAAGCTCTTCGATAGTTGCCATTTCTACTCTCCTCGCAGGTAGGCTTTGACGTCTTCTTCGATGGGATCGTACAGGTCGGGGACAATGCCGATGTACTTGCACGCCTCGTAGAGCACCGGCACCACGTTGGCGTGGATGGCGACGCAGTGGTGGATGTAGGGACCCTCGACGATCTTGGCCTCGAGGTGCTTGAGGTTTTCGACCTCGACCCACAGGTAGGTGCCCATGCCGGCCGGGCCGTCGATGCCGTGGGCGTTGCCCAGCAGCAGCGAGTACTCGCCGTTGTCGCCGTCAAAGCGGGCAAGGGTGAGGTCGCCGTGCTTGGCCTCGGCCGTCAGCGCGCCGGGGTGATCGAAAGCCAGCGGGTAAGTGAGCTTGGGCTTGACGGCCGCGCAGCTGCAGGGCCAGGGGCCGCAGTGCTGCAGCAGCTCGCCGTTCTCGTTGTCGGGATGACGCACGGTCCAGTCGGCAAACATGCCGCGGTGACGGCCCAGGTCGGCGGCCTCGACCATCAGCGCGGTGATGGCGCCGTGGATATCGGTCTCGCATACGATAGGAATGCCCATCTCGTTGAGGATGGCGTTGGCGGCGCAGGGCATAATGCCCAGCTCGTCCTGCAGAGCGTTCCAGCACTGAATGGCACCGGCGTTGCAACCGTACTTCTCGACCAAGCGCTTCATGGCGATGGCAAGACCGGCCACAGCGGGGACCTTATCCTCGGGGATGCAGATCTCAAAGCTGTCGGCAATGTGGGCGAGCATGGCTGCCATGGCCTGCTCGTCGGCCTGGGCGTCGCGCACGGCCTGGACAAGCTCGGTCATGGGGATGGGCGAAAGCTGAATGTTGAACTTCTCGAGCAGCTCGCCCTCGTTGCACATGGTGGACCAGAAATCGAACGGACGGGTGGCCATCTGCAGGATGCGGGTGTGCTTGAAAGTCTTGACCACGTTGCACACGGCCAAAAAGTCCCAGACACCGCGCTCGAACTCGGGATCGGTCAGACGGCAGTTGGTCATGTAGGTGAAGGGAACCTGGAAGCGACGCAGGACCTTGCCGGTGGCGAACAGGCCGCACTGGCTATCGCGCAGACGGGTACCGTCGGGCTCGGGGCGCTCGTCGCGCGGGCCCCACAGCAGCACGGGCAAGCCGAGCTCGCGGGCAAGGCGAGCGCAGACATACTCGGTACCAAAGTTGGCGTGGCACAGCATGATGCCGTCGACGCCCTCGGCGCGGAACTTCTTGACGATAGGCGCGATATGGCTGTCGTCGAACAGCAGGCCCTCGTCATTGATGTCGTCGATATCCACGATGTCGACGCCGATCTCGCGCAGGCGATCAGCCGTCAGGCCGCGATACTTGATCGCGTCCGGCGCGCTAAAGATACTGCGGCGCGTGGGCACAAAGCCGAGCTTGATCTTATCCATGTACGTCCTCCCCTAATCACATGTTCAGTAAACAGATGCGTGTTTCGTTTTGTTCTGTTTACTAAATGTTTTACTCTTTTGTTTAGTAGTTTAGCGCGAAATACCCGTAGACGGTAGAGAAATCAGCCTAAACGGTATGTAAACAATCTGAACATACAAGGGCAAAAAAGAGGGCCCCGAAGGACCCTCTCTATCCGCATATGTATGTACGCGAAATCAATACCGCCCTATTCCCGCGAGCGCACCGCCCGCGGGGGTAATCTGGCTGCAAGGCCCGTGATTACGCGCCCATCTTGCGATAGGCGTCCACGAACTCCTTGGCAAGGATGCCAAACCCCTCGGCGCTCATCAGCTGATCCTCGGCATGGACGACCAAAAGATCGATGCTCAGGTCTTCGCCGGCGGCAGTCTGCTGGACAAGGCCACCGTGAGCAGCGTGGCCCCCGGCATAGTGCTGCTGGCTTCCGCGATCTTTGCCTCGGCCTCTTCGAACTTGCCATCACGAGCTAGATGAATCGCATCGATATAGCAGCTGCGCGCGCAACCGACACCTGCAATGATCTGAAAACTCTGAAGTTGAATCTCTTCTGACGTCATACTTACAGCCCCATCAGTTCTTTTGCCTGGGCCAGAGCCTTGACGCCGTCCATCATGCCGTAGGTGGTCATGGGGATTACGCCGACCGGAACCTCGGGGCATGCGACGCAGACCTCATCCTTGGCATAGCCAACCTGCGGCCCAAGCAGAATGCAGTCGGCATTGCGGCCAATGGCGGCAGCCTCATTGACGGCGTGAGCGGAGACCTCGCACTCCAGGCCCTCGGCGTCGGCGGCCTTCTTGATGTTCTTCATGATGATGCTCGTGGACATGCCGCCAGCGCACATAAGAACGATGTTTTTCATTGCAGTTCCTTTCCTGTAACCCCTCACAGGGACTTATATGTTTCGGCGATCAACGCGATCGGCCGAACCTTCGAACTTGTGGACAATGACCTACTCGGCAGAAGCCTTTGCAGCAGCTTCCTCGGCCAGTGCCTCCTTATCGGCCATCTTGACGAACGGGATAAACAGCAGTCCGACCAGCAGGATTGCGGCGAGGACGATTGCGACCAGGCCAATGCCGCCCGTAAAGAAGTTGCTGATGGGCAGCGGCACGACAAACGGCATGGAAATGGTCGGGTTAAATGCATTGCCCAGACCGAGCATCAGGCCGACGGCGGCAGCAATGCAGGCCACGGGCTTGAGCAGGATGTAGGGGATGAACATATAAGGGTTCATGGCAATGGGCGTACCGAAGATGATGGGCTCGGAGATGTTGAAGAGTGCGGGCACCAGGGCAATCTTGGAGAGGGCCTTGTAGCGCTCGGACTTGGCCGTGAGCAGCGCAAGCTCCATGCCAAGGGCGTCAACAGAACCGACAGAGAACATGATGATGAACGACAGGTACGGCAGTGGCTGGCCGGCAACGAATGCCTCGGTGTTGGCAAGAGCGCAGGCCTGGATAACCGGCATGTACACGCCCATCAGGACGCTGGGGTGGATACCAAAGAAGAACAGCAGGTTGCACAGCGTAAAGTAAATGACAACGGCCCAGGGGCTGGAGCCCAGGAACATAACGGGAGTGGCAATGGTGCTGTTGATGAGGTTAAAGACATCGCCGAAGCTCGTCATGCCCATGCCCCACTTAACCAGAGCAGCCGTGGTGAAGATGACGATGGCGCAGAACATCGGAGACAGCGAATCGGTAACGAACTGAGGGACGGAATCGGGCATGGGGATGGCGATATGCTTCATAAGGAAGTTAAGCGCCTTCGGCACGATCAACGCCACGAGCAGCGCAACGAACAGACCCGAGCTGCCCAGATAACGGGTCACGATAAACGTCGAGCCGTCCTCGGCATGGCCAAGAGGAATCAGCAGGAGCAAAACGCCAATAGCCGCAACCGTCGACGTAAGGCCTTTGTTCCCGAGCACCTTGCCGTAGGAGTACGAGACCGAGGCGCACATGTAGATGGCGCCGAGTTCATGGTAACGACCAGTACGTCGGTAATCGTCGCCGACATGCCGGTGCTGGCAAGGAACGCCTGCAGCGGCGGGATCGGCAGCCCGTTGATAATGGAGAGCAGCGCCACGCCCAGCGTAACGGGCATGGTCGCCATCATGCCGGACATAAGGCCCTTTACGACCTTAAAGCTACTCACTTTGTGGGCAATGGGGCCCACATGCTTCTCGAGGAAGCCCTGCATCGAATCGAGAACGCTCATTTGTGTTCACTGATCCTCTCTAAACGATTCATCTAGCTGTCAAACGGGAAATTGCGGCCGACTCTTTCCCGCCTATGACCAATGGAAATATGGTTACGCCTTGAGCTCGAGGACGAGGAGCCAATCCCCAACCCCGGGTTTGTCAGGCAGAATGATGCTGCCCGTGACGGCAAGGGCGTCCTCGCCGTCACGGTATGCGCCCGTGCGAGGGTTAAACCATCGGCTTGCATAGGCAGCGCCCGTCGGCACACCCTCGATAGCAAGCTTTTGGCGCACGGTATCGCCAAAGTACGCGACGATGCGCGAAAGGTCCTGGTTGGCGGTTGCCAGCGGAGCCTTGTTGGCAAACAGGTTGCCCGCATCGGTCGTTTCGTAGGGAGCGAGCTCCCAGAAGTGATTGTCTTCGTAGAAGGAACGCATGTAGCCCATCTGCACCGCACCTTCTCCTTCTACCGCCTGGGCCCACGTAATGCCAAAGCGGTTGAAGATCGCCATAAAGGGGTCGAGCTCCTCAGGGCTTTCCCACACGTTGTCCCAGATTCCCTGGGCTCCGTAGGTATAGCCGGCGCCGCCGGCCTGCATGCAGATATACGCCACGCGGCGCAGCATGTCTGCGGTGCACAGGCGCGTACCCATCTCCTCGAGCGTCGAGCAAAACTCGTAGAGCGCCTCGCCCTCAACGAAGGGCTTGTCGTCATGAGCTGCCAGATAGTCAAAGTAGTCGCTTGTCTTGATGAGGTAATCGCCGTGACCGGCCTGGTTGAGCGTAAAGTCCATCCAGGGTTCATCCTGGTAGTAATCGGCAAAGGGGCGCTCGTTGGTATAGTGCGCCGTCGCCAGATGACCATAGCCGTCGCGTGCCTCAATCTCCAAGGCGACCTCACGCCAGCCGTCAAGCATGGCGGCTCGACCTTCTTTGCGGTATCCGGCAACCTCGCCGGCAAGCGTCCACACCATCGGATATGCACCGTAGCGCGCCACCAGGTAGCGGGCGAGGTGCTTTTGGTGTTCCACGGCATGCTCGCCGAGAATGGCAAACGCCCACGCTTGCCCAAGCGCATTCACTAAGCCCGCATCGGCGATATAGGCCATGCGGCGGTCGAGCTCCCGCTGGTAGAAGGCCACATTAGGCACATCTTCCACGCCCTTGGCCATGCCACCGTCAATCCAATAGCGATCTCCTGCGCCCATGTCAGAGCGCAGGTTGGTCTGATAGACGGTAAAGCCCTGCTCAACGCGCAGGTCGACCATGCCGCGGAACTGGCTCGTCATGCCGGGATGGTTCGACGTATCCCAGCTCTCGCGGTAGGCAAACTCCCAATGGGTATCGCCCAGCCAAAAGAACGGCGTACCATCTGAATAGGCAAACATGCGCGAATCGTCTGCAACGCGGATAAAACCGTGGCGGTACAGATCGAGCTCGCCCTCGTACGGCACGGCCTCGACGTTGCCCGTGCGGCCATTAAGGCCGGTCTGCTCGGGAGCCTCGATAACATAGCTCCAAGCGCCGAGCTCGGTCGGAGCAAACGACACGCGATAGATACGCTCGCCGTCCCAGTAGGCCTCACGGCGAATTACCCTGCCGCTCGGGCCGGTGAACTCCGCCCAAATCTCAACATCCAAAACGGGTTGTCGAACGAGCAGGCGCTCTCGAACGTCAGAATAACCGGACGCCACATCTCGGCGGCAGCGTTTTGATTCAACGTCATATCCATTGCAGACCCCTTTCTGGTCTTGGTGCCTACTAGTTCAGTCCTCGCTCGCTGGCGGACGTCACGGCAAAGTCAACGATCGCTTGGGCATCCTCGGCACAAATAAAACCTTGTGACACCTCGATCGCCGTATCGCGCGCACACAGAGCGCGATAGTTTTCGAGCGATCCGTACAGCTCCTTGAGCATCGATGCCGAAAACGACTCCATATGGCCAAACAGGCCATCCTTGTCGCTCGTCTTATCGACCGTGCCCTGGCCCGGCTCCACCAGGCTCGTGTTGGAATAGCGGGCAAACGGATGCTCGAGCAGGCAAGTGCGAAGGCCGCCCTTGGTGTTGCCCAAGGCATCCTTTACGTTCTCGCCGTTCGCGTCCAACTCAATGCGCGGACATGTTGCCGGAGCGGCACCCGTGCGAACCCAACGGAACAAGTTGCGGAAAGCGGCGTGGAAGAGGTACTGCGACGGGTAGGCGTTTGCCTCGGCGTGCTTGCCGACGTACACCGGCAAATGATCGATGCGCTTGAGGTCCTCGTCGTCCTGGTAATAGTCGACATAGCTCCACTGCGTATCGTGGGAAGCACCCGTCACCTCGTACAGCCGGTATTTAAAATCGGGGTCGTCGCTATCGGGCATAAGCGTGCGCCAACTCTCAAAGCGACCGTTCTCGCTTTCGGTCTGAAGGGCGATAAACGGCTCCTCGACGTGCTCGACGCGCAGCAGGTGGTGCGCATACCCTCGGTCGCTCTCGTACTGGTTGACGGGAATGCACATCGAGTGGATACCACCGCCGGACAGATATCCGTCGAACACGCGGCCACCGCGGCGCGCGTCCTCGCGATAGGCAAAGCTGTTAAGGTAGCGAAACAGATAGGCGCCGGACTGCGACCATCCCGTAAGGCAGATTGCCTGGCGAGGATAATCGCGGATCGGGTTGAGGTCGGAGTCCTCGCGCAGCAGCCAGGCAAGATCGGTCAGCATGTCCCAAAACAGGCCCGTCTCGTAGGAAATATCCATGTCGGGAAGCGCGCCGCCGCGCTCGAGCTGCTTCGGATCGTAGTCGAAGGGGCGCTCGGGAGTCGGGTTTGCCCAGCTCATAAAGCCATAGCGATCGGGATTGAATTCCTTGAGCTTGGCGATGGTGTTGGGCTTACTGGTGATGCCCACGTAGATGTCGCCGGAGCGCACAAACTCGCCGTAGCCCAGGATCCACATGCGCTCGATTTCCATGAACGACGTGGGGTTGATAATCTCGACCACCACATTGCCGCTCGCCTGCGCCGGATCTTTCGGGGCGCGAACAACGATGCGGTTGGAATAGGGGGCGTCCGCGGTCATGACCTCCACGCCGCCGTCTTCATCGGCAGTACGGTACACATTGGCCGTGCCATCGACGCGATACTCGCGCTCGGCGTAGCCCTTTGCGCTCAGATGACAGTAGCGCTCGGCGCTCGAAAACGGATAGCTCTCATCCGTGATGGGCATTTCGGAAATACCGCTGATCATCTTCGTCCCCCTTGTCGTTGCGTTTGTTGAGACAAACTCTACTGGGGACGCAACTTAACTTCTATCGATTCCTAAGTTGAGTTACTAAATATTTAGCTTAATAAACAGCTGAGTATTAAGCTCACTTTTAGTTGTCAATCGTTAGGAATCACCATGGCCGTCACTGCAAAACAAATCGCCGACCAGCTGGGAATCTCGGCAGCGGCCGTCTCCCTCGCACTTAACAACCGACGCGGCGTAAGCGAAAAGACTCGCCAGTTAGTACTCAGCACCGCCGAGGCCCTAGGTTACGACTTTAGCAAGATTAAGTTTGAGCGCCAAAAGAGCGGAACCGTCGCACTGGTTGCCTTTAATCGACGCCGCATCTTCTCGAGCCCTTTCTTTTCCGACATGCTTGCCGGAGTCGAAGGCGCCCTGAGGCACGCGGGGTTCTCATTTTCACTGGTGAACTACTCGCCATACGAGAACATACAGGAGCAGATTGCCAACATCGCCGAGGCGCAATACGACGGCGTCATCATCCTTGCGACAGAGATGTTCGAGTCGGATTTTATGCCGTTCGCGTCGCTGGACTGCCCTCTGTTGCTGCTGGATTCATGCATGAACGTTGGGGTCGATACGGTCAAGATCGACAACGCCGCCAGTATGGCGCTTGCCGTACAGTACCTGTATTCGAAGTATGGATCTGTCCCGGGGCTGTTAGCGACACCCATTACCTTGGGCAACTTCGCCGAGCGACGCTTTGCCTACGAGCACGCCGTCAGTCAGCTAGCCGGGTCGGAAAAGTGTGGCATCATCCACGAGCTCGCCGTCGCTCCAGACGACGCATACGCAAACATGCTCGGCATCATCGATGCGGGCGAGCCCCTTGCCCAAAGCTACGCCGCCGTTTTGATGATATTGCCATAGGTGCCATGAAGGCGCTAATGGAGCGCGGTTATCGCGTGCCCGACGATGTGCGTATCATCGGCTTTGACAACCACGTAGGCGGCACCTACGTGCAGCCGCGACTCACCACGTTGAATGTCCCATCGCGGTATATGGGCTCCCTTGCCGCCGGGCGCATCATCGAGGTCATAGATGAAAGCGAGCACCACCCTATCAGCATTGGAGTTGGAGTCTCCCTGATTAAGCGCGAATCGGCCTAGGTGTCCCATTCGTTGATTTCACACTGCGACGCTCTACGAAATACGTCGATACCATTGTCCGGCATGTATAAACTTTGGGGCTTCGGATGTTACCGACCAAACGCCTCACCGCGATCTCCCCCACCTCGTGCTTGAGCACGTGCACCGTCGTGAGCGGGGGATTCGAGAAGGCGCCGACGGAGAGGTCATCGAAACCGATGATCGACACGTCGCGCGGGACCTCGATACCCGCCTCAGACAGGGCTCGCAGGGCGCCGACGGCGAGCACGTCGTTATCGGCGAAGAAGGCCGTCGGCAGCTGCTCGCGCGGCGTGCTCGCGAGCCATGCGGCCATATCTTCATATGCCGTCTCGAGCGTGGTACCGAGCGACACGCGCCAGGCAGAATTCACTTCGATACCCGCCTCGGAAAGGGCGCGCTCGAACCCGCGCTCGCGCGCCTTGAAATTCTGAATGCGGAAATCACCGGCGAGATAGCCGATCTTGCGATGACCGTGCTCGATCAGACAGTTGACCGCGCGCAGGGTCGAATCCTCGTTGGACATCACCACGGCATCGAAATCGTATTGGTCGCTCCAGCTGTCGAGCACGATGATGTGCGCCGCGCAGTCACGGAACAGACGGAAATCCTCCTCCCCGAGCTCCGTGCCCAAAAGCACGATGGCGGCGGAAGGGTCGCCCGCGATCGACTCGACCTGGGGCCGCGCCGCATCCAAATCGGAGAAGTCGACGGAGACGAAGGAGGTGCTCATGCCGTGACGGCGCGCCTGGCGCTCGACGCCCTCGATCACCGACGGATGGAACGTGCTCTCATCGACGATCTTGCCGCTCTTCCGCGCAAGCACGAACGTGATGGCATCGAGCTGCGCACTCTGCTGATAGCCCATATTCTGGGCGGCCTCGCGGATGATGCGGGCGGTCTCCTCGCTCACGCTGCGCTTGCCGTTGAGCGCGTTGGAAACCGTCGCCGGGGAGAATCCCGTCGCGCGGCTGATCTCTCGAACGCTGACCTTGGCCATGAGAAGCTCCTAAACAACTAAACAAATGTTTTGCTATATGTATAGATACCGCAAAATGCTGGGAGCTACGGCGAGTATTCCGTAAACGGTCAGGTTGAACACGCGCCGACACCTGTTCCAGGCCCTCAACCGACACCTGCAGAACGATATCGCGGCTCCACCGGTGGCGAGACTTATCATTGATACGTTTTGATATCCTCATTTGATACCAATCCAACCATCTCCGCGTAGGGGGGGCGCCATGGACATCAAGCGACGCATGGAGCTGGCGGAGGGCTTCACGCCCGCCGAGCAGCAGCTCGCCGGCACCGTGCTGGCGCTCGGCGGCAGGCTGCACGGCCTCACCATCAAGGAGCTCGCCCGCGCGGCACATGTCTCGATTCCCAGCGTGCATCGCTTCTGTAAAAAACTCGGACTCGAGGGGTTCAAGGAGCTCAAGGTCGAGGTGGCGCGTGCCGAGGAGCAGCAGAGGCGCTCGGGCAACGTCGACATCAACTTCCCCTTCAATGCAGGCGAGAGCGCCGATGCGGTCCTCACGAGCATGGCGCAGGTCTACGAGACGACCCTCACCGACACACGCGAGGTGCTCGACGGCGTCGAGCTCGATCGGGCCGCGGGCCTTCTCGAGCGCGCGGCGTCGATCGACATCTTCACGCAGTCGCATAACCTCTACCCAGCCCATATGTTCTGCGACCGCCTGCTCTCCATCGGGCGCACCGCCACCTGTTTCGAGAGCATTGAGTCTCAGACGCGGGTCGCCCTCGCCGCGGACCCGACGCACGCGGCGCTCGTCATCTCATATTCGGGGTTAGGGCCCAATCTCACCACGATCCTGCCGATCCTGCAGGAACGCGGAGTCCCCACGGTCTTCGTCGGGACGCCGCGCGGCGGGCAACTCAACCCGGGCCTCAACGTGTACCTGCACGTGAGCGACAAGGAGAGCCTGCAAAACCGCATCACCCAGTTCGCCAGCCATATTGCCGTGCAATATGTGCTCGACTCGCTTTTTTGCTGCCTCTTCGCGCAGGACTACGATGCGAGCTTCGAATTCCTGGAACGGGCACTTCCCGCAACGGCCCTTCCCGCCCTCCGCGGCACCGAGCTCAGCCCCAGCGAATAAGCCAGCGTGATGCTCAATCGCCTGCGATAGTATCTACCTGCTATTTTACAATTTCATGAGCGAGTTTTTAGCAGTTGACTACAATTTCATGAGCGAGTTTTCACCGACGAACGGACATGCGGCGCTCGCGCAACCACTCGCCCAGCTCCTCCACGTGGTCCCACGAGGCATCCTTCACTACATCAATCACCGCAGAGGAAATCGTAACCGTGATGAGCGAAAACGCGATCTTGACAACCGGGATGTACGTAAGCGAGAGCGCGAGCACCGTGAGGTCGGTGAACAGGTAGCAACGGCCCACACGCCAACCGGTGACCTTGGAGATGGAGAGCGCCAGCGCATCGTCGCCGCCAGCCGAAGCGCCTTGACGAATCACGAGCCCCACGCCCACGCCCACGAACAGGGCGCCAAGCACTGCAGCGGCAAGCGGCTGATTCGAAAGATCGGGCAGCATGTGGGGAAGGCTCTCCCAGAGCTTGTAGAATCCGGCGACCGAAACCGTCGCCACGGCGGACCAGCCCAAAAAGCCGCCACCCAGAACCTTGAACGCCACTAGGTACGACAGACCGTCAAGCACCGGCGTAACGACCGAGGGCGGGATGCCAAACCAATGGTCGAAGCACAGGACGAGGCCGATGATACCGCCCTCGGTGATACCCGTGACATTATGGATGTTGTGCACGCCAAAACTCACGATGGCGGACCCGAGCAAGATGACGAGCGCCCTCTTGGCGAATTCACGTGGGCTCAAGCCGGCAATGCGCACGCTCGGACTGTCGCCCTCCGTTGTGGCGTCTTCGCTATTGATCGTTGTCACGTTCTGGTGCTGCGTATTCTCGCGCGGCATGGATATCACGTCTCCCAAGTGATCTCGTGCATATCCAGCCTAGCCGAGGATTACGGCGGCGGCAAGCCGAGCACGCGGGGCGTCGTTACTCGTTCACGCCGTCTCCAAAAGCACCTTCATAAGTGGGCGGCTATCCTTCCGCGAGCTCCTCCTCTGCCGCGCGCTCGCTCTTCACCAGTTGGGCAAGCTCCCGACGGCGCACCACCAGAATCGCGAGTGGAACCACAGCGACCAGCATGCCCGCAGCTATGAGCGTCCCCTGCACGCCGAACATGTGCGCGAGGCTCGGGGCGCACAGCAGCGGAATCGCGCCTGCCATGTTGTACCCGGAGCCCATAGCGGCATTGACGCGGCCAATGCGGTCGAGCGGCGTATGCACCTGCACAAGGGTGTCCTTAATGGGGCCGAATGCCGAGAACGCGATACCGAGTATGAATTGCCCAACGCACGCGATAAGTACGAAGGGCGTGGCAACGTACAGCAGGCTACCGAGCCCCGTGATGCACAGAACCACGAGCAGGGCCCGCACGTTGATGAGGCGCGGGGCATAACGCCCGCAAGCGCGGCACCTATAAGACCGCCCACGCCCGACAGAGCGGACAGCCAGCCCATCCACTCGGCACCCACGTTGAGCACATCACGGTAAAACAGGGACTCGGAGCGGGTCGAATGCTCCGTATCCCATGAAGGAAAGAAGCGTTGCCCAGAACAGCAAGGTGAGTACGCTGC
>ENA-OQBG01000111-OQBG01000111.1-human-gut-metagenome-genome-assembly--contig:-NODE-111-length-21207-cov-6.352609_pt1 | contig 21207 bp, 15 predicted proteins | sample MGYA00242746_ERZ504551 | MGnify/ENA primary metagenome ERZ504551 (study PRJEB26092, sample SAMD00036289) | human gut metagenome | host: Homo sapiens | study: EMG produced TPA metagenomics assembly of... | reverse complement strand
TCGAGCGCCGTGCCGCGCGTGAGGCAGCATCCGCATCGGCCCCGGCTTGATGGACGATGCCAGACCCATGCGCTCACGCTTCTCGAAGCAGCAACCTCAGCAGCCTTGCCTGCGTCTTCGATGTCGTCGCCGCAGCCGCGCGATTCCATCTTTCCGTTCGTCATGCATCCCCATCTCGTCGTCTTGCGGGACAACGATACCTCAAGCCAAGCGCGCCCATTGAGCAAACCATCGCCTCTAGCGAAAGATATGGATCCTTTGCCTGAGATAACGAGAGCCGAATTGCTCGGAGACGCCCATTTCTAGGGGGCAACGCCCGCCGGAAGCGCATGCTGCACAGGAGACGCGTGCCGCAGCGGAGGCGTGTGCTGTATCGGAGGCGTGTTCTGTATGTCTAGCAGCATTTGAAAGAGTCGGTGTGGGCGCGAGGTGAGCATGTTCCGCGGCAGGGACGGATCGCAAGCGCGGAGTGCCAGACCGCCGAGCGGGTATACTGGGCGAAGCGACCAACGTAGCAAACACTCTCCATAAAGGAGCTTCGCATGAACCAGCCGGTCTCCACCTGCAAACAAACCTCCCCCTGCGATGAAGCCCCCACGCGCCCGCATGCCTCTGTCCGCGACCGCGCCTCCCAGCTGCTCACACCCGGCGCAACCGTGTCCGGCTTCACCGTCACCACGGCCAAACCCCTCGCCGAATTCGACGCCGACGCCTACGTGCTGCACCACGAGGCATCCGGCGCCCGTCTGCTCTACCTCGCCTGCGAAGACGAGAACAAGGCGTTCGCCATCGGCTTCAAGACCCCGCCCACCGACGACACCGGCGTGTTCCACATTCTCGAGCACTCGGTCCTGTGCGGGTCGGCCAAATTCCCCGTCAAGGAGCCCTTCGTGGACCTCATCAAGAGCTCCATGCAGACGTTCCTCAACGCCATGACGTACCCGGACAAGACGGTCTACCCCGTGGCAACGACCAATGAGCAGGATCTGCTGAACCTCATGGACGTCTACATGGACGCCGTGCTCAACCCCGCGATCTACACTAAACGCGCCATCTTCGAGCAGGAGGGTTGGCACTACGAGCTCGACGTCCCCGAAGGCGCTCCGCTCGAGCAAGGCACCCTGCGCTACAACGGCGTGGTGTTCAACGAGATGAAAGGCGCACTGTCCGACCCGATGAGCGTCCTCGACGACGCCGTCAACCGGGCGCTGTTCCCCACCACGGCGTATGCCTGCGAGTCGGGCGGCGACCCGCGCGCCATCCCGCAGCTCACCTACGAGCACTTCCTCGACACGCATGCGCGCCATTACAACCTGGCGAACAGCTACATCGTGCTGTACGGCGACATGGCGGTCGAACGCGAGCTCGCGTTTTTGGACGAGCGCTACCTGGGCGACGAGCCGCGCATCCGCGATGAGCGCGCCCGCGCCCGGGCGCTGGCAGAAGCGCGCAAGGCGTCTGACGCAGCTGAGCCCACCGGGGTCGTTGGGGCCGACGGGACCGCAACCGCCGCGTGCGCACCCGTCACCATCGGGGAGCCCAACCCCCTCACGCGGCAAGAGCCCGTCACCTGCGATTACGAGCGCGTCGACATGCCCACCACTCCCGAAAACGCACTGGTGGGTATGGCGTACGTGCTCGGCGACGTCGCCGACCGCAAGCGCCTCATAGCCGCGGACATCATGTTCGACGCCCTGCTCGGAACCAACGAAGCCCCCGTCAAGAAGGCGATCCTCGCTGCGGGCTTGGGCGGCAACGTGGTGAGCTACACCTCGGGCGACCAGCTGCAGCCCCACACACTCATCATCCTGCAGAACGCCAAGCCGGGTGTCGCGCGCGAGTTCCGCCGCGTGATCGAGGACGCCTGCCGCGACCTGGTGGAAAACGGCATCCCGCGCGATCGCCTCGCCGCCGTCCTCGCCAGTGAGGAATTCGACCTGCGCCAGCGCGACTTTGGCATCGCTGACGGCGTCGCCATCGCGTGCGACGCGCTCGGCACGTGGCTCTATGAAGACACCGACGCCGCAGCCACACGGGCGCTCGAGTACGGCAAGGTCTACGCCGAGCTCAAGCAGGCACTGAGCACCACGTACTTCGAGGACCTGCTGCGCGAGATCGTGCTCGAAAGCGGCCACCATGCGCTGGTGGAGCTCGTCCCCGTCGCCGATGACGCGCGCGGCGCGCGCGAGGAGGCAGACGAACTCGCCGCGGCAAAGGCAGCCCTCGACGAGGCGGGGCTCCAGCGCATCGTGGAGGACGTTGCCGAGCTGCGCGAGCGCCAGGAGGCCGAGGACGCGCCCGAGGCCAAGGCGACGCTGCCGCGCCTGCGCGTGAGCGACATCGGGCCCGCGCGCCCCGAGCCCCAGCTCGTCCTGAACAAGCAGACCCCCATCCCCTGCCTGCGCCACGACCTGCCCACGCATCAGCTCGCGTACGCCCTCACCTACTTCGACCTGTCGCACCTCGCATTCTCCGAACTCCCCTACGTCACGGTCCTCGCCCGTCTCATGCAGCAGCTCGCGACCGAGCGCATGAGCGCAGGCGAGCTCGACAGCTACATCGGCGCGAACCTCGGCTTCCTCTCCTTCACCACCGAGGTCGCCACACAGCCCAACTGGAAGCTCGCGCGCCCGCGCCTGCTGGTCTCCGCGGGAGCCCTGTCCGAGAAGATGGACGCCCTGGCGAGCATCCCGCGCGAGGTCTGGGCGACCACGATCTTCGAGGACACCGACCGCATGCGCGACGTGCTCACGCAGATGCGCATCGGCATGGAGCAGGGCTTCCTCATGAACGGACACAGCGCCGCGCTCGCGCGCGCCATGTCCTACGTCTCGCCGGCTGCCGTGCTCACGCAGCAGCTTTCCGGCATCGACTTCTACCGCTTCCTACGCGACCTGCTCGAACATTTCGACGAGCGCAAGGGGGAGCTGTGCGACACCCTACGCGACCTGCGCGAGCGCATCTTCACGTCGACCGGCGCCATCGCGAGCTTCACCGGCTCCGATGAGGACTTCCGGCGCTATTGGGCGGCCGCGGGTGACCTGGGCCTCGCCCCCCGCACCGCGCCCGCCAAGGAACTCTACGTGCCGTGGCCCGAGGACAAGCATGAGGCGTTCATCATCCCCAGCGATGTGAGCTACCTCGCGCGCGCCTGCGACCCACGCGTGCTGGGCATCGAGACCGACGGCGTATGGAGCGTCGCCTCCAACGCCCTATCCTACGATTACCTATGGAACGAGATCCGCGTGAAGGGCGGTGCCTACGGCTGCGGTTTCCGCTCGCCGAGCCCGCGCCACGCGAGCTTCTACACGTACCGCGACCCCGCCATCGACCCGTCGCTCGCGCGCATCGCGGCCTCCGGCGACTGGCTCACGTCGTTTGCGCCCGACACTCAGACCTTCGAGGGCTTCATCGTGAGCTGTGTTTCGGGTGTTGACGCGCCGATCAAGCCCTACGCGCTTACCAAGCGTCGCAACGCCGAATACTTCTGCAAGACGCCGCCCGAGCAGCGCGGCGAGCGTCGGCGCCAGATGCTCGAGGCGACCCCCGAGGCGCTTCGGGCGTGAGCGACGACGTCAAGCGCATCGCGAACGATGCCCCCGCCTGCGTATTTGCCGGGCGCGATGTGATTGAGGCGAGCAATGCGAACTGGAACGTCGTTGATCTGCTGAGCGACACATGCGACACATGCGGGGAGGAGGCGTAAAGCAGCCCCCTCTCCCGCGCGGCCGCACGTGGCAAGCGGTAGAATGGACAGACGAAGACGAGAGGACCGTGCAATGGCAACTGCAAAACATACGAAGACGCCGGCCACAACGGAAAGCGCTCCCCGCGAAAAGCCCAGTGCTGCTGAACAGGAGATTCTCGAACAAAAGAGCGACGTGCGCCGCGCAATCATCGAGTGCCGCCAGGAGCTGCGCCCGAGCGCCCGCTCGACGAAATCACGCGAGATATGCAACAAGCTGCTCGACCAGTTACGCGCCAGCGGTATCAAGGGCAAAAACGGACAGCCCCAACGCTCGCAGTGTACGCGGCACTGCGCTATGAAGTCGATCTCGATCGCTTCATTCGCGGGGCATACGCATACGGGTACCGCATTGTGTTCCCGTGCATGATCCCCAACGCCGCACAGGGAGCCATGTGCATGCGCTCCGTCTCGTGCAACAACTACTTGGGCGGAAACGTGCCGTTCATCGTTGACCCGCGCAAGCCCTGGGGACCCGCTGTGACCGAAGAGCACCAGACGTACACCAGCACGCGTGCGGGCGCGACGCGCCGCTTCATCCCCTCGCGCATCAAGGGCAGCGTTCCCCCCAAGGACGACACGCGCTTCCCGGTTGTACCCCCATCGGAAATCGATTTGGTCATTGTGCCCGCCGTCGCATTTGACGCTCAAGGCAACCGCTTGGGCTACGGACGGGGCACCTACGACCGCTACCTGCCGCAACTGCGCGAGGATTGTCAGCTTTTGGGCGTCGCGTTCGTCGAGCAGGAGGTCGATCGGGTTCCCTGTGATGAACACGACCGCAAGGTCCCGCAGTTCATCACCGCCTAAACAAGTGGGTCCGACGGTTTTCCGCCGGACCCACTTTTCTATTTCATGCCGCTGGCACCGATGTCGCCCTGCCGCCGCTCACACGCCGAAGGTTCCGATGTGCGCGAGCTGATAACTGCCGCCACGCCTACGACCAACATAGCCGTGTCTACCAAAACGGCAATCGCCTCGAGCACCTGCAAGCACCTCCCACATCGGTACGAATACAACCTCTCCGTGAAGCGTTACCGCTTCCGGAGCGAACAGGGCGTTGCGCCTGCGCACGGGAACCCCTCGCAGGCGCGCCCGAGTGCCTACTGCGCATGGCGTAGGCGAATCGAATCTTGGACAATGCCCTTGCTCATGAAATACGTGACCACAAAATAGCCGCCGTAGCACAGCAGGAAGATGCCACACGTCACACCCACGGTCCCGCCAATCGACATGCCGCCGAACAGCGCCACGATCTCGATGACCACCTGCAGCGCCACGAAGGAGTGCGCAGCACCCATCAGCAGCGGGAACACAAAGAAGATCGCCTGCTGCACCAAAACGGAGCGCATGATCTCGCGGTTGGACGTGCCCAGCTCGGATAGGATGCGGCAGTTCTTGCCGGAGTCTGCCACGCCCGAGAGCTGCTGGATCGTGAGAATCGCCGCGCATGCCACCACAAGCACGAAGCCGATATAGATGGCCAGGTAGCTGATGAGACCGTTCATGGAGTTCGTGGACTCGTAGCTCTGGGCACGCGTGGCCTCCATGCCCCAAATCGCGCTTTCGGACCCGTCTGCGTTCAGGATCTGATCCCACGAGCGGTCCTGACGTACGTAGCCCTCCGTCTCGTCGTACGTGAGGCCCTCGCGGTAGTCGCCCAAGAAGTAGCTCGTGTACAGCGGCAGGCCGCTTGCATCCACCAGCTCGTCCGGCACGACGATCGTGCCTGAATTGCTGCCCATCGAGGAGTTGAAGAAGGAGCTCGCGGCCTCGTCCACACTCGCGGCGGCGGGGCGAAGCACGCGTCCGCCAAGCTCGATCTCCACGCCCTCGCGCATGTCGGCGTTGTAGATCTTGTTCAACGACTCGCCCATGTCGCTCGTGATGAGGTAGCCAGTGTCGCCCAGATCGACGTGCTCTTTACCACGGAAGTCGAGATAGCGGTTGTAGTCGCTCTCCTTCATGACCGCCAGGCCCATCATGCTCGCATTGCTCGAATTCGTGCCCTTGGGCATGGGCATGTCCACCGCAGCGGCAAGATCATTCAGGCTCACCAACGGCAACTCGGTGCCTATCGGTCGCGAGTCGTAGATTTCCACCTGGACGTACCTGCCCAAAATGCCCGCAAGGTCGAAGGGACGCTCCTCGGATGTGCCCTTGTCGATGACGTTACTCCGGCTCAGCTCCAGGATGTCCACGGGCTCGGTCGCAAGCTTCATGGGTACGTCGCCCGTATATGTGGGGTCGTTCACCACGTTCTCGCCAAGGTACATAACCACGCGCGAATAATCGGCGATCGTGCTGCGCTCCATGCTCGTGTTCATCACGCTGGCAATGGACATGCCGCCCGTCACGCTCGTGATGGCTAGGAACAAAATCATCGAGATGATGGCCATGGAGAAGCTCACCGTGTTCACCTTTGCGGACAGCTGGCGCACGGTGAACATGTTAAGGCCCCTCCAATACAGACCGCGCGCGGCCTGGAGCACCTTGAGCAAGAACCCGGACAGACCAAAGAAGAACAGAATCGTGCCCACAACCACAATGCCCGTGGTTAGCATGAACTGATTCATGGCGGCTTCGATCTCGCTTGGCGCGCTGTCAATGGGCAGGCCGTCACGCAGCAGCCGGAAGTACGCAATGCCGATGAGTGCGGTGCCCAGGATGAATATCGCCGCGGACACGATCGGGTTGCGCATCTTGATGGCCTCATTCTTGCGACCGGCGCTCATGAGGTCGATCACCTTGGCACGACGCACCACGCGCAGGTTGAACACGAGCGTCACCAGGAAAATCGCAACCAGGCAACCCACCGTGATCAAAAATGCCGGCACCGAGAAAAAGAAATGGAAGTCACGGATCTGCGTTTTGAACAGTGACGCCGTGAAGAAGGTCATGAGCTGGGAGAATCCCACACCCAGCGCGATGCCGAGTACAAGGGCCGCACCGGAGACGATGGCCGTCTCGAGGGCCATCACGCGCGACACCTGGCCACGACTCATGCCAAGGACCTGATACAGGCCGAATTCCTTCTTGCGTCGCTTCATGATGAAGTTGTTCGCGTACACCATGAGAAAACCCATGAGCGTAGCGAGGAACATGGTGAGTCCGGACATGATGGTGCTTAGGAGTTCGGGCATGCCCTCTTCCTCAAGCACCAGATCCGCCTGAACGGAAATGGTGTTGAACGCGTAGAACACCGTGACGGCAAGCGTGAGCGTGAGCAGGTAGACCAAGTAGTCCTTACCCGCACGGCGCACGTTGCCCCAAGCGAGTTTACAGAGCATCGGAGCCCTCCCCACCCATCATGGCCACGACCTCCATGATTCGGTCGAAGAACTCGCGGCGCGGGCTGTCTCCGCGGCGGAGCTCGGTAAAAATGCGCCCGTCGCGGATGAACAGCACGCGGTTGGTGTAGCTCGCGGCAAAGCTGTCGTGCGTGACCATAAGCACGGTTGCCTGGTACGCATGGTTCATGTTTTCGAGGCTCTCGAGCAACAGGCGGGCGTTCTTGGAGTCGAGGGCGCCCGTGGGCTCGTCGGCCAGGATGACGGCGGGGTCGGTCACCAGGGCACGGGCAGCCGCCACGCGCTGCTGCTGTCCGCCGGACATCTGGTAGGGATACTTATCGAGCACGCCCGCGATGTCCAGACGCTGTGCCACTTGTTCAACGCGCGCAAGGGTCTCCTTGGCGGGCGTGCGCGCGATGGTGAGCGGTAGGGCGATGTTCTCGCGCGCGGTAAGCGTGTCGAGTAGGTTCGAATCCTGGAAAATAAAGCCCAGCTGCTCGCGACGGAAGCGCGTGAGCTTGGCCTGCTTGAGACGCGTTACGTCCGCCCCGTTGATGATGACGCTGCCGCTTGTCACGGTGTCGATGGTAGACACGCAGTTGAGCAGTGTCGATTTGCCGGATCCCGATGCGCCCATGATACCCACGAACTCGCCCTTATTCACCGTGAACGACACATCGGCGAGCGCGCGCGTGACGTTGTTGCGACTGCCGTATACCTTCTCGACGTGGCGCACCTCAAGGACGGGAGCGGCCTGTGCCTCAAATGCCATGTGAATCATTCCTCTCTCTTTAACAATCTTGCCAGAGCGCGGCCAAATAGCTGACTAGCGGCTTACCAGCGCAAGCAATGCGAGCATGCCCGATGCCATGAGCGCCATCACGCACAGCCACACCGTCATCTCAACCTGGCTCATGCTCGCCTGAACGAGCGCGGGCTCACCCTGAACAATCGCGGCGTCCATCTTCATCATCATGTCCTTCATCGTAAGCGTCCTTTCCCATCTGCTCGCGCACACTGGCGCGCTGGTCTTTTTCTTCGACCCCTATACTCGCAGCAACCCCCGTACACAACCATCGATTTGGCTTACAGAAGGGTTGCATTCGTGTAAGGTTGCTTGTGGAAAACGGAAGCAGCGATTGGAAGCATCGCAAAGCGAGGTGACGCGCATGAAGAACGTTCGCGTGGCGGCGGGCATTATCCAGCGCGAGGGTGGCGAAGTTTTGGCCGTTCAACGCGGATATGGCAGCATGGCAGGCATGTGGGAGTTCCCCGGCGGCAAAATTGAGAACGGCGAGACGCCGGAGGAAGCGTGCAGGCGAGAGCTGCTCGAGGAGCTGCAGGTGCGCGTCACTAACTTGCAAGATTTTTACACCCTCGAGTACGACTACCCCGACTTCCATCTTTCGATGAATTGCTTCTTTTGCCAAATTGCCGAAGATGAGGGGGAGCCTCAGGGCAACGACCGTCAACGCGAACTGCGCTGGGTACCGCAGGTCTCGCTCGCGACGCTGGAATGGATGCCGGCCGATATCGAGCTTGTGGAACTCCTCGAACAGCTCGCGCGGAAATCGAACGGCGAAGGGGCCCGTCAGCCCAAGACGAGCGACGAGGTCGGCAAGGAGCATGAGGGCAGGACGCGCGCTAGCAAGAGGCGCGCTCGAAAGAAGCGCGCCCCGAAGAAGCCCGACCTCCTCGACGGCATCGACACCTCGCAGCTGACCGCCGGCCAAACCGCCCTGGTCCGTCGCCGCGCCGCTGTGCGCAAATCCATGCAGGGCAACAAGCGGCGCGATACCAATCCCGAACTTCTTGTGCGCCAACGGTTGCGTGCCGCCGGGCTCACCGGCTACCGCCTCGACTGGGCAAAGGCCCCCGGACGTCCCGACATCGCCTTCCCCGGACGCAAGATCGCCATCTTCGTCAATGGCTGTTACTGGCACCGCTGCCCCAACTGCAATCCAAGCGTCCCCAAGAAGAACGTCGAGTTCTGGGAAGCGAAGTTCCGCCGTAACGTCGAGCGTGACCAACGCGCGCTCGACGAGCTCAAGGCACTGGGCTGGACCGCCATCACCATTGGGAATGCGAGCTCAAGCGCGACCGCATCGATGAGACAATGGAGCGCGTGATTGAGCGCGTGCGCGCGGCAAGCACCGGTGCGAGCACGGACAAGGCAGCAGCTGAGTCGCAAACCGCCCCAATCGCCTCAGACGCCCCTGCCAAACCGAACGCCTCGCCAACGCCGGATGCCGCCTCGATTTTGACAGACGCCCCAATCCACGACCCCTCGCCCACCAAGTAAGGAGCCCATCATGCACTTGGGAATGTTTCAAGCCGAGGAGTTCGGCGACCTGCAGCGCCTTGTAGACGGCCTGTTCACCGGGCGCGAGACAATCGAGCGGCTCGACCTCATCGTGCAGGCCGAGATTTTGGACCTCGCACCCGATTTGCTCGAGATCGTGAACCTCGTGCCCCCGGGAACGTACGACCGCACGAGGCTGTGCGATCAAATCAACTCCGCCCTCGCCGCGCACGGCTGGGGTGCCACCTACGGCACGGTCGAGTAGGCAGCAGGGGCACCCCGCCGGACCTCGAATTGGAGATGGGCGCCAAATTGAGGTGCATGCGCGTGCGTGCGCGCGATGCGGACGGACGTGGGCGAATACGGGCGAATGCGGACGGACACAGGCGCGATGCGGGCACAGGCAAACGCAAGCGCAGTACGAACGCAACCAGGCGTGGTGCGAACGCGCGCGAGCAAATGCAGGCGCTGTGCGCGTGTAATGTCGAAAGTGAAGGGCTTCAATCTCATTTTTTCGACATTACACGCGCGCGGTAAGGCTAGCCGCGCCTCCATGCGCGGTAAGGCTAGGCGCGCCTCCATGCGCGCGGTAAGGTCAGGGGCGCTTCGCCTTTTTGCAGGCGACCGTCATGTAAATCATGCCGATTACCGCGGCGCTCACGGATCCTGCGAGGATGGCGGCCTTGGCAGCGAGCATCTCGAAGGGCTCGGCGGGGAACGCAAGGCCCGAGATCAAAATCGACATGGTGAACCCGATGCCGCCCAAGATACCAACGCCCACGATGTGCCGCCACGTCACCCTGCTTGGCAGTTCGGCAATGCCAAGCTTCACCAGCAGAAATGTTACCCCCACAATGCCGATGGGCTTGCCCAGCAGCATGCCAAAGTACGTACCCATGGACACGGGGTCGAGTGCCAACTGCACCACATCGACGCCCACCAGGCGCACTTGAGCGTTCACGAAAGCAAACAGCGGCAAGATGATAAAGTTAACCGGCGTCGAGATCTTACGCTCGAGGCGGACGAGCGGGGGCGAGACGCGATGCATAACGCGCTCGGCACCCAAGGTGGCGTGCGTGAAGTCGTGCTGTCCCAGGATATGCGCATCCTCATCGTAAGAATCGACCAGGTCGGGCATATAACCGCGCAGCCAGTCAGTCAGGTTGTCCAAGCGGATGCCCGAGCGCGCGGGAATCGCGAACGCCACAATGACGCCCGCGAGCGTGGCATGCACGCCCGACTTGAACAGGCACACCCAGAGGACGAATCCACCCACCATATAAGGCGCCAAGCGGTAATGCTGCGTCTTGTTGAGCATGAACAGGGATGCGGTCACCACAGCGGCGGCTAGGAGCCACATGAGATCGGGAGCCTGACCGTAGAACAGGGCGATCGCCGCGATGGAGATGAGATCGTCGGCAATAGCGAGGGTCGAGAAGAACACGCGCACGCCGGCGGGCACGCGGTTGCCCAACAGCGAGAGCACGCCAAGAGCGAACGCGATGTCCGTTGCCATGGGAATAGCCCAGCCCTGTGCCGAACCGCTTCCGCGATTGAGCAGCATGTAGATCGTCGCTGGCACCACCACGCCGCCCACGGCGGCAAGCATGGGGAGCAGCGCCTGACGCGGGCGCCTCAACTCGCCCACCGTCATCTCGTATTTGAGCTCGATGCCCACGAGCAGGAAGAAGATCGCCATGAGGAAATCGTTTACGAACACCTCGATGGAGATCGCCATCGTATGCGAACCAATGCCCACGTGGATGGGCTCCATCAAGATATGGTGAATCGCCTCATAAGCGTCACTGTTGGCACAGATAACCGCGGCAATCGCCGCCACAACCATCACGGCAGCGGCGATAGTTCCATTTTCCGAGATGCGTTCCCAAATATCGCGCCGCTCGATGCGCTTGCGCTGCGTCTCGTTGAAAAGCTGCTCGCGTGCGTCCATACCACTCCCCGTCTCTTTTCACATCGAGAACTATCCTACCCAGCGGGCACATATGAGCGACATATGTCCATTATTGGTTCTAGAGCGAATCCATAATTGCCGGGCATCCATATTGCAAAACTCAACCTCTGGCATAGAAAGGCGCCCTGCACCGCACATGCGTTGCAGGGCGCCTCACGCTTGTTGGAGAAGCGTTAGTTCGCGGCGAGAATGGGGGCAGCGACCTGCTTCTTGCGAGAAAGCACGCCGGGCATCCACACGCCCTCGGCCACGTCCTCGATACCGAGACCCTTCTGCGCGGCGGCGGTGTCGCCCTCGAGCAGGACCTGGGAGCCCTCCTCCATGATGTCGGTGAGACAGAGCACAATGCCATCAGCGGCCTTCTCGGCCTGGTAAGCGCGCATGGCCTCGCGGATCTCGGGAATCATACCGAGCGCGCGGGACTTGTCCACGGTCTCGTACTGACCAATGAGGAGCTTCTTGCCAGCAACCTCGAACATCTTGATGTCGTTGCCGACCATCTCGGCGGCGGTGAAGGAGCCGGACGGGCGGGTGAGGAAGACCTCCATGCCGAACTTGACCGGGTCGACGCCGAGCTGCTCGCCGAGCTTTGCGGCGATAGCGGCATCCACATCGGTGGCGGTGGGGCTCTTGAGCATGAGGGTATCGGTCATCATGGCGGACAGCAGCAGCTTGGCCTGCGTGTCCGTGGGCTCACGCCCAGAACCTCGAACAGCTTGGCCACGATGGAGCAGGAGGAACCCCAAGGCAACGCCACGATGTGAAGCGGAGCGGCGGTGGTGAAGTCACCGAAGCGATGGTGATCCACAACGCCGAAGATGGTGGCGTTCTCGAGGCCGGTGACGGACTGGCCGGGCTCGTTGTGGTCGGTCAGGATGACGAGCTGGGCATCGTCGCCCTCGGCAGCGGGCTCGATGGCGTCGATGAGCGTCGGGGCAGCCACGCCGGCGTCCTCAAGGAGCTTGGCGGACTCGGCGGGAAGCGGACCCAAGCAGCAGGCGGTGTAGGTGTTGCCCTGGTACTCGACCTGGTTGAGCAGCTGGGACAGGACGACGGACGACATGATGGCGTCGTTGTCGGGGTTCTGGTGTCCGAAGACGAGGACGTTTGCCATGAGGCTCCTCCCTTGTAGCGAATGCATGGATGCTCTCATTGTAACGCGCGGACGTCACCCCGCCTCGCAAGCCTCTGTATTAACGATAAACACCCGTCTCTTTGACGAAGCCCTGTTATCAGCACGGTATCATACGTGCGGAATAGCAACACCCCCTTCGTCGATCCATGCGAGGCGCGGCATCGCGCGCAGGCTGCGCCAGCAGAGACCGGCTTTTCGTCGGGCATCCTTGCAAGTGGCATGTCCACGGCCAATTCGATTGGCATTCGCCATCGACGAGGGGAATTCTCTTTCTTGATTGGAGCCAGCATGCTTGCTGATTACCATGTACACACCGACTTCTCCGACGACTCCGTCTTCCCGCTCGAAGACGTCTGCGCGCTCGCCGTTGAACGCGGCTTCGACGAGATCTGCATCACCGACCACGTGGACTACGGCGTGCGCCCCGACTGGGACGAATACCGCCGCGACCCCTCCTGCGCCAAGATCGTTGAGGGCAAGCCCTCCATCAACGTCGACTACGAGCGCTACTTCCCCGCCATCGAGCGCGCGCGAGCGATTTGCACCGGAGCTCACGGTGAAAACGGGTATGGAATTCGGCGTGCAATCGCACACGCTCGACAAGTACCAGACGCTGTTCGACCAGCACGCCAATGCATGGGACTTCATCATCCTGTCCATCCACCAGGTTGGTGACCAGGAGTTTTGGGATGGAACGTTCCAGGAGGGCAGGACGCAGGAGCAGTACAACATGCAGCACTACGAGGAGATGCTGCGCGTTGTCCAGAACTTCGACCATTGGTCGGTTATCGGACACCTCGACCACATCAAGCGCTACGACCCGCTCGGACCCTGGCCCGACGTGAACGTTCGCGACATCGTGGCGGAAATTCTTGAAGAGGCGATTCGCCGCGACAAGGGCATCGAGCTCAACACCTCCTCCGTCCGATACGGCCTGTCCGATCTCACCCCCAGCGTTGAGATCCTGAGCCTCTACCACGACCTCGGCGGCCGTATCCTCACCATCGGCAGCGACTCGCACAAGCCCGAACACCTTGGCGCGCACATCCCCATGATGCGCGAGCGCCTGCAGGAAATCGGCTTTACCGAGTTCTGCACCTTCGACCACATGGAGCCGATCTTCCATAGGCTGTAGGCTCTCCCTGTCGGCATAGCGCCGAAGCACGTCTTGCCGTCCACCTCGTCCCATCAACCCCGGAGCATCAATGGCCTCTCTCCTTCTCGCCGTCATCTATCTCACGTTTATCTCGCTCGGCCTTCCCGACTCGTTGCTCGGCACCGCATGGCCCGTCATGCACGTCGACCTCGCCGCGCCCGTTGCCGCACAAAGCCTCATCTCCATCATCATCAGCTGCTGTACGATCATCTCGTCACTGCTCACCGCGCGCCTGGTCCACAAGCTCGGCACCGGCAAGCTCACCGCACTTTCGGTTGGCCTCACCGCTGCGGCGATCCTCGGCTTCTCTACAACGAACGCGTTCTGGCAGCTCTGCCTCATCGCCATTCCCTACGGTCTAGGCGCGGGTGCCATCGATTCCGCCCTCAACAACTACGTTGCTCTGCATTACGGCGCACGCCACATGAGCTGGCTACACTGCTGCTGGGGTGTCGGCGCGAGCGTGGGCCCGCTCGTTATGGGCTGGGCCCTCGCCAGCCCCTTGAGTTGGCATGGCGGATACCTCGGTATCGGCCTTATCCAGGCCGCAATCACGGCGGCCCTGTTCCTCTCACTTCCTCTGTGGAAATCAACCGACGCGGAGGCGACCGATGCAAATGAGGGCACGGCGATCGAACCTGCCTTTGACACCGGTGCTCCCCGTAAGCAGCCCTCTGGCGAACGCCCCCTCACGAACCGAGAGCTACTTAGACTCCCGGGTGCCATCGCCTCCATCGGTTCCTTTGGCTCCTACTGCGCGCTCGAGGGCTCCATTGGCCTGTGGATTGCCAGCTACCTCGTCATGGCGCGCTCCATCGACACGGCAACGGCGGCTTCCATCGTTGCACAATTCTTTATGGGCATCACCATCGGACGCCTCGTGTCGGGCTTTGTTGCCCAATGGCTCACAAGCGAGAACCAGATCCGCATTGGCCAAGCGCTCATCACCCTCGGCATCTTCTCGCTCCTGGTGTTTGACGGGCCTGTTGCCGCCGGTATCTCCATTCTGCTTATGGGTCTTGGGTGTGCTCCCATCTACCCCAGCATCGTCGCCCTCACGCCCAAGCGCTTTAGCGCCAAGCGTCCCAGGGGCTGGTCAGCCTGCAAATGGCATGCGCGTATGCGGGCTCCATGCTCGTGCCGCCCGTCTTTGGGCTCGTCGCCGGTGCGGGTGGAGCGGTGCTCATTCCCTATATGATTGCGGCGCTCCTCGTTACCAATACCGTCCTTGCCGAGCTTGCCGTGCGCAAGGCCAACGCCGCCCCGGGCAACGCGACGCGCTGACAGGAAGAAAGCCCCCCCTCGAACCTCCCAATGTGGCAGTTCGAGGACAAACACCGCATGCAAAACAAGAGGCCGGCTCCATTTGGAACCGGCCTCTTCATCTACAGCGATCCGCACACGCCGTCGAGTAGGACAGCGGACAGTCATGCGGCGAGTGCACGACGCTCGTCTACACCTCGCACGCAGCGGCGCGCAGCGCCACGTACGCAGCACCGATGATACCCGCATCGTTGCCGAGCTCGGCGACCTCAATGGGAGTCTTGGTACTCACAGAGAGAGCGCAAGCGGCATACTTCTCGCGCAGCTTGTCCAAATATACGTCCGCAGAAGCAGAAGCGCCGCCGCCCAAGACATACACCTCGGGATCGACCACAGCAGAGATGATCTGCAGGCCGCGGGCGAGATAGTCGGTCATCGTTTCAACGGCAGCCCAGGCGACCTCGTCGCCCTCACGGCACGCCTGGAACACGGCGCGGGAGTCGCTCGTGCCGGAAAGTTCGATGGGGTCGACGCCACGGACCTTGCACTCATGCAGGTAGTTGCTCACCACGCCGGTGGCGGAGGCGTATTGCTCGAGGCAGCCCTTGTTGCCGCAGCCGCACACACGGGTCTCGTCGGGGTTCACGCACATGTGGCCGATCTCGCCGCCCGCACCGAACGCGCCGTCGATCACATCGCCGTTCACCACGACGCCACCGCCCAAACCGGTGCCGATCGTCACCATGACCATGCTGCGATGACCCTTGGCGCTACCACGCCACAGCTCCCCCATGGCAGCCGCGTTCGCATCGTTCACGTAGCGCACGGCGGCATGGGGACAGCGAGACTCGAGTGCCTCCTTGAGCTCGGGGGCGTTGATCTTGATGTTGGCGGCAAGCGTGATGTTGCCGCTCGCGGGAACGGGGCACGGCAGCGCCAGACCGACGCCGCGCACGAACAGCATGGGCTGCTGCACGGACGCCATGAGCTCCTCGATGCCGCCCACGACCGCCGCGTAGCCCTCCTCATTGGCCAAAGAGGGGGTTGGCACGCTCACCTTGCCGAGTAGGTTGCCGTCCTCGTCGAACAGGCCTTCCTTGACGGAAGTGCCTCCCACGTCGATGCCAATGTAGTACTGCTTGCTTTCGGTCATTGGAGCTCCCTTCGTGTGGCAGGTCCATGTGCCCGCCTCAATCGCTGGCTCCAACTATACCGCTACCTGCCGCCATCATGCCAAACGAATGGGCAGCATATCGCCCGGAGGCCCCGGAGCCCAAGAGGCCCGACACCATCACCCAATTCACCGAGCAGGCGCTTTTCATACGATTCGGAGGGTACAAACGCAGGAAAAGCACTCACTTAGGACGCGCTTTGGGGCTTTTTGCCGGCAAACGACACCACAACGCCGATTAACGCTCCGAGCAGTGCGGGCACAACCCAATTCATGCCCAAATCGGCAAAGGGCAGGACGTCGAACGGCAGCCAAGCGCCGGTGAAAAACGCGTCGCGCAAAGAGGTGGCAATGCTCACGACGGCGGTTAAGCCCACGGCGCATGGCCACACGGCGGGCATGCCATCGCACACCTTATGCAGCATGCCCATCACAACCAGGACGATCGCCATGGGGTACATCGCGTTGAGCAGTGGGACGGAGAACGTGAGGATGGCATCGAGCCCGAAGTTCGACACCACGCAGGAGAACACGGCAAAACCCAGTGCCCACACGCGATATGGAATGCGCGGGAACTCGTCGGAGAAGTACGTGCCGCAACAGCTGATGAGACCGATGCACACATTAAGGCAGGCAAGCAGGAAGATTGCCGCAACAACCACCGTGCCCACCGTACCGAAGTGCTGACCGGCGGAGGCGGCGAGGATCTCGGCACCGTTGGTGGCGCCGGGCAGAACGGCGGCGATGTTGACGCCCACCAGCGCCAAGCCGCAGTAGATGATGCCCATGAGCACGCCAGCGAATATGCCCGCGCGGGAGACTTCGCGCGTGAGGCCGGCATCGTCCGTCACGCCGAGCTCGCGGATATTCGTAGCGATGACGATGCCGAACGTGAGCGACGCCAGCAGATCCATGGTCTGGTAACCCGTGAGGAAGCCCGACATAGCGGGGGCGGAGGCGTACGTAGCATGGGCGGCCTCAAGGCCAGACGCGGGATCGAAGAGTGCGGCGCCGATCACAAAGACCAGCAGCGCGATGAGGGCGGGACCGGTGATGCGACCGAGCAGGCGCGTGAGAGCGTTCGGATGCATGGCGAGCAGGTAGGCAACGGCAAAGAACACGACCGAGAACACGAGACGCGCCACCTCGAGCGAAAGCCCAGCGGGGAGCAGCGGCTCGAACATCTCAAACGAGGTGGACGAGGTGCGCGGAATGGCGAGGCACGGACCGATTGCCAGGTAATTCGCCGCCACGAACACGTGCGCGAACAGCGGGTGCACGCGCGAGGCGAGGTCGCGGATAGTACCCGCGAGGCCAACTGCAATAATGCCGAGCATGGGCAATCCAATGCCGGTGACAAGGAAGCCGACCATGGCGGGAACCACGGCCTCACCCGCCTGCAAACCCAGTAAGGGCGGGATGATCAGGTTTCCCGCGCCAAAGAACATCGAAAAGAGGGTAACGCCCACGAATAGGGACTGCTTGGAAGTCAATTTACCGGTGGACATAGGCGCTCCGCTCCCGAGGCGTTGACGTATAGAATGTGAACTTTAGCAGAATGGAGCGCATTCGTTGGCGAAAGCTGCAGCACGCACCCACTCACCGCATGTTCGCCTCGCATGCAAAAAGGCGGGGCGCCCCTTGAGAGGCGCCCCGCCCTGATGGCGATGCGTATGCAAGCGCGGGTGCTATGCCCTGCGCTTCTTCATCACAGCACCGGCGGCAAACGCAGCAACAGCCACGCCCGCCACGCCGACGACCGCGAGCATCGCGGAGTCGCCCGTGCTGGGCAGACCCGCACCAGGCTTGCCGGAAGGCTTGTTGCCCGGGTTGGTGCCGGGCTTGTCATCGGGGTCGGGGCTCTGGTCCCCGCCTTGGTCGCCACCCTGGTCACCGCCCTGGTCGCCCTTGGGGGTGAAGTGCGCCACGAGCGTCAAGTCGCCCGTCACGGGAGCCGCGAAGTCATACGCGGCATCATCGAGGTACCAACCGTCGAACGTGAAGCCATCCTTGGCGGGTGCGTTCTCGGGCGCCGCCACAGCGGAGCCGTCCTCGACCTCGACCTTCGAGAACACCGTGTCGTCGACCATGAAGGTCACCGTGTGCTTTGCCGGCACGGGCGGAACCGGGTCGGTGTCGCCGGAGCGCTTAAAGCGAGCCTCAAGCGCCACGCTGTACTCGGCGGTCACCTCGTAGGTTGCCTCAGTGGACACGGGCTCGTCCGAGCAGGGGGCGAACCAGCCAACGAACTCCATGTTCTTGCCGGGCTTGGCCTTGAGCGTCACCTTGGTGCCCGCAGGCACGTCCGAGCGGTACACGGAATCGGACTTGTCGGCATCGGAGGAGGAGCCGGTGATGACACCCGCCGCCTTCCCGGTTGCCAAGTCGAGCGCGCCGTCATCGCCCGCCGCGTAGCTCATGCCCTGAGCGTACACGGTGCTCGCGGGCAGTGGCTTGTTGGCGATATCGAACTCGGAAACGGCAACCCAGTCATCGTTGGACTTGGTGGCCTCAAAGCGCACGCCGTACACCGTGGTCTCGTCAAAACCGAACGTCTTCTTGCTGTTGTCCGCCTTGAAGGGCACGTTCTTGGCAACCTGCTTCCACTCGCCGTCCTTCTCGGTGCGAATGAACAGGTTCGCCTCCGTCACCAAACCGCTCGTTTGGGGGCTGCGGGGCGTGAAAGAGAACTGGTTGATCTTATAGCCCTTGCCAAAATCGATCTCGGCCCAAATGGGATTCGTCTTGGAAAGGTGGCCGTCGGCGTTGCCGTCGGTAGCGGCCTTCCAATTGGAATGCCAGATGGTCGAAGCATCGCCGTCAATGGCATGCTCGATACGACCGCCGGCGCTCTCGCCTTCGAGGGTCTGCGAGTTGGTCTTGGCCTTCCAAGCGGCCTTGTTGAACTCGTCCTTTGCAGGCTCGTCCTTGGCGGGCGCGATGCGGATGTTGTCAATCTTTGCGGCAATCGCCTGAGTCTTGGAACCGATGCGCTCGAGCGGGATGGTAAGGGTGGCGTTATCGATGCCGTCCTTCTTTACCATACCGGCATCGAAGAAGCGACCGCTTGCCTTGCCAATCAAGTTACCGTCCACATACAGAAGAGTCGTCTCCATGGCACCGTCGATGCCGGTGGCGGGACGGATTCCGTCGATCGCCTTGGTGACGATGCGGACGTTGACCTTCTTGCCCACAGGGAGCTTGTAGTCGAAGTAGTAGTCGTAGAGCTCGCGTGTGAAGCCGAGCTTGCCGTTGTCCATCACGCGGATATCGAGCGTGCCGTACGGGGCATCCGCCTCAAAGAGGATGTCGCCCGGGCAGGCGGGCTCGGTGAGCTCGATGTCGAAGGATAACTCAGTTCCGGCGGAGATCTTGTTCAGCGGGGATTCAACGTAGGACTCCCCACCCGCGAGGTTCAGCGCGCCATCTTTGACTTCGGCGTTCTTACCAGCGGTAAGGTCACGCCCGTTTGCGCTGGCATCCTTGAGATCGTTGAACTCGTACTCGGCGTAGGTATCGCCGGACTTGCTCGCCTTGCTGTAGGGATTCACGCGAGGCGCGTCGCCGGTCTTTGCAACCAGGTTGCGCAGATTGTCCGGCGTGCCCTTCTCCTTGCCGGTTGCCGCCCACGTCTTCTCTGCGTAGAACGGCATGGCGTCGAAGAAGCGCGCGTACTCGTCCGCCTCGGAAAGACCGGAGGCGCGAGTATCGATGTTGTCATTCCAAATGGCGAACGCGGCACCGAGCATCTGGTCGTCGCCGGAAGGCAGGTACTGGTACGCACCGCCCTTGACGCGCACCTTCTCGGGGGCGAACTCGTTGAACACGCGGTTGGTGTTCAGGTAGTCGCCATACGCATCAGAGCGGCCACCGCCGCCGTTGGGAACCATGTATCCGTGGTTGTCGATGGTGTTGATGAGGTCGAAGCCCATCTCGTACATCTTGACGCCATCGGCCCAGTCGGCCGACCACAGGTTCATCTGCGTGCGGCCATGCTCGCCGTTGATGGCGGCGTCCACAATGGGATCGCCCTGATTGAGCCAAGTAAGGCCACCCCACATGCGGACCGTGTTGGTCTTCTTGATGTGCGGCAGCAGGTCGTTCACGAACGTGTGATACACCGGAGACCCGTTGGGGATCAAGAACTCATCGGCACCCACATGAACAACCGTCCCCTCGTCGAACACGGGGTTCTCGCCGGTCGTGTAGTCGTCGTAGATGTCCTTGATGAGCTCCATCGTCTGCGGCTTGCGCAGATCGAAGTGGTCGATGGCGGGGCGCTTGCTGTTGACAGTCAAGCCCTCGCCATGAACGGCCAGCTCGGGCCACGTGCGCGTAAACGCAACCGCGTGGGCCGGCATGTCGATCTCGGGGACGATGTTCATGCCAAGGGCGCGCTCGCTTTGGATGAAGTCGCGGAACTCGTCTTTGGTCATGGAGTAATCGGTGGCAGTCGGGGACTGGCCCGTCTGCTCGTTCTTGACGCTCGTCTCCAGGCGGAAGGCGGCATAGGCCTTCCACGCCGCATCCTCCGTCTTGTAATCCTCCAAGAAGATGAGGTTGTCGGAAAGGTGCGCCTGGAAGTCGTTCATCTTGTAGTAGCGCATGGTGCGCGTGGCCATCTTCATCATGTCGAGCGACACGGGCTTGCGCGCCACGTCCCACATGAAGCCACGGACCTCAAAGCGCGGGTAGTCGCGCATCTGGCCCACGGGGAAGCCGCTCGCATCGAGCTTGTACATCTGCAGAATGGTCTGCATGCCGTACATGTTGCCCGTCACATGCTGGGACTGGACGTCGATGCGATTGGCGCCGATGGCCATCGTGTAGCCCTCGTCGCCCAGCAGTGCGTCGTTGGCAGGGGCGGCAAGCGTGAAATTGAATGCGCCATCCTTGGGACTGCCCTGCTCAAGAGCAAGATCCTTGCCGGTAAAGTCCTTGAAATCAGCCTTGAACTCCTCGGCGACCGCCTTGAGGGAAGCGTCGCTGTACACGATGCTGGAAATCGCGTCGATGGAGAGCTTGGCGTTGGAGTCGGAGAACCACTCCTGGATCTCAGGCACCACCTGGGGCTTGACGTTCTCGCTCTCGACCTGGGTCTGGCGCCCTCGACGGTGTAGTCGAGGTCTTGAGAGGTCTTGCTCTTGCCGGTGGCGACCTCCGTAACGTC
>ENA-OQBG01000110-OQBG01000110.1-human-gut-metagenome-genome-assembly--contig:-NODE-110-length-21229-cov-2.076154_pt1 | contig 21229 bp, 31 predicted proteins | sample MGYA00242746_ERZ504551 | MGnify/ENA primary metagenome ERZ504551 (study PRJEB26092, sample SAMD00036289) | human gut metagenome | host: Homo sapiens | study: EMG produced TPA metagenomics assembly of... | reverse complement strand
TCTTCTCGTCCATGACCGTGGAGTCGTTTTGTGGAAACGACATAGGTGACGCGATCACAGCGGACCGTCGTCAGCGAGTAGTGGATCGGCTTACCATCCTGATCATAGCTGATTTTATGAATCGAAAACAGCGGGTCGCCGACGTTGCACTTCAGAGTATCTGCGCTGTGGCTCTGCGCAGCCTTTCCGTCGATTTCGAGGACGGAATGATTCGGCCGGATATGATAGCACTCATCCATCACCTGGTAGAACGAGCGATCTTTCGAAAGTGTCGTGATGAAGTCCGGGAAGCGGGCATCCTCGATGTAGATCTTATCGATCGCGATCGGTTCGTTATCCTGCCAGACCAGACGCTCGATGTAGACGACCTTCGTCCCATCGGAATCATCAGCTTCTCTGCGATATCCTCATCCGCGTTCAGGAACGATGCCTGGATGATATCGTGTCTGGACGCGTGTCCAAGGCTCGACAGACTTTCCTTGAAGCCGCTGGTCTTATTCAGATACAGCTTGTCCTTCTTGAAATTGATGAAGGTGCCCTTTCCCTGGACCTTATTGACATATCCCTCATCGGATAAATTCTGTATCGCCTTTCGAATCGTGATTTTACTCACATTATACTGGTCACTTAGCTCGTTCTCCGTCGGAAGCTTATCTCCCGGCATGTACTGCTTCGACAGGATACGGTTTTTAATATCTGCCTCCACCTGCAGATACAGCGGCTTGCTGCTATCCATGATCATCATTGTTTCCATCTCCCCTTCGCATCAGCGATGATATAATTAAATGCCATATCATCATATTGTACCAAGTCTCTAGCGCGACGGCCAGCCCCAGATACAATTTTTGTTGTTAGTTTTTTTAAGAAAATTAATAGCCATAAAAGTCACCCTCTTATAGTATAGCACCATAGCACCATAAATGCAAGTATAAAAAAGAAAATTTGTCAAGTTTTAAAACAAAGAAAAAGCCAGCAAATATGCTGACTTGAGGATAAAATATATTTCATTAACTCTCAAAAATAAAGTGCTAAATCCTAAAGACGGGTACTGCATCGAAGAAAGTGAATAGTCTGAAATTATAAATAATAAAATATATAAATTAGTGCAAATAAGACAAAGATAAATAGAAAATATTGAAATAAAATCGCAAAATGTATTGACAAATAATAACAAGAGTGTTGATTATAACACCATCAAAAGAAACAAGGAAACGAATTAAACAATCAAAGAAATTCATTCAATTCATAGCATATATAAATGTTCCAATGAAAAGGATGAAAATAAAAGAAAGGTTCGGGTGATTCCATTGGGAAAGAATTTATAACTTCATCAATATAAGAGTGACGGGTATCGCATTCCTGCAAGAAAGACCTGATACGGAGATTATAAAAAGTATTTCCTATATAATATAAGAGCATACGCACAGTCTGATTAATAAGGAAGGAATGTATCAAAGGTATTATAGAAGCGATAACTTATATTGAATATCTGTTGCAGACCTGATACAGGGATTTTGGTAAATGTGTAAAGAAATATTTACCGGAAGAGCATAACCCCTTATCTCAGTAGTTAGCCTGAAAGCAGAGGTTCAGGTAACAGATAAACTGAAGGTAAGAACGATGTTTTGAGAGGCATATAGAAGTTTAAGTATATGGTTTGAAATCCTGCATCAGAAGAATATCTGGTATATAAAATTACAGGATATTGAGAGAAAATATTAAGGTACTTTTTCAGTGATATTTTACATAATTCAGAACATCTGCCATTAATGTTCGATAAATATGAAAAGCACATAAGGAAATTAAACAGTTGTGAATTTAAGAAGTTAGGTTTATGATTGCTTAGCACGAAAAATAATGAAAAAGTGTATCCGATATTTCATAAATGAAAAACAAATTATAATACGTGAAATTATAATTTAAAATCTATAAAACTTTCTAAGTAAGTTCCGATGAACTGAATAACTGATATCATAAAAGCATAAAAGCAGGAATGAATCAGATTATAAACAGTACATATGGATTATGAGCAGGAAACAGAATAGGAATTTTAAATAAACATAGAAAAATTTAATAGTGAACTTATAAAGTAGTTTGTAAATAACATATTATTTTATTATAGAAAGAATACTAAGAGGAAAATAAATTGAATAACGAAGAACATTGAAGCGGTCATCATTTTTGAAATCAGGAAAAGTAAAAAGTGATGACCGTTTTCAAATTGTATTCATATATATTCGTTTATTGCGTGAAATGGAATTTTAGGATATACTCTCCATGAAAAGGAGAGTTTTTTATGTGGATAAAAGATATCAGAGATATATTTTATATGAAGATAAAGATATTCTGGTCTGTCACAAACCGGCAGGGCTTGCAGTTCAGAATGCGCGGGTTGGCAGTATGGATATGGAGAGCCTCTTGAAGAATTATATTGCTCAGAAGGTGCCGGGTAAGATGCCGTATCTGGGTATTATCCATCGCCTGGATCAGCCGGTGGAGGGGGTTCTTGTGTTTGCCCTGAATCCGAAGGCAGCAGCAGATCTCAGCAGACAGATGACAGCGGGAAAAATAAAGAAGACTTATCTTGCAGTTACAGAAGGAACAGTGAAAGTGAAGAGTGCAAAACTGGTGGACTGGCTGAAGAAGGATGGCAGGACCAACAGCTCTGCAGTGGTTGAGGGAGGGACTTCCGGAGCAAAAAAGGCGATATTGTCTTATGAAGTTCTGGAACCTGGAAAAATAAAGAAGATGCACAGGATTGTGGCGAAAGAAATCTGATTCGGATTGATCTGGATACAGGCAGGCATCATCAGATTCGTGTGCAGATGGCGCATGCCGGAATGCCTTTGGTTGGTGATAGAAAGTATAATCCCGGTCAGAATAGTCAGGAACCGCTGGCTCTCTGTTCTGCAAAACTGGGATTTCAGCATCCGGTGACAAAGAAACGGTTGGAGTTTCAGGTGCAGCCTGCAGGTATTGCATTCAAAAGACATTGATATAGCGCAATTTTTGATGTTATAAAAGTGAAAAATGTGTAAAATCTCTGGACGAATTTCGTAAAGTGTGTATAATGTAGAAAGTAATATGCAGTTATAAGGTTTATAGCAATTCTCGTAAATAATGCATTTAAGAGGATCGCTACAGGTAATTGTTCGATGTTAATTATTCTGTGAGAGTACTGAGCAGATATCGATTTTTAGTTGACAGAAATTATACATTATTTTATGAAATTGCTGTAATGTGCAGTATAGCACTGAAAGGAAGAGGAAATTAAAATGAAAAGAGCGGCGGCAGCAGCGATAAGTTTAATGACAGGACTGGCAATGCTGACAGGATGCAGCAGAGCGGAGGTGGAAGAGACAATCCAGCCGTTGGCGGCAGACGCTATCGAAGAATCCGATTCAGAGGCAGAAGCAGTGAAGGAAGAGGATGAGAGTCCGCTGATTCCGGAGATTGATACAGATATAAAAATCCATGCCGGTTCAAGGATCGCAGTGGTAAGCAAATGTGTCAAGGGCGAATACTGGAAGATGGTTAAGAAAGGCATGGAAGATGCGGTAAAGGAAATTAATAAAGCATATGGTTATAAAAAAGATGACCAGATTACCATGACTTTTGAAGGCCCTGATAATGAAGAGGACGTAGAAACTCAGATTAATACAATAGATGCTGTTATTGCAGAGAATCCGGATGTTCTTTGTATTTCGGCAAGTGACATGGATTCCTGTGAGGCACAGCTTGAAGCTGCAAAGGAAAATGGAATTCCGGTTATAGCATTTGATTCTAATGTAGCCGAGAAGAAACTGGTGAAGGCATATCGGGGAACCGATAATGTGCAGGTAGGAAAGATGGCTGCTTATCAGCTTGGCAGTGCACTCGGAAAGATGGGAAAGGTTGCGGTTTTCTCCGCACAGCAGAAGACAAAGAGTGTTCAGGATCGTGTAGAAGGATTCATGAATAACATCGGGAAGTACGGAGACATTGAAGTTGTGGAAACTATTTATTCTGATCAGGTAGATGATATGGAGGCTTCCATGAAGGAAGTTCTGGAAAAATATCCCACACTGGATGGTGTATTCTGCACTAATGCAGATATTACAGAGATGTATCTGAATCTGGAGAAGAGTGATGAGCATGATGCACCGGCTCTGGTAGGGGTTGATGCAACTACTAAGCAGCAGGAAGCAATCCGTAATGGAGAAGAGATTGGCTGTGTTTCCCAGCAGCCTTATGCTATGGGATACCAGACGATCTGGGCAGCAGTTGAAACAACGGCACCGAAGAAATCTGTTGTGATCGAGAAAATGTACTGAGCAATCCGGCATGGATCGATGCAGACTGTCTGGATGATCCGGACTACAGTGGATATTTATATACAGAATAAGAATGAAAGATAAACGCTCCGGGAGGATGTACAGGGTCTCAAATGCATTAATTAAGAGGATTTTCTATAAGAGGAATGTGTCTGCCTGGGACAGAACGGTAATACAGAACTTATATATAAAGCAGAATTATATACGAAAGAAGAAGCATGAAAACAGTGATGAGTTGTTTTCGTGCTTTTTTGTGTTATAGAATATTACTTCGTAATGTTCTATGGCACAAAAAAGCTCTCCGGGCAGGCTCCTTATTTATATCTCTTCTTCTTTGAAATATAAACAAATCAGAAGCTTTGACTGTATAAAAAGATTTATATTGATGATATAATCACATACACGATATAAAATAACAAAAAATATTGGATAGATGAAAAATATTTGATAAAATTATCTAATGAGATTGTAATTTTAAAGGATATATGATAAAATTTGACTATAAATTCTTGAAAATATATAAAAAAATTAGACAAAAAGGAGAAGAGGATGAAACAATGGTCAGAGATCATCAGAAATGTCACCATGTTGTCGCAGCTTGGACTGTCTCTCATAACCCCTGTCCTGATATGTCTGGCAGTATGCTGGCTGATTGTTTCTAAGACCGGAACTGGCGGATGGGTATATATCCCCGGTTTTTTCTTTGGTCTTGGAGGTTCCGGGACAGTGGCATATAAATTTTATCTTTCTATTAACAGACAGCAGAAGAAAGAGAACAAAAGAAGAAAATAAAGTATCGTTTAACAGACACCTGTAATGATACAGAAACGAAAGGGAGATTTATATGAGTATTATGGATAATGTTCAGCCTGCCGTAAAGAAGGAAACCGGGAAGGTAGCCGCCATCACCGGAATCGGGCTGATTTTGATGTGGATCGTGTTTGGAGTGCTGCATGCTTTCATGCCACAGAAGGTACCGTTTGATTATACGGTATTTCTTGGAGGGGCAGTGGGAGGATGTGTGGCAGTCCTTAATTTCTTTTTTTATGGGACTTGCAGTGCAGAAAGCAGCTGCAGCAACAGATGAGGACACAGCGAGAATGAGGATCAAAGCAAGTTACTCCCAGAGAATGCTGATCCAGATGTTGTGGGTGATCTTGGCAATTGTGGCACCCTGTTTTCATTTTGTGGCAGGTATCGTTCCTCTTTTATTTCCCGGAACAGGAATTAAAATTGCAGGAATTTTTCATACTAACAAATAGGTATTTCTATATCAAACCGGAACAGTACCGGGAGAGACGGGAGGTGAATAAAGAGTATGGAATTGGATATCAGCGGGGCAAGGATATTCTTTACATTACCCATTGATGTGCCTGTTCTCGGACCATTAAGGATCAGTGAGACAATGGTGGTAAGCTGGATTGTTATGATACTCATAACAGGTTTGTGTATCTGGCTGACACATGATCTGAAAGAAGAGAACATTTCCAAACGTCAGGCTGTGGCAGAGCTTATTGTAGAGAAGGCCAACAGCTTTGTAATCGGAAATATGGGTGAGAAATTCAGATACCTGATACCATTTGTTGCAGCACTTTTTGCAACCAGTGTGGTTTCCAACCTGATCAGTCTGATCGGACTTCGAAGCCCTACAGCAGACCTTTCTACTGAGGCTGCCTGGGCAGTTGTGGTTTCATTATGATCACAGCACAGAAGATAAAGACCAGCGGATTTGGCGGTTATCTGAAAGGATTTACAACTCCGATCGCAGTTATGACACCGTTTAATATTCTTTCCGAGCTGGCTACACCTGTCAGTATGGCGTGTCGTCATTTCGGAAATATCCTTTCCGGTGTGGTAATCAATGGCCTGATCTATGGGGCACTGGCAGTCGCAAGTTCCGCGCTTCTGGGCCTGATCCCGGGTGCACTGGGAGATGTACTGTCAAAGATACCGATTCTTGATGTCGGTGTACCTGCGATAACGTCGGTCTATTTTGACTGGTTCTCAGGAGTTATGCAGGCGTTTATCTTCTGTATGCTGACTGTAATGTATATTGCAAATGCAGCAGAAGAGTAGCAAAACATGATTTGCCGGAGCAAAACGGCAGCGGTGGGAACCGCAAAGAATGCTGAAATACAGCAGAAAAATTAATACCGCAGCAAAGGGGAAAAGCTGCAGATTATTATTTAACAGGAGGGTTTTAATATGGATTTTCAGTTATTGGCAAAAGGTATCGCATTAGCAGGATGTGCAATTGGAGCAGGATGTGCGCTGATCGCAGGTATCGGACCTGGTATTGGTGAAGGTAACGCAGTAGCAAAGGCGCTGGAGGCAATCGGACGCCAGCCTGAGTGCAAGGGTGATGTTACTTCTACCATGCTTCTTGGATGTGCCATTGCAGAGACAACAGGTATCTACGGTTTCGTAACCGGTCTGTTGCTTATCTTCGTTGCACCTGGTATGTTCATGAACTTCCTGAGCTGATAAAAACAGCTGAGATGCCGGATATCACAGATTAAGAGGCATCTGATATGGAACCTGTGGATAATTCCGGCAACAGCCGGAGAATGATCCGCATAAATACAGACAGGAGGTTACAAACATGCAGGTACAGGAATTAGTTGGAATTGTGCCGTGGAATTTTATAGCGACGATTTGCAACCTTTTTATTCAGGTATATCTGATCAAAACGTTTCCTCTTCAAGCCCATCAATGAGATGCTGGAAAAGCGCAAAGCGAAAGCGGATGCCCAGATCCAGGATGCAGTGAAGGCAAAGGAAGAAGCTCAGGCAATGAAGGCAGAATATGAAAAGAATATGCAGGAAGCCAAGAATAAGGCAAATGACATTGTGATGACAGCACAGAAAACAGCTGCTATCCAGAGTGAAGAGATGCTTAAGGAGGCTTCCAGTCAGGTAACTGCCATGAAAGAGAAGGCAGAGAAAGACATTGCCCAGGAGAAACGTAAGGCAGTCAACGAGATCAAGGGAGAAATCGGCGGTATGGCTGTTGAGATTGCCGGAAAAGTATCGAGCGCGAAATTAGTGAAGAGGATCATGCAAAACTGATTGATGAGTTTATTGAGAATGTAGGTGAGGCATCATGACAAAAACTGCCAGAGTTTACGGCGGAAGTCTGTATGACCTTGCCGCTGAAGAAAAGCTCGATGGACAGATCATGGAGCAGATGATCGCAGTCAGACAGATTTTCAGGGAAAATCCGGGGATATTTGAAATTGCTGGGAGAACCGGCGATTCCTGAAAACGAGAGACTTAAGATGATTGAAGAGGCTTTCGGAGGGCAGGCAGAGAGATATCTGGTGAATTTCCTGAAATTATTGTGTGAACGCAAGATTCTGAGAGAGTTTGCCGGATGCTGCGAAGAGTTTATCAGACGCTACAACAGTGCACATGGAATTGCAGAAGCCGTGGTTACCAGTGCAGTGAAGCTCAGTGATACTCAGATGGAAGCTCTGAAAGCGAAGCTTGAGAAGCTAAGTGGAAAGAAAGTGTATCTGGTTCAGAAAACAGATGCATCCGTTCTTGGCGGACTTCGCGTGGAACTGGAGGGCGTACAGCTTGACGGTACAGTACAGAGCCGTATTTCCGGTATTTCGAAGAAACTGAATGAATTGGTAGTATAAGGAACTGGATTCCGGATTTGAGAATCGTACTGTATGGGTATTTGACATATGGATATGAAAAATCTTTAAATTTCTGAATTCAGACAGCGCAAAATAATAGAATATAAAAGGATGGAATGGAAACATGCAATTAAAACCTGAGGAAATATCCAAGGTCATCCGAAGCCAGATAAAATATTACGAAAATGCCATTCAACAGAACGAGACAGGTACGATCCTTATGGTTGGTGACGGTATTGCCAGAGCCAGCGGACTGGTAAACTGTATGTCAGGAGAGCTTCTGGAATTTGAGGACGGAAGCTTTGGTATGGCACAGAACCTGGAGGAGAACAGTGTCTCCATCGTAATCTTTGGTTCAGATGAGAACATTGGTGAGGGTCAGACCGTAAAGCGTACAGGCAAGGTCGTGTCTGTACCTGTAGGCGACGCCATGGTTGGGCGTGTTGTAAATGCACTGGGACAGCCAATTGACGGAAGCAGGCCCGATTGATACAAAAGAATTCCGGCCAATCGAGAGCAAGGCACCAGGAATCTGTGAGAGAAGATCTGTATATCAGCCTCTTCAGACCGGTATCAAAGCTATCGACTCTATGATCCCTATCGGACGTGGACAGCGAGAACTGATCATTGGTGACCGTCAGACCGGTAAAACTACAATTGCTACAGATACCATTATTAACCAGAAGGGAAAAGATGTGATCTGTATCTATGTAGCCATTGGACAGAAGCGTTCCACAGTAGCTACATTAGTAGAGAACCTGACCAGAAACGGCGCAATGGATTATACTATCGTTGTGGCAGCTACAGCGTCTGAGTCAAGCCCGCTGCAGTATATCGCACCGTATTCCGGATGTGCAATGGGTGAATACTTTATGAATAAGGGAAAAGATGTGCTGATCATCTATGATGATTTAAGTAAGCATGCAGTTGCATATCGTGCACTTTCCCTGCTGATCCGTCGTCCGCCTGGACGTGAGGCATATCCGGGTGATGTTTTTTATCTGCATTCCAGACTTCTGGAACGTGCAGCGAAGCTGGACGATGAACATGGCGGCGGTTCCATGACAGCACTGCCGATCATCGAGACACAGGCAGGTGACGTATCTGCCTATATTCCTACTAACGTTATTTCTATTACAGACGGACAGATATTCCTGGAGACAGAGTTATTCCATTCAGGAATCATGCCTGCTGTAAACCCGGGTATCTCCGTATCACGAGTTGGTGGTGATGCGCAGATCAAGGCAATGAAGAAGGTAGCAGGAACACTGAAACTGATTTATTCCCAGTACCGTGAGCTGCAGAGCTTCGCACAGTTTGGTTCTGATCTGGATGCTGATACAAAGGCGCGTCTGGAACAGGGAGCACGTATTGTGGAAGTTCTGAAACAGAACCAGAATGCACCGGTTCCTGTAGAGAAACAGGTTGCGATCCTTTATGCGGTTACAAAGGGTGTTCTGGAATCAGTAAAAGTTGAAGACGTAAATGTATATGAATCAGGATTATATACCTATCTGGATACAGATGCAGCAGGCGTAGAGGTTATGCAGGAGATCCGCTCAACAGGTAAGCTGGAGCAGGAACAGAGCAGAAGCTTCGCAGCGTACTGGATGCGTATACAGAGAACTTCCTGAATACAAGACCTGAGAATAAAGTGATTAGGAGGGTATCGTATGGCTTCGAATATGAAAGCGGTAAAGCTGCGTATCAAGAGTGTACAGAGTACAATGCAGATTACCAAGGCCATGGAGCTTGTAGCATCCTCCAAACTGCGTAAGGCAAAGGAACGTGCAGAGGTATGCCGTCCGTACTTTACAGAACTCATGAGACATTGAAAGAGATTGCAAGGGAGAATACAGATTTCTCATCCGTTTATGCGAAAGAGTCTTCCAACAATAAAACCTGCTATGTAGTGATCGCAGGTGACAGAGGACTTGCAGGTGGTTATAACACCAATCTTTTTAAATGTCTGGAGGCTTCTGCTGAAGGTAAGGACTACATGGTTCTGCCGGTTGGAAAGAAAGCAGTGGAATATTTCCGTCAGAGAGGGATAGAAGTTCTGACAGAACAGTTTGCAGAAGTGGGGAATATTTCGTGTAGCGGATTGTTTTGAGATTGGCAAATATGCTCTGTACAGAATTTCGCAAAGGAACCTTTGGCCATATTGAATTATGTTATACTGTCTTTAATTCCATGCTTTCTCAGCAGCCGGAGGTATTTTCCATGCTTCCTATGACTGATATCAGAGAGGAAAGCGGAGGTAAGATAGAGACGAAGAATCTGATTCTCTATGAACCGGACGGAGAGACAGTATTTGATGCCATTGTTCCGGAATATCTGGCAGGCCTGGTTTATGGCGGTATCTGCGAAAGCACCGCAAGTGAACTGGCAGCCAGACGTATGGCTATGGATGCAGCCACAAGTAATGCGGAAGAGATGATCGATCAGCTCAATCTGTATTACAACAGGCACGTCAGGCCAGCATCACGCAGGAGATCACGGAGATTGTTGCAGGTGCAGAAGGTCTTTAATATAATTTCCAACAGATAGGAGATTACTAACATGAGTGAAAAACACATTGGCGAGGTAGTGCAGGTTATCGGTCCGGTACTGGATATCCGCTTTGCGCACGATGAACTGCCTCCTCTTCTCAATGCCATAGAGATTGATAATGATGGCGCAAAGCTGGTTGCCGAGGTTGCACAGCAGGTTGGTGATGATGTGGTAAGATGTATTGCCATGAATTCTACTGACGGTCTGGTGCGCGGTGCCAAAGCTCTGGATACAGGCGGTCCTATTTCTGTTCCTGTAGGTGAAGAATGTCTGGGACGAGTATTTAACCTTCTGGGTGATCCGGTAGATAATCTTCCGGCACCGGAGGCAAAGGAACGCTGGTCTATCCATCGTCAGGCTCCTTCTTATGAAGAACAGATGCCTGCAACAGAAATCCTGGAGACAGGTATCAAGGTCGTTGACCTGATCTGTCCTTATGCAAAGGGTGGTAAGATCGGTCTTTTCGGTGGTGCAGGTGTAGGAAAAACAGTTCTTATCATGGAGCTGATTCACAACGTAGCAACTGCACACGGCGGACTTTCCGTATTTACAGGTGTAGGAGAGCGTACACGTGAGGGAAATGACCTTTACAATGAAATGAAAGAAAGTGGAGTTATTGACAAGACTGCTCTGGTTTACGGTCAGATGAACGAGCCGCCCGGAGCACGTATGAGAGTTGGACTTTCCGGACTTACCATGGCGGAATACTTCCGTGATGAGAAGAACCAGGATGTGCTCCTCTTTATTGACAATATTTTCCGTTTTACACAGGCAGGTTCCGAGGTGTCTGCGCTTCTGGGACGTATGCCTTCAGCCGTAGGTTATCAGCCTACACTGGCAACTGAAATGGGTAACCTGCAGGAACGAATTACTTCTACAAGAAAGGGTTCCATCACATCTGTACAGGCAGTATATGTGCCTGCCGATGACCTGACTGACCCGGCTCCTGCAACTACATTCTCACATCTGGATGCAACAACTGTACTTTCCCGTGAGATTTCCAGCCAGGGTATTTATCCGGCTGTTGATCCTCTGGATTCCACAAGCCGTATCCTTTCTCCTGAAATCGTAGGAACAGAGCATTATGAGATTGCCAGATCAGTACAGAGAGTTCTTCAGCGTTACAAAGAGCTTCAGGACATTATTGCCATCATGGGTATGGATGAGTTGTCAGAGGAAGACAAACGTACTGTAAGCCGTGCCCGTAAGGTTCAGAGATTTCTGTCACAGAGCTTCTCCGTAGCAGAACAGTTTACAGGTATGCCTGGCAAATATGTTCCGCTGAAGGAGACGCTGAGAGGATTCAGAATGATCCTTAACGGTGAGTGTGATGACATTCCTGAGAGTTATTTCCTGTTTGTGGGAACCAATCGATGAAGTGTTTGAAAAAGCGAAGGAATCAGTAAAGGGGGAAATGTCCTATGAGTACTTTCCCGTTGAGAATCGGAACACCGGACGGATTACTCTTTGAAGGCAATGTGGAGCGTGTGATCTGCAGAACTGTCAGCGGTGATCTGGCCATTCTTGCCAGATACTGTAATTACTGTACTGCCCTGGGAATGGGCGAAGCCAGTGTGGTAATGGAAGACGGCAGCAGACGGACCGCGGCCTGTATTGGCGGAATGCTTTCTGTTATGAATGGAAAGTGCCGTGTCCTTGCAACTACCTGGGAGTGGAAAGAGGATATTGATGAGCAGCGTGCGCAGGAAGCTAAGAAAAGAGCTGAGGAGATGATTGCCAAAGGTGGTTTGAGTGATCATGATTATAAGATTGTGGAGGCTAAACTGCAGAGGGCGTTGGTGCGTTTGAGTGTGAAGAGCTGAGAAAATAAGAGTTATTAAAAGACTGACAGGAAATCCGGGAGGGGAGACTGTCGGTCTTTTTGTTTGTGATATGTTTTTGGGATATAGTGGGAAGAATTTGAGGGAGGGATTTGAAGGAGGGACGCATAGAAAAATATTATTTATTATGTGCATTTGCAGGATATTATGATATTCTTAGCTGGTCAAAATCTGCGTTATGAGAAAAATGACACACTGTCTGAGCCGCTATGCGGCGAGTTTGTGGCATTTTTCTCATGCCCTTAGCAGATTTTTGCCGGCTTAGAATATCTTAGTGTCCGAAACCGCACACAAAACAAACTATTTTTCTGCGCGTCCCCACCCCAAAGATTTTCCAATATTCCTCCAATATCTGAATCCATTCCCCCACCTCCTGCGTTATAATTAAATGAACAGGGAAAAGGAGACAGTAATGATCACAGAAAAGCAATATCTGGAATATCTGATTAAGCAATACCAGAACTTAATATACTCGATCTGCCTGAAATCTGTCGGTAATCCATTTGATGCCGAAGATCTCACTCAGGAAGTCTTTCTGTCTGCCTATAAGAACCTTTCCCGCTTTGATGGTAATTATGAGAAAGCCTGGTTAAGTAAGATTGCTGTCCGAAAGTGTCTGGATTATCTGAAAGCAGCCGGGCGGCGAAGTATTCCAACAGAAGACACCTACTTTTCCCAGATTCCGGACAGGCAATCCTCTCCCGAAGATGAATATATGAAAACTGCATCCAACACTCACGTAGAAGCATTGTGTATGCAGTTGAAAAGTCCTTACAAAGAAGTCGCTTACGCACATTTCTGCAAAGAATTATCAGTACCTGAGATTGCACAGCAGACAGGGAAAAATCCGAAAACAATTCAGACACAGCTCTATCGCGCAAGGGCAATGCTGAAAAAAATGCTTGAAAGGGGTGATTAGATGCATATTAATAAGAAGGATTTAATAGAATTTGACAACGGAAATATGAACACACAGGAAGTCATTGAGTTTCTGTCACATCTTGATCACTGCGATTTCTGTCTGGATCAGATGATGGAACAGGAAGACAGCAGTACGGATACTGCTCCCCCCTATCTGATGGAACAGATTCTGAACAAAGCAGACTCCGGTGAAGTGCAGCTTGCCCGGGCAGCAAATAAAGCATCCCGCAAAATCCAGCTGCTCCATTACAGTCTTCAGACTGCTGCCGGTGTGATGGTTGCCCTGTTGCTTTTATTCAGTATCCCAAATCTGGATTTCACTTCCTTACATCAGGATACTTCCTCTCAGACAGACAGAATATTGCCCGAACATGAAAACGGCAGGCTCTACCAGTTCACCAGAGAACTCGGACAGAACATTGGTGATGGCACCAGTTCTCTTATAAATATGTCAGTGAATTTTTCCAGCAAATTAATGAATGGAGGCAAATAAAGTATGCAAAACAAAAACGTGGATTCTGGCTTTTTATCTTCTCCCTGATTCCAGGCGCAGGAGAAATGTACATGGGATTCAAAAACAGGGAATCAGTATTATGTTCTTATTCTGGGGTGTCTTTGCGATCGGAGCATGTACCGGAATGGACTGGCTTGTGTTCCTGATCCCGATCATCTGGTTCTACAGTTTCTTTAATGTGCACAATCTGAAATCTCTTTCTGAGGAAGAATTTTACTCTATAGAAGATTCCTATGTCCTTCATATGGATGAACTGGCAGGAGATATCAGTTCTCTGCTTAAACATCACGGAAAGATAACTGCGATTCTTCTGATTTTCCTTGGTGCTTCTATTCTGTGGAACACCCTGGTAGATTTCCTCTATATGATCTTACCCGGCTATCTGGCTGATGTTATCGGCAGATTCACATATCATCTGCCACAGCTCGTGATCGCAGCTGCCATCATTTTTGCAGGGATTTATATTCTCACCCGCAAGAAAGATGCTCTGGATGAAGAACAGCCTGACAGCTTTACTGAGGAAGAACATTACTGGACACCTTATCGTCCGTATCAGCAGAATATTTCAGATATGACAACTGACGCAGCTAAAAACACCACAGATACAACGAATCCCGATTGCTGCACAGATACAGATGTCACAGATAACACCACTACCGGCAACCCGGTATCTCTGAAAAAGATTCTGCCGCCGAAGTGTCTCAGAAGGATGCTTCATCACAAACAACAAATTCTGAATCATGACACAAAATGGGATTGTCACATCAAGGAATCTACCTTCATGTAACAATCCCATTCTCATTATCCTCACATGGATACCGAAACTTCTCCAAAGGACAATATTGTCTCCTGTCCATCTTCTTCCCGTACTTTCAGCCGTCCGTCCCTGCATATCTCCAATGCAAATGCCTGTCTGGAAGAGTTTCCGTCTGTAATTGTGATCTGATGTCCCGGGATCATGTTATGTGTCACATAATCCGGAGATAATTTCAGATCTGCTGTTTCTTTTCTCAACTCGTTCACGATCATTGCAGTCAGTTTATTACGGTCAGTCTGTTCCGCATCTTCTTTTGTCTCATAAAGGGCTCCTGCTATACTTCTTAATTTCTGCGGTAGGTTCTCCTGGTCCAGATAGAGGTTCAATCCCATGCCAACTACCACAAACTCAATATTTCCACTCTCAAAATCTGTGACAGCCTCTGTGAGTATTCCACAGACTTTCTTTCCTTTATAAAACAGATCATTAACCCATTTAATATCAAGCTGGATTCCACAGAGCTGAGCAACTGCTCTGTAGACTGCCACTGCTGCCGCAGTTGTGATCAGCAGACTGTCATGTATGGTTCCCTGTGGCTTCAGGATCACACTCATGTAAAGACCTGTATCTGCAGGAGAATAGAATTCCCGGCCTCTGCGCCCCCTGCCTGCAGTCTGGCTCCTGGCAATGACAAATGCCCCATGTCCGGCCTCTCCCATCATAGCTTCTTTCTTGGCAGTCTGGTTCGTAGATTCCAGTTCATCATAAATATCTATCTTAACCTTCGGATCATCCAGAAACAGGCGGATTCCCTCCTGCGACAGACGGTTCGTATCCTTCGCAAGCATATATCCTTTATTCGGTCCTGCTTCTATATGATACCCTTCTTCCCGGAGCGACTTTACTGCCTTCCACACTGCTGCCCTGGTACATCCCAACTCACCGGCAATGCTCTCACCGGAAAGCACTTCTCCTTTATTCTTCTCCAGCATTTCCAAAAGACTTGATTTTACAGTCATAACGTTCTCTTCGCACCTTCTCCCGTTATTTTTCTCTCATTATTTACTGTTAATCATATCATCTGCCGCTGTTTTTGTCTAATATCTGTTTTTTGCATGTCCCATACCTTATAGCCGTTCCATAAAACAATGCAATCAGGACAGCTCAGCAGAGTACGAAGAACAAGGAATATATCTGCAGGCATACTGACATACAGCAAAGATATCTGACGCAGGACTTCACGCTATGATGGACTGGATTGTTTGCAGTAATTTATGAAATTTCTATAATCAGTTATCTGTCAGAACCGCCACAACTCCGGAATATAACACGATAAATCCCATAATTACCGCAACTATATCAGCGGAATGAAATCAATATTGAAGATCATGCCGCCCGCGATCATCACCTCAACAGTAACGATCAGACCCAGAATAACTGCCATCATTCTGGAAAACTTATGATTCTCTTTTCTTCTTCTCATTTTCTGTGCGGTACCTGCTGCATTTGCCATAATAAGCCCTCCCATTTCTTTCGAACACATTTTCAGAACATACATTCGTTTCTGTGTTTTATAATACCACACTCTTATAAAAAATGGAAGAGGTTTGTCGAACATTTGTTTTTTTAATAAAAAAGAACTGTTATGTCAGCGCCTCTGCTCATCTGACACAACAGTTCTCTTGTATAAATAATGTTAAAGTCAACAGATATATTCGATATTGCCAAAAACAATTTATCAGGCAATCACTACTGCTCTTACATAAACTGTGCAAACACAGACGCACCTACAACAGTCAGAAGACCGGCAACTGCGATTGCAAGACTGCTCATGGCACCTTCTATTTCACCCAGCTCCATTGCCTTTGCAGTACCGATAGCATGGGCAGAGGTCCAAGTGCCAGGCCCTTAGCGATTGGTTCTTCAATACGCGCAAGTTTGATCACAGTCTCTGCGAGCATATTTCCAAGAACACCGGTAATGATAATAACTGCAACTGTAATCGTTACTATACCACCCAGTTCTTCGGAAACACCCATTCCGATTGCTGTGGTAATAGACTTCGGAAGAAGTGTTACATACTGCTCATGACTCAGGCTGAACAGCTTTGCAAGGATCAGCACACTGACCAGACTGGCAAGCACACCGGAAACAATTCCAATGATTACAGCTTTCAGATTCTTTTTCAGAAGTTCCATCTGCTGATACAGCGGAACTGCCAGGCAGACCGTTGCAGGTGTGAGCAGGTAGCTGATATACTGACCGCTCTGATTATAGGTGTCATAATCAATATGCAGTAAACAAAGCACAGCTATTACTGCAATGATCGCGATCAAGAGCGTATTAAAAATTGCCATCTTAAATTTTCTTTTCAAAAGAAGTCCTGCCTCATATGCGATCAGGCTGATTGCTGCGCCAAAAAACAGGGAATTACTCATAAATTGTGTCATGATCTTTTCTGTCCTTTCTTTCTGTCCATACGAATAACTGCCTGTGTGACACGACCTGTCACAATCATTACCACAACTGTGGTGATCACTGTGATCAGAATGATCGGCACACATACCGGTTTCAGTATGCCCCAGGCTGTCAGTAATCCGACACCTGCCGGAATAAACATAACCGGCATGATCTCTATGAGAAATTCAGCTGCTTCTTTGACCTGTTCCAGCCTGATAATGTGTGTTCCCAGTGCGATCAGCATGATCACCAGTCCGTACACACTTGCAGGTACAGGAAGCGGGATCAGAACATGTAATGCCTCTCCCATTGCGGATATCAGTAAAATAATCCAGAATTGTCTTACGTATTTCATTTTCAGTCTCCTCTAATCCTTACTGAACGGCTACAGGCTTCATCATTCCAGTTACCTGATCTTCGTACTCCTGAGTTTCCTCGAGAGATGCTCGACCGGTTCTCTGGATCTTTGTCACGCCCGGATACTGTCCCGGGAAAGATTCCAGCATGATCCCATCGCCGTATATCTTTACTTTATCCCCATTTTCCAATACATCATCGGAAATTAATTTTCCTTTTTATTGTAAATGCCCTCTGCCGGTATGTCTGCGCTGAAAATAGTTCCATTGTTCAGATCCACAAAACTCCGGTCTTCAGAAATTCTCCTGTCTCGATATAGATTGCAGAAATAGCATTTGCTTCCTCTTTCTGCTCTTCCTCCCTGACTATCTGTGCCTGCTTTCCTACCATAATTCCAGAAAGCACCTCCCATTACAGCAAAAATGGCGAGCAGAACAATCATACCGATGATAAACTTCCAGTCTCGTTCTTTTTTATTTTTCAAATATTCAACTCCTTTATATTGGTCTAACCAATCTTGGTTCATTACGTTTTTTTATTATAGCGTATTCATCACAAATTTGCAAGGTTGTTTCTGCGTAAAAAAAAAGTTTTTACAGAATCCTGATTCTTTTCTGCAAAAACTTTTTCTTCTATATATTATACTGTGGTAAGCAGAACTTCCATCCAGACTTCTTTACGAAAAAGAATAAATACGATATACTTTACATAAATTATAAAGGCTTTATCCAAAGGATTATTGAAGTAGAGACTGTGCTGTTACACACCCCCTTGGGTCAAAAAGAAATGTGGGAAAGGGCACACCTACCAATAATTCTTCTCTCCCCATATATCCGAAAATCGAACGCCATCGAAGTTAGATGCACATACCAAAAGTTCCTGTGTCTCCATCTTCCAGCTCTGTTTTATCTTCGCAGTCGCTCCAGATGATACAATCCTCTTTCAGAATTATATTGGAATCGAGTATTTCGCATGAATAGCGTTCGTCTGCCGGAAATAACTTTAAGTATTTTAATCCCTGAAATTCCATTTCAATCATTGAATCTTCTTCATACTGCCGTTGTATTATTACTCTCAAAATCCTGCGATCGTTTACAGGATACATATCCAGGTTTTCATTAACATATGCTCCGCTCAGATAATGCATCTCTTTGATACAGCTATCATGGAAAAACGACACTCTTTCCATAAATTCCTTCAGCGAATTCTCATCTGTAATCTCATTCCACTTGTGCATATTATCACCACCTTCATTACTGTGTATTTTTTCTTCCCTCCTGACCAATCTACTTTGTCTTCTGTTTACTTTTCAGGAATCATAGCAACCTTTTCCCACTGATAGGTTCCATTGTCGACTGTCATTACTGCCATGGTAATCTCCTGGTCGAAGCGTCTGGGGCCGCAGCTTCCCGGGTTTAGCCATAGACGGTTGTCTATCATTTTTTCGAAGTATTTATGGGTATGTCCGAAGATGACTACCTGTGTGTCTTTTAAATCCCAGTCTACATCTTTTTATTGTGAGTCATGAAAATTTTACCCCTTCTATGGTAAAGTGTAAGGTTTTCGCCATTCCCTCTGCCCAATCTTTGTCGTTATTTCCTCGGACTACATAAATAGAACCCATCATACGCAGTGTATCCAGAATTTCCGGTTTGTTTACGTCACCTGCGTGGATAATACAGTCGCAACCCTTTAAAATTCCCAGTATTTCCGGCCTGAGCAGGCCATGGGTATCTGAAATAATCCCTATTTTCTTCATACACTATTTCCTCGCTAATCATTCTCTTATAGGCCGTTTTATAATTTCATCATTCTATGTTTAATTTTCATCAAACAATTCAATCTTTCCATATTCCCCATCATACCCCGGAATTCTCTTCACATTTCCGGTTCTTACATTTTCAATTCCTTCCGCAATCCGTTCTCCTGCACAGGATTTAATATCTTCTGACGGTACATTTCGCAGAATGTCGAATTCTGTCCCCAGTGTCTGAATCATCTGTTCAAAACACCCCTGCACTTTCTTACTTGCAGCGGAATAGCCCATACATGTAGAGATCACTTCCGGCAGAGGTACAAGGCTTTCATATTTCTTACCATCTTTTTTCACAAAACCTTCCGCTCTGTCTGCAAGCTGTTCTACTCTGTGATCTACGCCCATGGTCAGCTTCTTTCCGCAGACAGGGCAGATTCCTCCAAGCCGTTCTGCTTCCACCGGGCTTAATGATACACCGCATTTTCTGTGACCATCGAAATGATATTTCCCCTCTTCAGGAAAAATTCTCACTGTTCCTTCCAGCCCTTCGCCAGTCTGGATTGCCCGATAAAGTCCTTCATAGGAACAGTCAATATCCAACAGATTCGCCTCGCGCCCCAGCTTAGACGGGGAATGTGCATCTGAATTGGATACAAGCTGATAGCGGTCCAGTTTGGAAATTCTCCAGTTCATAGCCGGGTCAGAGGAAAGCCCTGTTTCCAGTGCATGTATATACGGTGCCAGTTCCTCGAAACATTCCTCTACAGAATCAAATCCTGATTTCGCACCTAATACAGAGAAATGCGGTGTCCAGATATGAGCCGGAATCAGAATTCCTTCCGGGCATACATCCAGCATCATTTCCAGAAGATCATGACTGTCCAGACCAAGAATCGGACGACCATCTGAGTGAATATTTCCGATTTTTTCCAGACGCTGTGCCATGGCATCTGCTGCCTCCAGACCGGGAAGCAGGATTACATTGTGTACTTTTCTGGTCTTTCCATTTTTCTTATAAATAGAACTGATTTCCCCGGAGACAACAAAAACGTGTTCCTTCTCCCGGGAACTTCCGGCTTTCTTCTTTTACGTATTCATCTCTGAGACGATACAGGCCGTTTCCCTCTGAAACAAGTCTCTCCTTCAGTTCTTCTCTCCATACCGGATGCGTGAAATCACCTGTTCCAATCAGTGAAATTCCTTTCTTTCTCGCCCAGAAATCCAGATTTTCAGGCGTGCCCTCTTTGCTTGTCGCCATGGAAAATCTGGAATGAATGTGCAGATCAGCTATCATTTTCATTAACATTTATCCCCTTAAATTCACATCAAAGTATTTCTTTTCCAGAGTTATAAAATATCAACACCCAAAGATATATTTATAACTTCCATCCGTTTTCTTTCAGCCACAACTTGTACGTCTCATACTCCGGCATTACTTTCCCGACCTCGTCCCAGAATGCCTTCGAATGATTCATTTCCTTCAGATGGCAGAGTTCATGTACCACTACATAATCCAGCACTTCCGGAGGCGCCAGTATCAGTTTCCAGTTAAAGTTCAGATTCTTCTCACTGCTACAGCTTCCCCATCTTGTTTTCTGTTCTCTGATGGTGATATTGCGGTAAGAAACGCCCATGAGTCTGGCAAAATAAGAAACTCTTTTGGTAATCGTTTCTTTTGCTTTTCGTATATAGACATTTCGTTTCGATTCGCTCAGATCTGCGCTCAGCGGCTTCTGTTCCCGGTATTCTTTTGTCCGTTCCAGACATCCCAGAACCCACTCCTGCTTCTGGTTTACAAATCTTTTGATCCTCGGCAGACCTGTACGGAGAGGTGCGCGAACGATTACGTTTCCATCCCTGCGAACCTCCAGAGTCATGGTTTTTCTGGCACTTCTTATGACCTGATATTCAAATTCTCCGCAGGTGAATTTCTCCTGATTCTTCTCTGTTTTATCCATATCCATTTTGTTCACTCTTGTCTTTTCATATGTCCCCACCCACTGTTTATTGCTTTTCGCAATTTTTATTTTTTGTTTCGAATTCTCTCATCCATATATTCCCCCATCTCTGCTGCCAGAATATCCATCTTTTCCTGTGTTTCCGGCAATGCATAA
>ENA-OQBG01000108-OQBG01000108.1-human-gut-metagenome-genome-assembly--contig:-NODE-108-length-21939-cov-9.275307_pt1 | contig 21939 bp, 19 predicted proteins | sample MGYA00242746_ERZ504551 | MGnify/ENA primary metagenome ERZ504551 (study PRJEB26092, sample SAMD00036289) | human gut metagenome | host: Homo sapiens | study: EMG produced TPA metagenomics assembly of... | reverse complement strand
CGCCGCCATCGCCGCAGTCGCGGTGGCGGCGGTCCTGCTCGTCACATTGACCGTCGCCGTCGTCACGCACGGCGACGGCGCCTTCGCGCCCGCAGGCACGCCTGCGCGCGGGCGCATCCGCCGGCATCGGCTCCGATACCGGCTCCAATGCAAGCGAGGATTCCGACATGTTCCCCACCATCGTCTTCGGCGACACCGTCATCGAACGCAAGGAGTACGTCGCGGCGCTCAAGGCGCAACACGGCGCGGCGCGGCTGTACTTTCGGCAGACGTACGGCGTCGACCCGGCCGAGGACGGCTGGGATAAGGCGCACGACGGCGAGGTCCCGTGCCGTTGGCTCGCGAGCCGTGCCATCGACGAACTGCGACGTCGGCACGCCGCGTACCTCATCGGCGTGGATCTCGGGCAGGTGGCCGACGACTCCTATGCGAGCATCGTCGCGCGCATGGAGGCCGTGAACAGCGGCAACGCGGAACTGAAATCGGACGGCGGCATCGTCTACGGCCGTACCGGCTTCGACATCGACAGCTACCTGAGCTACGAACTGTCCGCGTTGAAGAACGCCTATACGGGCGACGAGTCGAACCCCGGCATGAGCCTGTCCGACGACGAGGTGCGACGCTACTACGACGAGCACGACTGGACAAAGGACGGCGTCGACGGGAAGGCTCCGCTGGACGAGGTGCGCGGCAACGTGAAGGCGCAGATGCGGTCGGAACGTTACGACGAGCTCGTGAGCCAGCGCGCCGAAGCGATCGACGTGACCGACCTGCCATGGGACGCGCTGTACCGGTTCACGGCAGGCAGGCTCGGGTAGGACGGGTGTGACCGGTGCCGGCCGAAAAGCACCAGAACGAATAAGGCGGGTGTCCCGTTCCATACGGAATGGGACACCCGCCTTGTCGTAGGCCGCAGACCGGTTTGCCCCGGTCTGCGCCGGTCTGGTGCCGACCGGGCGTCGGTTGGACGTCGGTTTGAGGTCAGTCGGCGGCAGTGAAGCCCTGCGGCTCGTCGCCGTCGGCGAACTTCGCCTTGTGCGCCTTCTTCGCGGCCGCGATCATCAGCTTGATGCGGTTGAGCTGGTTCGCCTCGGAGGCGCCCGGATCGTAGTCGATGGACACGATGTTGGCCTCCGGGTGCAGGCGGCGGATCTTGCCGAACATGCCGCGGCCGGTCACATGGTTCGGCAGGCAGGCGAACGGCTGCGCGCAGATCACGTTCGGGCATCCCTGTTCGATAAGCTCGAGGATCTCGGCGGTGAGCAGCCAGCCTTCGCCGGCCTGCACGCCGATCGACGTGACCTCGGCAGCCTTCTCGACGAGTTCGGGCATCGGATCGTCTTGCTTGAACTTGCCGTGAGAGGTGGCGATGGCCGCCTTGATCGGCGCGTTGTAGCGGTCGAGGCTCCAACGCATGAGCGCGTACAACGTCTTGTTGCCGCCGGTGCCGAGATACTTCTCGTTCCAGTCGGTGATGTACGGGCGCGTGGTCATGAACTCCATGATGCCGGGCACCACGGCCTCGCAATCCTGCGATTCGATGACGTCGACGACATGGTTGTTCGCATCCGGCTGGTATTTGACGAGGATCTCGCCGACCACGCCGACGCGCACCTTGCGCGGCACGTCCTTCAACGGCAGAGCGTCGAAGCTCTTCACGATCTCTCGGGCGAGCACGGGGTACGGCAGGTAGCGGCGCTTGAGCCACGGGGTCTTCGCGGCCGTCTTCGAGAAGCCGTGGTGTTCGAGCGCCTCGCGCACGATCACGTCCCACTGCTCGTACAGGCGGTTCGCCGCGCCTTCTCCACCTCGTACGGGCGCACGCGGTACAGGCACTTCATGAGCAGGTCGCCGAGGATCAGCGCCTTGACGGTGCGGTGCAGCAGCGCGGGCGCACCTTGAAGCCCGGATTGTCCTCCAGGCCCTGCGTGGAGATCGCGATGACCGGGATCTGCGGGTAACCCGCGTCGATCAGGGCCTTGCGGATCAGGCCGAAGTAGTTGGTGGCTCGGCACATGCCGCCGGTCTGCGTAATCGCGAGACACACCTTGTCTGGATCGTATTTGCCTTCGAGAATCGCGTCGATGAGCTGTCCGATGACCATGATGGCCGGATAGCAGGCGTCGTTGTTCACGTATTTGAGGCCAGTCTCCACGTCTTCGCGCGAGGCGTGCTTGAGGATGTCGAACTTGTAGCCGCCGGAGCGGATCACCGATTCGACGAGGGAGAAGTGGATCGGGCTCATCTGCGGGGCGACGATCGTGTAGTCCTTCTTCATGTCCTTGACGAACTTCTCACGGTGCGCGTAACGGGACATGGTGGCGTTGTTGTGGCCGGACTTCTTGGCATTCTTGGCGTTCGTCACACCAGTAGTGCCGTCCGAAGTGCCGTTCTTGCTGGCGACTGCGGCCTGCAGGTCGCGTTCGGCGGCACGCTTGGAGGCGGCGCGCATGGCCTTGGTGAGCTTCGGGTTGGCGGCCATGGTGCTGTCAAGCAGAATCTGGCGGCCGGGGGTTGGCGCGGTGGAGCCGGTCTTGCGGAATCCGGTGGACTTGGGGCCTTGCACGGCCTTCGTCGCGGCGGCTTCGCGGGCCTTGTTGGCTTCGCGCTCCTCGACGGCGGCCTTGAGCGAGCGCAGTCGAATCTTGGCAGCGCCCAGGTTGGAGACCTCGTCAATCTTCAGCAGCGTGTACACGTCCGCCTTGTCTGCCAGGATCTCGGCCACCTGATCGGTGGTGATGGCGTCGAGACCGCAGCCGAAGGAGTTGAGCTGCACGAGTTCGAGGCCCGGATAGGAGGCCACGAAATGCGCGGCCGCGTACAGACGGGAGTGGTAGGCCCACTGGTTGGTGACGCGCAACGGCATCTTGGTGACTGTGCGGTCGCCTACGTGGCGGAATCCGGCGGCGTTCTTGGAGCGCGGGTCGGCTTCGCCTTCCGAGAGGATTCCGGTGAGGTTGAGCTTCTCCCCCGGCTGCAGTTCGCAGATCGAATCCTCGGAGAGGACGACCATGCCGAGCGCGCAGATGGTTTCGGGGATGCCGTGGTTGATTTCCGGGTCGATGTGGTAGGGCGTCCGGCAAGCACGATGCCGCGGCAGTCGTGCTCCTTCATGTAGGCGAGGGCTTTGAGGCCTTCCTGCTGGACGTCGTGTTTGAAGACCTTGTCTTCGGCGTAGGCGGCCTTGACAGCAGTTTCGGCCTCTTCGCGGCTGACGCTCGCCCATGCGAACTCCTCGACGATACGGTCGACCATGAGCTCGTGGTTGGCGAGGTTGAAGTACGGGTGCATGTAGCGCACGTCGGGGTCACGCAGTTCGGGCATGTTCGCGCCGACGACGAGCGGATAGTTGGCGACGACCGGGCAGTTGTAGTGGTTGTCCGTGTTGGGCACGAGGTTGTCCTCGTAACTGACGCACGGGTAGAAGATCGTCTTCATGCCCTTGTTGAGAAGCCATTTGATGTGGCCGTGCACGAGCTTGGCCGGGTAGCAGATGTTCTCGGAGGCGATCGATTCGATGCCGGTTTCGAACAGTTCGTGGCTGGAACGGCCGGAGATCATCACCTTGAAACCGAGCGAGGTGAGCAGCGTGAACCAGAACGGGTAGTTCTCGTACATGTTGAGCGCGCGCGGAATGCCAATCTCGCCTCGGGTGGCGTTCTTGTCGGTGAGGCGGCGGTAGGCGAAGCAGCGCTTGTACTTGTAGTCGTACAGGTTCGGACGGTCGGAGCGTTTCTTCTTGGCATCGCCGCCGCGTTCGCAACGGTTGCCGGTCACGAAGCGGGAGCCGTCGGAGAACGTGGTGATGGTGAGCTTGCAGTGGTTCTGGCACAGCTTGCACACGTCGCGTTCGGTGGTCATCGACATTTCGTTGAGGGCTTCGCCGGTGAGGATTGACGAGACGGTGTGGCGCACGCCGTCGACGACGATTTCGCCGCGTGCGCGGCGGCGTTCGGCTCGTCGCCGGCGGCGGACTCCTCAGCCGCCGCCGCGTCGACGGAACGCCCGTCCGCGCCGACGTGCGCGTTGTCGTCGTCCGCGATGTCCTCGTAGTGCATGCGGGCGGTGAGGGCCGCGCCGAACGCGCCCATGAGGCCGGCGATGTTCGGTCGGGTGACTTCGCGTTCGGTGAGCAGTTCGAACGCGCGCAGCACGGCGTCGTTGAGGAACGTACCGCCCTGGACCACCACAGTGTCGCCGAGTTCGCCGGAATCGCGCAGCTTGATGACCTTGTACAGGGCGTTGCGCACCACGGAGTAGCACAGGCCGGCAGCGATGTCCTCGATGGAGGCGCCTTCCTTCTGCGCCTGCTTGACCGAGGAGTTCATGAACACGGTGCAACGCGAACCGAGGTCCACCGGATGGGTGGAAGCCAGAGCCTTTTGCGTGAATTCCTGAATCGTCAGGCCCATGGACATGGCGAAGGTCTGCAGGAACGAACCACAGCCGGACGAGCAGGCCTCGTTGACGGCGATTGAATCGATAACGCCATCGGTGATGGCCAAGTACTTCATATCCTGGCCGCCGATGTCGATGACGGCGGTGACGCCGGGGCTGACCATTTCGGCGCCACGATAGTGGGCCATGGTCTCCACCACGCCCTCGTCCAAGTGCAGTCCGGTGGTGATGAGGCCTTCGCCGTATCCGGTGGCGCAGGAGCGTGCGATCCACGCGCCTTCGGGCAGCTCAGACTGAATCTTCTTGACGATGTTGATGGCGGCGGTCAGCGGGCTGCCTTCGTTGTTGGCGTAGCTGGACCAGACGATTTCACGGTCGTCGTTGACGAGCGTGGCCTTGATGGTGGTGGAACCAGCGTCGATGCCCAGGAAGTGCGGGCCGTGCGCGCCTTCAAGGGTGCCGATGTGGATGTGTTCCTTGTGGTGGCGCTTGTTGAAGTCCTCGCGATCGGCCTCGGTGGGGAACAGCGGCGGCATGGTGGGCGTGTTGGAGGGCAGGTTCTTCAGCTCGTCCAAACGCTTCAGGATTTCGTCGCAGGTGTAGGCCTCGAAATGGTGGCCCTGATCGTCGGAATCCGTGTCGGCCTGCAATGCCGAACCGTAGGCCACATACAGGTGGGCGTCGGTCGGCACGATGAACTCGTCGACCTTGCCCTCAAGCGCGCGCTGGAATGCGGCGCGCAGCTCGGACATGAAGAACAACGGGCCGCCGAGGAAGATGACGGTGCCGTGAATCGGGCGTCCGGAAGCCAGGCCGGCGATGGTCTGCGTGGCCACTGCGGTGAAGATGGAGGCGGCCAAATCGGGCTTGGCGGCACCATCATTGATGAGCGGCTGCAAATCGGTTTTGGCGAACACACCACAACGCGAGGCGATTGGATACAGGTTCTCGTAGCTCTTGGCCATCTCGTTGAGGCCGGCGGCGTCGGTGTCGAGCAGTGTGGACATCTGGTCAATGAACGCGCCGGTACCACCTGCGCACGAACCGTTCATGCGCTGTTCGGGCGTGGGTTTCAGGTAGGTGATTTTGGCGTCCTCGCCGCCGAGCTCGATGATGACATCGGCCTGCGGGTATTCCTTGTCGATTGCCTCGGTTTCGGCGATGACCTCCTGAATGAAAGGCACATGCAGATTGTCAGCAAGCGCCAGACCGCCGGAACCGGTGATAGACAGGCGAATCGGTTCATCGCCGCGTCCGAGGTCCACAAGCTTCTTGTGGATGTCGACCAACAGGCCGGCCACGGTGGCACGCACGTTGGCGTGGTGGCGTCGGTAATCGGAGAAGAGGGTGTCTCCCAGGGAATCGGACTGATCAAGCACCACGGCCTTGACGGTGGTGGAACCGATGTCCAATCCCACACGCAGGGGCTTCGGGTGTGAAGCGGGCTTTACGCTCGCGTCAGTGGCGATGTCAACCATGTGTTCCTCTTAATTCCGACTTCCGGGAGTGCACGCTTTGAGGCATCATGAACCGTTTCGGGACGGCTGGCAGATACCCTGCGGACGGCTTCGCCCGGCTACTTCTTATGGAATATTAGTCCGACCACCTGCCCAACATGGCACGAGGCGAGGCGATTTCGCTCACGGGAAGGCCTTTTCCCAACAGTTCCAACGATATTGCTGAGTGCGGCATTCCAGAACTGCTACTACGAGGCCTGTTGGCCTTCGCCGGCTTCGCGGTCTTTCAAATAGATTTCGGGGATATCTCGTTCTTGATCGTGGAGCTTGGCCCAGATGACCGGTTCGCCGGCTTCCAGAGACTTGGGCACATCGAGGATGCGCTGGTTTCTGGAGCCGCGGAATTGCAGCAGCGAGTCCTTCTGGTCTCTGAGGTAGCGGCCGTCGACGAGAATGTCGATGAGATGTAGCAATTCAAGCTTGTCTGGGGTTTCTCCGGGGCGCATGAGTTCTTCCCATGTGTAGCCGGTCCACGACCAGATATCTTTGGTATGACCGAATTCCTGGCGGATACGTTGTGCGAGCGGCACCAGCACGGGAGTGTTGAGGAATGGCTCGCCGCCAAGGAACGTAATGCCTTGCACCCATGGGGCTTTCAGATCTTCGATGATTTTGTCTTCAAGTTTTTGCGTGTATTCGTGGCCGGCTTGGAAATCCCAGATGGAGGCGTTGAAGCAGTCGACGCAGTGGAAGGGGCAACCGGAGACGTAAAGGGAGTTGCGCACGCCTTCTCCGTCGGTGACAATGAAGGTTTTGTAGTCGGCGATCATCCGCTTGGACATGCGCCGGCCATCCCATTGACCGGCTTTCGGATCGTTGGCAAGACCGTTGGAGGGTACGGAGGGGCCACGCCCGGTCTCGCCGGCCGCAAAGTCATGGCGCTTGGGTTCGGGCTTGGTCGTATGCAGCTCCGGCATGATTCCCTCCTTACGGAAAGCATTAGCTCCCGCTGGCGGGAGCTGTCCGTCATCAGACGGACTGAGGGTGGTCAACACCATAAAGGATGACCGCCTCAGTCTCGCTTACGCTCTACAGCTCCCGTCAGCGGGAGCAAGTATAAACCCTACTTGGTCTCTTCGAACCACTCGCGAGTGGTTCCGTCATCCAGCGTCACACGACCGGTTTCGCCGCTCATGTGCTTGACTCGGTGGGCAATTTCCTCGTGACGGCCGTGCACCATCGGGCGCTGGACCGGGCTGCCGAGATAGCCGCAGGTGCGCTTGGTGACGTTGCACTTGTCCGGGTTGGAGTTACCGCACTCCGGGCACTTGAAGCCTTCCTCGGTCGGCTCGAAGTCGCCCTGGAAGCCGCACACGAAGCAGTGGTCGATCGGGGTGTTGGTACCCAGGTAGCCGATGCCGATGTTGTAGGCGTAATCCCACACGGCTTCGAGCGCCTTCGGGTTGTCCTGCAGGCACGGGTACTCGCAGTAGTTGATGAAGCCGCCGGAAGCGTAGTACGGGAAGTCCTTCTCGTAGCTGAGCTTCTCCATCGGAGTGGGCTGCAACCACACCGGGTAGTGGAAGGAGTTGGTGTAGAAGTCGTGATCAGTCACGCCTTCGATACGGCCGAACTTTTCACGGTCCATGCGGTTGAAGCGGTCGGTCAGGGATTCAGCCGGAGTGGAGTACACGGAATAGTGGTAACCCTCCGCTTTGCTCCACTGCTTGCACAGCTCGTTCATGCGCTTGACGATGGACAGCGCGAACTCCTTGCCTTCCGGATCCCAGCCGTGGTCGCGAATCCAGTTCTTGCCATAGAAGACCGCAGTGGTCTCGGCAAGGCCGATGTAGCCGAGCGACACGGTGGCACGCTCGTTCTTGAACAGCTGGTCCACGTTGTCGTTGGCACCAAGACGACCAAACGCACCGAAGCGGAACAGGGTCGGGGCGTTGACCGGGGTGGCTTCCTTGCAGCGCATGATGCGGAACTGGAGGGCCTGATGGGCGACTTCCATACGCTCGTCGAACAGCTTCCAGAAGCGAGCCTTGTCACCGTGGGATTCGATGGCGATACGCGGCACGTTGACGGTGACCACGCCGAGGTTCATACGGCCGTCTTCTTCATCCTTGCCGGTCTCCGGGTTGATCCAACCCTGCAGGAAGGAGCGGCAACCCATCGGAGCCTTGAAGGAGCCTGTGATCTTGACGATGTTCTCGTAGAACACCACATCCGGGTACATGCGCTTGGTGGCGGACTCGAGGGCAAGCTGCTTCAGATCGTAGTTCGGGTCACCCGGGTCGGCGTTCACGCCGTGCTTCACAGTAAAGACGAGCTTCGGGAAGATGGCGGTGTGGTGTTCCTTGCCGAGGCCGCGAATACGGTTCAGCAGGATTGCGCGCTGCACTTCACGAGAGAACCAGTCGGTGCCGAGACCAAAGCCGACAGTCACGAACGGGGTCTGGCCGTTGGACACACGGTTGGAGTTGATCTGGTATTCCATGGTCTGCATGGCATCATAGATGGCCTTGCGGGTACGAATCTTGGCGAGGATTTCACGCTCTTGCTCAAGTTCGTCAACGTCGGTGTGGAACGGGGTGTCCATCGGCAGCGGTTCACGGGAACCGAAATGCAGCTTGGCGGGCTCGTTCTTCTTGGCGCTCTCGACCTGACGACGGGCGAATTCAACCGGCATGCCGTCGGGGATGGTCTCACGAGCTTCCTCAAGGAACTTCTCGTAATCCTTCTTGGCATACTGGGCAAGATGCTCGTCGGCACGGTTGGCGGTCTGGCCACCATACTGGCTGGAGGCCACGTCCTTCATGATCTGGGTAATCTGGGTGGCCGCAATGGCGATGGACTTCGGGGAAGCCATCGGAGCGTTGCCAAGAGTGAAGCCATTGGCCAACATGTCCCAGAAGTTCGGCAAGGAGCAGTTGGACTGGGCAGTGAACGGCGAATAGTCGGCATCGTGGAAGTGAATGTCGCCCTTCATGTGGGCGTTGGACACCGCCGGCGGCAGCATGTTGAACGCGGCGGCCTTGGACACGGCACCGGCCAGCAGATCACGCTGGGTGGAGTAGACGTTGGAATCCTTGTTCGCGTTCTCGTGAATCAGGGTCGGGTCATGATTAATGAAGCGAGCAACGGCCTCGTTGACATCAGTGGCCTTGGCACGCTGAATGTCTTTGTCGAGACGGTAATTGGTGTAGGCGCGAGCCACATCGTACAGGTGGGCGTCAATGAGGGCGTGCTCCACGAGATTCTGGATGTCCTCGATTTTGGCGGGGCCGGTGTAACGCCCCTTGATTTCGCCTTCGACTTGGTTGGCGAAACCACGGATCATGGCATCTTCTTCGGGGCCGACTTCCTTGTTCAGGTCGCCGAAAGCAGACTTGACCGCAGAGATGATGTTGATGGGGTCGAAGTCGACCACACGACCATCACGCTTCTCAACGAGCACGGTGGAGGCCTTGGCGGCCACCTTGGTCTCGTTATCGGTGACGGTTTCCTCCAGCACCTGTGCGCCCATCGGGCACCCCTTTCCTATAAGGCGAACACTCTCCTGAGTTCCGCATTTTGGCCGCACTCGACGTGGGCCACACGAAATTACATTGATATCGTTTTCTTGAACCTCTAGAAGAATACGGCATCCCCACCCCTATATCTAGTGCTCAACAGTGGTGTGTCGAACTATTTATAGGGTTTTTCGGCTATTTTTCGCCAAAACTACAAGTGTGTGATTAGCGTAACTGTTTTCTGCTCGCGTGTCGCACAGCGAGCTCACTGACGACTCTCAATCGTCAGTGCAACGCATATCTCACTCCTCTTCATAGCACCCGTTTCTTCGCCATAATGACTCCTTTCTTCTGATGCACCAGACCATCTCCATCATCGGCTGATACATCGCTTCGTACGGTTCTTGCATTCATCATCACACCGTTTTCAGGCGACGGTAAATTTTTACCGTCATCAACCAACGCACTTATAGTGGAGTGCATGACTACTGCAATGGGCTACTCATCTACCGGCCGTCCACCGACCGCCGCTTCACTGGCCTCGTCTGGCTTTGAGCCGGGTCAAGGCACTTTCGCGCCCGATCGGGGCGCCATCAATCTGCCGAATGAGCCTCGCCCTATCGATCAGCTGCCTGCACGCGCCGCTGAAACCACCGCGCAAAATCCGTGGCCGGTAAGCGTGCTGAGCCAGAAGTTCTACGGTGCCGTGGAACGATGGCCGTCCGCGTGGGTCACCGGCCAGATCACGCAGATCAATACCCGTCGCGCCGGCTCGGCCTACATCACGCTGCGCGACGACTTCGAGGATATCGCCATGGAAGTCAATGGCTTCGGCAGGTTCGCGGCCGCAGCCAGCCAGTTCGTTCAGGGCGACCGCGTGGTGATTCACGGCAAACCGAACCTGTGGATGAAGCGCACTTCGCTGTCGTTGCGCGGGGACACGATTCTCAAGGTCGGAGCCGGTGGCAGCCTCAAGGCCATGATCGACGAATTGCGCAAGCAGCTTAAGGGCGAGGGCCTGTTCGATGCCGATCACAAACTGCCTCTCCCGGAGTTTCCGAAGACTATTGGCCTGATTTGCGCACCTCAGGCACGTGCGGAAGGCGATGTGATCACCAATGTGAACCTTCGTTGGCCTTCCGTAACCTTCAAGGTGGTCCATGTGCATGTTCAGGGCGAGCAATGCCCGGCCGAGGTGGTTCAGGCCATTGCACAACTCGATGCCGACCCGAGCGTGGATGTGATCATCGTGGCCCGTGGCGGCGGCTCGTTTGAGGATCTCATCGGTTTCTCGGATGAGCGTGTGGTTCGTGCGGCGTATGCCTGCACTACACCATTAATCTCCTCCATCGGGCATGAGGATGACTGGACATTGCTGGATCTGGTCGCCGATCTGCGCGCTCCACCCCTACCGATGCGGCCAAGCGCGTGGTGCCGGATGTGCGTGAGCAGTCGCAGCTCATCGAAGGTGCCATCGACCGTATGCGACTGCGGGTCCGTTCGCGCGTGGAGAACGAGATTCGACTTATCGAGGGATATGCGAACCGCCCGAGCCTGACACAGCCGCACACCATGCTTGAGCCTCATCAGCGCTTAATTGACGACTCGTTGCAACGGCTCGATATCGGGCTGCGACGCATCGTGGACGATGCCCAGCTCACCGTCGAGCGAGCTCACGCCTCACTGACCGCACTCAGCCCGCAATCCACGTTGAACCGAGGCTATGCGGTGGTGCAGTCCGCCGATGGCCACGTACTAGACGATGCTTCGCAGGTAAGCCCTGGGGATGGCATCACCGTCACCTTGAAGAAGGGTGTCATTACCGCAACCACCACATCCGCAACCGCGTGACACGCCATACGCAGCCACGCATATATACCGTATATATAAGGAGAACATCATGACCGAAAACGCCACATCCACCGACATGAACACCCCCGCCACGTCCCTGACGGACAAGGAACGCGAGCTCATCGCCCAGATGCCATATGAGGAGGCGCGCGACAAGCTGATTCAGGCTGTCCAGGCACTGGAAACCGGCGGCCTCAATCTTGACCAGTCGATGCGTCAATGGGAGATCGGCGAGGCCTTGGCTAAGCGCGCCCAGGGTCTGCTCAACGACGTCCGTGCCAAGCTCGACCAAGCACAAGCCGAGCAAGCCGCCAACGAAGCCACCGCAGGCACGCAGTCCAACCTCGACTGAGTTGCCTCCCGGCGCGGCATCCCGCGGCTCGCACCTGAGTCCGGACTGGACTGAGTTCTGCTTCCCGGCATACGATAGTGGTGATTAGGCTACATTGGCAGCAGTTTATAGAAGGGAAATCCCATGTCAACGTTGATTCTTGTATTCCATCCGCATCTTAAGGACGGCTCGCGCGTGAACGCCCGCCTGCTCGCCGAACTCACCGCACAGGGCGAGGACGACATCATCGTGCGCGACGAATACGCCGAATACCCGAACTTCTCCGTCAACGCCGACACAGAGCACGAGCTGCTGGAGGCTGCCGACCGCGTAATCCTTCAGTTCCCGTTCTACTGGTACTCCTCCCCCGCGCTGCTCAAGGAATGGGAAGACGAGGTCATCACCGCAGGCTGGGCCTACGGTGGAGGCCACGCACTCAAGGGCAAGGAGCTCAAGCTGGTGGTCACCACTGGTTCCGACGCCGCCAAGTACCGCAAGGATGGCGAGTACAGCCACACCATGGAGGAGCTGCTGAGCCCGTTTGAGGTCGTGGCGTACAAGGTCGGCATGAACTATGCTGAGCCGTTCCTGGTGCAGGGCACCGCCACCATCGGCGATGCGGAGCTGGATCAGGCCGCCGCCGATTATGTTTCGGCGATTTTGGACTGAATAAGCTGAGGCCGGGTGCAAGTCGCACCCGGCCTTGTTGTTTCGCGGGCTAGCCGCGGTCTCTCCCAGTCAGCCTGCGGCTGACAGTTCCCTCGTCAGAGAGAGCTTATTTTTTGGATCAGAGGGAGTTGATAGCTACTTCTTCAACGGCACGTAGATCACGTCGTCAATGAGCTCGCGATAGTGCTCAACGATTTGCGCGCGACGGGTCTTCAGGCTCGGGGTCAGCATGCCGTTGGCCTCGGTGAATTCGTCTGGCAGAATCTCGAACTTACGAATCGACTCGGCGCGGGAAACGCCCTCGTTGGCGGCGTTCACCGCACGCTCCACCTCAGCGTGAACGATGGCGTTCTTGGCCAGCGAGGCCAGATCGGGTTCCGGTTTGGCGCCCTGGGATTCCAGCCAATTGTTGGCATCCGCCAGATCCAGCGTGACCAGAGCGGCCACGAACGGCTTCTTATCACCAATAACCAAGCACTGGTTGACCACAGGCGAGGTCATCACGGAAGCCTCAAGCAGACCCGGCGACACATTCTTGCCACCAGCGGTGATGATGAGGTCTTTCTTACGGCCGGTGATGGAGATGAAGCCATCTTCGGAGATATCGCCCAGATCGCCGGTGTGCAGCCAGCCATCAGTGATCTGCTGGGCAGTGACCCCAGGGTTGTTGTGGTAGCCCTTGCACACCAGCGGTCCTTTGACCACCAGCTCGCCGTCCTCGGCAATGCCGGCGGTGATACCGCACATCGGCATGCCGATGGTGCCGATGCGGTTGTCCTCTGGCAAGCTCACACACACCGGGCCGCAGGTTTCGGTCATGCCGTAGCCTTCCAGCACCGGCATGCCGATGCCGTTGAAGAAGTGGGAAAGCTCGGAGTCCATCGGAGCGCCGCCGGTGATGGCGAAGTCGGCGTTCGGACCGAAAATCGTGCGAATCTTCTTGTACACCACCTGCTCGTAGAAGGCGTGGGCGATGCGTCCGGTAATCGGCAGCTGCTCACCCTTCTGCTCGGCCTTGGACCATTCGCGCGCGTTCTCGGCGGCGCGCATGAACATCTTGCCAGCGAATCCGGTGCCGGCGCGCTGGGAGGCGGCATTGTAGACCTTCTCGTACACACGCGGCACGGCAAGCAGCAGCGTGGGGCCGAAGGTCTCGAAGTCCTTGACCATCGTCTTCATATTGGAGCTCAAGGCCAGCGAAATCGTGCCGCCAAAACTGAAGAATTCCAGGAATCGGGCGAACACATGGCTCAGGGGCAGGAACAGCAGCAGACGGCGGTTGGGCCATGCGCCGGCACGAGGCATGTACTGCAGCGCGGAAAGCACCAGGAAGGCGAAGTTGCGGTGGGTCAGTTCCACGCCTTCGGGGTGCCTGTAGAGCCGGATGTGTAGACGATGGTGGCGCGGTCGTCGCCGTGGGAGGCTTCCTTGTATTCCCAGAATTCGGCGTCGGTGACGCTTTCGCCGTAGGTCTTGATGGCGTTCAGACCGCCGGCCTCGATTACGAACACGTTGCGCAGGGTGGGCACCTCATCGCGCACGGATTCGATCTTGTCACGCTGCCCGTCATCTTCGGCGATGGCGAGCGTGACTTTGGAATCGTTGAAAATCCAGCTGACCTGGCTGGCGGAGTTGGTCTCGTACACCGGCACGGTGAGCGCGCCGATGGACATGATCGCCATATCCAGCGCGGTCCATTCCCAGCGGGTGCGCGAGACGATGGCGACTGAATCGCCCTTGTTGACACCAAGTCCGACCAGGCCCTTGGCCAAGTCGATGACCATGTCACGGAATACTTGGGCGCTGTACGGGTGCCAAGTGCCATCATCGCCCTTGTATTCGATCATGGCACCTTCGGGATCGCGCTTGGCGCGGTTATCGAGCAGATCGAACAGGTTGATGTCGCTGTCAATCGGCTCCTTGACGGGATTGGTGAACTGCTTGACGATACGAGTATCGTTTATGGCCTTATCAGCGATGTTTTCAGTCATACTCCCCATGTAACTCCACGGATGCTACAAAACACGCGCGAAACAACGGATTGTCCAGACCAAATGGCCCCGGCAATCCGTTATTTCGGGCAAACCAGGTAAATCTGTCGCACCGTACATTCAGCAGATTACTCGGCGGAGTTATTGGCCTTTTTCAGCTCGTCGCGAATCTCCTGCAGCGTGGCGAGAGTCTGCTCTTCAACGCTAGGCCCCTGTTCTTCAGCGTCAGCCTCATCCTGGGCAGCAGTGAGATCACGAAGCTTATTAATCGGCAAAATCACGCAGAAATACACCGCCACGCCAACAAGCAGGAAGTTAATCAGCGCGTTAAGAATCGCACCAAATGAAACAGTCGAGTTGTTGAACGTGATGGTCAGCAGTCCGGAAAGATCCGGTACGCCGCCAATCATGCCGATTAATGGACTGATGAGATTGTCGACGATGGAATTGACCACAGCGGTAACGGCAGAGCCCATCACCACACCTACCGCCATATCAATCATCGATCCGCGCGACAGGAATTTCTTAAAGCCATTCAACGGACCTTTATCGGTCAAAGCAACAACTTTGCGAGCGGTTCCTCCCGTGCCTTGGCAAAGTCGGTGGCAATATTCATGGGATTGTGGTTACTCATAACGGCACTCCTTACGAAATTCAGACACTTCACTTGTATCCGACTGGTTTTCCCACGACCCCATTATGCCGCTTGTTGGAATATCCCTATACCACTGCGGCGTTCCCGTACATGACTATGTACGAGAACGCCGCCAACCCTGCTTGCAGAGAACCTGTTAGAGCTGTTTAGAACTGGATGTAATCGACTTCCGTATGCTCGCCGGTTTCCAAGTATTTCGCCACATCATCAGGACCGACGAACACCAGTTCGACCGCTTGCGCAATCATCAGATTGACACGATCCATTGGCGTAAGGTTTTCGAAATAGCCGTACACCGGAATTCCCAGCGCATGCGCATATCCGATTTCGAACATCGTGCCCGGGTCCTCGTCCATAAGATTGGCGACCACGGCTTTAGCAGCATTAATGCCATGGATATCGTCCGCAAAGCATCCTTCAGGGCCTACTTCTTCGATCTGGCTGACAAACCGCGGCTTGAACAGTACCTTGCCATGGTCTTCCAATATCTTTTCCAAACGTTCCATACTTGCCGTTTGTTCAGGATCAAAGAACGGACCGGCCACATAGAAGTCATACTGTTTGTCTTCACTCATGGTCTCTAGTCATAGCGCAGCAACGTCGAACGTCAGCCGTTATTTTCACTGTATGGACAAGGGGTCGTATTGTGAACATTGCTACGGGATAACCGTCAACGACTACGTACGTTGCCCACGATTGGCGCATGCCGCCGCTCTTGCGCCGTCCGCACTGCCAGCCCGTCAGCCGCGATTGACGATTTGCATGGCGCGGCCATCGTCCATCAGGTGGAAGCCATGCTTCTGGTAGAACGGTGCGTTTTTGCTTTCCTCAGGCATGACTTCCAGCAAGAAGTAGTCGCGATACTTAGCCTTGACCAGTTCAACGAGATGGCTGCCGATATGCTGCCCGTGATATGCCGGATCTACCAGCACCCAATGCATATAGGCCACCATTTCGGTATCGTCGAGCACGCGAACCAAGCCGACCAAATGGCCGCCATCCCATGCGCTGATCACCGTATCCGAATGCTGCAATGCCTTGAACAACCGTTCCGGCCACTGCGCCGATTCCCAACCTACCGACTTGAACAGCGCCTCAACCTGCTCAACAGTAAACCGCTTCTCTTCCGTGCATTCGATAGCCATGGACCCTCACGACAACCGTGAAGCCCCACATGTCTTTGCATAGTTTCACACGACGGGATGATGGATAGTGGAACCTATACGTTTACACATGCCTAATGCCCATGGCTCATCACCGATGAATAGAGGCTGAGATACCGTCATGTTTCCGAAGCCAAGTGCCCGAGATCGGATTCGAACCGACGACACCCGCTTTAGGAGAGCGGTGCTCTATCCACTGAGCTACTCGGGCAACGACGTTTCATTGTACACGGCCACACGCCCAGTCGCATCATGTTCGCGTGGCAGCTTGCGCAAGCCATCCGGCAACCTGAGCAAGCCACATGGAGGAACCCGACATCAGGTCATGGCCCGGTCTTTCGTGCCAGTTTGGTGCGAACTGCTCTTGCGCACGGCGAAAAGACACTGAAAGACAAGCCGTACACGGTACAGTGGCAAATCGCACGAAAAGCAAAGTAACAGTAAACAAGCCGGAGGAAAGGGCAGCATGGCAAAGGCACGGAGTACTACCACAGGCGCAAGCGTACGAGCTCGCGCCGCTGCCAAGCCACGCTCTGCCAGAGCCACGGCACGCCCAGTATCCAAGTCTGCCGTGAAGCCACACAAACGGCATCGTCTGCTTGGTTTTCTCGCCACGATGTTCGCGCTTCTTGCCCTTGCCGGCGCTGCCGCCCGCGCGCTGCCTGCCGATTTACAGGAACTGCCATTTGCGCCGATTGTGGTATCGGCAACGCCATGGTTCACGTTGCTTGGCTTGATTGCCCTGCTGTTGGCCATCGTGTCGCGGCGTATCCTTGCCGCACTAATCGCCATCGCCGCAATCGCATGCAATGGCTATTGGCAATATCCGTTCTTCTACTCGACCGATCCACTCCCCCAAGCCGCGCAGAACGCCGTGGCCGCAGCCTCCCCCAACACCAGCGATGCCTACGCGCGCGTCATGACCTTCAATGTGTATAAGGGGCAGGCCGACCCGCAAGCCATCGTCGAGCTGGTTCGCGATCAGCGCGTCGAAGTGCTTGCTTTGCAGGAGACCACCGAGGATTTCGTCAAAAAACTCAATGAGGCTGGTATTGAGCATTATCTGCCGTATGCGCAGGTCTCATCGTCTGACGGCGTATTCGGTAACGGCCTCTGGTCGGCCACGCCACTTGCCGATCCGACCGACGATGACGTGAATTCCAGCGCCTCATTCATGCCCGGCGGCACGGTGGATATGGGTGGCCAGCAGATTCGATTCGTATCCGTGCACACCACCGCTCCCGTACCCGGCTACTGGCGGCAGTGGAAGCGATCGCTGGATGAGTTGGGTCTGATGCGCGAGCATACGGATACACGGTATATTTTCATGGGCGATTTCAACGCCACTTACGATCACACGCCATTCCGTGATTTTCTTGGCGACCGGTTCGTGGATGCCGCACGTGAATCCGGACATGGGTTTACGTTCTCATGGCCCACGAACGTGCGGCTGTGCCAATGTTCGCCGGTATTGACCACGTGGTGCTTGATCAGGGCATGAAGGCCGGACAATGCAAGGTGGTCAAAGTCGAGGGCTCTGATCATGCGGCATTGTTGGCTACCGTGGCGGTTGGGTGATTCCCCTCAATAGGACTAGAAACCGAGGCGGGTGCGGCCGAATTGGTCGAGCCAGCGCAAAATCGCGCCTTCACGCAGCGCCCACGGGCAGATCTCGACTTCCTGAATATTCAGGGCCTTCATGATCTCGTCGGCCACCACGCCGCCGCCCACAATCTGCATCGTGCGTTCAGGCGTGATGCCGGGCAAAGCCACGCGCTGCTCAGGCGCGATCGCCGCCAAACGAGGAATCCAGTCTTCCAACTGCTCACGAGTCATAATCCATGAATCTTCGCGGCCCGGCGCACGCATCACCGCACCGCACAGGCGAGCCAGCGAGCGGAAGGTCTTGGAGGTGCCAACTGCATGATTCGGGTGCTTGGATTGCGGGAAAACCTTGACCATCGGCTCCAGAATCTTGCGCACGTTCTTACGCACGTCTTCCAACTCGTCGGGCGTGGCCATGCCGGAAGGCAGAAATTCAGTGGTGACGCGGCCCGCGCCAGCCGGGGCGGAAAGCGCTACGGTCGGCTCTTCGTCGGAGCCCATCGCCACTTCGAGCGAACCGCCGCCGATGTCCAGCACCAGCAGTCGGCCGGCATCCCAACCATACCAACGGCGGGCGGCCAGGAAGGTCAGGCGAGCCTCATCCGTGCCAGACAGCACAGTGACGCCCTGACCAATCAGTTCCTCGATCTTGTGAATCACTTTGTTGCCGTTCGGCGCCTCGCGCAGGGCGGAGGTGGCCATAACCAGCAGCTGGGTGATTTCGTATTCCTCGGCCAGCCGCATGCACTGGGACACGGCTTCCAGAATCGCCTCGATGCCGGACTTCTTGATTGAGCCGTCGTCCTTTAAATACTTCATCAGGCGCACTGTGGATTTGGTGCTGGCCTCGGGGTCAGGGCGAGCGCCGGGGGCGGCGTCGACGATAAGCATGTGGATAGTGTTCGAACCGATATCAAGCACACCAAGTCGCGTGGTATGCGAACGCAGATTGACCATGATTCCTATTCCTGACCTTACCTAACCCGTGATGGCCGAACAACGGGCCGACCATCGCAATCAGCCAGCCGTGCGCCACCATGGCGAGTCGTTCGGCCGGCAACCAACACCGTGAGGCCAGCCGAACATCACACAAACTCGACTACTGTACAACAATCACACCGGCTGCCGCGCCGTTCACAGCGATTCGACGAACGTTCCGAGACGTTCCAGCCCCTCGGTCAGGGCCTCACGTGAGGCGGCATAGCTCAGGCGCACATGCGTATCCGCCGTGGCCGCGCCGAAGTCGCGGCCAGGAGTCAGAGCCACATGGGCTTCATCCAGCGCGCGTTCGCAGAACGTCCAGGCATCCAGACCAGTGCGGGAGATGTCGAAGTAGGCGTAGAACGCGCCATTCGGCTCCACCTCAACCGGCAAACCGATGCGCTTGAGCCCGTCAATCACAATGCGGCGACGGGCCAGCAATTCCTGACGACGAGCTTCGCATTCCGCCAAGCTTTCCGGCGTGAAGCAGGCGAGCGCCGCATGTTGCGTGGGCGTGTGGGCGCACAGGTAGTAGTTGGTGGCCAGATCGTCAACCGCTTCCAGCACAGTGGGCTCGTCCGGCAGAATCGCCCAGCCGAGGCGCCAGCCGGTCATGCCGAAGAACTTGGAGAAGCTGTTGCATACGATGGCATCGGGGTCGCAGGCCAGCACGGATTTGACTTCGGTACCGTCCGGCTCCCGGTCAGCCAAGTCGAGGTAGGTTTCGTCCACGATGCGCCATGCGCCGCGGCTGGCGGCCAACTTGCACACCTCGTCCAATACGTTGAAGTCGATGGTGGTGCCGGTGGGGTTGGACGGCGACGTGATCATTACGGCCTTGGTCTTGCTCGTCCAGTACTGGCTGCACAGGTCGGCGGTCAGGTGGAAGCGGGTGGCGACCGAGGTCGGCACATCGATGACCCGGCCTTCAAACGACCGCACAAGTTCGCGGTTGCATGGGTAGGAGGGGTCGGCCACAATCACATCGTCACCGGGGTCCACGGTCAGCGCGGTGGCCAACAGCAGAGCGGCCGAACCGCCGGCGGTCACGCAGATACGCTTGGGGTCGATGTCAAGGTCATGACGCTCGCGGTAGAAGTCGGCGATGGCCTGACGCAGTTCAGGTAGGCCCATGGCGGCGGTGTACGGCAGGGCCCGGCCGTCGTACTGTTCGCGCATGGCGTCGCGTACGGCGGGCGGCGCGCCGAAATCGGGCTCGCCAAGGCTTAATTTGATGACGCTGGTACCTTGGGCGATCATCTTGTCTGCTTGTTCGCCGAATACCATGGCACGGAAGGGATTGGCCTCACGCGCTCGGCGGGACATGACTGGAGACGCGGCCGGAGATTGGGGCTGCTGCGCTGCTTCGTTTTCCATATTTCGGTTCTATCCGCCTCACGGGACAAGGTTTCTTCTTCTATAATCACTGTAGGTCGATTGAGTGTACCAACCCGTATCCAAGGAGGAATAATGAGTCGATTCAATGGCAAACGCGCCGAGTTCGAGGCCAGCGGCGAAAAGATCAACGTCGCGATTCTGGGTGCGGGCCGCATAGCTCACACCATGGCCGGCACCCTGACCCAGATGGCTGAAGATTCACTGTATTCCTCATGGATTCACCCGTATGCGGTAGCGGCCCGTGATATTACGCGCGCGCAGGCTTTTGCCGACCAATGGCATTTTGACAAGGCTTATGGATCGTATGAGGAGTTGGTGGCGGACCCGGATGTGGATCTGGTGTATATCGCCACCCCGCACAGTCTGCACGCCGAACAGGCGATCCTGTGTATGAAAGCCGGCAAGAACGTGCTGGTGGAGAAGTCGTTCACCGCGAACGCCGGGCAGGCACGTGAGGCGCTGGCCGTGGCCGAGGAAACCGGCATGCTGTGCACGGAGGCCATCTGGACGCGCTACATGCCCAGCCGCAAGCTCATCAACGAAGTTATCGAGTCCGGCGAGATCGGCGAGGTGAAAGCGGCGAGCGCCAACCTGTGCTATCCGGTGTCCGGCAAGGCACGTATGACCGATCCGGCCTGTGCCGGTGGTGCGCTGCTCGATGTGGGCGTGTATCCGCTGAACTTCCTGGATATGGCGATCGGTGCCGACCATGGCCGCACGCTGGATCATTTCGATACGTCGATGATGGCCGCCGAAACCGGTGTGGATGCACAGAATTCCACCACGTTGTATTACGATGATGGCACGATGGCCGTGTCCACCAGTTCGATGCTGGTTTCCTCCGATCGCGGCGGCTACGTGTGGGGCACCGAAGGGTATTTGGTGGTCACCAATATCAACAATCCCGAGTCCATCGATATCTACAACAACGATCACAAGCCCGTGCGCAGTGTTGCGGTGCCGTCGCAGTTGACCGGTTATGAGTATGAGGTGGCCGATGCGGCCAACGCGCTGCTGGATGGCAAGATCGAATGCGAGGCGATGCCGCACGCCGACACCATCCGCATCATGGAGCTGATGGATGCGATTCGCGACCGTTGGGGCCTGAAGTTCCCGTTTGAGGTCTGATTTCAGCTCCCCTCCAGAGGGGAGCTGAAATTATTCCGCTGAATCTGCATCTCCTTCAACAATCTGCTCATACAGCCGTGCGAGGCGTTCGTCACGCACGGCTTTCGTTAATTCGCACTCCCATACGGTAATTACACGCCAGCCGGCGGCCTCCAGTTCAGCTCGCTGCGCGATGTCTCGATTGTGATTGCGCAGTAGCTTCGTCTGCCAGAATTCCACATTCGATTTCGGCATCGAATGTTTGGAACAGCCTTCATGCATGTGCCAGAAACAGCCGTTGACAAACACGATGGTGTGGTATTTCGGCAGTACTACATCCGGGTGGCCGGGGTAACGCTTGTCGTTCTTGCGGAATCGCAAACCCTTGCGAAACAGATAGCTGCGTACCAGCACCTCGATTTTGGTGTCTTTGCCACGAATATGCGACATCGTGTACGAACGGGTGCCCCGCTCATACTTCTCCACTGGCTGTTTCTTGCGATTCACGCACTCCAGACTACCGTGACGTTGCGGCGAGGATGAAAGCCTGAACGAACAATCACCCATCTTGCCCGTCCGTGTCTCTTATCGCGGGCAATGATCATCTGCCGGTCGAGACTGCACGATTAGACTGAATCAAATGGATGACATGATGATTCGTAGGGCCACGGCGGCCGATATTCCCCAAATCGACGAACTGCTGCGGCAGGTGCTCGAAGTGCATCATGCCGGCCGACCGGATCTGTTCAAAGGCGGTGTCAAGAAATACACGGACGAGGAATTGAAGGCGATTCTGGCCAACGATCAGACCCCTG
>ENA-OQBG01000103-OQBG01000103.1-human-gut-metagenome-genome-assembly--contig:-NODE-103-length-22745-cov-4.995888_pt1 | contig 22745 bp, 26 predicted proteins | sample MGYA00242746_ERZ504551 | MGnify/ENA primary metagenome ERZ504551 (study PRJEB26092, sample SAMD00036289) | human gut metagenome | host: Homo sapiens | study: EMG produced TPA metagenomics assembly of... | reverse complement strand
TTCCTTAAGGTCGACTGGGTTCCCACGCCGCATGACGTGAGCGTGACGCTCGACGAGGTGCTCGACGGGGCCAATAGGTTTTACGCGTCGTAGCCGTTTTCGGACATGAGCTCGTTCCAGAGTTCTTCTTCGAACTGGTCGAGCTCATCGCGACGCTCGTTCTCAAAGCGTTTCCAACCGTTCACATAGCCATCGCTCGGCAGCTCATCATATGCGTAGGACGAATTGATGGCCGTTCCGACCACCCCGAACATGAGGAGTGCGAACGCGATTGCCAGCAATGAGATGATCCCCAACGTCACTGCGGCAAGGACATAGGCGAAGTTTGACGAGTTCGTCTGAGGCGCGGTCGAAGCGCTCGCGCTTTCGATCACTCGCTGGCCGTCAATGGACTCTATGACGTCGGCGTCCGCCGCCTGTGGACCGGTCATTTGGGGTTCGGGTTTGGTGCTGTAGTCGAACGTGGGCGTTTCCATAGGTCTCCCGTGAAAGGTCGAGTTCATTGCCGCCATTATACCCGCGTTGGCGTGGCGGCGGGCGAGTGTCGAGGTGGTATACATGGTACAGGCGGGCAATTTGATGGAGGGGGCTTCGTCTAGGGGCCTCGCTGCAGGTGCGTTGACGCTGTTCGTGTGCGTCCTGTTGGTTGCGGCTGCGGTGGTCGATGCGCGTGAGCGGAGGTTTCCCACCGTGCTCGGAGTGGGCTTGGCACTTGCGTGCGCGGCCTTGAGCTTGGCTACGGGAGGCCTGCTGCGACTCATGTGGTGCGCGCTGGTATCCGCCCTCACGAGTGCGGTGATCGTCGCATTCGAGTTGTGGTGGCGCCGTTGGCACAAGGGACGCGCGGGCCTTGGCATGGGGGACGTCAAGTTCCTCGCCGCGCTTTCGCTTTGGAGGCCCCTCGAAGCCCTCGCGGCGTTTGGAGGCGGCTTGGTGTTGCTTGCCTTGACCGGCTTGTTTGCACGGCGCGTCTCGTTGCCGCTACTGCCCTTCGTAGTTCCTTTGTTGTTGGTGATGATCGTTGCCGTTCGTATGGGTTAGCCGTCCGGCTGCGAATGCGAATCGATGTATGTCCGCACGCCGTGCGATGATTGGTCTCGATCAACGATGACAGGAGGAGATGGAACATGACGAACGTACAGCAACAGAAGACAAATGATGTGAATCCCCGTATGACTGTCGATGCCTCAGAGTCAACGAGTGATCTCACGCATCGCCTACTCGCCATGCCCGACCAATTGAGCGCCGAGCTGGTCGAGCGTATGGAGGAGGATCGTGCTGCAGGATGGATCAATCCTTATCGCGCCGCCGACGATGCGGCGATTCGCCGCGAGCCGCGCGCAGGTGACGCCGGTAGCATCTGGCGTCCGTCGTACGTGCGTGATGCCGAGAAGATCATGCATCTGCCCGCCTACAGCCGCCTCAACGGCAAGACGCAGGTGTTCAGCTTCCGCAGCAACGACGATCTCTCGCGCCGTGGCCTCCACGTGCAGCTGGTGGCGCGCATTGCGCGGGACATCGGGCGCGCGCTCGGTCTCAATTGTGACCTCATCGAGGCGATCGGTTTGGGGCACGATCTGGGGCACACGCCCTTTGGCCATGCGGGGGAGGCGCGCCTCAACGACATCACCACCGCCCGCACCGGCCGCTCGTTTTTCCACAACGTCCATTCGGTCCGGGTGCTCGACAAGCTCTACGGTCGCAACCTGTCGCTGCAGACGCTCGATGGCGTGCTGTGCCATAACGGCGAGTACGAGCAGCGCGTCTTCGAGCTCTCGGGCATGGAATCGTTCGAGCAGTTCGACCACGTGGTGGGGGAGTGCTACACCCACGACTTCGACTACGTCAAGACGCTGCGCCCCATGACGCTCGAGGCTTGCGTGGTGCGCATCTCGGATATCATCGCCTATGTGGGGCGCGACCGTCAGGACGCCATCGAGGCGGGTTTACTCTCGGAAGACGCGTTTGAAGACGGTTTAGGTGGTCGATACAATTCCTGGATTCTCACGCGCGCCTCGATCGACATCGTCGAGCACAGTTACGGTAAGGACCGCATCGAGATGAGCGAGGAGCTGTTCTGCGAGATCCGCCGCGCGAAGCGTGAGAATTACGAAAAGATCTATCACTCGGCTGGCATCGAGGAGCAGGAGGCGGCGACGATGGCGCGCGCATTCAGCCTCATGTACGAGCATTTCCTAGGCGACCTTAAGGCACATGACGAGCAGAGCTATATCTTCCGCCACCACATCGCGCGCATCGACAAGGCTCTGTCGTACTACGGGCGCACGTACGAGTGGGAGCGTGATCTTGACCAGACGGTCGTCGATTATATCGCGAGCATGACAGATGGATACTTTACCGAGCTTGCGTGCACGTTGTTCCCGGAGCTCAAGTTCCCCCAGCGCACGTACATCAACGAACGCTTATACGAACAGGTGTTTGAATCTATCATTCCATTTGCTAGAATCACATGCGATGGCGAATCGACGGAACGGATTCATGGATACCCTTTTCAGCAGCTCCGAGCGGAGCAAACAGCTCAAGAACGCACCCTTGGCGGTGCGCATGCGTCCCAACACGCTTGACGATTACGTGGGTCAACGGAAGGCGGTGGGGCCTGGTTCGTGGCTGCGCAGCGCCATCGAACATGACGTGTTTTCGAGCGTGATCCTCTATGGACCTGCCGGTACGGGTAAAACCACCCTGGCCCACATCATCGCCGCACACACGAAGAGTGAGTTCGTCGAGGTTTCGGCGGTGACGGGTACGGTCAAGGACCTGCGTCGCGAGATCGAGGAAGCCAATCACCGCCTCATGATGTTCGACCGCCGTACTATTCTGTTTATCGATGAGATCCATCGGTTCTCCCGCTCCCAGCAGGATGCTCTGCTCCATGCGGTGGAGAACCGCACCGTGGTCATGATCGGCGCCACCACCGAGAATCCGTATTTCGAGGTCAACTCCGCGTTGCTCTCGCGCAGTCGTGTGGTCGAACTGACGCACCTGAGCGACGCGGACGTTGAGCAATTGGTGCGCCGTGCTCTTGGGGCCCCAGAGGGCTTGGCGGGCAGGTACACGGCGAGTGATGAGGTCATCAAGGCGATCTGCACGCTTGCCGCGGGCGACGGGCGCAGCTCGCTCACCACGCTTGAGCTCGCAAGCGAGATTGCGCTTACGCGTCCGGCAGACCCGGCGGAGGACGTTCGCGCCGAGGGAGCTCCCATCGAGATCACACTCGAGGACGTCAAGCAGGCGAACCCCAGGCGCGGGCTCTCCTATGATAAGTCTGGCGACATGCACTACGACATCATCTCCGCGTTTATCAAATCGATGCGGGGCAGTGATCCCGATGCCGCGGTGTACTGGCTCGCCCGCATGATCGACGCGGGGGAGGACCCCAAGTTCATCGCGCGTCGCATCATGATCCAGGCAAGCGAGGATATCGGGAACGCCGACCCTACAGCCTTGCTGGTCGCCGAGGCCGCATTCAAGTCCGCTGAGGTGATCGGTTATCCCGAATGCCGCATCAATCTGGCGCAGGCGGCCATCTACAACGCACTGGCTCCCAAGAGCAACGCCGCCGAAGCGCCATAGACGCCGCCCTCGAAGACGTGCGCTCGAGTGGTCAGCGCGAAGTCCCCAACCACTTGCGCGACCGCCATCGCCCGGGTTCAGACGAATATGGAGAGTACAAGTATCCACACGACTACCCAGAGGGCTGGGTACCGCAGCGGTATCTCCCTGAGGGTCTCGAGCCCGGCGCCTTCTGGCACCCCAGCGGCCGAGGTTGGGAACAATGGCGCGCCGAGACCCGCCCTAGATAACCGCTGTGGTTCACAACTCTTTCAAAGTGTGCGCCATGCCTGTCATCTCGCTTCCCCCGCGCACGGGAGAAGCGAGATGGTTGAATTGGACGCGAACGGGTATCATCAATCTATCTGTGACGAGACAACTACGGAGGCATTCATGGATCCCATCCAGATCGTCCTTATCGTTTTGGCGCTCGCCGGCGCTTGGGCCGTCGTCGAGTTGGCCTCATGCTGCGTCGTACACGCGGCGTGGTCGATTCGCTCGATAAGACCGTCGAGCAGATCAACAGCACCATCGAGGAGGCGCGTCCTGTGGTCGCCAAGCTCGATGGTGTGGTCGACGAACTGCAGCCGGCTGTGTCCCAGATCGAACCCCTGCTCAAGCAGGCCACGGTCGCGACTGAGGCACTCTCGGCAGACCTTATCGAGGTCAACGGTGTACTTCGTGACGTCTCCGCGGTAAGCGGTGCCGCCAGCAGCGCGTCGAGTGCCGTGACCGGTTTTGCTGACGCCGCGAGTGAGAAGGTTCACAAGCTGTTTGCCAAGCCGCGTAAGACTGAGTCCATGCCCGCACCCCGCACCTTCGGCGACACAGCGGCTGCCCCGGCAGCAGAGACGCCCGGCTCGTTCGACCATGCCTCGGGGGAGACAGAGCCCATTGAGGCAGATGAGCCCCGTCAGTACTTCACCTACACCCCCGCCGAGGAGTCCGACCATGAGTAATCCCACGCGTGTCGCCCTTACCGTTGCTTGCGAGCCGCATCTCGCGCGCATCGTGCGCATGACCGCCGCGAACGTGGCGACGCTTTCCGCCATGTCGGTCGAGCGCGTCGAAGACATGCGCATGGCTGCGGAGGAGGCATTCATCTACGCTTGCGGAACGACGCCGGGTGAGGACCTAGTCATCGACTTCGATGTCGATGAGCGTCATGTCGCCATGACGTTCCAGTTGTCCGCAACGGCGTTCGCAGAGCCCTCTGAGGAGGACCCGACCGCCGTGTACGCCGATCTCATCTTGGGCTCGGTCTGCGATGTCTACGAAAAGCACGAAGCGCCCGCTCGCTTGGTGCTCGACGTGAAGGCGGACGTCGATGCCATCTAAAACCTCGGGTAAAAGCGCCTGGGACAAGGAGAAGACGCGCGAGCTCTTTCGCCGCTTCAAAGAAGAGGGCGATATGGATGCTCGCGAGAAACTCGTGATGTCCCATCTGAATCTCGTGCGCTTCATCGCCAATAAGTTCAAGAATCGCGGAGAGCCTCTCGATGACCTCGTGCAGGTCGGGTATCTGGGCTTGCTCAAGGCTATCGACCGCTTCGATCCGAGTCGCGGCCTCGAGTTCACCACGTTCGCCACGCCCACCATCATGGGCGAGATTAAGCGGCATTTCCGTGACAAGGGTTGGAGCGTCCGTGTGCCTAGGCGCCTGCAAGAGCTCTCGGCAAAGGTCAACCAGGCCACCGATACCCTTACCTCCAAGCTTCAGCGTTCGCCGACTATCGCCGAGATTGCGGAGTATCTGGACGCCTCCGTCGACGAGGTGCTCGAGGCCATGGAATCTTCTTCCGCGTATAGCTCTGTTTCGCTTGAGGCGCCTTCGGGCATGGAGGATGACGACACCCCCTCGGTCATCGACCGATATGCCACGGAGGATGAAGACCTCGCCTTCACCGATGATCGCATCATCATCGAGGAGGCACTTGCGAGCTTCTCGCCGCGTGAGCGCGAGGTCATTGAGATGCGCTTCCTGCAGGGGATGACGCAGATTGAAATTGCCGAGAAGCTCGGCATCTCCCAAGTGCAGGTGAGCCGTCTGCTTAGGCGTACCCTCAAGAAGATCCAAGACAAAATCGACCCCGACGGGTCCATGGCCGGCTAGGTCCGGTTGGTGAGAGGAACTATGAAGCACGATACTTCGCACGCAGAGCGTGTGGCCCGCATCACGTTTTTCAACATCTGGATCGTCATCGGCGCCATCATCATCGCCTCCGTCGCGCTGAACCTGATCGGCTCGCTTTCGAGTGTGCTGCTCTTCCTCTCCGTCGGTTGCCTCTCGGCATTCGTCGCCTCGCCCATCGTCAATTGGCTCGAGCGCCACCGCGTCCCCCGTGGTGCGGGTGCCTGATAGGCCTCATCGTTGTCATGGTCGGCTTGATTCTACTCTTTGCGCTCGTGATCCCCATGGTTACCGGGCAGCTCATCGACCTCCTGCGCGATGCTCCTTCCAAATTCTCCGCCCTCGGTGCGTGGGTGGTGCGCATGGAGAGCAAGTACGCCGTGGTCGAGCATTTGAATGACATCGTTCAGCTCGATTCGATCTTCACCGCCGCGCAGGACATCGTCAACCAGGCGCTTTCGGGCCTGCTCGCGGCCGTGCGCGATGGCATCGTTCCCATGGTGAACAACATCGCCTCGACGGTCTTCATCGTGTTCCTCGGCTTCGTTCTCGCGTTCTGGCTTGCGTGCGATTACCCCCGCATCAACGAGGAAATCTGTCGCGTGCTGCCCGAGGCAAAGCCGACGACTATCGCCTCATGGTTGCGGTGGTCAGCCGTTCGGTGGGGGGCTACCTGCGCTCGACGGTCATTAACTCCGTCATCCAGGCTTCCTCGCCTCGTGGGATTTACGATCGTGGGCCATCCGTACGCGGGCGCATGGGTGTTCTTTCGGGCGTGTTAAACATCATTCCCGTGGTCGGCCCCTCCATATCCGCGGCGTTGGCGTCTCTGATCGCACTTGTGTACAGCCCCATCATGGCGCTGTGGACGATGGTCATGGCTATGCTCTCCCAAAACATCACGGACAACGTGATCGCGCCCAAGATCAACCAGTCCACGATGCAGGTGCATCCGGTTTTGTCGCTCACGGCGCTCGTTGTTGGATCGACTTTCGGTGGAGCCGCGGGAATGATCGTCGCGTTGCCGCTCGTTGCTGTCATCAAATCGCTCTTCATCTTCTATTTCGAGACGCGCACCGGCGAGCAGATCGTTTCCTACGAGGGTGCGCTCTTCCGTGGAGCCCCCTTCCGTGATGCACAGGGCAACCCGGTTCCTGCTTTTGACGCGCTGGGAGACGACAGTTTCGTAGCCGACTCGCAGATCATCGACGAGAGCTCGGTTCCCGAGGCGGAGGCCATGCCCAAGCCTGAGCTCGAGAACCCGTGGGCAAAGCTCATCGACTTCGAGAACCCTTTCACCTCGCACGAGCACGATGTGGGTGCCAAGAAACCCGAGGAAACCGACACAACTGATGACGGCCGTTAACGTATACTAGACGGGTTGGAAACTGTCCCGGTGATCGGGACCTCATTAACCCAGGGAGTTTACGCATGGCCGCTGACTATCCCACCATGACGACCGCCGAGATCCGCTCGGCCTACCTCAACTTTTTCGAGAGCAAGGGCTGCAAGCTCTATCCGAGCTCCTCGCTCGTTCCCGATGACCCGTCCCTGCTGCTCGCCAACGCCGGTATGAACCAGTTCAAGGAGTTCTACCAGGGCAAAAAGGTCATGAAGGAGATCGGTGCGTGCTCGTGCCAGAAGTGCGTGCGCACGAATGACATCGACATCATCGGTGCCGACGGGCGCCACGCCTCCTTCTTCGAGATGCTCGGCAACTTCGCCTTTGGCGGCGTGACCAAGGAGCAGGCCTGCACGTGGGCCTATGAGCTCATCACCGAGGTCTTCAAGCTGCCCAAGGACCGCCTGTACTTCACGGTCTTCACCGAGGACGATGAGACCGAGTCCGTATGGCGCTCACTCGGCGTTCCCGCCGAACACATCACCCGTCTGGGCGAGGACGACAACTTCTGGGCGGCTGGCCCCACCGGTCCATGCGGTCCGTGCTCCGAGATCTACTTCGACCTCGGCGAGGAGGTGGGCTGCGGATGCCCGGACTGTGCGCCCGGCTGCGACTGTGACCGCTTCCTCGAGTTCTGGAACCTCGTCTTTACTCAGTTCGATCGCCAAGAGGACGGCTCCATGCCCGAGCTGCCCCACCGCAACCTCGACACCGGCATGGGTCTCGAGCGCATGGCTGCCATCATGCAGCACAAGAGCTCGTTCTTCGACGGCGACGTCATGCAGAGTCTCATCAAGTTGGGCGAGGAGATCTCCGGCAAGACCTATGTTGATGACGACTACACCGGTGCTTCCCGTTCCTTACGCATCATTGCCGACCACGCCCGTTCGGTGAACTTCCTGATCTCCGATGGCGTGCTTCCCGGTAACGAGGGCCGTGGCTATGTGCTGCGCCGTCTGCTGCGTCGCGCCGTGTTCCATGGGCGTCTGCTGGGTATCGAGGACGCGTTCCTGGGCCGTTTCATCGATGCGGTGAATGATGTGATGGGCGACGCCTATCCGAGCCTGCTCGAGAACGTCGGCCTGGTCAAGGGTATCGTCGAGGCGGAGGAGGAGCGTTTCTCCACCACCCTCAACAACGGCCGCGCTTATCTCGATGAGCAGCTCGCGGCGCTCGCGGATGGCGAGCAGCTTCCCGGCTCCGCCGCATTTATGCTGCACGACACGTTCGGGTTCCCGATCGACCTCACCGTCGAGATCGCCGAGGGCGCCGGCCATGCGGTCGATATCGAGGGCTTTAATGCCGAGATGGCCGAGCAGAAGGCCCGCGCCCGCGCCGCCGCCAAGGGTGACGCCTGGGGTTCCTTCAACGACGTGTGGACCGAGCTTGCAGACCAGTTGCCCGCCACCGAGTTCGTGGGCTACGACAACGAGAGCATCGAGGGCGCGAAGGTCCTCGCTATCGTCGTGAACGGCGAGCGTGTCGAGCGCGCCGAGAACGTCGCGGAGGCTGCCGTCGTGCTCGATCGCACCCCTCTGTACGCCGAGATGGGCGGCCAGATGGGTGACCACGGCCTTATCGACACCGTCGACGCTCAGTTCTTCGTCAATAACACTATCGCCAAGGGCGGTCTGTACGTCCATGAGGGCAAGCTCATCGGCGCGCTTTCGCAGGGTGACACCGTCTTTGTCGGTTACGACCTCGCCCGCCGCGGTCTGCTCCGTCGCAACCACACCGCCACCCACCTGCTCGACGCCGCCTTGAAGGAGGTCCTGGGCGACCACGTCAACCAGGCCGGTTCGCTGGTGTCTCCCGAGGGCCTGCGCTTTGACTTCACGCACTTCGAGGCCATGACCACTGAGCAGGTCCGCGCGGTGGAAGACCTGGTCAACGAGCAGATCTTTGCCGCCAAGCCCGTGGTGACCACCGTCATGGGCATTGAGGAGGCCAAGGCCTCCGGCGCCGTGGCGCTTTTTGGTGAGAAGTACGGCGACGTGGTTCGCGTCGTGTCCGTGGGCGTCGAGGATGAGCCCTTCTCCCGCGAGCTGTGCGGCGGCACCCACGTTGCCAACACGGCGGAGCTCGGATTGTTCAAGATCGTCTCCGAGTCCTCCACCGGTTCCAATGTCCGTCGTATCGAGGCTGTGACCAGCACCGGCGCCATCACGTATCTCGAGGAGCGCGCTGCGCTGGCCGAGTCGGCCGCCGCTGGCCTCAAGTGCCGTGTTGAGGAGGTTCCCACGCGCATCGCTGTGCTCCAGTCCGAGCTGCGCGAGGTCAACCAGAAGCTCAAGCGCGCGCTCACCGGCGGTGGCTCCGATGCCATTTCCGCGGCGATCGAAAATGCCGCCGACATGGGTTCGTACAAGCTCGTGACCGCCGAGCTCACGGGGCTCGAGGCGGCGGACCTGCGCAATGTGTGGGACACCGTGCGCGGCAAGATCGCCGGCCCGGTCGCTGCGTGCTCGCCACGGTGACCGAGAAGGGTACGCCCGCGCTACTGGCCGCCGCGACCGATGACGCCGCCGCCGCTGGTTTCCACGCGGGTAACGTCATCAAGCAGATCGTGCCGCTCGTCGATGGCCGTGGTGGCGGTAAGCCCACCATGGCGCAGGCTGGCGGCAAGAATGCCGCGGGCATCGCTGCTGCTCTCGAGGCCGCGAGCGATGCGCTGAACGCGTAACCGAGGCGTCCAGAGGTGGTTGCACTCGCGCTCGATATTGGCGGCACACGCACCGGTATCGCGGTCTCTGACCGCACCGGGCGCGTCGCCATGCCGCTCAAGGTCCTCCCTGCTTCCGAGGTTGAGAATATGGCGCGCACCTTTCGCATGATCATTGAGGACCATGAGCCCGATGTCCTCGTCTGCGGACTGCCCCAGACGATGGCGGGGGAGGAAGGCCCGCAGGCAGAGCATATCCGTGCGATCGCCGAACGCGTAGCGCGTGCCTGCGACCTTCCCCTCGAGTTCATCGACGAGCGCCTTTCCTCGAGCGAGGCCAAGCGCGTTTTGCGTGAGCAGGGTTTGAGTGAAAAACAGATGCGCGGTAAGGTAGATATGATCTCGGCTTCGCTGTTCCTGCAGGCGTGGCTCGACTCTCAGAGACGAAAGGAAGACCGTGGCTGATTACTCCGGTTCCCATCGCCCCGGCGACACGTCCCGTCCGGCGGGCAAGCGATTCCGCACCAATGGGTCTGCCCCGCTTCGTCTGCCTCGAGTCGTACCGCCGCGCCGCGTCCAGCGGGCACTCGTTTCTCGCAGAACACCTCGCGTCCCGTTTCCGCCCAGCCCTCCCGCACTGGTGTTCAGCCTGTATACAGCCGTAGTGGAGATTCGCATAAGAAGGGCTCTCCGATTCCGGTGATCGTCGGCGTCCTCATCGCCATCGCCGTCGTCGCAGGTGCTGCCATCTTTATCTTCCCTCGTCTGTTTAGCGGATCCGATCAAACCGTTGAGGCGGGCCAGCAGGTCACTATCACCATTCCCGATGGTGCCTCTGGCGATACCATAGCCTCCATCCTTTCCGAGAACCACATTATCGAGGATCCCTCGGAGTACTATGCCGCCGTCAAGAAGCTGAATGCCGAGATGTCGCTCAAGCCCGGCGATTACCAGTTCGAGACGCTGCAGGATCCCGTCGAAGTGGTCGAGCAGCTCGTCGAGGGCCCGAATGCCAGTGGCGCCAAGCTCACGGTGCCCGAGGGCAGGACTGTCGGGCAGACGGCGCAGCTCGTTGAGGAGACCTATGGCATCTCTGCCGATGACTTCCTTGCCCAGGCAAAGGCGAGCGCTTACGTTTCGGATTATCCCTTCTTGTCTGAGGCAGCCGACGATTCCCTTGAGGGCTTCCTTTATCCAAAGACGTATACCTTCTCGGGCACTCCCACGGCCGATCAAATTATTCGCGCCATGCTCGACCAGTATCAGACGGATGTGGTCGACGCGCTCGACTTCACGGCCGCCCGCATCGCTATCAACGAGCGCTATGGGCTCGACCTCAGCGATTATGAATTGCTCGTCCTCGCTTCCGTGGTTGAGCGTGAGGGATTGAACGCCAGCCAGCGCGCGCATGTTGCCTCCGTCTTCCTCAACCGCATGAGCGGGAAGGGTGATTTTGCGGGTCGCCCGTACCTGCAAAGTGACGCCACGCTCATGTATGTGACGGGCGGCGCCGTCACGGCCGATGACATCCAGAGCATCGACAGCCCGTATAACTCTTATAAGAACGCGGGACTTCCCCCACGCCCATCTGCGCGCCGTCGGTCGAGGCGATTCAGGCTACCTTGAACCCGACCGATTCAAATGACCTCTACTTTTACATCACGCAGGACGAGGAGTATTTCTCCGAGACCTACGATGAGCACATGCAGTCTTGGGAGTAGGCAATGAGCTGGTTTTCCCCTGCACGCTATGTTTCGAGCGTTGAGCGCATCGACCTCGACGCCCTTTGGCGTCCGGCAAAACGCGCCATTCTACTCGATCGCGATAATACGCTCGTCCCGCGTGACCGCAAGGACGCGCCCGCCAGCGTGGCGGCGTGGCTCGACCATGCGCGCGAGCTCGGCTTCGAGCTCATCATGGTGTCCAACAACTGGCACAAGAGTCATGTCTCGCGCTCGGCGCGCGAGCTCAAGATGGATTACATCTCCTTCGCGTGCAAGCCGCTGCCCTATGCGATCACGGCGGGTATGCGCCGTTTGGGCGCGAAGCCGGAGGAGGCCGTCATGATCGGCGACCAGCTCTACACCGATGTGTGGGGCGGAAACTTCGCCGGTATCGACACTATTCTGGTCAAGCCACAGACAACCGTCGACCTGTGGTACACGCAGATTTTCCGCATCTTCGAGCGCCGCGCCCTGCGTCACGTGGCCTGCGAGGAGTAGGTCGCCATGGCGCAGGCGGTCAAGCACGGATGCGATCACGTCTTCTTCGTCGGATTCCTTGGGGCCGGCAAGTCGACGCTCGCCCGAAACCTGGGACGGATGTTCCATCGCCGTTTCGTCGACACCGACCGCTTGGTCGAGCGGCGTTGCGGCAGCACCGTCGCCCGCGTGTTCGAGGAACTTGGCGAGGACCGCTTTCGCGAGCTCGAGACCGCCGTGCTCGAGGGGCTGCGTTCGGAGCGCAGCCTGCTCGTCTCATGTGGGGGTGGTGTCGTGGAGACCCCTCGCAACATCGAGCTCATGCACGAGATGGGCTACTGCGTGTATCTCGACGGTGGCTTAGACGACTCCCTGCGTCAAATCCGCCGCTCCGACACCCGACCCGATTTCCGCAGCGCCGAGCACGCCGCGCGTCTGCTCGAACATCGCCGCCCGTTGTACCGACAAGCCGCCGACCTTACCGTGGATATTCGCGGCACCTCGTTCACCGATGTGTCCTATACCGTTGCCGAACTGCTCTTGGAGCGTGGTCTGATATGACGATTCGTCGCAAGCTTCTCAACTTTGGCACCCGCAGCACCGATTTGCGCTTTGGCTGCGGTGCGTTTTCCGAGCTCTCCAAATGCTCGCCGGCGCCGTGGGGCGTCCCTGTCGCGCCTTCATGGTTGCCGATGCCGACCTGCCCGAGGACCTTGTCCTTAACGTGCGCCGTTCGCTTATCGATGCCGGATATCGCGTGGATGAGGTGGCGCTCGATGGAGAGGCCGCGAGCTCGTTCGCAACTGTCGGCGGGTTGTTCGTGCGCCTCGCGTCTTTCGGCCTCACTGCCGAGGACCTCGTCGTGGGCGTTGGCTCCGCCCCCGTCTGCTCCATCTCCGCGTACATCGCCCGTTCGTGGTGCGGAGGGTGCGCGTGCGCTCTTGTCCCCACGACGCTCGATGCCATGATCATGGCACCCACCCAGATGGTGCCCCTTTCCGTTGGGGCACATGATGCGGGCGTGTCGCTTGCGCCTGAGGTCGGTCTCGTCATATGCGATCTCGACCTTGTGCGCGCGTTCGACTCGCAGCGCAATGGCCTGGGCTACGTGCTCATGTGCGCGGCGAGCCTCGCCGAGAGCCGCAAGTGCTGGGAGTCGTTCGAGTCCACGGTCGAGGGCATGGTCGCCGGTAGTGAAGTCTCGCTCATGGAGGCGTTCACCAGTGCGCATACCTCGCGCATGAATACTGTCAAGTCGGCGAGCCCCTCCGCACGCCGCGCGTTCATGTACGGCGATACCACGGCTCGCGCACTAGCCGTGTGTTTGAATGACTCCTCCATCCCCGGGTACCGTCTTTACGCCGAGGGCATGCGCTTCGAGGCGCGTCTTGCCGTCGACGTGTGCGAGTTTCCCGTTGATGAGATGTTTGCCCTCGACGATCGCCTGGAAGACCTGGGCATCGAGGAGCTTCAGTTCTCGATTGAACCCGAGACGTTCGTCGAGGCCGTGCGCGCTGAGCGCTTCCGTCGCTCGAACCGTTTCCAGTTTGCCCTGCCCAAGCATCCGGGCATCATTCGCCTGGCATCGGTAGACGACGAGGTCTTCGAGCGCCACGCCCGCGCGTTCCTCGCCTCGCGCCACCCCTAGCTTCTTACAGTGCGATAATGGTGCAGGACGCATCCGTCTTCCCATTGCACACATCCCAGCCAGCCTGTTCTCGAGAAAGGATCATCCTATGTCCCAGAAACTTAACGGTCCCGCCGGGCGCATCGCCCGCCTGCGTGCCCTTATGGCAGAGCGCGGCTACGACGCCGTGGTCGTGCGCGACGAGGCAAACCTTCGCTGGCTCACTGGGGCCATGCGGGTCTTCGATTACACCGGCGAATACCCGCACGCCGCCTTTATCACCGCTGATGCCTGCTACCTGCACACGGACTCCCGGTACTTCAACACCTTCGAGGAGAACCTTCCCGAGGGCGTCGAGTGGAAGCTCGACATGGAGGTCATCGACATTCCGCGTTGGGTCGCCGAGCGCGCCCGCGATACCAAGAGCCGTACCGTCGCCGTCGAGGATGACATGCAGATCAACTTCTACCGCGGCATCGAGCGCGGGCTAGAGGATTGCTCCATCTGCGCGAGCCTGCCGCTCATGCACGGAGATCTCCAGCTCATGCGCGCCATCAAGGACGCCGAGGAGATCGAGCTCATGCGCCATGCGCAGTCCATCACCGACGCCGCCTTCGTCCATATGTGCGAGTTCATCCGTCCCGGCTACACGGAAAAGCAGCTCCGCACCGAGCTTGAAACCTTCATGTTCGACAACGGTGCCGATGGCCTGGCCTTTGGCTCCATCGTCGCGAGCGGCCCCAATACCGCCAACCCGCACGCCATCCCCGGTGACCGCGTGGTGGAGAAGGGTGACTTCGTCCTTATGGACTACGGCGCGGGGTACCGCGATTACAAGTCGGACATGACCCGTACGGTCTGCGTGGGCGAGCCCTCCGAGAAGCAACGTGAGATCTACGACATCGTTCGCCGTACGCACGAGGAGTGCGTCGCCGCGATCCGCGCCGGCGTGGACGGTCACGATATCCACCTGCTGTCGCAGAAGATCATCGGCGATGCCGGTTACGGTGAGTACTACGGCCACGGCCTCGGTCATGGCGTGGGCATCGACATCCACGAGCTTCCGGTCTTCGGCCGCAAGAGCAACATCGTGGAGGAGGGCGCCGTCATCACCGTGGAGCCCGGCATCTACCTGCCCGGCGTGGGCGGCGTGCGCCTGGAGGACTACGGCGTCGTGACGAAGGACGGCTACGAGCCCTTCACGACCTCTACGCACGAGCTGGTCGTCATCGACTGTTAAGCGCATTTGAGAGTATACTTTTCAGGTTCGACTCCTCTACAGAAAGGCAAGCCATGGCTTCCATTACCACCGCCGACTTCCGCAACGGCATGGGTCTCAAGATCAAGGACAAGTACTACACCATCGTCGAGTTCCAGCACGTCAAGCCCGGCAAGGGCGGTGCCTTCGTCCGCTACAAGACCAAGGACCTCAAGACCGGCCGCGTGGTCGAGAACACCTGCAACGCCGGTTCCAAGTTCGAGAGCGTGCAGCTCATCACCAACGAGATGCAGTACCTCTACAACGACGGCGACAACTACTACTTCATGGACATGAGCTCCTATGAGCAGATCCCGGTGCCCGCCGACTTTATCGGCGACAACGCCAAGTGGCTGCGCGAGAACGACAACGCCCAGCTCCTCTACGCCGATACCGAGCTGCTCGGCGTGAATCCGCCCATGTTCATCGAGGCCGAGGTCGTCGAGACCGTCCCGGGTGCCAAGGGCAACACCGTCCAAGGTGCCACCAAGCCCGCCACCATCGACACCGGCGCGGTCGTTCAGGTCCCCATGTACCTCAACGAGGGCGAGCGCATCAAGGTCGATACCCGCACCGGCGAGTTCGTCCAGCGCCTCTAATCGCATCCTCGCGCATCACGCATTCACGTAAGGAGTGACCATGTCGCAAGAGATCACCATCGCAGGAATCGGCATCGCGCCTGAGGTCCTGGCCGCCATCGTCTCCCGTTCCGTCGAGCAGGTCGAAGGCGTCGCGTCTGTGGGCGTCAAGGACCTCGCCACCAATCTCGTTTCCATGTTCTCCGCCAAGTCCACGCAGGTGGGTGAGGACGTCGAGGCCGAGGTCATTGACGACAAGCTCCGTCTCACCGTGCACCTCACGGTCTTCTTCGGCTATCCGTTCAAGAAGCTCGCCGAGGTCGTGCGCGAGGCCGTGGTCAACGCCATCGATGCCCAGGTGGGCGTCGAGGTCGAGAGCGTGAACATCTGCATCGACAGCCTCGTTTTCCCCAAGGAGTAGCGCGTGGCATCCCTTAAGGTCAACCGCGGGCGTACGCTCGCCCGTAGCCAGGCCCTTCAGATCTTGTTCCAGGCGGAGGTCCGCGGCGAGTCCGTGGCCGACGTTCTTGCCGGCGATTTCACGCTTTCCAAGGGCCCGCTGGCAGATTACGCGGTAGAGATCGCGCGCGGCGTGGACGCCAATCGCGAGCGCATCGATTCCGCGCTGCGCGCCGTCTCCGCCAATTGGAGCCTCGAGCGCATGCCCGGTGCCGACCGCAACTTGCTGCGCGCCGCCGTGTACGAGCTGTACTTCCAGGTGGCCGATACCCTCGATGCCGCCGTCGTCATCAATGAGGCCGTCGAGGTCGCCAAGGCGTACGGCACCGACGACTCCGCCGGCTTTGTGAACGGCGTGCTCGGCCGCATCGTCCGTGAGCGCCATCTGCCGAGCCTCCAGCACGTTGCGTGCACCGTCACGGCAGATGACTGCGAGGCTGCCTGCATTTCCGCCCTGTGGTTCGAGATCGATCCCAAGCGGCTCGAGGCGGAACGCGAAGCCGCCCGCGCCGCCGAGGAGGCCCGCGCGCGCTTCGAGGCAGCCGAGTATGGCTTTGAGACCGAGGACCTCGACGATATGTTCCTCGACCCGTTCGATTCCTCCGACGGGGAGTAGGACATGGCCGAGGGCACTTTCGACGACATCACGGAGCGTTTGGACCAGATCATCGCCCAAGTTCGTTCCAAGGACACCTCGCTCGAGCGCAGCCTCGATTTGTTCGATGAGGCGATCGAGCTTGGCTCGCGCGCCGTGGATATGGTCGACTCGTTCGAGCTGTCGCCTCGCGAGGTCGACATGCTCGATGAGCGGGAGTCGCGTGACGGCTCCGAGGACTCGGCAGATTCGGCGGTCAAGGACGCGCGTACACCCGAAGCAACCGCGTCTTCGGATGGGCCCTCCGGCGCGGATTCGAGCGCCGAGGACGCGTAAGAAGGGCACATCGTGGCACGTGTTCGTCTAGATGATGAATTGATTTCCCAGGGCATCTGCGAGAACCGCGCAGATGCCCTGCGCACGTTGATGGCGGGTCTCGTCTCTTCGGGTGGCGAGCGCCTGAGCTCTCCCGGGATGATGGTCAAGCCCGGCACGCCCTTGCATGTCAAGGGGCGCATTCCCTATGTGGGCCGCGGGGGCCTCAAGCTGGCCGGTGCCCTCGACGCGTTCGAGGTCGACCCCTCGGGCCTGTCCTGCCTCGATGTGGGATGTTCGACGGGTGGTTTTACCGACTGCCTGCTTAAGCGCGGCGCTGCGCACGTGGTCTCCGTCGATGTGGGCCGTGCCCAGTTCGACTGGTCCTTGCGCAACGACGCCCGCGTGACCCTGCTCGAGCGCACGAACATCGTCGATGTACCCGCGCTCGGTCATGCGGGGGCCTTCGACCTAGCCGTGTGCGATGTCTCCTTCACCAGCATTCGCACCATCTTACCTGCGGTGCTCGAGCTTATCTCGGCCGACGGCGCCTTCCTCACGCTCGTCAAGCCGCAGTTCGAGGCGGCGCCAGACGAGGTGGGGGAAGGCGGTATCGTGCGCGACCCCACGGTGCACGCGCGCGTGTTGGAGCAAACGGTGCGCCTGCTCGCCCAAAGCGGCCTCGCCCCGCTCGACGTGTGCGCCTCGCCCATCAAGGGGGCGAAGGGCAATCGTGAGTTCTTCCTGCTGGGCGCTCGGGGCGCCCGCGACGTCCAAGGTCTGTGTTCCAACGCACGCGCCCTCGATGAGCGCATCGCGTTGCTCGTGAGTAAGGCGGCCTCGCTATGATGGTCTTTCTCGTCCCCAATTACTACAAGCAGGAGGCCGTTGAGAGCGGTCTTGCCTTGGAGCTCTGGCTCACGCGTCAGGGCTTCGAGGTCGAGTGGGCCCCCGACCAGCGCTCCGGCATCGAGTTGACGCCCGACCTTGAAGACTGTGGGCTGGTGATCTCACTCGGCGGTGACGGTACGCTGCTGCGCGCCGCACGCATCGTGGGATACCGCGAGATCCCCATTCTCGGCCTTTCCTATGGCCATTTGGGCTTTCTTACGGCGGCCAGGCCCGAGGATCGCAACGTCCTCACCGTAGTGGGTGATGCCCTTGCAGGTGAGCTGCACGTGAGTCGTCGCGCAACGCTCGCCTGCGATATCGTGAGCGTTGATGAGTTCGGCGAGGAGCGCTCCTACACGAGCTTCGCCCTGAACGACTTGGCCCTTACGCGTGGCCCGCTGTCCGATATGGTTGAATTCGATATCACGGTCTCGGGCCATCATATCGACCGTCTACGTGGCGACGGCGTGGTGGTGTCCACGGCCACCGGCTCGACGGGCTATGCGCTTTCCGCAGGAGGCCCCATCGTCAGCCCCGATTACGCGGGCATGGTCTGCGTGCCTATCGCGGCGCACACTATTCAGGCGCGCGCCTTCCTCACCTCGCCCTCCGACTGTGATCGACTCAAGATGTCCAAGGACCGCCCCTCGGTGCCCGCCATCGCCGTCGACGGCCAGTTCCTCACCTGCGAGGGCGAGGTCGACCGTGTGGAGGTTCGTCGGGGTGACGCCGATGTTCTGCTGCTCGATTATGGTCCGCAGAGCTTTTACCGCTCGGTGAGCCGTGTGTTCTACGGAGTGCGTCATGATCGATGAGATCCATGTCGAAAATGTGGCCTTGATCCGCGAGGCGGACCTCGTACCGGGCGCGGGCCTCACCGTGCTCACGGGCGAGACCGGAGCGGGAAAAACCGCGTTGCTCTCCGCACTCAAGTTGCTCATGGGGGAGCGTGCCGACTCCTCCGCGGTTCGAGAGGGGAGCGAAGGCGCGCTGGTGGAGGGCCGTCTGTTTGCGGGCCCACATGACGAGGAGGGCTTCGTGGTGACGCGCCGCCTGGGTGCCGACGGTCGCTCTCGCGCGCGCATCGACGGCGGCTTGGCCAGCGTGCGTGAGCTTTCCGAGCGCGTGAGCCCTCTGATTGACCTTTGCGGCCAGCACGAGCATCAACGCCTGCTCGATCCCGCCTCCCATGTGGGCATGGTAGACGCATGGGCGGGCACCGGCGTTGCCGACGCGCTCAAGGCGTATCGCGAAGCGCTTGCGCGCGCGCCGAGGCGGCTCGTGAGCTTGCCCGTGTGGAAGAGGCAAGCCGCACGCAGGGAAGTCGACTTGAGGAAGCCCGTTTTGCCCTTGAGCGAATTGACGAAGTCGACCCCAAGCCCGGTGAGTACGAGGAGCTTGAGGAGCGTCTGCCCCGAGCGGAGCATGCCGAGGCGCTTGCGAGCTGCGCCAACGACGCCTCTGAGGCCCTCTCGGGCGAAGGGGGAACACTTGATGCCCTCAACTCCGCCATTGCCGGCCTTTCGCGTATGGGTTCAGTCGATGCCAAGCTCGCCGATTTTGCCGAGGAGCTCACGAGTGCCGCGATTATCATCGAGGACGCCGCCTCCGACCTACGGCGCTATCGTGACTCCGTAGATTACGACCCCGCCGAGCTCGCGGCGGCACAGGAGCGTTTCTCGGCCTTCAAGGGACTGCTGCGCCAATGGGGTCCGCGCATGGAGGACGTGTTCGCGCGTCGTGCCGAGGCTGCCGAGCTGCTGAGCCTCGTCGATGACGCCGAGGCCCGCGTCCGTCGTGCCCGCGAGGCGCTTGAGGCTGCCGAGGCCGTTCTCGATGAGGCGGCCCGCGCGCTTACCAAGCGCCGTAATGCCGCGGCTCCGCGGTTTTGCCGCGAGGTGGGCAAGCAGATGGCACGACTGGAGATGGGGCGTGCCGAGTTGGTGTGGGAGAGCCGCGAGCTCCCGCGCGAACGCTGGACCGCCCAGGGCCCTGCGCTTGCGAGCTGCTGTACCGCAGTGGCGCCGGCCTTACGCCGCGTCCCCTGCGCCGTATCGCGAGTGGCGGCGAGCTCTCGCGCGTGATGCTCGCCGCAAAAGTGGTGCTTGGTGAAGCCGACGCCGTCGACACGCTCGTATTCGACGAGGTCGACGCCGGCGTTGGCGGTGCCACGGCGCGTTCGCTCGCCCAGGTGCTCGCCGACCTTGCCCGCACGCACCAGGTGATCGTGGTTACGCACCTCGCGCAAGTCGCGGTGCAGGGCTCCGTCCACTACGTGGTCCGTCGCGATGATTCCGAGGACGTCCCCGAGACGCGTCTGCTGCGCGTTGAGGGTCCCGAGCGGATCGCCGAAGTCGCCCGCCTCCTTTCGGGCGACGCCACCGAGGAATCTCTCGCCCACGCCAAGCAAATGCTCGCTGAGGCAGGACAACTGTAGACGCTCGCCCATCGAGAGCATATAAGATTCGGCGCTCGGTCAAGTCCTGCTCGCGACGAGGCCCCACAGGCGCCTTCCGCTCGTGCGGAATCTACGTCGAACCTTATATGTTCTCGCTGGGCTACGTTGAGCTTACGTTTACGGGCGACTTTCAGGCGGAATCTCGTTCTGAATGCGCGGCCGTCGAGCCTTGGGGCTGGGTCGGGTGCGTGTTTGCCGTAGATTCCGCACGCAAAGAAGAGCCCTGTGGGCTCTTCGTCTTGCGCAGGACTTGACCGAGCGGCAAACACGCACCCGACCCAGCCAATTTCAGGTAAGATGGTCTGCATGATTACTTTTGACACTTCCCACATCCGCAACTTCTCCATCGTTGCGCACATCGACCACGGCAAGTCGACGATCTCCGACCGCATCCTCGAGCTCACCCGCACCGTGGAGGAGCGCGACATGGAGTCGCAGCTACTCGACACCATGGACATCGAGCGCGAGCGCGGCATCACCATCAAGTCGAACGCCGTGCGCGTCATGTACGACGCCGATGACGGCGAGACCTACCAGTTCAACCTCATCGACACGCCGGGCCACGTCGACTTCACCTACGAGGTCTCCCGCAGCCTCGCCGCGTGCGAGGGTGCCGGTCCTCGTGGTTGACGCCACGCAGGGCGTCGAGGCGCAGACGGTCTCCAACGCGAGCCTGGCCATGAATGCCGACCTGGACATCGTGCCCGCCATCAACAAGATCGACCTTCCCTCCGCGCACCCCGAGGAGGTCAAGGTTGAGATCGAGGACGAGCTCGCCATCCCGGCGGACGACGCCGTGTGCGTGTCCGGCAAGACGGGCGAGGGCATCCACGACCTGCTGGAGGCCATCGTGTTCCTGGTGAGCCCGCCCAAGGGCGATGCCGACAAGCCACTCAAGGCCCTCATCCTCGATTCCTACTTCGACGAGTACCGGGGCGTGGTCGCCACGGTGCGCATCTTCGACGGTCAGGTCAAGAAGGGCGACCACCTGCGCATGATGCAGGGTGGCGAGGAGTTTCTCGTCGACGGCGTCGGCGTGCGTCGCCCGGCCGAGTTCGCGCTCGACGCGCTCGGCGTGGGCGAGGTCGGCTTCGTGGTCACGGGCCTCAAGGATCCCGAGGCGGTTCACGTGGGCGACACCCTCACGCTCGCCGGCAATCCCTGCGACGCGCCCCTCGAGGGTTATCGCGAGGCTAAGCCCATGGTGTACACGGGCCTGTTCCCTATCGACAACAAGGACTACGAGAACCTGCGCGACGCGCTCGAGAAGCTCCATGTCAACGATCCGTCGCTCATCTGGGAGCCCGAGACGTCGGCGGCGCTCGGCTTCGGCTTCCGCGTCGGCTTCCTCGGCCTGCTGCACATGGAGGTTGTGAAGGAGCGCTTGGAGCGCGAGTTCGACCTGGCGCTCATAGCCACGAGCCCCTCTGTGGACTACCACGTCTACAAGACCGACGGCGAGATGCTCGAGGTCCGCAGCCCGCAGGACCTGCCCGACGTCACGCGCATCGACCACATCGAGGAGCCCTACCTCAAGGCCAAGATCATCACTCCGCCCGAGTACACCGGCGCGGTCATGCAGCTCGCCATCGAACACCGTGGCATCACCACCGATATGATCCACCTGTCGCAGAAGTCCGTGGAGATGCACTTCGACATCCCGCTCGCCGAGCTCATCCTCGACTTCTTCGACCAGCTCAAGAGTCGCACCAAGGGGTATGCGTCGCTCGACTACGAGTTCTCCGATTACCGCATGAGCGAGCTCGTCAAGCTCGACATCCTGCTCTCCGGCGACGAGGTCGACGCGCTTTCCTTCATCGTGCACAAGGACAAGGCCTACTCCCTTGCTCGCGGCCTGTGCGATAAGCTCAAGGAGATCATCCCCAGGCAGCTATTCGAGGTTCCCATTCAAGGTGCTATCGGCAACAAGATCATCGCCCGCTCCACCGTCAAGGCGCGTCGCAAGGACGTGCTCGCCAAGTGCTACGGCGGCGACATCTCGCGCAAGCGCAAGCTGCTCGAGAAGCAAAAGAGGGCAAGAAGCGCATGAAGGCTATCGGCAGCGTGGAAGTGCCGCAGGAGGCGTTCCTCGCCATCTTGAAGGTCGAAGACTAATCTGGCTTCCTCAGGCACCCCACCTTCGGGTTCAATCGTCGGGCGCCGCACGTCAGGCGTGCGCCCTCCTCTTTCACCCGAATCTGGGGCACCTGAGAAACCCAGATCGAGTTGATAGGCTTATCGTCGATTTGAGGGGTTTACTTGATCGACCTACGTGAACAATTCAGGCGTCAGCCGTTTTTGATGGCGCCCATGGCGGGGGTCACGGACGCGGCGTACCGTATTATGTGCCGCCGTCGCGGAGCCGAGATGGCGTACACCGAGATGGTGAGCGTTGCGGGTCTTTCGTACAAAAGCGCCAAAACGTGGGTGCTCGTGGAGCCAGAGCCCGAGGAGCCGCAGATCTGCGTGCAGCTGTTCGGCACCAAGCCGGAGCAGTTCGCCTTCGCCGTCGACGCCGTGCAGGAGCGAGTGGGGGAGAAGCGTCAGTCTCATCGACATCAACATGGCGTGCCCGGCGCGCCGAAGGTCATCACC
>ENA-OQBG01000102-OQBG01000102.1-human-gut-metagenome-genome-assembly--contig:-NODE-102-length-22780-cov-3.308922_pt1 | contig 22780 bp, 26 predicted proteins | sample MGYA00242746_ERZ504551 | MGnify/ENA primary metagenome ERZ504551 (study PRJEB26092, sample SAMD00036289) | human gut metagenome | host: Homo sapiens | study: EMG produced TPA metagenomics assembly of... | reverse complement strand
TTTTTATGCAGAGCAAGAGCACCGCTTATATTATCTACAGAAGTAGCATAAGAAGCTCTGATAAATCCTTTACCACATTCACCAAAAGCAGTGCCAGGAACTACTGCTACATGTTGACGGAGAAGCAATTGTTCAGCGAATTCTTCAGAAGAAAGACCAGTACTAGAAATATCAGGGAAAATATAAAATGCTCCTTTAGGTTCAAAGCATTTTAATCCCATGCTAGTAAAGCCTTCATAGATTAAACGACGACGGCGGTCATATTCAGCTACCATTTTTTTCATATGCTTTTGACCATTGCGAATTGCTTCAAGTCCAGCTATTTGAGCTGTTATTGGTGCGCAAATCATAGTGTATTGATGAATTTTATTCATAGCATCAATTACAGGTTTTGGTGCTAAGGCATAACCAAGGCGCCAGCCTGTCATAGCATATGCTTTAGAAAACCATTTAAAATAATACTGCGTTCTTTCATATCAGGTAAAGCAGAAAAACAAATGTGTTTACGTTCGCCATAAGTCAAATCGCCATAAATTTCATCAGATATAACAATTAAATTATGTTTTTGGGCAAAATTAGCAATAGCGAGTAATTCATCATATTCTAAAATTGTTCCTGTTGGATTGTTAGGATAGCCGATTAATAATGCTTTTGTCTTTGGCGCAATATGTTTTTCTAAATCTTCAGGTGTTACTTTAAATTCATTTTCTGATTTAGTAGGTACAGCAATAGCTTTGGCACCAACTAAAGTAGCACAAGCTGCATAAGATACATAGCATGGCTCTGGAATTAAAATTTCATCATTAGGATTTAAAATAGCACGCATAGCAAGGTCAACAGCTTCACTAACGCCAACTGTAATGAGAACTTCATCATTAGGATTGTATTTTACTTGAAAATCTCTTTCGTACATATGTGTGATGGCATGACGTAATTCATAAAGACCTTTATTGCTAGTATATGCTGTATATCCGCGTTCTAAGCCATAGATACAGCTTTCGCGAATAGTCCAAGGTGTTACAAAGTCAGGTTCACCAATACCAAGACTGATGACATCTTCCATAGTGGAAGCAATATCAAAAAACGGCGAATACCGGATTGTTTTGTATGTTGTACAGTAGTTGCTAAATTTTTATTCCAATCAATCATGGTGATACCACCAATCTATGGTCAGTTTCTTTATCATCAATGATAATACCATCTTTTTATAAGGTTTGAGCATAAAATGACTACGTGTAGAGGTAACGCCTTCAATTGTAGAAAGACGACGAGCAACAAAGTCAGCTACATTTTTTAAAGATTTACCTTCAATTATAACTAATAAATCAAAGCTACCGGACATTAGATAAACCGTTTTTACTTCGTCAAAACGATAAATTCTTTCAGCGATAGCATCAAAACCAAATTCACGCTGTGGAGTAACATTGACTTCAATCATAGCAGAAACGCTATCATCTCCGTATTTTTCCCAATCAATCATAGTATTATAGCCAAGAATGATTTTTTCTTTTTCTAGCTTTTTCATTTGTTCTTCTATTTCATATTCAGAACGACCAAGCATAGTAGCAAGTTCTTTGATTGAACGACGTCCATCATGTTCTAGTAATTCTAATAATTCACGCATAAAATCACTTCCTTAGTAAGTTTTAAGTTTAATGAATAGTAATTTAGTAATCTTTATTTTAGCGAAAAAACAAAGACCCTCGTCCAATAAAGGACGAGGGTCTTCTCCCGTGGTACCACCTTAGTTAGCAAATAGCTCACTTAATGCCGATATCGCTGGCATAGCGCCTAGTTTTGCTAGGTGCTCACGGGTAGCTTTCTGATTTATAAACTTAACAGCTTGCACCGACCGCTGTCTCTCTGGAAGTTATTTAAATCGTACTTTTCCGCTCATTGCATTACAATATATATTGTAACTATGTTATCACAATATTGTGTAATAAATCAAGATACTTTTGATGATAGCTATTGAAAAAATAAAATATGTCGCAGAAAATATATGGCTGCGACATACTTTGAGATATTTGTCTTTATAAATCATTAAATGAAAAGATGCAAGATAAGATAAACAATACCGCTTAAAATTGCTGAACAAGGAATGGTCATAATCCATGCTGTAAGCATTTGACGAGCAACATCCCAGTGTACTGCTTTGACGCGTTGTGCTGCACCTACACCCATGATGGAACCAGAAACTACATGAGTTGTGGAAACTGGAAGGTGTAAAAGAGTAGCGCCGAAAATAACGATGGCAGAGTTTAAATCAGCAGAAAAACCATGGACAGGTTGCATGCGGAAGATTTTACCGCCTACAGTTCTGATGATTTTCCAACCGCCAAAAGAAGTACCGAGAGCCATAGCAAAGGCACAGAGAAGTTTTACATAAGTTGGAACATCGAATGTACCAATATATCCACCACTTAAAAGGGCAAGAGTGATGATACCCATGGATTTTTGCGCATCATTAGAGCCATGGGCAAATGCCATTAGTGCAGCAGATACTACTTGAAGTCTATTACAATTATCGTTAACAGTTGCAGGTTTTAAGGAATGACAAATTGCAAATATTATATGTAATGTAATCCATCCAACAGCAAGAGCCACGATTGGAGAAAGAACGAGAGATAAGAAAATGTTTAAAATACCATAACCATTTAAACCCATGAAGCCGACAGAGAAAATAACAGCTCCCATGATGCCGCCGACAAGTGCATGAGAAGAACTGCTTGGCATACCAAACCACCAAGTGATTAAGTTCCAAATAATAGCACCAGCGAGCGCAGCGATGATGATTACTTCATTTACCATTGAGGCTGATTGAACAATATCTCCACCGATTGTTTTAGCTACGCCTGTACTAATCATTGCACCGGCAAAGTTTAAAACTGCTGACATGATAATAGCTACAGCAGGCGGAACAGCACGTGTAGATACACATGTTGCAATGGCATTAGCAGTATCGTGGAAACCGTTTACAAAATCGAAGATAAGAGCTAATGCGATAACGATAAATATTAACACAGACGCTTGCTCAAGCATATTTCATAACAACTCCTTTTAATGTGTCAGAAATATGTTTAGTTTGGTCAAGTGTATCTTCTAAACATTGAAGAATGTCTTTCCATTTTATGAGGCTGATAGCGTCTTTTTCAGTTTTGAATAAAGCTGTCATTTCTTTGCGATATACAGTATCGCCTTCAATTTCATATCTCAAAATACGATTAGTAGCTTCGAGAATAGCGATTTGGTTAGCACGAATATTTTTTAAAAGTGAAGTTGCTTTAACGAGTTCTTCTGTAGCTTGAATTAAAAGATTAGTTAATTTAATAGGACCATCTGTTTTTGGTTGGCCAACTTCATACATGATTACGCGTTCTAAGCAACCATGAATATTATCTACACCATCATCTAAGCCGTAAGAAAGAGAAAAGATATCTTCGCGGTCAATTGGAGTTATAAAAATTTGATTTAATCTTTGAACAGTATCAGCTGTAACTTTATCTGCTTGATGTTCAATTTCTCTGATTTCATCCATTTTAGTATGAGCTATGCTGTAATCATTCATAACATCGTGCATAACTTTTGCACCTTCATGAAAGTATTTAGCTTGTTCATTAAGCATATCAAAAAATTCGTAGTGTTTGTTTCCAATGTCAAACATGATATATCCTCCAATAAATAATTTAGCTTACGGTTAAACAGTATAAAACGCGATTGAGAAGAACGTATTAGATATAAGTAAAATCTATGTAAAATAGTAATTAAATAAATAAACATATGGTCTATTTGAATTTTGTTTAAAGATATGGCGTATTTAGTGCCTGAAATAGATTAAATAATGGACATTACAATTATTCTAAGGTAAAATATAGGTGAGTTTTTTTCTTAATTTACAGGAGGAATAAAATTGGTTAAAAGATTATACGTTGAAAAGCGCCAAGGTTTTGATGTTCAAGCACAGAAACTTTATGCTGATTGAAAGAACTTTTTAAATTAGATGGAGTAGAAAAAGTGCGAGTTATTCGTCGTTATGATATCGAAGGATTGACTGACGAAGAATACGAACAGACAAAACCTGTTGTATTTTATGAACCACCAGTAGATGCAATTTATGAAGAAGAATTACCACAGATGACAGGTTGTCGTATGTTTGCTGTAGAAGCTTTACCTGGACAATTTGACCAGACAGCAGATTCAGCAGCACAATGCGTTCAGCTCGTTACACAGAAAGAACGCCCTGTTATACGTAGTGCTAAAGTTATTGTTTTAGTTGGTACTATTGATGATGAAACTTTTACAAAGATTAAAAATTACTGCATTAATGCAGTAGAATCACGTGAAGCTTCTTTTGAAAAGCCAGAAACACTTGCTATGACTATGGAAGAACCTGCTGATGTAAAAATACTAACTGGTTTTATTTCTATGAGTGATAGTCAGCTTATGGATTTACGCAATGAAATGGGCTTGGCTATGAGTGATGAAGATTTGAAATTCTGCCAGGAATATTTTGCTAAAGAAGAAAATCGTGATCCTAGCATTACTGAAATTCGTGTTATTGATACTTACTGGTCTGACCATTGTCGTCATACTACATTCACAACAGCTATCGACAATGTTTCTATTGAAGAAGGTAAATATAAAGATACAATTAAAAATGCGTATGAATTGTATTTAAATGATCGTGAAGTATTAGGCAGAACTCATAAAGATGTTACTTTAATGGATATCGCTGTAATGGGTATGCGTAAACTTCGCGAAGAAGGTAAATTACAAGATTTAGATGTATCTGAAGAAATCAATGCTTGTAGCATTGTTGTAAAAGCCAATATTGATGGAAAACAAGAAGATTGGCTTGTAATGTTTAAAAACGAAACTCACAATCATCCTACTGAAATTGAACCATTTGGTGGTGCGGCAACTTGTCTTGGCGGTGCTATCCGTGACCCACTTTCTGGTCGTTCTTATGTATATCAAGCTATGCGTGTAACAGGTAGTGCTGATCCTCGTCGTAGTCTTGAAGAAACAATTAAAGGTAAATTACCACAGCGTAAAATTACTCGTGGTGCAGCACATGGTTATAGTTCTTATGGTAACCAAATTGGTTTGGCTACTGGACAAGTTCATGAAATTTATCATGAAGGTTATGCAGCAAAACGTCTTGAAATCGGTGCTGTAGTAGCTGCTGCTCCAAAAGAAAATGTACTTCGTTTTGAACCACAACCAGGTGATGTAGTTATTTTAGTCGGTGGACGTACTGGTCGTGATGGTATCGGCGGTGCAACAGGTTCTTCTAAAGAACATACTTTAGAATCTTTGACTCAGTGCGGTGCAGAAGTACAAAAAGGTAATCCTCCAACTGAACGTAAATTACAAAGATTATTTAGAAATCCAGAAGTTAGTCGCTTAATCAAACGTTGTAATGACTTTGGTGCAGGCGGTGTAGCTGTAGCTATTGGTGAATTAACTGATGGTCTTGTAATTGAACTTGATAAAGTTAAGAAAAAATATGATGGTCTTGATGGAACAGAACTTGCTATTTCTGAATCTCAGGAACGTATGGCAGTTGTTGTAGATGCTAAAGATGCAGATAAATTCATAGCTGAATCTGCAAAAGAAAATCTTGAAGCAACACTTGTAGCAACTGTAACTAAAGAACCTCGTCTTGTTATGAATTGGCGTGGTAATGATATCGTTAGCATTAAACGTTCTTTCCTTCAGACAAACGGTGTAAAACAGCATACTGATGCTGTAGTAAAAATGCCAGAAGGCGAAACATATTTTGAACAAGCAAAACAAGTAGAAGGCTCAGTAAAAGATGCTTGGCTTAATACTTTAAAAGATTTAAATGTATGCAGTCAGAAAGGTTTAAGTGAACAATTCGACTCTACAATCGGTGCCAATACAGTGCTTATGCCATTTGGTGGTAAACGTCAAATGACACCTGCAGAAGGTATGGTAGCTACATTACCATTATTAGAAGGCTCTACAAATACAGCTACTGCTATGACATTTGGTTTCAATCCATATCTCATGAGCTGGAGCCCATTCCATGGTGCAGTATATTCTATCGTAGAAGCTATTACAAAAATCGTAGCTATCGGCGGTGATTATGCAAAAGTTCGTTTAACTCTCCAAGAATATTTTGAAAGCCTTGGTAAAGATAGCGAAAAATGGGGTAAACCATTTGCTGCACTTTTAGGTGCATTATGGGCACAGCATAAATTCGGTACAGCTGCTATTGGCGGTAAAGACTCCATGTCTGGTACATTCATGGATATGACAGTACCACCTTCTTTAATCGCTTTTGCTCTTGATATGGTAGAAGCAGATAAAGTTGTATCTCCTGAATTTAAACAAGCAGGACATAAAGTTATCGTAGTTAAAGCAACTCGTGATGAATTCGAAATGCCAGTTTATTGATACATTGACTGCTAACTTCAATAAAGTTTATGAATTAATTCATGCAGGTAAAGTTGCAAGTGCAAAAACTGTAGGCGTTGGTGGTATTGCTAGTGCAATCAGCAAAATGACACTTGGCGAACAACTCGGTTTTGCTTTTGCTGATGGCTTTGATACAAAAGAATTATTCGCTTGCGATTATGGTACAATCATTCTTGAATTAAATGAAGATGTAGATTTAAATGAATTTGTAGGTGCATATGAACTTGGTAGTGTAATTGCAGACAAAGCAATTATCTGTGGCGATGTAAAAATTTCCCTTGATGAAATTGAAACAGCATACACTCAGCCACTTGAACAGATTTTCCCAACTCATGTACGTAAATCTACTGGTGAAACAAAACAAAGTGAACTTTATACAGCAACTAGCATTGCTAAAGCTCCAACTTCTTTTGCTAAACCAAGAATTTTCATTCCAGTATTCCCAGGTACAAATTGTGAATATGATACTGCTAAAGCATTTAATCGTGCAGGTGGTCAAGCTGAAACTCTCGTTATTAAAACTTGACTCCTTCCATGGTTGAAGAATCCGTTGAAGCTATTGTAAAAGGCATTGAAAAATCTCAGATTATCATGCTTCCAGGTGGTTTCAGTGGTGGGGACGAACCAGATGGTTCTGGTAAATTCATTGCTGCTATGTTTAGAAATCCACGCATTACAGAAGCTGTTCGCGATTTACTCAAAAACCGTGATGGTTTAATGCTCGGTATCTGCAATGGTTTCCAAGCTCTCATCAAATTAGGTCTTGTACCATTTGGTGATATTCAAGAATTAACACCAGAAAATCCAACACTCACATACAATGAAATTGGTCGCCATGTATCTTGCATGGTAGAAACAAAAGTTGTATCTAATCTCTCTCCATGGTTTAACAACGTAAAAGTAGGAGATATTCATACTATTGCTGTTTCTCATGGTGAAGGTCGCTTCTGTGCAAGTCCAGAAGTTTTAGCTCAATTAAAAGCTAATGGTCAGATTGCAACTCAATATGTAAATGCAAATGGCGATACTTCTATGGATATCGAAGTAAATCCAAACGGTTCTGTATGGGCTATCGAAGGTATCACAAGTCCAGATGGTCGTATCTTAGGTAAAATGGGACACTCCGAACGTATTGCAATATGTAGCGAAAAATGTTCCAGGTGCAAAAGACCAAAAATTATTTGAAGCTGGCGTAGCTTACTTTAAATAAAAATAATAGATATAAAATAGACAGGGTATATATTACCTTGTCTATTTTTTTAGGAGATGAAAAGATGAGAAAAATATTATTTATTTTTACTATATGTTTACCACCATAATATCGAGATGCCCAATACGTATTATCTAAATTATCTACACGAATACCTCTACTTGTTGATGCATGTATAAAATTTCCGTTACCTAAGTAAATACCACAATGAGAGGCTCCTGGTTCATACGTAGTAAAAAATACTAAATCTCCAGCTTCTAAATCATCTGGTTCGACAAGTTTCCCTAATTTATATTGTTCATCTGCCGTGCGAGGTATGCGAATTCCATGTTTAGCAAAAACATATTCCAAATAACCAGAGCAATCAAAACCTGCTGGTGTATCTCCGCCAAACACATACGGCACGCCAATATAATCCTTCGCTGTAGCTATAATACCTGGGACTTCTTTTTTAGATAAAAATTGTCTGCCATATGGCACTGAAGATAAATTATCTAAAATAATTTTTCGTTAATAGATGACTGCGAATTGACTATAACATTTTGTTTTCCGCCTTTAATAGCCCACCATGTCTCACGATTTACAATGCCTGTAACTTTTATTTTATGATCTTTTTGAAACGCTTTTACTGCTTCTTGCGTCTCTTTATCATAATTACCGCTAACTTTACTTAAATCATAATTCATACGAATGAGGTTTTGCTGTAAAACTATTACATCATGTCCATGAGAATTTAATTTTAGTATTGGTGCTGCCTGTGCATTAGCATTTATAAAACAACAAATAATTGCCAAAATCAATACTTTATAACTTAATATACAATATCGTTTTGCCATCTCCACCTATTCCCACCGTCCCTTCACTTTTATTTATACAATAATTGATATTAAATAGCTTCATGCATATTCTGTAAGTTAACTTTTAAAGTTTCGTTCACATCAAAAGCTTTTAAAGCTTTTATTTGTTCTTCTACATTATTAGTATAAAGAATTTCTATATTATTTTTTAATAAGCGTTTTACTTGTGCCATAACTAAAGAGCTTGATTTATTATTAGATAAAATAATATAGTTTTTAGCAATATCGCCATGAATTAAATTAATTAAATCGCCAACAGCAGGGCCACTTACTTTATCTTGAGTGATTACTGCAATTGCACCTAATTGTTCTAAACTTTGAGCTGTTTTTTCATCATCAGCTACTGCTAAAATAGCGATATCCATAATAGTTTTATCTACATTTTTCAAATCATGTGGCATAGCCAAATTTTGAATTTTAATGTCTTCGATTTGACCCCAATCTACAGCCTGACCAACTACTAAACCTGGGCAATCTGTGTGTAAATACACAGTTATTCTATCATCTAATGATTTTACTACTATTACTTTACCTAATGGATTTAACATTTTTTCTAAATCACTGATACTAGCACGACATTTTACTAAACTAAATGATACTGCATATGTATAAACAATATCGAATTTAGGATTTGGCACATCATGAGATTTTTTAAATCCAGAAGAAAATAATAATACTGGTGATACATAATTTCCATCTAAACCAGCTCTACAACCTTGTAAAAATACCATTAGAGCTTTTGCCCCTGCATCTACAAAGCCATTTTTCTTTTCAGCTTGACTTAATGCAATGCCACCTGCTTTGATAGCTTCTGTTAAAATTTCAGCAATTGGTAAATTTGCACGAACAGCATTATAAGCACCTTTTGCCACTGCTTTTGCTGTAATAATCAAAGGACGTTCTACTTCATCATTTACTGCTCGTTGAGCATATAAAATACCATATTGGAAAGATTTTCCAAAAACAGAAGATGATGCATCATATTTTCCTGCTAAACCTTTAGCAATACCACGTAAAAATTTGTGAAATCAATACACCTGCATTGCCATGAGCACCTAAAACTGCCGCACTACCTACGCGTTTAGATACTCCACCAATGCTATCTGCCTGTAAATCACGAAGAGACATCGCAGCTGCACCAATTGTACGTAAAATATGTGTACCTGCTTTTTCATCCATTAAAGAATCAGCATTTAAAGCATTGATATTTTCATATTCTAATAAAAAGGCACTGTAGGCACCTGCTATCATTCTTTTAAAATCGTTACCTGTTATTACTTCTCTATTTCCTGTCATAAAAACCACTCCAATATTCTACCTGAATAATATATATATTCTACTAGATAATATTCTAAAAAATCCATCAATATATCCTTTTATTATTTACAAAAAAAATGGATGCATTAAAATTATAACATCCATTTTATCACTTATTTATAAAAAATTTCCCATAATAAAGTTAAATTTAAGCAAGTTACAATTATACCGACAATGATTAAAATTATTTTCTGATATAAATGATTTGCAAATTTACCCATTATTTTTACTAGATGTTAAATATATCAATAAAAAAAATAGTAATTGGTAATTGTATGCTTAAAAACATCTGAGAATAAATCAAACCCTCAAATGGGTCTTGAATAAATAATATAACTAATATAGCTAAACCATAAGTTATCAATACACCATGCCATGAATGATAATCTTTAATATTATAATCTTCACCAAAAATACCAGAGAAAATACTGCCTCCTGCTATTCCGCATGTCGCTGTTGAAGATATTCCTGCAAATAATAAAGCTATGGCAAAAATTAAGGCTGCACTATCACCTAAAATAGGTCTTAATAATTCTGTTGCTTGTGCTAAATCATCTACTTGTAAATTATTTGTAAAAAATACACTGGCTGCAATAATAATCATCGCACTATTTATTGCCCAACCAAGTCCCATAGAAAATAAAGTATCTAAAAACTCATATTTCAATTGTCGTTTTATAATTTTTTCATCTTGTAAATTCCATTGACGCGATTGTATTACTTCAGAATGTAAAAATAAATTATGTGGCATGACTACTGCCCCTAATACACTCATGATAATAACAATTGAGCCTTCTGGAAAAGAAGGTGTTACCCAACCACTTATAGCCTCAGTCCATTCAACTGAAACCATATTCAATTCAAGTAAAAATGAAAAACCAATAATAGATACAAAAGCTATGATTATTTTCTCCATTTTAGGATAAGAATTTGTTTTTTAATAAAATAGCACAAAAACTGCTGTGATTATAGAGCCTATAACAAGTGGTATATTGAATAATAAATTGAGTGCTATAGCTCCACCCAAAATTTCTGCTAAGCTGTTGCAATAGATGCCATCATTGCCGTTGCTAATATTGGTCGTGAAAGCCACTTCGGTAGATATTTAGTAGATGCTTCCGATAAACAAAGCCCTGTTACTATTCCCAAATGAGCTGCATTATGTTGAAGCAAAATAAGCATTATCGTTGAAAGTGTTACCATCCACAACAATAAATAACCAAAATCTGCACCAGCTGCCAAATTTGATGCCCAATTACCAGGGTCAATAAAACCAACTGTAATTAAAAGACCTGGACCAATATAGCGAAGAATTTCTCTAGCTCTTTCGCTTGCTGAATGTTTTTTACTATAATCTTTTAACATAAAATTTATTCCTTTACTTTTATTTATTTGAAAATATTTCTCAATTAATATTTAATTTAAATTATAACAAATATAAATATATAATCAACAAATATTTCTTTTTCATAAAACCATTCATTAACGAAATACTTATATATTATTTCCTTTATTTAAATAGCATTATTAATAATATTTAGCTTCATGATATAATGATTATATCATTATAAAAAGGGGATTATCTTATGAAACAATGTATGGAAACAGAAAAACTCCATCGCCGTATAAAAAAAATTATTGGGCAATTAAATGCCATAGATAGAATGATTGATGATGAAACTATTCCTTGTGAAAATGTTTTAATGCAGGTAAATGCTGCAAAATCCGCTCTACATAGTGTCGGCAAAGTAATTTTAGAAGGGCATTTAAAACACTGTGTAATTGATGGTATACAACATGGTGATGCAGAAAAAACAGTTGAAGAATTTGCTAAAGCCATTGACCATTTTTCTAGACTATCATAAAAAAAGCGATTGATTTTCATCAATCGCCATTTTTATTATTAGAGCATTTGTTCTTTTTTAGCTAAAATATCTGCTACAGCCTTGCATGCTGGGCAATCGCAATATTTCGCACCTTTTGCCTTAATATCTTGAGCATGAGCTAATACATTTTTTGCCATTTCTTCACCAAAAACTTTAACACCCATTTCAGAATTAGCAAAAGCAATCAATCCATCAATCGGCATAATATCAGCTTCAAGCTCTGCTATATATTTTTTAGTTTCTGCTAATTGATTATCTGTGCCAATAGCATCAAGCCAATTTTGTGCTGCTTGTTTTGCTTCTTTGCTACAAGAAGGAGCATTCATTAATTCATGTGTTTTTTCTGCAACATAATCTAATACTTTTTGATCCATGATAAATCCATCGCCTTTCTAAGTATTATTTTCTCATTACTTTTATAATATAACTACTCAAAACGGCTGTAAAGTAAGCACCTTTTAGTAACATAGTTACTTTAAAGTAACTAATTATCAAATAAAAATGCACCTTAAAACTATATTAAGTCTTAAGGTGCATTATTTTATGCTTCTTGTAAAATTTCTCTTAATTTTTCCATATTCATATTTTGACGAACAGTATCTGCTAAACGATTAAATGCTGCTTGTTTTGCTGCTGCATAATTTGTGCTTACAGGTAAGGCATCTAAGCCTTTGCGTTTACGCAATATATTGATCAAACTACGGCGATATTTATCATTATCAAAAATACCATGAATATATGCACCCATGACATTTTGTTCTTGATTTATCATACCTTCTGCCACCTGCACATCTTTATCAGCACGTTTTGTGATCATAAATGGATGATTTGCTTCTTTTGTAAATTTAGTAGTTCCCATATGAATTTCATAGCCAAATAAATCATCTATAGATAATTTTTCACCTAAAAATTCCCAAGAAAGACATTTTGCTTCAACTTGTGAAGTGAGTTTTTTCTCTACAAAAGTAGTTTCCATTGGCAAAAATCCAAGTCCTTTTACGCTATCATTATCTGATTCAGTATGCAATGGGTCACTGATTTTTTCACCAAGCATTTGATAACCACCACAGATGCCAATGATAGGAATATTTTTTTCATGAGCTTCATTTAAAGCTTTTTCCATACCACTATCACGCAAATAAAGCATATCTTCTGTAGTGTTTTTGCTACCTGGAAGTAAAATTAAATCTGCATCACCGATTTCTTGACCTTCTTTTACATAATAAAGATTTACATCATCTTCTTTACTCAAAGCATCAAAATCAGTGAAATTAGAAATTTTAGGAGTTTGAATTACTGCAATTTTATTGGTGCATTTGCTTTATCTTTCGCTTGAGTCTTTTTATCATCTAAAGATACAGAGTCTTCATCTTCAATACCTAAATCAGGTAAATAAGGAATTACACCTAAAACTGGTTTTCCTGTTTTTTCTTCGAGGAAATCAAGTGCAGGCTGTAAAATAGTTACATCGCCACGGAATTTATTGATGATAAGTCCTTTTACTAAAGCTCTTTCATCTGGTTCTAAAAGCTCTAAAGTTCCTACAAGCGAAGCTAATGCTCCGCCACGGTCAATATCAGCAATCAACAATACTGGTGCATTTAAATATTTAGCAATACGCATATTTACGATATCATTTGCTTTTAAATTCACTTCTGCTGGACTGCCTGCACCTTCAATTACCATCATGTCAAAGCGTTCTTCTAAACGGCGAATAGCTTCTTTTACAGTATCAAAAGCTTTTAATGAATATCCCTTATGATATTCACGTGCAGACATATTGCCTACAGCTTTTCCCATTAAAATAACTTGTGAACAAGCATTTCCTGTTGGCTTCAATAATACAGGGTTCATCTCTACAAATGGTTCAAGACCTGCTGCTTCTGCTTGAGCTACTTGTGCTCTGCCCATTTCATCGCCATCTTTAGTTACATAAGAATTAAGTGCCATATTCTGTGCTTTAAATGGCACTACAGACATACCTTCTTGATAAAAAATTCTGCATAAAGCTGTAGTTAAAATACTTTTTCCTACATGAGAAGAAGTACCTTGTAACATAATATGTTTAGTCATCAGTTTTCCTCCATCTCTAGTGATTTTTATAAGCTCTTATTTTTCCACAAAATATTTAGCATTTTGCTTTGAGCCTAAAAAATGTAAATGCAAATATGAACCTACAATATTATCTTTAGCATATCCTGCTTTGTATTTCATATTATTACGCATTTTCGTAAATTCAAATGCCCATGGAAAACTTTCATCTTGTGTATCAATCTGTGTTGAAAAATGAAATTCATGACCTTTTATCTCATCATTTTGTTTTCCTAAAATATTATCTTGCAGAATTTTTGCTTTTACATAACCCACAGTCTGCAATTTTTTATTCATTTGAGCTTTTGCAGGAATAATCCCCACCATTTCATAAAATCTTTGCTCAAAATCATAAATTCCCTGCATTAAATACATAAAGCCACCACATTCAGCATATATCGGCATTTTACGTTCATTAGCTTTGCGTATAGATTTTATCATCGAAGTATTTTGCATAAGTTCTTGGGCAAAAACTTCTGGAAAACCTCCGCCAAAAATCAAAGCATCAACATCATCAGGAATAGTTTTATCTTCTAGTGGACTAAAAAATTTCAACTTCGCCCCTAAATTTTCTAATTGAGCTAAACTTGCTGGATAATAAAAAGAAAAAGCTTTATCTTGTGCAATACCTATAGTTATATCTTTTTTGATATTTTCAGCTTCAAATTCTTCAACTTCGATAGCTGGTGCTGTTTTAGCAAGTTCAATGATTTCATCTAAATATACTTCTTGAGCAATTTTTTCAGAAATCTTTTCGATGACCTCACGTGCATTATTTTCTCCAGCTGGTGTCAAACCTAAATGACGCTCTGGCATATGCACACTATCATCACGGAAAATCGCACCATAAACAGGCACATTTATTTTCTTCATAGCTTCTTCAATCAAAGCTTTATGTGTTGGTGAACCTAATTTATTTAAAATTACACCGGCTAAATTCACATCACTATCATATAATTTAAAACCAAGTGCTATAGCTGCGGCTGAATCGCCCATTGATTGCACATTGATGACTAAAATCACAGGTGCATTTAATTTTTTCGCTAATTGTGCTGTAGAACTAACACCATTTTTTCCGCCATCATAAAGCCCCATAACACCTTCGATAATCGCTATATCGGCATCTTTTGATTCTTGCACAAATAAATCATTTATCATGCTTTCATCAACAAGCCATGTATCGAGATTATGACCTTTTCTTCCTGCCGCCATACCATGATAACTAGGATCAATATAATCAGGGCCAACTTTATACGGCTGTACATTTAAACCTTTATTTTTTAATGCACGAAGTATTCCTGTAACGACTGTAGTCTTACCTGAACTACTTTGAGTGGCTGCAATAACTACACGAGGAATATTTACTTTTTCATCATTAAATCACCTTATTAAATGCGTGTATTATCAATGATATACATTACTGCATTAATGCAAGAAGCAGCAATTGGGCTACCGCCTTTTGTTCCTGTTACTGTAATATATGGAACTTTTGATTCAGCAATTAATAAATCTTTTGATTCAGCAGCTCCTACAAAACCAACTGGCGTACCAATGATAGCAGCTGGACGAATATTTTCTTCATTCATTAAACGAATAACTTCAAATAAAGCTGTTGGTGCATTACCAATAGCAACGATTGCTCCATCTAATTCTTTGCCAAAATGACGCATAGCAGCAATAGAACGAGTGATACCATGTTCTTTGGCATATTTTGCAATTTCTGGATCTGCAATTTTACATTCTACAGAGCCACCCCAAGAAGCTAATTTGCGTTTATTGATACCAGTACGAACCATTTCTACATCAGTATAGATTTTGCAACCAGAAAGCAAAGCTTTTTTCATGGAAGCTACTACATCTTTATGAATACGAATGATTGGTGCATAATCCACATCACCAGAAGCGTGAATAATACGAGAATAAATTTTTTGTTTCTTCTTCGCTTAAATTTAATTTTTCAATATACGGTTTGATAATTTCAAAACTACGAACTTCTATCGCCATTGGGTCTTTGATAAATTCCATCAAAATCCCTCCTATTTTTCATATTTGGCAACAAATGTGCCTACACAATCATAATCATGAGTTAAATTTTTATAATCTATTCTTGGTCTATCAATAATGACAATTTCTAAACCTAATTTAATTGCAGCTGTCAATTTTGTTTCTGTGCCACCTAAAGTACCACTATTTTTCATCACAACAACATCTGCATTGTATTTTTCATATAAAGCTATATTCAAGCTTTCCGAAAAAGGCCCTTGCACAGCTACTATATCTTTGGGAGATATTCCACAGTTTCACAGATTTGTAAAGAAGCAATAGCAGGAAGTACTCTCGCTATAATATGCTTATTGTATTTTTACTATCATTAGCAAATAAGTCTAAACGATTACTACCTGTTGTCAAAAAGATATTTTCACCTAATTGCATAGCAAGGTCAGATGCTTCTTCATAAGTTTTCACTAAATGAAGTTTATTATAAGCAGGTATTGGCGTTACTTCTCTTTCATAGCGAATATAAGGTATATTTAATTCCTCACAAACCTGCATAGCTGTTTTAGATACATTCACCGCATATGGGTGCGTAGCATCTACAAAAACTTTTATCTGATTTTCTTTTAAGCAATTCTTCATAGCTTCTTCATCTAATTTATGGTCATTGATGATTAAATTTTCATCTTTCGGTAATAACTCTTTACCATAATTAGTAACTACAGAAGCCATAACTTTATAATTTTGCTTTAATAAATATTCTACAAGACCTCTACCATCTTGCGTTCCTGAAGCTACAAAAATCATACTTCATAGCCTCTAGGTGTTATCATAAAGCCTTCTTTAGCAAAAGTTTTGCTATTGCCAATGATTACCATAGAAAACATATTGATATCTTCTTTGGTGAAGTTTTCTAAATCAGAAATAACCATTGTTTCATTTTCACGGCTCGCACTATTTACAATACCAACTGGAGTTTTTGGGTCTTTATGTTTTAACATGATTTCACGAATTTCTTCAATATGCTGTACGCGTTTATGGCTTTTGGGATTGTATAAACCAATTACAAAATCACCTTGAGCTGCAAGGTCTGCACGTTTTTTAATCAATTCCCATGGAGTCAATAAATCACTCAAACTGATGATTGCAAAATCATGCATAAGTGGAGCACCTAATACGGCAGCGGCTGCATTTACAGCAGAAAGACCTGCTACAATCTGAACTTGTGGTCTTTCTTCTTTTGGCAATTTCAATAATAATTCTAAGACAAGACCTGCCATACCATATACACCAGAGTCACCACTTGAAACTACTGCAACATTATGACCTTTTACAGCTTCTTCAATAGCCATTTTACAGCGGTCAACTTCTTGCATCATTCCTGTGCCAATTACATTTTTCCATCTAAAAGATGTTTAATCAATTTAATATATGTGTTATATCCTGCTACTGTATCAGCTTCTAAAATAGCATTTAAAGCACGAGGAGTCATATCCTCTTTACCACCTGGACCAATTCCAATTACTTTAATCATTCCCATGCTAAGGACACCGTCACTTTCTCAAATTTTGTTTTCGGCAAAATTATTTTTGCCCTCTCATTATATGCCAATATAGCAGCTTGACATACATTTCCTATACCAATTTGTTTTTTCACAAAATTAGATTCAGGTAATTTATATTTATCAATCACATTTTGCATGATTGTATTATCATAAAAATGAGTTTCTACTTTATATTTTTCTGCCCATTGATGTAAAGCTTTCTCATTTTGCTTGACGATTGTAGAAACTAATGCTTTGATTTTTAAATCTTCACAATCTGCCATTTTTTAGCTTCATTTATTGCCTGTTCCACAAGATTTAATTCAACATCTTTACGACAACCAACGCCAATTATCAATTGTTTTCGCGTCAAAAATATATATTTTCTCGCACTTGTCGCTTATCTGTGATAAATACACAAAAGTCATTTTTCCTATCAAGTTCTTCTACATCAATCAATTTAGCTTCAATCTTAAAATCTCTAGCCAAATCAATTATCATCTGTTCACTTTGCTTTAAATCTTTATCTACATAATAAATAACTTTTTGCTGTTGAATTAATGCTGAATTAATTATTTTTATATGTTCTAAAGGATATGGCACTAAATTATATTTTCTTGCCACCACATCAGGAGCAATTATTTTATTCGTATCTGTCGCTGTAGTAATAACTGGAATAGCATTTAATATATCAGCAATCTTCAACGTGAGTTCATTTGCTCCACCTAAATGACCAGATAATAAACTTATCGCAAAATTAGCTTTTTCATCTAAAACTATTACAGCTGGGTCTTTGACTTTATGCACAATAAATGGTGCTATCATTCGCACAGCAATACCTGTCGAAGTGAAAAATATAATCGCTTCATACTCAAGCAAAAAATATTTTTTATCACTTCACTCATTTTTCATACTCATATATATGACCAGCTAAACTAATATCATATCTATCTTTTTACATAGATATCACAAGTTTTCAAGGTATTTTGCAATTTACAAGCTAAATCAGCACCATTTTTAGTTACAGAATAATTGCATATTTCATTAAAGCTTTATCTGTACCTTGACGATACATATGACTAAATTCTGGTGCATAAAGACGAGATTTTGCATATTCTGTATCTAAACATTTACTTACAACAATCATAGCTGTACGAGAAATATTATTTTCTTTAACAATATCGGCAATAGTTTCAAGTGTGCCACGTACAATTTTTTGTTCAGGCCAAGAAGCTTTCTGCACGATAGCAATAGGTGTAGATGGTTCATAGCCACCTTCAATCAACTGTTCTACTACTTCAGAAATCATATGCACGCTCAAGAAAATACACATAGTAGCTTGATGAGCTGCTAAAGATTTTAATTTTTCTTTTTCAGGAACAGGTGTTCTACCTTCATTGCGTGTGATGATTACAGTCTGAGAAATTTCAGGAAGTGTATATTCCTGTTTCAATGCTGCAGCTGTAGCTAAGAAAGAACTTACACCTGGAATTACAGTGTATTCAATATTGCGACGAGATAATTCGTCCATCTGTTCTTGAATAGCACCATAAATTGCAGGGTCACCAGTATGAAGTCGAACTGTCATTTTTCCTTCTTGTTCTGCTGCTGTAATTGTTTCAATAACTTCACCTAAAGTCATAGAAGCACTATTATAAATTTCACACTCTGCTTTTGCATAATCTAATAATGCAGGATTTACAAGAGAACCAGCATAAATAATTACATCTGCCTCTTTTAATAATCTTTGACCTTTAACTGTAATAAGTTCAGGATCCCCAGGGCCTGCACCAATAATATAAACCATAAAAAATATCCTCCCTAATTCATCTTATTTTAATTTTTTACAAGTTAACAATATAAACTGGATTTTGTGCATTAAACATATCGTATGAACCAATTTGTCTCAAGCGATTTACTTGTACTTGAATTGCTTCATAAGTGTAATTTTCTTTTTGCTTCATATATGTCGTAATTTCAGATATTGTCTGGATTGTTACCGCATTTACGATAATGCGTCCACCTTCATTTAATTTGCTATCAATTTATATCTAAAAATCTCAAACATATGTTTGCCACTGCCACCGATGAATACTACATCACAATTTGGCAATTCATCTAATCCTTTTGGTGCTTCTGTGGCAATGACTTTAACTTTATCTTCTAATTTAAATTTAGCAATATTTTGATGTAATAAATCAACAGCTAAATCTTTTTTCTCTATAGCATAAACTTCTCCTTGTGGAGCAAGTAAAGCCGCTTCAATAGATAAAGAACCTGTACCAGCACCAATATCCCAAATAATATTATCAGGACGAATTTTTGCCTTGCACATTGTCAAAATGCGAATTTCTTCTTTTGTCATTGGCACTTTATCGCGAATAAATTCTTCATCTGCTATTCCTGGTAAATTCAAATATGCACCAACTTTCTATTCATAATTTATTTTATATTAACCTTCAACTATCATCACACAATGATTCGCACATGCTTTTGTCTGTGCTTCATTTAAAGATAAGCTAACTATCTTTTCATCAGGATAAGAAAGTCTAGAACAAAATATATGCTCTTGCATTTTTATCCCAACCTCTTGCTATCAAATATGTGGCTATAGCATTAGAATTAAATTTATTATCTGTGAGCATACCGATTATGCGACCTGGATAATATTTTAAGTCTTCATCACTTGGCACACGTCCATGAAAACTAAGTAGACTAGCTTCTTGCCATGGAAGTGCTATCTTGGCAAAAGCTGTTTGCATGGAACTTAATCCTGGAATTACTTTTATATTTTCTAAAGGAAAATTCTTGCGCAAAGCACTTAATAAAGAATAATATCCTGGATCGCCAGATACCATCACTACTACATCATTATCATTTAATTCGACTTTTATAAAATCCATTACAGCACTGATATCTGCTTTTATGGCAAAAGTTTTTTGACCTTGATGAGAAAATTCATTTAATGCTCTCGTTCCTCCAACTAAAACTTTTGCTTCGTTTATAGCTTGCATAGCCATAGGAATGACATATTCTTTCGCCCCTGGACCAATTCCAGCCACAATTATTTTATGTTCCAACCTAATCTACCACCTATTTCTCTTGCATTATCGTCCATGCCCAAAATTTCACCTTTCAAAGTAACCATCACAGTTCCTACTTTGAAAGCATTAAATACATGTTGTTCACTGCGAAGACTAGCTCTTTTAGCTAATAAATCATAAAAACCTTTTCTACCAATCCATATCTTTCAATGATTGGCATAGCTGCTTCTGTTGTCTTCACTTTAAAAATTTCTTCTACGCCTTTTTTATCCATGCCCAAAAGAGCAGCATAAGAAGCTAATATTTCCAAGCGAGCATCAGCTATTTTACTATGTGTATAGAAAATTCCTCCAGCTACTTTTACCAATTTACCTAAATGACCAAATAAAAGCACTGATTTAATTCCTTCATCAGCAGCAAATTCCAACATATGACCGATAAAATTACTTGTCTGTACCATAGCTTTTGCTGGAAGGTTTAATTTACTAGCGATATTTTCACCAATTTTCCCAGGAACAAAAATAATATCATCAAAGCCATTTGCTTTAGCTACAGAAATTTGCGGTGTAAGTGAATTTTTAAAGCCTTCTTCAGACATTGGACGCACCACGCCAGTAGTGCCAATTACAGAAATACCGTCTTCTATACCTAATATAGGATTAAGCGTTTTTTTCGCTAGTTCCACTCCTTTAGGAATAGAAATCGTAATATCACAACCATAACCTTCTGGCAACAATTCGCGAACGACTTTCGTCATCATTTTTCGTGGCCCTGGATTTATTGCCGGCTCTCCTGGCGGAATAGATAAACCTGCCTCTGTAACTTTTCCAATACCTAAGCCAGCATAAAAATTAATTTTATCATCATCTTTATTTATTTTTACTTCCGTAAATACAGAAGCTCCATGTGTGATATCTGGGTCATCACCAGCATCTTTTATGACTTCTGCCTTTGCTCCAGTTGATGTAAGCTCTACATTTTTAATGGGAATATGCAATAATTCTCCACTTAGAGCATATAATTCAATTTCTTGAACGACATTTCCCTGTAAAGCAAGTATAGCAGCTTTTGTACCAGCAGCTGCACAAGAACCTGTTGTATAGCCACTTTTCATTTCTTTATGCATAAAAAAATCTCCCTTTGGGCAGGGAGATAGACTTATCCCGTATTTCTACGAAAAATTCTCCACCTGCCCATCTCTCGTGAGTCTGAAAAATATATCATCTATAAATTTCACGGTGTTTTTCCAATAGGCAAGTCTCCTGACTTAGGTTCCTCGCTGATTTTCGCCTTCCCAAAATAAATTATTTCAGTGACATAATTGAAAATAGCTCCCCTTACAGTGGCGGGACCGTACTGGCTCTTCCAGTTTCCTTATTAAGCTTACGCACCTATCTCTATTTAATTTAATATATTATATTATAGGCATTATCCATTAATACTGCAAATCAAATTATTATTTCTGCAATATCTTTTCCACTAAATTTTTATCTAAATCAGGTAAATAAATAATTTCTTTTGCCAATGTTTCATGTTTATTTATCATTTTTTCCATGAAAATCATATCATACCAACAATTTTGCTTATAACCACATTTTGTAAAATGAGCTATTTTCTTATAATTAAATTTTTCATGGAAAGCTATACTTTGCGGATTGGGATATGTTATGCTTGCTACTAAATTAGTTATATTTTGCAATTTTAAAATCGCTTCTAATTTCGTATATAAAATTTCTCCTATTTTTCTACCTTGATATTTTTCATTAATATAAATAGAAGTTTCTACACACCAATTATAAGCTTGTCGTTCTCTAAAAGTAGAAGCATATGTATAACCTACTATTTCATCACCAATACAAGCTACAATATAAGGAAATTTCGACATTATTTTTGTTATACGTTGTTTAAATTCGTCAATTGTTGGCACTTCATATTCAAAAGTGATATTTGTATTTTTTACATAGGGAGCATAAATTTTCTACTAATTTTTTCTGCATCATCTATTTTTGGCTAAACGAAAAATTTATTTTTTCATCATTCTTCATTAAAATCTCTCCTCAATGACTAAATTTTTACTTAAAATCTATACAAATATTTATACTAAATAATTCTAGTCAAAAATTTATATTTGAGTCAAATAAAATTTAATCATTATTGATATTCATTCTTGACACTATATACCCCATAGGGAAAGCGAAGTGTCGCCCGCCTGTTTCGCGGAAGTCGACATGGTTCGTTTCTTCCTGAAAACTTTCGAAAGGCTGGAAAAATGCTGGGTTTAGGGCATGACGTCGTGGATGTGCCTGCGTTCGCCGAGCAACTGGGCGAACCGGGGTCGCGCATGCGAAACCTGTTCTCCATGCGCGAGCTATGGCAGACCGCTCAACGTGTGC
>ENA-OQBG01000101-OQBG01000101.1-human-gut-metagenome-genome-assembly--contig:-NODE-101-length-23240-cov-6.229784_pt1 | contig 23240 bp, 20 predicted proteins | sample MGYA00242746_ERZ504551 | MGnify/ENA primary metagenome ERZ504551 (study PRJEB26092, sample SAMD00036289) | human gut metagenome | host: Homo sapiens | study: EMG produced TPA metagenomics assembly of... | reverse complement strand
TTAAGCGAACTGGGGCAGGTACTGCCTGTGGGCCTCGATAAGCTCATCCACCACGATGTTGGCGAGCTTGTCGGAGGGCACAGCGGGTTCATCTCGAGCGCCGCGACGGCAAGGTCGCGGTCGCCAGTAATCGCCGCCTCGACCACCATGCGCTCGAAGCCCTTCATCATCTGCACGTAGCCGGCGATGCGGGGCTTGAGCTCGCCCGTGGTGAGCGGCTTGGGACCGTCGGCGGTGATGCGGCACGCCACCTCGACGGCGCTCGTCGAGGGCAGGCCCTCGATGCAGCCGTCGTTGCGGACGTCGACGTACTGGATGTCGCCGCGGTTGGTGTGGATGGACTCGATGAGGCTGCAGGCGGCATCGCTGTAGCGGGCGCCGCCGCGCTGCTCGAGCTGCTTGGGCTTGATGTCGAGATTCTCGTCGCGGTAGATCTCGAAGAGCTCGTCCTCGAGGCGGGAGACCACCTCGCCGCGGACGTTGCCCTCCTCGAACTCCTTGAGCTCCTCGGCGAGCATCTCGTCGGTATGGAAGTAATAGTTGTGGTAGGGGCACGGAATCGCGTGGATGCCGCGGATGAACGCCGGCGAGAACGGGATGGACATGAAGTTCTTCATGAAGAGGGCCTCGTCCTCGGAGACGTGGGCGTACTTCTCGACCGCCTCGTCGATGACGGAGACGCCATCCACGAACACACCGGTGGCGAAGACGAAGTGATTCACGCCCTGGAGCTGGAGCTCGAGACGGCTCTCATCGACGTCGAGCACGCGGGCGATACCGGCGTGCATGTTGATGGGCACGTTGCACAGGCCGATGGCGCGGTCGAAGTCGGTGTAGTTGAGGATGGCCTCCTCGATCATGCCGGAGGGGTTGGAGAAGTTGATCATCCACGCATCGGGGCAGAGCTCCTGAACCTCACGGACAAAGTCGAGGATGACCGGGATGGTGCGGAACGCCTTGAACATGCCGCCGGCGCCGTTCGTCTCCTGGCCGAGCATGCCGTGGGACAGCGGGATGCGCTCGTCGAGCACGCGGGCGGGAAGACGGCCGATGCGGACCTGAGAGGTCACGAAGTCGGCGCCGTCGAGCGCGGCGCGGCGATCGGTCGTGAGGACGACCTTGGTGGGAAGGCCGGCGCGCTTGACCATGCGCTGGGCCAGTGCGCCCACCGTGTCGAGCTTCTCCTGGCCCTCCGGGATGTCGACGAGCCACAGTTCGTCCACGGGAAGGTTCTCATAGCGCCTGATGAAGCCCTCGACCAGCTCGGGGGTGTAGCTCGAGCCGCCGCCGATGGTCGCGATCTTGATACCGTTTGCCATAAGTCCTCTCCTCCTCTTCAACAAGTTCAGGATGATCTGCTCAACGCGATATTCCTCAATTAGGCTGCTCGCCCTTGAGGCCGTCCTGCCTTTTGTCGATGGCGTGTGACGGGTTGAATAACAGCTCTTGGGTTACGTTGTACTTCCCTAGAGCAGGATGCCGAAGCGCGACCAGGAATCCAGGTAGTCGAGCAGCATCTGCTCGTAGGCGGGCAAGGTGCCAACCACGTTGCGCGTGCCGTCATCGGGCATGTCCTGCAACACCAGCTGCAGCTCACCCTTATAGCGGGGGCTGGCGTTGTTGACAACCACCACGTCGCCGCGCTTGAGGTCGCGGCCGACCGGACGCACCGGGATGTCGAGGTCGGCGAACTCGACGCGCGACCACGTGCTGCGCAGCAGATAGGGACTCAGGTCGCCGCGGACCTTGTGCTTGGGATAGAGAGCGACCATGCGCTCGTTGTCGGTCAAGCCGGAATCGGCGACAGGACGCATCTGGACGAGGGAGCGATCGATCTGCTCAATAGAAGCCAGTTCCTCCTCGGTGGCAAAACAGTTGGAGATGATGATGTCGTCGACCAGGCCAATGGCGGACAGGTGGCGCGCCTGGAAGTCGAGCGGAAGCTCGCGATGGCACTCGAGGGTGACGAGGCCCTCACGCAGGGGCCAGGGGCCGAAGGCATCGGCGCGGGGGATGCCGATGAACGCGGCGAGGTTCACACCTAGCTCGCAGACGATTGCGCTCTCACGCTCGAAGAAGGCAGTGTCGAGGCCGCTGAAGCGCTGCGGATAGAAGTTGTGACAGGAAATGAGGCGCGCACGGTCGGGATCATGCGCGAGCGTCGCGGGCAGGATGCCATCGGCGCAGCTGGCGTTGAGCTCGATCATGAGACCGTAGGGGTTACGGGTCATGTCGGCGACCTGGCTGGGCTGGAAGGGCTCGTCGAGGCGGATGCCGTCGGCGCCGATCTCGTGGAAGAACGAGAGGTCGTCATAGGAGATGCCGAGTTTGGCGAAGACGTTGGGAGCGACGTCGAAGACGACCTCCATGCCGTTCGCGTGGGCGCAGGAGGTGAGCTCGGCAGACTCGCGCTTGACCTGATCGGGATCCCCCTCGACCGACAGCAGGCAGGAGAAGATGCGGCTAAAGCCGTGTGCCGCGGCGCGCTCGATGTATGCGCAATCCTGCTCAACCGTCGAATGCTCCGGATACAGGGAGATACCCCACTTCATACGCGGACGTCCTTCCTCACGTGGCCTGCGTCGGCGCACACGGCAATTGTGTGCATCTGATGGTTGGAATTATATCGATTCAATTGGAGTCCGGCAGTAGGAATACTCCACCCCTCTCAGGTGCTAAAACGCTATTTCTTGGCGTAATGCCAGCTATTTGTATCGATTTAATTTTAGTCTGCATAATCGAGTAAAACCGCGAACGGTAGCGATTTACCGGTGAGCGGATGGGGGCAAGCGACGAAAAACGTCTCCGGCTAGCCACCGGCATGTCGCGCGCAGAGACGACGGCGGCGAAGGGCCATGAGGGAGACGACGCCCCGCCCGGTCGCGGCTAAGGCGATGCGAAGGTACGAGGGACGATGCAGGGCAACGGCGGGAAAGCGTGGCTCAGGTACTTCGAGGCCACCCTCCCCCGCCATGCCACAAGGAGATTGCAGCCCTCATTCATTTCCATGGCTGGAACGCAGCGATTATGGGCATAATTCATAAACATGCCCATATAAACGGAAAGGAGGCGTTCATGACGGCTCTCAAAGCGGTTGTTTTCGACATGGACGACACGCTGCTCAGCATCAACCTGAACGCCTTCATCGGCATGTTCGCACTTGATGAGGCAAACCTTCTCGCCCAAGCGGCACGCAAGAGTACCGTGGCGCTCTTCACCTCGGTGGGAAGTGCCATGTTGGAGCTCAACAACGGAGAGCGCGCCGAGGGCGACATACGGACGAACCAGCGGTTTTTCGCCGATGAGGTTGAGCGCCGCTGTGGCGTGCCCCTGCTCGAGCCCGCAATCCTCGACATGCTCGAGTTCTACGAGCGCGAGATCCTCCCCAAGAAGAACGACCGCCTCATCGCCGCGCGTCCGCGCGAGGGAGCCCACGAGGCGATTGAGGCCGTACTCAATCGCGGGATGCGCATCGCCCTTCTTACCAACCCGAGCTTCTCGCGCGCCTGCATCGAGTGTCGCATGGGCTGGGACGACATGCTCGACATGCCCTTCGAGCTCGTGACCACCTGGGAGAACTCGACGCGCTGTAAACCGTGCTCCGGCTACTACCTCGAGGCGCTCGGCAAACTCGGACTCGCCCCCGAGGAGACGCTCATGGTGGGCAACGACCCCAAGCGCGACTTCCCCTCCCCCGCAATCGGGCTCAAGACCGCCTACGTGGGCAACGGCAACCAGCCGCGCGCCCTTTGGTGCGGCAGCATGGCGGACTTCGCCAAGGGCTTTGACGAGATCGAAGAGCAGTTCTGCACGGGCGACTGACGCCATGGAGCCTTCACCCGAATACACCCCAGGAGCGGCATCGAACTCAAACGAAGACCAATATTGCGCTGAGAGCGGAATGTAGAAAATGAAGCGTTTCACAGTCCTCATTTTTCGACATTACGCGCTCGGATCATCTCTGTAAGCGAAGCTGCCACATAGGCAGAGGCAGCACGCTTACAACCGTGTCTCGCCCGTCATGATCTTCAAGATCTCGACGTCGGTGTCCTTCATGCCCACGCGGCCCACGTAACCCATGCTGGCGATGGTCTCCTCGACGGTGTCTTGCACGATGCCCTCACCCGCGCGGAAGCCGCGGTCGGCGAGCGCCATGTCGCATCCCAGGATGGCGGCATCCACTGCGGCGGAGATCTTCGCCGCGCAGCTCGCCTTGGCACCGTCGCACACGATGCCGCCCACGTTGCCGAGGGTGTTCACCACCGTCGCGCCGATCTGCTCGCGCGTGCCGCCGCGCATCCAGCAGATGGCCGCGCCCGCACCGCACGCGGCGCACACCACGCCGCAGAACGCGGAGAGGGCTCCGATATAGCTCTTGGTATGAATGGTGACGAGGTCCGCCAGCGCAAGGGCGCGCGTGAGACGCTCCCCCTCGATGCCGAGCTCCTCAGCGTAGGTGAGCACCGGCAGGGCGCACGTGATGCCCTGGTTGCCCGAGCCGCATACGATCGCGACGGCAGGGCGCAACCGCTCATACGGGCGCGGAACCAGCGGCGGCGCGGGCCCGGGCGCGGCAGGCGAGGTCGTCGCCGCGCGTGGCGAGCAGCGTGCGTCCGACCTCGGCGCCCCATGCGTTCTCGAGACCCTCGGCGGATATGGCAGCGTTAAGCGTGAGCTGGCGTTCAAGAGAGGCACGCGCATGCGAGATATCGCCCGACTCAACGTAATCGAGGATGACGTCGAGCGACAGCCCCGGCACCGGAGCCGTCTGGGACTCGTCCTCAGCAGCCTCCTGAACCGAGACGGCACTCATGAGCGCGCACGTCCCGAGCACGCGTCCTCGACGTCACGCTCGGCTCGCGCGGCGGGCACAATTGGATCGCGGGTACGCCGTCGCGCGTACAGCGGACAACGTTGGTGTGGTGCTCCGAGATGGCGACCTCCGCCGCATGCCCGAGAGCCTCGGCGCGCACCTCGATATACAGATTGGGCACGCCCTCGATGAGGGAGATATCAGTATAGCTCTCTCGGGCGAGCAGCTCGCGCGTGCGGACGATGTCGGCATTGGTAACACCCTCGAGCGTCTCAAGGGCGGCCGAGGCGTCACCGCCCACGGCGCCCAAGACCGCAGCAGCCTCGACCCCGCGCATGCCGCCCGAGTTGGGAACCGTGACGCTCTTAACGTTCTTGATGATGTTGCCCGAACAGCCCACCGTGAGTTTCTCGGGCTCGCAGCCGAGCACCAGGCGCGCAAGGGCGGCGGCATACGCCAGCGCAATCGGCTCCGTGCATCCCAGCGCGCAGATGAGTTCGCCGTTCAACAGGTCGCCCAACGCGGCGTCGCGATCCTCAACCGTCATCTCGTCTACGCTCTTCTCTGCCACGGGAACCCCCTCGTTCGTATGTCCGATGCTCTTCAGTGTAGCGAACCCGAGCGGCTCCGCGCCATAACAAACCCCGCGCCGTCCGCCGTTAGGCAGATGGCGCGGGGTCGTTAGGGGGTACCGTGCGATTCGACCCCCGACACGGCTTGCAATTGGACTACGTCTCCAACTGGGAAACTAGCCGAAGAAGCGCTCGATCTCGATGGCGGCGTTCTCCAGCGAATCGGAACCGTGGATGACGTTGGCGTTCACATCGACGGCGAAGTCACCGCGGATGGTGCCGGGCGCGGCGTCAAGCGGGTTGGTGGCGCCCATGAGCGTGCGCATCTTGGAGACTGCGGAGAGGCCCGAGACGACCATCTTGACCACGGGACCGCTCGTCATGAACGCGACGAGATTGGGGAAGAACGGCTTGTCGGCGAGGTGGGCGTAGTGGACCTTGACGGTCTCGTCGTCGAGCACGCACTTCTCCATCTTCTCGATGGTAAGACCGGAGCGCTCGATGCGGTCGATGATGAGCCCGGTCTTGCGATCGCGGACGGCATCGGGCTTGATCATGATGAAGGTCTGCTCCATAGCGGGCATGACGTCCCCTTTCAACAGGTATCAACGGTGCGCGCAGGTCGGGCACCCATGAGGAGCCTTCATTGACGGCGACGCGCTGGCCTCATCTTACCCCATGCCACCCTTGACGATTCTCCACCCTCTCCCAAAGTTCACTTTGGAACGCTTCAATTCAGCTATCTGCGGGAAATCACCATCGAGAGTTAACTCTCGATGCAGCAACGACGTCCAAACCGCAACGGTGTTCGGGCAGAGGCGCCATCCGGGTCGCATCGGTATCCGGGACGCAGCGACCACCCGGAGCTGGTGTCTTGCCGCAATTGCCACCCGACGGAGGCGCGGCCTCGGTCGGGTGGCCAGCGAGAGCGGCATCAGGAGCCGCAACCGCGCCTTCAACCGGAGCCCAAGGGTCCCTACGCGCCCGCACCCATGGAGACTACATAGCCCAGACCGCCCACGCGCGCCTCGTCGCCCACGAGCGACGTGCGAACGAACTTGAGCTGCTCCTTCACCGCGGAAGGCGACGTCCCGCCCTCCGTGGTGCGCGCGGCGACAATCGCATCGATATCGAGTGCCGAGGTAATGTCGGGCGCGAACAACGGGCTCGCCTCTTGGAAGACCTCGAACGGCAGATCCTCCAGCTGGCATCCGCGGTGGTCGCACTCCAGCACCAAATGCCCCACGACGGCATGGGCTTCACGAAAGGGCATGCCCTTCTTGGCGAGATAATCGGCAACATCCGTGGCTGCCAAATGACCGACCCTGCAGGCGGCGCGCATGCGCTCGGCGTTGATGTGCATCGTGTCCACCATGCCCGCCATCACCTCGAGGCACTGGCTAAGCGTACGAGCGGAGTCGAGCGCCCCCTCCTTGTCCTCTTGGAGATCCTTGTTGTACGCAAGCGGCAGACCTTTGCAGGTCACCAACAGCTGCATGAGGTTACCGTACACGCGCCCGGTCTTACCGCGGATAAGTTCGGCGAAATCGGGGTTCTTCTTTTGCGGCATGATGGACGAGCCGGTCGAGAAGGAATCAGACAGCGTGATGTACCCGAACTCGGAGCTGCTCCACAGCACGATTTCCTCGGCCAGACGCGAGAGGTGCATGGCCATGGTCGAACAGGCAAAGTGCAAATCGAGAAGAAAATCTCGATCGGACACGGCGTCAAGCGAATTGGGGATCACGCGCGTGAAACCCATGGCGTAAGCGGTTGCCACGCGGTCGAGCGGATACGTGGTGCCCGCAAGCGCAGCGGCACCGAGCGGAGAGGCATCCGCGGCCTCAAACGCCGCATCGAGCCGCTTGAAGTCGCGCGTGAACATCCAGTAATACGCGAGCAGATGATGCGAGAGCAAGACCGGCTGCGCGTGCTGCAGGTGCGTCATGCCGGGCAGGACCACCGTGCCATTATCGTTCGCCACGCGCACCAACACCTGCCGAAGCTTGAGGTTGGCCTCCATGAGCTGCTTGGAAAGAGCCTTGGCGGCGAGGCGCGTGTCGGTGGCCACCTGGTCATTGCGCGAGCGACCCGTGTGTAGGCGCTTGCCCGCTTCGCCTATCCTGCGCGTCAACTCGCTCTCGATGGCCATATGGATGTCTTCGTCATTGATGTCAAAGACGAACGCGCCCACATCGATCTCGGCCTCAATCGCCGCGAGACCGCTGGCGATGGCTTCATAATCCGCCTCGGTGATGATTCCTTGCTTAGCGAGCATCGCGGCATGTGCGCGCGAACCGGCGATATCCTGTTTATACAGATGCTTATCGACGGGAAGCGATGCGCCGAACTCCTGCGTGGACACATCCACGCCGCCCTCGAACCGTCCGCCCCAAAGTGCCATATATCCGCTCTCCTTAGGTAAACTCGATGCGGTTTCGTTAGTAATTCACGACCTGGTCGCAAGCAGTGGACTGGGCATCCGCCACGACCTCGAAATGGACATCTTGACCAGCACCGGCGAGCTGCGCCTGCTTGGTGGCCCACGTCTTGATGGAGAGGCCCTGGATGTCGATGAAGCCCTTGGCGGCCTTCTGGTCGAACGCGTCGTCGTTGTCGTAGGTGGCGAGCGCGGGGTCGTACAGGGCGGCGGCGCTCTTGCGGCCCACGACCACGCATCCGCCCTTGTAGAACTTGAGCTTGACCGCACCGGTGAGATCCTGCTGCGTGGCGCTCATAAAGGCGTCGAGCGCCTGCTTGAAGGGACTGAACCAGCGACCGTTGTAGACCTGGTCGGCCCAAAGCTGCTCAAGGGCGAGCTTGTGGTGGAGCACGTCGCGCTCCAGGCACAGATCCTCAAGCGCCTTGTGAGCCTGAATGAGCGCAAGACCCGCCGGGACCTCGTAGCACTCGCGAGACTTGAGACCCACGTAGCGGTTCTCGATCATGTCGATGCGGCCGTAGCCGTTCGCGCCTGCGATGGCGTTGAGCTTTGCAATGAGCTCCGCCAGCGGCAGCTCCCGCCCGTCAAGGCTCGCCGGCACGCCAGCGACGAAGCCGATCTCGACATAGGTGGGCGCGTCGGGCGCGTCAACGGGGTCGACGGTCATCGTCCAGATGTCCGCCGGGGGCTCCGCCCACGGATCCTCGAGGACGCCGGCCTCGATGGCACGGCCCCAGAGGTTATCGTCGATGGAATACGGCTTCTCGATGCTCTGCGCAACCGGCACGCCATGCTTCTGGGCATAAGCAATCTCGTCGGGGCGCATGCCGAGGTCCCACTCACGCACCGGGGCGATGACCTTGAGAGAGGGGTCGAGGGCCGTGATGGAGGTCTCGAAGCGCACCTGGTCGTTGCCCTTACCGGTGCACCCGTGGGCAACGCTCGCCGCGCCGTACTTGTGAGCCACCTCAACAAGGTGCTTGGAGATCAACGGACGGGACAACGCGGAAAGCAGCGGATACTTGTTCTCGTACATGGCATTGGCAGCAAGCGCGCAGGTGATGTAGTCCGAGGCGAACTCGTCGGTCATGTCGACCACTTCGACGGCGATGCAGCCGAGCATCTTGGCCTTCTCGGCAACCTTCTCCAGGCCGTCGTGCTCCTGGCCCACATTGCCGAGCATGGCGATGACGTCGAGACCCATCTCGTTTTGCAGCCATTTGATGCAGACGGAGGTATCGAGGCCGCCAGAATAGGCAAGTACGACTTTTTCCTTGGAGACAGTGTTCACGGTGTTCATGGGTTCATCCTTTCGATATGCCATTCGGCTTGAGAACGGGTGAGCCCAACTGATTGTGATATCCCCACATGGTGCAATTGGGGTACGTCCCCATTGCACCAAACGCGCCGCGAGTCGCGTGCGGCCGTTTGGTAAGAAAAATCCGCCTTGCGGCGGACCCTCCCTCGACGATATCAGTTGGACTCTGCTTGGAGGACTTGACCTCCATGCGAACAGAGACAACGAGTTATCGTCGTCGGGAGATTGAACGCTGGCGTCGGGCGGCCGCATCGGCGGCGTTCTGGCAAGGCATGATGGCGATGTGCGCCATGCCCTCATATGTAGCCAGAAGCTGTGCCACGGTTACTCATCCCTTCGAAACCAGCCGTGTCAATCGTTGGTCACTATAGTAGCCTAAAGTGACATCGATTCACGCGACGTTCTGTTATGTTGCGACTTTGTTACCACCCCGTACCCTGGCGCGCATCATCCGGCGCTCGAACAATCCTGCTCGCACGAAGGCCACATTAAGTGGCCTTCGGCTCGTGCGGAACTCGCGGCGGATGATGCGCGCCAGGGGACGGGCTACGGCAACGAATAGAAATTCCACGTACTACGCCTCTCCCCAAACATGTGCCGCGCCCCCTCCGCCCATATCGTCCCGCGCGCAGTTCGCGACAGCGCTGTTTGAGCAGGATGATATGCGGAGGGGGCGCGTTCGCCTTGAAGTGATGAGGTGAAAAACTGTTCGAGCGCCGGATGATACGGTCCGAGACGCGGGGCGGCGAGCGCCTGTCTACTCTTTGAGATAACGCGAGAGGAACTCACGGGTACGTGCGTGGTGTGGCGCAGTGAAGATCTGCTCGGGGTCGCCCTGCTCGGCAATCACGCCCTTGTCCATGAAGACCACGCGGTCGGACACGGTGCGCGCAAACTCCATCTCATGCGTCACCACGACCATCGTCATACCGTCGCTGGCCAGGCCTCGCATGACTTCGAGCACCTCTCCGACAATCTGCGGGTCCAAGGCGCTGGTAGGCTCGTCGAACAGCATGATCTTGGGACGCATGCATAAGGCGCGGGCAATCGCCACGCGCTGCTTCTGGCCACCGGATAGCGTCGAGGGCGCAGCGTGGGCAAAATCCGCCAGACCCACCGAGCGCAAGTGCTCGAGAGCGACCGTCTCGGCCTCCCCCTTCGACATCTTCTTGCGCGTTACGGGAGCCAGCGTGCAGTTTGCCAGCACATCCATGTTGTTGAACAGGTTGAATCCCTGGAAGACCATGCCGATGTCCTCGCGTAGCGAGTTCACGTCCACGTGGTCGGCGGTGAGGTCGCTTCCTTGAAACCACACGTGTCCCGCGTCGGGCGTCTCGAGCAGGTTGATGCAGCGCAGAAGCGTCGACTTACCCGATCCGGAGGCACCGATGATCGTCACCACCTCGCCGGGTGCGACCTCCAGATTGACGTCGCGCAGGACTTCGAGGTCGCCGAAGGACTTGCGCAGGCCCTCGATACGCACCATGTAATCGCCGGCGGGAGCCGTAACGGCGGTGTTGTCGTTCATAGCCATGGTCTAGTGCTCCTCGACGTTGACGGGCTGATCGGAAGTGCTGCCAAGCTTCACCGACTTGACGTTGAGGCGGTTCGCCAGGCGACCAAGCAGCCACGAAGCGATCATGGTGAGGCACAGGTAGATCACGCTCGTCACGAGCGCCGCCTCGAACTTGGCATAGTAGATGCCGCCCACGGTGGTAGTTGCGAACATAAGGTCAAAGGTGCCAATGACGGAAAGGACCGACGAGTCCTTGATATTGATGACGAGCTCGTTGGAAAGACCGGGGATGGCGAATTTGACGCCCTGGGGGAACACGACCTTGCGCATGGCCTCCCACTGGGACAGGCCAAGCGAACGGGCCGCCTCGGTCTGACCGGTGTCAACCGACTCGATGCCGCCGCGTAGCACCTCCATCATATACGCCGTTGAGTTGAGGACGATGGTGACGAGACCGGCGGTAAACGTGCTCCAGATCGCGTTGATCTGCGTGGTGGTGAGGTCGGTCATCTTAAAAAGCGCGAACACGCCGAAGAAGATGATCATGGCCTGGACCATCATGGGCGTGCCGCGGACCACGGTGCTGTAAAGGCGCGCGAAACCGCTGCCCACGACTTTCCAAAAGCGAACGAAATCGTTGTCGGAACGGTCGATGACCTGGATGCGCAGGAACACCAAGAGCAGTGCGAGGAAAAACGCGATCACCGTGCCGAACACCGCGAGCGCGACGGTGGTCTTGAAGCCGGAGAAGAAGATGGCGCGACTGTTGTAGAGCATATAGAGCATGCTCTCGAGCGTGGAGGCGGGACGCGTCTCGGCCGTAACCGCGACCTGCCAAGCAGATGCGATCCCCATGCCAAGGCGGTCGAGCGCGAGTACGGCAGTGATACCGCACACCGCATACGATCCGTAGCGCAACGCGCGCGCAACGGTAGGTTGGGTAAAGGGCGACACCTGCGCGTACGTCTTCCACCGAGCGAGCTTGAACGCCAAGGCCACGGCGGCAAGCACGAGCCAAGCAACGAGCAGGTAGTACAAGACGACCTCAAGCGCATACGCACCGGCAAGGAAACTCAGTGCGGGGCGCGGCTGGCTGGACAGGCTCATGCCCATCGCCGCAATCACACTCGTTCCCAACAACACGTAGCGATGATCATCCAAAACAAACGAGGCCAAGCGACCAAGCGGGCGAGCACCCGCCGATGCGGTGGTCATGGATCGACTCCTTTAATTGAATAATAGCGATACGGCCACCATCGTGAGATGGCGGCCCAGCAAGATGTATAAAGCCCGAGCGCGAACATATTCTCGTAGGGCGTTTTGTGGAGCGAAGCGCAACCACGCCCGAAGAGATTATGTCCGCGCTCGGGCGGTTTGGATACGTTATGCAGGCTGACGATCCATGCAGGCGGACCACATGTCCTGACGCTCCTCGTCATCGATGCCCGCGATGATCTCGTTGATCTGGTCGAGGACGGCCTTGTTCTCATTGGCCACCGCGGCGTTATCGGGCATGAGGGAATCCTCGAAGGAGTCCTCCATGTCGAGCACCACGAGCTCCGGATAGACCTCGAGCAGCTTGGGGGCGGAGAGCATGGAATAGGTGATGATGTCGCACGTACCGTTCATCAGGTTCTCGACGACCATGGGCTGCGTCTCAGCAGGCGTCATATGGTTGACGTCAGGAATCTGCTCGATCACGTCGTCGTACATGGTCGCCGCCTGGCCGAGAATCGAGGCGCCCGCAAGCTCGGCAAACGTCGTGGCACCGGCGTAGGCCGAATCGTTCTTGCAAATCATGATGATGTCGTCATCGACATAGGAGTCGGAGAACGCGGCGGCGTCCTCGCGCTCGGGCGTGACGGACATACCGGCGCACACGATATCGATCTGACCGTTGTTGAGCGCGTCGATCAGCGAGCCGAACTCGAGCTTGACCGCGACGGGCTCCATACCCAGGCCCTCGGCGATCATCTTGGCAACTTGGACGTCATAGCCGTCGGCGTAAGCACCCGAGACGTTCTCGATTGGAATGGTGTACTCAGACTCCTCGGAGACCTGCCAGTTATACGGGGCGTATGCGGCCTCCATACCAACACGCAGCGTCTTGCCATCGCCCAGCTGAGCCGCCGATGCGGAAGCGTCGGTGCTACCGCTCTGTCCTGCATCCTGGGCAGCGGGGCCGCAGCCCGCAAGGAACATCATGCCTCCCACGCTCATAGCCGTTATGCCGGAGAGCTTAAGGAACTCCCTGCGCGAACGCATAGCGGGTTGGATAGATACGTCAACAGTCTCACGAGTCATGATGAACCTCCAATGTTTGTCTGAGACCCCTTCCGCACGACGCAACCAGAGGGGGCCCATCCCCCTCTCCCTTGCAACTTAATGCGTGAAAGTTCCGCGTGCTGTAGGGCAGGATACTCCGTTTTGGTGGAGCATAATCAGGAGGTATACCAAGAAATAGATTAGTTACATTTCTTATACATGCACATGCATAGAATTTCAGCGGGCAGAGAAATCGAGCGCGGTAACCGCTTTTGTACCGATGTGCGGCACTCGGGCTATACAATACCTGCGAACATCAAGCGCGCGCCGCCCAAACCGGAAAGGATCACATGCTTCCCTCGTACCTCGCCGATACCGACCTCTCCTCGATCAGACTCGTCGCCACCGACATGGACCTCACCCTGCTCGCCGATGACAAATCCATGCCCGAGGGCGTTGACGAACGCATTGACGCACTCGCGCGACGCGGCGTCGTGTTCTGCGCGGCGAGCGGCAGGCCCGCGCTCGCCCTGCGCGAATCCTTCCCGGCCCATCACCAAGATATGGCGCTCGTCGCCGACAACGGGGCATCCGTCTACCTGCGCGATGAGCTCATCTACCGCGACCTCATCGATCACGACCTGTACCGCGAGGTCCTCACGCGTTGCGTCGAATCGGGGTGCGGCGTCCCCGTGCTCTGCGCCTTCGACGTCGCGTACGAGCTTGAGCGCGACCGTGTGCACCATGACGTGGTGAGCATCTACTACCGCAATATCATCTACATCGACACCTTCGAGGAAATCGATGTCGACTCGAATAAGATCTCGATATACTTCCCCAACTGGGACAGCAAGCGCAATTTCGATGAGGTGTATGGGCCGGAATTCGGAGAGCGCCTGTACGTCACGTGCGCCGGTGATGAATGGCTCGATTTCATGAACCTCGGTATCGACAAGGGGTCGGGCATTCGCCATCTGGCGGAACATCTGGGCATCAAGCTCACCGATATCGCCGCCTTCGGCGACACCTATAACGACATCCCCATGCTCGACATCATAGGCCACAGCTACGTGATGGCCAATGCCGCCGAGCACATGCATGCCCACGGCAAGTTCCTCGCCCCGAGCAACAACGAGGCGGGCGTGCTCACCGTCATCGACCGCATCATCGAGGCGATGGCATAAAGCCCCATCACGATCGACTCGCAAACCAAAACCGCGAAGCCCATCACCAGCGACATGCAGTCGATTAAAAATCGAGTTTCGCACCGCTGATGATGCGGAATGATCAGAAGCCAGAGGCCCAGCACCAGCCTCCACGCCCCTTCTTCCATCTACCAACGCACGGCCAGCGAGACTCTGCCGCGAATCGAACGAAAATGTAACGAATTCTCGAAGGGGTCGAGTAGACGGGGGTTTTGGCCTCCTGCCAACTGGGGTTTTACCATCCAGACCGGCCGTCTACTCGGGGCGTCTCGAAACTCGTTACAAAATCGAGCGATTCGCGGTAACTCGGCGGGAAAACCGCGATATCGCAAAGAGCTACTTCGCCTCTGCCCAGGTCTCGCCGATGCTGGCGTCCGCGATGAGGGGCACGCGGAGCTGAGCCACGCCCTCCATTTCCTCGCGCACCATGGCCACGAGCGCGTCGACCTCGGATGCCGGGCACTCGAAGTCCAACTCGTCATGCACCTGCAGAATCATCTTGGCGGCAAAGCCTCGGCACGCAGTCGCTCGGCCACGCGCACCATGGCGATCTTGATGATGTCTGCAGCGGAGCCCTGCATCGGATGATTCATCGCCGTGCGTTCGCCGAACATGCGCTGCGCGGGCACGCGCAACTCAGGGATGGGGCGGCGGCGCCCGTACATGGTCTCGGCATATCCGGTCTGCTTCGCGAAGGCCACCGTCTCATCCAGGTATGTGCGCACGCCCGGGTACGCGCGGAAGTAGGCGTCGATCATCTCACGGGCCTCCGCCATGGGGATATCGAGCGTCTGCGACAGACCGTATGCCTGCTGGCCGTACACGATGCCGAAGTTCACCGCCTTGGCGCGGCTGCGCAGCTGCGGGGTCACCTCGTCAACCGCGACACCGAACACGCGCGCGGCGGTCTCGGCATGGAAGTCCTCGCCCTCGTTGAAGGCACTCACCAGATGCTCGTCGCCCGAGAGGTGCGCCAGCAGCCTCAGCTCGATCTGCGAGTAGTCGATGGCCACAAAGACCGAGCCCTCCTCCACCGAGAACGCCTTTTTGACCGCATGGCCCAGCTCGGAGCGAGTGGGGATGTTCTGCAGGTTGGGATTGGAGCTCGATAGGCGGCCCGTCGCGGTGATGGTCTGGTTGTAGGTTGTGTGTACGCGGCCGTCGTTGCGGCGCTGGCCGCCGAGGGTGTCCAGGTACGTCGACTTGATCTTGGTCTTCTCGCGGTACTCAAGGATGAGGCGGACGATCTCGTGGTCCTTCGCGAGATCCTCGAGGACCTTGGCGTTGGTGGAGTAGTAGCCGCGCTGGGTTTTCTTGAGGCCAGCCGTGGGCAAGCCGAGCTTGTCGAAGAGAATGCGGGAGAGCTGCATAGGGCTCGAGAGATTGAACTCCTCGCCACCCGCAAGCTCGCGAATGCGAAGCTCGAGCGACTGGATTTGACCAACGAGTTCCTCGGACTGCGCCGCCAATCGTGCGGGGTCGACGTACATGCCCGCGCGCTCCATGGACGCAAGCACGCGCACGAGCGGCATCTCGATCTTGGTGAAAATGTCCTCCGCGCCCTGAGCCCCAAGCGCGGCGGCAAGCGGCTCACGCAGGATGCGGGCGAGCCAGGCGGATCGAGCAGAGGCGCTCACGGCATCCGCCGGCGCGCCCGCCTCCCCCGCCGCGGGTGGCAACGAGGCATGCAGGTACGTCTCGGCAAGATAGGAATCGGCAAAATCCGAACGCACGGAATCGAGCAGGTACGCGGCAACCACCGTGTCAAATAACCGCGAAGAGTCAACCAACAGCGGGTCCAGGAGCTCCGTCTCACTCGAATCGACGGGCGAGAGCTCGTGGAGCAACGCCTTAACGTCGCAAGAGATCACGCGCCCCTCGCTCAGGATATGATGCAGCACCCCAGGAATGACCCCCGCCGAGAGGTCAAGGTCGATCGTGGATATCGCACAGGGGCCGAGCGGTTCCTCGAATGACAGCAGGGCGCGGTCGGTGGCGACCCACAGGCGACGCGTCATGCCGAAGAGCGCTCCATCTTCCTTGTCATCCTCCATGGCGACACCCAGCCACTCGTCCGCATCGAGGGCACGACAGAGCTCGTCGAAGCACGCGTTCATCTCCTCAGATGCGGCCCGCTCTTCCTCATCGCCCTTCTGGGCCGCAGAGGCGTCGAGGGCAACACGCAGCACCTCGGGCATCTCCAGGCTCGTAGCCACAGGAGCCGAAGCGGCGCCTTCCCCGAGCAGCGCGAGGAAGCGGTTCTGCATCGCCATGATGCCGAGCTCACCCAGGGCGGCAGAAACGGACGACGCGTCGAACGCCGGGAACGCCACCTCGGTCAGGTCGCACTCGATGGGCGCGTCCGTCATGATCGTGGCGATCTTGCGGGAGATGAGCGCGTCATCGATGTGCGCGCGCAGGTTCTCGCCCATCTTGCCCTTGACCTCGTCGGCATGGGCAATAACCTCGTCCAAGCTGCCGTACCGGGCGATCAATGCGCTCGCCTTTTTGGGGCCGATGCCCGGCACGCCGGGAATGTTATCGGAAGAGTCGCCCTTGAGACCGTAGAAATCGGGTACGAGATTGGGCGTGATGCCATGGTAGAGGTCGTCCACGCTCTCGGGTGTCATGATAGCGATGTCGGAAAGGCCCTTGCGCGTGGAGACCACATGCACATGTTCTGTAACAAGTTGATACATATCGCGGTCACCGGTGACGAGATACATATCGCACTCCGCCTCTTCACCGCGGCGGGCGAGCGTACCCAGAATATCGTCGCCCTCCCAGCCTTCGAGCTCGATCACGGGGATCGAGAGGTTCTTCAGCAGTTCTTTGATCATGGGGAATTGGCTGCGAAGATTCGGATCCATGGGTGGACGCTGGGCCTTGTACTGGGGCAGCATCTCCATGCGGACCTTCGGACGGCCCTTGTCGAACGCGCAGACCACGCCGTCGGGCGAGAACTCGTCGACCATCTTAAGGAACATGTTGAGGAAGCCGAATACTGCGTTGGTGGGGCGGCCGTCCGGCGCGTTCATGGTGGGGGGCACAGCATGGAAGGCGCGGTGCATGAGCGAGTTGCCATCGATGACGGCGATGACGCGTCGGGCACGGGCAGGCGTGAAATCAGGCATGGAGGACCTCTCTCGTCCGTTTTCTCTCGCAAACCAGTCTACCCCACCGCCCGGACAAGTAGGCGCAGGCCGATAGATGGCAGTAGGCCCCGGAAGGACATCCCTCACTAAACAATCCAGAGGATTTGCGCAAAGCGCAGATCCGGGGGCGTTTTGGGGAGGGATGTCTTTCCGGGGCCGGCCGAGCACGTCCGCTCGGCAAACCCTAGTTGAACTTGAAGATCTTAGACGCAAGATGGTACATACCGATGGTGGTCTTCTCTCCCAGCTTGCCCGGCAGGTTCGTGCCCCAGCCAATCACGCCGTGGCGCGCCTTGCGGTACATCTTCTCGTCATACGTGCGCAGATCGTTCCATAGGGCAGCAAGCTCATCATCGATGCCCGGCTTGTCGGAAAGCTTGGTGAACACCGAGCAGATGGCCATCATCATGGTGAAGTAACCCATCATGTAGGAGCGCAATTTCTCCTGTTCGACGTCCTCGTACAGGTGGTAGGACTCCATCATGATGCGCGTAATGCGGAACTGCTGGTCCAGGCGCTTGACCATAGTGGCCTCGTTTACGCTCTGACCCTCACGACCAATGAAGTAACGATACAGGTCGATGTCGGCGTAATAGAGAGTCTTGCAGTTGGGCAACGGCACGTACGCGTAGATATTGTCCACGTAGAAGGTGTGCGGTGGCATGGGGAGGTCGTGCCTGCGCAAGACATCCGTGCGGTAGCACAAAGAGTGCATGAGCAGGTTCTGATCGGGGCGGAAGCGCCCGATCTCCTCCCAGGAAAAGACCTTTTTGCGCGGCAACGCCATGCGATAGCTGATCGTGGTGTGCGTGCCTCGTGAACCTTCTCGTACACGTAGTTCGAGATGAACAGGTCAACGCGCAGGTCGCGCTCCTCAAATCCGCGAAGAATGGTGAGCATGGTGGAAAGCGCGGCGGCGTCGAGCCAGTCGTCGGAATCGACGACCTTGTAGTACGTACCCTGGGCTTCGCGCAGGCCGGCACGCACAGCCATGCCATGGCCGCCGTTCTCCTGATGCACCACGCGGACAATGCCCGGATACCGCGCCTCCCATTCATCTGCCTTGGCGCCCGTTTCGTCCTCCGAGCCGTCATCGACGATGATGATCTCGATGTCGGACGCGAACTTGGATCCCTCGAGGATTGAGGCGATGCAGTGATCCATATCCTTAGCGGCATTGTAACTGGGGATGCCAAAAGAGAGCACCTTGTGGCCCTCCCCCGCCGGCGTCACAGAAATCGTCCTGATGGGAAACGCGACGCGGGCAGCCTCGATATCGTAAGCAGTCGCAACGCAGGTCTGTTCGGTATTAGGCATGGCAGGCGATGATCTCGTCGGAGAGGTTAAGGGCGGAAGCGGTCACGGCATCCATATCGTAGTAACGATACTCGGCAAGACGGCCGACCGGGTGGAAATTCGTGATGTGCTGCACGCGCTCGAGATACCGCTCGTAGAGCTTGCGGTTGTCGGGGTCGAGAATCGCGTAGTACGGGGTCTGGCCGCTACCCGGCTCGTAAGCGTGGCTGTACTCCTTCATGATGGTGGTCTTGCCTTCGACCTCTTGCCCTGTCATGTTCTTGAACTCGGTGATACGCGTGAAGTCCTCGGACACCGTGTAGTTAACCGTGCCAACCGGCTGGAAGCGATCCATGTCGAGGGTCTCGAACTTCATGTCGAGCGTACGGTACGGCAGAGCGCCCAGATCAAGGTTGAACAGCTCATCAAGCGGACCGGTGTAGATGACCTCGCCACCGTAGACGTTGCCGTGAACCTTAACCGTGGTCTCGTCGAGCTCGAAGATGTCGCGTGCGTCGACACCACAGAACACATCGATGCAATCATGGTCGAGCATGTTCTCGAACAGGGCGGTGTAGCCTTCCGCGGGCATACCCTGGAAGGGGGCCTGGGGGAAGTAACGGTCATCGTCACCCACGAACACGGGGACGCGCGCAGTGACGGACGGATCGATCTCGTCGGGCGTCTGACCCCACTGCTTCATCGTGTAGTGCAGGAATACGTTCTCGTACACGTAGTCGGCGACCTCGGCCAGGTCCGGGTCGTTTTTCTCGCGAAGCTTCAGGATCGGAACCTTCACATCCTTGCCAAACGTGTCGACGAGCTTGTTGTAGAGCTCTTCGCCGCGCTGATCGCCAAAAGCGAGCAACAGGCTCTTGTGGTTGAAGGGCACCGGCATGAACGTGCCGTGAACGTGGCGAGCACTTTGTGCTGATAATCGGTCCACTCGGTGAAGCGGGAGAGGAAATTGTGCACGTTCTCGTTGAACGTATGGTAGATATGCGGGCCGTACATATGCACCAGAATCCCGGCCTCGTCGTAATAGTCATACGCGTTGCCGGCGATATGGTCGCGACGTTCCAAGACGGCGACGCGGAATCCGACGGTCTCGGCGAGGCGACGGGCGCACACGGCGCCGGCGTATCCCGCGCCGACGACGATCATGTCGTACGCGTTCGGGTTGAAGTCCTCCGGGAGACCGAAAGTGATCTGCATGACAGCTCCTTGCAGGCGGTGGCGACATCTCTTCCCATGAAGCGACGAGCGGGGTCGCCATGGCCCGCATATCGCGTTTTCATCCAAATGATTATAGCGGTCGAGTCATATAATTACCTCTGTCACACCAATAATGCTCATCGCGCGCAGCGGCACGCGATGAGCGATTCATTCTGAGGAGCGTACATGAGCGATTTCCTGAGCCGCATGAAAGCCACCGCCAAGGCGGATAAAAAGACCGTCGTCCTGCCCGAGGGCGAAGATCAGCGCACCATCGACGCAGCGAAGATCATCGTCGAAGAGGATCTCGCCAACCTGGTCATCTTGGGCGATCCCGAGAAGATCGACGTCCCCGGCGTCACCGTGATCGACCCCAAGTGCGGCCCCAAGCACGAAGAGTACGCCCAGAAGTTCGCCGAGCTCCGCGCCAAGAAGGGCGTGACCATCGAGCAGGCCCGCGCCCAAATGAACGACGCCACCTATTACGGCACCATGATGGTCAAGATGGGAGATGCCGACGGCCTCGTGTCCGGCGCCTGCCACTCAACCGCCGACACGCTGCGCCCCGCCCTGCAGATCCTCAAGACCGCCCCGGGCACCAAGCTCGTCTCCGCGTTCTTCATCATGTGCACCCAGACTCCGCAGTTCGGCACCGACGGTACGCTGATCTTCGCCGACTGCGGCCTGAACATCAACCCCACCTCCGACGAGCTCTCCGAGATCGCCATCGCGTCCGCCAAGAGCTGGCAGACCTTCATGGGAGGTGCCGAGCCGCACGTGGCGCTGCTCTCCTACTCCACCATGGGATCGGCTGGCGGCGAGGTCGCCAAGAAGGTCCAGGAGGCTGTGGCGTTCTGCAAGGACAAGGCTCCCGAGGTCGCCATCGACGGCGACCTTCAGCTCGATGCCGCCATCGTGCCCACCGTGGCGCAACTCAAGGCCCCGGGCTCCCCGGTCGCCGGCAAGGCGAACGTGCTCGTGTTCCCCGACCTCGAGGCCGGCAACATCGGCTACAAGCTCGTGCAGCGTTTCGCCGGTGCGGATGCCTACGGCCCGATCCTGCAGGGCATCGCCAAACCGGTGAACGACCTGTCGCGCGGCTGCTCGGCCGAGGACATCGTGGGCGTGGTGGCCATCACGGCCGTTCAGGCTCAGATGGCCGAGTAAGCCTCCGATTCATCGCGCGTGGCCATGGGGCCGGGCGTTGCTTTGGCAGCGCCCGGCCCTTTCCCTATCAAAACGCAAGGTGCGGCCGAAGCGACTACGGTTGCCCGCCAAAGGGTACAGATGTCATAACGGATGCCAAGGCGAGAGAAAGGGGCACCCATGTTGTTCAAGAACGTTTTGGTTCCCTTCGATGAGTCCGAGCACGCGCAGGCGGCGCTCCATCTTGCCATCGACTTCGTGGGGGACGACCCCACGGCGACGATCCATATCGTCACGGTCGTATCGAACGACATCATGCCGCCCTCGATGATCTCCGCCGCTGGTGCCTTTGGAGAGGCCCCCATCGACTACACGAGCTACGAGTCACTCCTCACCTCGATCGCCGAGCGCTCTGACCGCGAGCTGCGCGACAGCATCGGCAGCATCCTTGGCAAGGACCTAGATGCCATCAAGGCCAAGGTCGTCATTGATACGCGCCTGGCACCCTCCCCTGTGGACGGGATCACCAACTACGCCGCCGACCATCGCTGCGACCTCATCATCATGGGCCGGCGCGGCTTGGGCGCCCTGCGCGGCATGCTCGGCAGCGTGAGTTACGGCGTTCTGCGTTCGTCCGAGATTCCCGTCCTCACGGTCAAGTAGTCCCCAACTGAAAGCGGCCCCTCATGTGAGGGGCCGCTTCGCGTGATGCTCTGGTGAGCGAGGTTACTTGGCCAAGCGCTCGACGTCCAGCGAAATCATATACTCCTCGTCCGTGGGAATGACCACGACGGTGACGCTAGAGCCGGCAGCGGAAATGACGCCGCCCTTGCCGCCCACGCACTCCCTGTTCTTGGCGCGATCAACGCGAACGCCGAGCCACTCGAGGAACTCGCAGAACGCCTGACGGGTCGCCCAGTCGTTCTCGCCAATGCCACCAGCGAAGGTGATGGTGTCGACGCCGGCCATGGAGAAGATCATGGAGCCGGAGTGCAGCATCGCCTTGTAGGCGAACAGGTCGAGCGTGAACAGCGCCTTCTCGTCGCCCTCGAGCGCCGCCTCGCGAATGTCGCGCGCATCGCTCGTCTTCTCATACATGGCGAGGATACCGGACTGCTTGTTCATCATGGTATCGACCTCGTCGGCGGTGTAGCCACCCACGCGCTGCAGGTAGCAGACGGTGGCGGGGTCGATGGAGCCGCAGCGGGTGCCCATCATGAGGCCGTCGAGCGGGGTCAGGCCCATCGTGGTGTCGCGGCACACGCCGTCCTCGATGGCGCACAGGGAGCTGCCATTGCCCAAGTGGCAGGACAGCAGGCGGTGGCAGCGGTCGCCGAGCATCTCCTTGGCGGTCTTCCACTCATAGCGATGGCTCGTGCCGTGCGCGCCGTACTTGCGCACGTGGTACTTCTCGCGAACCTCGCGAGGCAGCGGGTAGGTGTAGGACATCTCGGGCATGCCCATGTGGAAGGAGGTGTCGAACACAGCGACGTTCGGAATACTCGGATAGCATCGCGGCAGAACTCGATTACGCCGGCCTCAGCGTAGTTGTGCAGGGGGGCGAGGGGCGCCACCTCGTAGATCTTGGCGAGCACGTCGTCGTCAACGAGGGCAGAATCGGTGAAGTGCCAGCCGCCCTGGACGATACGATGGCCGATGGCGTCCATTTCGAAGCCATGCTCGTTGATAAGATCGATGACCATGCGAACGGCCGTGCCGTGATCGGGTAGAACAACGGCCTCCTTGGCCTTTTCCCCACCCTCGCTGTGACCGAAGATTCCCTCTTCGAGGCCGATCTTCTCGCAGTTGCCCTTGGTGAAGACCTCGCGAGTCTTGGTGTTCATGAGCTGGAACTTGAGACTCGAGCTACCGGCGTTGAGAACGAGGACGTTCATGACACTCCCTACAAATGATGCGCGGACAATCGTGCGTCGCGCAGGACGTTACAACGGTTCTATCATAGCGCGAATGTGCGCACGCAGGCATCCCACCGCGCGCACAACGCTATTTTGCATGCGGGCCCTGCGGCCTCAAATGAGTCCTTCGCCGAGCGGCTTGCCGCCGAGCACGTGCAAGTGAACGTGCATGACGGTTTGACCGGCGGCCTCGCCCTTGTTCGAAATCACGCGGAAGCCCTCATCGAGGCCCTTGATGCGGGCGACCTCGGCCACTGCGTGCATCATGGCGGCGAGCGTCTCGGCGGGAATGCCATCGATGATGTTGTCGTAGTGCTCCTTGGGAATCACGAGCGTGTGCGCGGGCGCCTGCGGGTTGGAGGTCGTCAAACGCGATGACC
>ENA-OQBG01000100-OQBG01000100.1-human-gut-metagenome-genome-assembly--contig:-NODE-100-length-23314-cov-2.939018_pt1 | contig 23314 bp, 30 predicted proteins | sample MGYA00242746_ERZ504551 | MGnify/ENA primary metagenome ERZ504551 (study PRJEB26092, sample SAMD00036289) | human gut metagenome | host: Homo sapiens | study: EMG produced TPA metagenomics assembly of... | reverse complement strand
GTTGTTTTGTGTCCAACTTTTGGGGTGCAGTTCAAAAAGTGAAACAATGCTTTTTTTGTTTGTCAAAAAATCAATTTAAGATTACAAAAATCTAGTCTTTAGTAAAAACTATGTAAAATATAAAATCTTCTCTTGTAGTAGCTATCAAAAAATTTTATACTGATTACATATTAATATAATATTTCTTATTTTTTATAAAATATAATTTACATTTAATCTATATCTATGAGGTGTTCTTATGCAAAAAATTTACTGTGTTGAAGATGACGAAAGTGTTCGCGAACTTGTCATCTATGCATTACAATCTTCTGGATTTGAAGCTCAAGGCTTTGTCAATGCTGAAGAATTTTTTCCTGTACTAAAAAAATAATGTGCCTGATTTAATTCTTTTAGACATTATGCTTCCTGGCATTGATGGCATTGAAATTCTCAAAGAAGTTCGTAAAAATCCTAAAACACAACATACTCCTATCATCATGCTCACGGCTCGTGGTAGTGAATATGATAAAATAACTGGTCTTGATAATGGCGCTGATGATTATGTAACTAAACCATTCGGTGTAATGGAATTAATCGCACGCATAAAAGCAGTTTTACGTCGCAGTGCAAAAATCAATGTAGCACAAGATAAAGCTACTAATGATTTATCTGCTGGTAATGGTCTTCTTGTATTAAATCATGATTTCCATAAAGTCTATGTAAATAATGAAGAAGTCATTTTGACATTAAAAGAATTTGAACTTTTATACTATCTATTAAAAATAAAATATCGTTATTTCCCGCGATAAAATTATGGACAAAGTATGGGATTATAATTATGCATCTGAAACTCGTACTGTCGATGTGCATATAAAAACACTTCGCCATAAATTAGGAGTAGCCAGCAAATTAATCGAAACTATCCGTGGAGTCGGTTATAAAATCATTGATTAATATGAGTATGAAGCAAAAATCTTCAATTATATGTGCTTTTTAGTATCTATGGCTGTTATTTGTACTTTTATTTTAACTTTGACCTTATGTTATCCATTATTTTTGAACATACAAAACAAGAAGTTAAAGATGAGGCTACTTATTTAACTTATGTTTTAATCATCATTTAACAGACCCTAAAGAATTACTAAAAGATGCACAGACACAAACACGCATTACCTGGATTGACCCTGAAGGCAATGTTATCTTTGATAATAGTGCTGAACTAGATAAAATGGAAAATCATCTTTTGCGTCAAGAAGTACAAATTGCCCAAAAAGTAGGAACAGGTGAATCTTATCGCATCTCAACTACGCTTGGAACTAATACGTATTATTACGCTGTGAGATTAGATGATAATTCTGTTTTACGTCTTTCTCGCAATAATGTCAGTGCATACGATATGGTTCAAGAAGCCTTGCCGATATTGTTAGCTATGATGTTATTAATCTATTTAACTTCTCTATTGGCTGCTCGCCGTATGGCTAGAAATATCATTGCACCTATAAATTCTATCAATCTTGAACATCCTATTATGAATGACTTATATGAAGAATTAAATCCTATGTTAATTCGTTTAGAAAATCAAAATGAGCAAATTCACCAACAAATGAAGACTTTAAAAAATCAACAGCGTGAATTTACTATGATTATCAATAATATCGAAGAAGGTTTAATCTTAATCAATCATTCTTATAAAATATTAGCTATAAATCATAGCGTATTAAATATTTTAAACGCCGAAAAAATAGACTATATTGATAAAAATCTCTTTACACTTATCAATAATGAAACACTATATCAGGCAGCACAAAATGTAATGAGTGGAGAACGACAAGAATTTTACTTGCCACTTGATAAAAAAACTTATCAAATCATCGCTAGCCCTGTAACTAAGCATAATACGGTAAAAGGTGCTTTAATTCTCTTTGTAGATATCACAGAAAAACGCATGGCAGAAAAAATGCGTCAAGAATTTTCCGCTAATGTATCTCATGAATTAAAAACACCACTCACTTCTATTTCTGGATTTGCTGAACTTTTACAAAATAATATGGTTCGACCAAATGACATTCCTTTATTTGCTGGCTAAAATCTACAAAGAAGCTCAACGTTTAATCAGTTTAATTCAAGATATAATCAAACTTTCTCAACTTGATGAAAAAAATAGCACTTTTATGAAAGAACCTCTTAATCTTTCTGCTATCTGTAAACAAATTATTTTACGCCTAAATATAAAGCTTTAACAAAACAAGTAAAAGTCATCTTTAAAGAAAATCCAAATAGTGAAATTATTGGTGTTCGTCAATTAATTGAAGAATTAATTTATAATCTCATCGAAAATGCTATAAAATACAATAAAACCAATGGTTCTGTACTTTATTTCTTTATTAAACGAAGAAAAAATCAACTTATCTTAGAAGTAAAAGATACAGGAATAGGTATAGCATCAGATGATTTACCACACGTATTTGAAAGATTTTATCGTGCAGATAAATCCCGTTCTCAAATCAATGTAGAAGGTACAGGCTTAGGTCTTGCTATCGTTAAACATATTGCTGAATTCCATCATGCTAATTTAACAATTCAAAGTAAACCTAATGAAGGAACTTGTATCAAAATTCAACTTTTCTTTAAAATCAGATTAAAAAATTTTTTAAACCCCTATTTTAGGGGTTTTCTTATTGTTTAAGCTAAAATTTTTGGTATAATAAGTAGAGTAACAAATTTTATAATATATATAATGAGGGTGCATGCTTATGCGATTAATAAAAAATATTATTTGTCTTACTGTATTAATGGTTTTCACATTATTCCATACTCAAATTAGTTTTGCGGCTGATTCTGAATGGTATTGGATTAGCTCAGATGATAAATATAGTAAATATTTTTCTATGACAAGAATTACTACTGTTTCTAGTCAAAATAACATTCCTACTTGTATTGAAGACTGGATAAAAACAGGTTACGCTCCAGGTGGAGCAGCTGAAACTATAGCTAATATGAAACTTCCTATCAATGACCCTAATCAATTAGTTTATAGCTTAGCTCGCGTTCAAATCAATCCTCAAGAAAGAACCTTACGCTATATGGAAGAAATCTTCTATGATAAAGATGGCAAGGCTCTTTATACACTCAAATATGATAATCCTGTAAATAAAGATATCAACTCTCAATCTTTTGATGAAAAATTCTATGCTATGATTGTAGACCGTGTATTTAATAAAGGTGAAGGCGGTCGTCTTATTTCTAATGCTCGTTGGCTTGGCTTATGGAGCAATGAATCTGGAGAAAGCAGTGCTGATACAGCAACACTTCGTCAGATAGATAACAATATCATTGTTTGGATTTGGCAAGAAAACAAAGACTCTGCTGGTAATGTTTCCTCTATCCAATTCATGAAAAAAGAATATAACGTCAAAAATTTAACAGCTAGAACATTAAAATATAATTTCTGGTCTCCTGATACAAATTGGATTGATAAAACACCTAATCTCGACAAAAATATGCATTCTATCATTCCTGAAAGCACAGAAGATGTAGAATTCAAGAAAATAAGATATTATGCTAATAAATATCCTGAATGGGCAACACGTTATCAAATCAATAAAACAGCTACTGTTCCAACAAACACAACAGCAACTACTACAACTCCAACACCTACTACACCTGTAAACTCTACTACAACATCACCAGCTGCTAGTGGTGTTACAAATCCTATTGGTTCTGTAGGTCCTATTGGAGCTCCTATAAATTAAAATTTGCGACTTAGTTTTAGTTATGCTAAAATTTAGCTTATTAAATTCATCTAACTAATTTAGATTGAAATTGCGGCTGTAGCTCAGACGGATAGAGCATTCGCCTCCTAAGCGAAGGGTCGCGTGTTCGACTCACGCCAGTCGCACCATTTTATAAAAATAACGGATATTAATCATAATAATTATGATTAATATCCTTTTTTATTGCCCTTTATCAAAAATATCAAGATAAAAAAATTCTTTTACTTCAATATTTATTATAGAAACTTTTTATTAATAAGTTTATTAATCTTATTATATATTGATTATATATTGATTATATATTGTTGATATTGAACTTTAAACATTTATAATATAACCATAAAATAATCATCACTTATTGATAAATTTATTATAAAGGAGATATTTTCATGTATAAATCATTTGGTTATCCAGAATTCAATGCTTCTGGCGAACAAATTCTTACTACTTACAATAATGAATATAGTAATATGCTAATGGATATTCGTGTCTATAAAATTAAAGCTGATGAAGAAAGAATTTTCTGCCGTGAAGGTGAAGAAATTGCCATACTACTCTTAGCTGGTAAAATCACTTATATTTTTGATGGACAAGAAAAAACTGTATCTAGAAAAGATGTTTTTACTGAAGGTCCCTGGTGCGTTCACGTTTGCAGTAATACAAAAGTAATTGTTAAAGCAAACAGCGATGCAGAAATTCTTGTTCAATGCACAAAAAACGAAAAACAATTCCCTGCTAAATTATATGCTCCAAAAGATGTTCCTTGGGGATATTCTTGTGCAGGAAAATTCGGTAACACTGCTCAACGTCAAGTTAATACTATTTTTGATTATGACACAGCACCTTATTCTAATATGGTTTTAGGTGAAGTAATTAATGATAGAGGTAATTGGTCTGGCTACTTACCACATTATCACCCACAACCTGAAGTTTACTATTTCAAATTTGATAGACCAGAAGGTTTTGGTGCTAGTTTTATCGGAAATGATGTATTTAAAAGCATTGATGGTAGTTTTGCCGCTATCGCTGACAGCAAAACTCATCCACAAGCTGTAGCTCCAGGTTTTTTAATGTATACTTGTTGGATGATTCGTCATTTTGATAATAATCCTTGGCTCCGTCAAAATTGTAATGAAGATGAACGATATATTTTGGCTTCATGATGCTAAATTTTAATTAAATCTTGTTTTTTCTTACTAAATATTTTATAATAAAAAAAATTGAAAAAAATCCACTAGGGGTGCTTTTGAAGCTGAGAGGAAATATTCCGACCCTTAGAACCTGATTTGGTTAAGACCAACGTAGGGAAGTGGCAAATAAATGATTATCAAGGCAGATTTGCAACTTCTTTGTCATATCTGCTTATTTTTTTGCCATTTATCACTTATATTATGGAGGCAAAATTATGACAATGACACAAATGCAATCAGCTAGAGCTGGTAAAATCACTGATGAAATGAAAATCGTAGCTCAAGAAGAAAAAATGGATATTGAAACACTTCGTGAACGCGTTGCCAATGGTACTATCGCTATTTGTGCTAATATCAATCATCAAAATTTACACCCTTATGGTGTAGGCGAAGGACTTTGTACTAAAGTAAATGCTAATATCGGCACATCTAGTGCTTTTCCTGACCCAGCTCCTGAAATTGAAAAATTAAATGTCGCTATCGCATCTGGTGCTCATTCTGTAATGGATTTAAGCACAGGAAACAATATTGATGCTTCTCGTCAAGCTATTTTAAAACATTCCACTGTAATGGTAGGAACTGTGCCAATTTATCAAGCAACAGTTGATGCCATCAAAGCTCATGGTGCTGTCGTGAAAATGACGGAAGAAGATTTACTTCATGCCATTGAAAAACAAGCCAAAGATGGCGCTGATTTCATGACTATTCACTGCGGTGTAACTATGGATGTAATCAATCGCATGAAAGCAGAAGGTCGTTATATGGACGTAGTTAGTCGTGGTGGTTCATTCATCACAGGCTGGATGCTCTATAATGAAAAAAATAATCCACTCTATGAACGTTATGATGATATCTTAGATATCTGTGCAAAATATGATGTTACTATGAGTCTTGGCGATGGTCTTCGTCCTGGCTGTCTTGCTGATGCTACTGACCATGCTCAAATTCAAGAACTTTTAAATTTAGGTGGACTTGTAAAACGCGCTTGGGATAGAGGTGTACAAGTCATGGTCGAAGGTCCAGGTCATGTACCATTTGACCAAATAGCTACAAATATGAAATTGCAAAAAAGCATTTGTCATAATGCTCCATTTTATGTTCTTGGCCCACTTGTTACTGATATTGCTCCTGGATATGACCATATCACTGCTGCAATCGGTGGTACTATGGCAGCATCTTGTGGTGCAGATTTTCTTTGCTATGTAACTCCTGCTGAACATCTTGCTTTACCAAATGTTCAAGATGTAAAAGATGGTGTTATTGTAACTAGAATTGCCGCTCATGCTGCTGATATTGTAAAAAATGTACCAGGTGCAAAAGATTGGGATTTAAATATGGCTAAGGCTCGTAAAAAACTTGATTGGGAAGAACAAATGAATTTATCTATCGACCCACAGACAGCACGTCAAAGACGCGCTTCACGCAATCCAGAAGGCACAACTGCTTGCTCTATGTGTGGCGATTATTGTGCTGTTGAAATCGTCAATAAATACCTCGGTGCTACAATCGAACATTTGTTAATTTAAAAATGCAGGATAATCCCTGCATTTTTTCATTCATTATGATAAAATTTTTATAGATATTCTTATATCTCATAAAATTATTGATGAAAGAAGGTATTGTTATGAGTAATCATATTGAAGCCAAAATTGGAGAAGTTGCTGATGTCGTTTTACTTCCTGGCGACCCATTACGTGCAAAATACATCGCTGAAAAATTTCTAGAAAATCCTGTCTGCTACAATCATATTCGCAATATGTTTGGCTATACTGGAACTTATAAAGGCCATAAAGTTTCTATCCAAGGAACTGGTATGGGTATTCCTTCTATTTCTATCTATGCACATGAATTAATCTGCGATTACCATGCTAAAAAATTAATTCGCGTTGGTACTTGTGGTGGTTTAAAAGATGATGTTCATGTTCGTGATGTCGTTATCGCTCAAGGAACAACTACTGATAGTGGCATTATTGTTCGCACTTTTGGTGATGGACTTCATTATGCTCCACTTGCTGATTTTGAATTATTAGGCAAAGCATATCACCACGCTAAAAAATTAAACATTCCTGTAAAAATTGGGAATGTATATTGCCAAGACCGTTTCTATGATGAAGAAATTGATTTGCAAAAATTAATCCAATATGGCTGTCTTGCTGTAGAAATGGAAACATCTGCTCTTTATATGCTTGCTGCTCGTTATAATGTACAAGCACTTGGTGTATTTACTGTAAGTAATCACTTATTTACAGGTGAAGAAACTACAGCTAAAGAACGTGAACAATCCTTTAATGATATGATTAAAATAGCTCTCGAAACTGCTATTGATAACAAAGAAATCTAAAAAAATCCCTATAATTATGGAAATGATATGTCCCAAAAATCCTGGACACATTTCTTAATTATAGGGATTTTTATTAAATTTATTGATTTATATATTAGTTTCTATATTTTTCTTAGCACTAACAAGTTCTTTACCACAATGAATTGCTACAGAAACTGCAAGTATCATCAAAGCAAGTGCAATAATTAATTGTAATCCATCTACAGCAAAAACAAATTGTCCTATAGATAATTTTACAACAATTGCATACACAGCCTCTACTAAAGCTGTCAAAGTAACGCAGAACATAACTACCATTGGAATATAAAGCATAAAACCTTTTCTTCCGGTTGTTTTTAAGAATACAGCCAAAGAAATAAGTACTAATGCAGACAATAACTGATTAGCCGCTCCAAACAATGGCCAGATATTCATATAACCACCAAGGCATAATAAATAACCAATAAATAAAGTTATAAGTGTAGCAAAATATTTATTTGTACATAATTTTTGTACAAAACTCATTTCTTGACCTTCATCTACACTGAATAATTCTTGAAAAGACATACGGCCAATACGAGCTACTGCATCTAATGAAGTAAGAGCTAAAGCTGATACACACATAGTCAAAATACAATTTGCTATATCATGTGGCATACCAAACATAGCAAAAAATCCAGCTACAGCTGTGGAGAAAATCTGGAAAGGTGTACCTTCTGGCAACTGACCATTAGTAGCAGCAGAGCAAACAATTACTAAAGAAACAACACCTAAAACAGACTCTACAAGCATAGAACCATAACCAACAAATAAAGTATCTTTTTCATTAGAAATAGTTTTAGAAGAAGTACCTGAAGATACTAAGCTATGGAAACCAGAAACGGCACCACAAGCAATAGTTATAAATAAAATTGGGAATAAATCTTTTCCATTTACATTAAAGCCTACAAAAGCTGGCATATTAATTGTTGGATTTACCGCTAATACACCGATAACGCCACCAGCAATCATTGCTAAAAGTAAAAATGTACTCAAATAATCGCGAGGCTGTTTTAAAATCCACATAGGCATTACAGAAGCTGCAAATATATAGGCAAATACTACATAGAGCCAAATCATTCTATCTAAATAAATTGGAAAAGCAATACCCACAGCAAGCATAGCAATTAATAAAATAATACCTAAAACAAGACGAACTTTTTCATTCGGTTTAAATTTCTTAATGAATAAACCAAATAATATAGCTACAAAAATAAATAACATGGATATTGAAGCTGCTGCTGCGTTTGGTGTTATTAATGCACCATCTTTACTAAATCCATTAAAAGTATTCGCTACTATATCAGCAAAAGCAGCTATTACTAATAAAGTAAATAACCAACAGAATAACAAAAATAAACGTCTGCCTGTTTTACCAATATAATGCTCAATTAACATACCCATGGATTTACCTTCATTTTTCACAGAAGCATATAATGCAGTGAAATCCTGTACTGCTCCAAAGAAAATACCACCTACAATAATCCATAAAAAAAGCAGGAAGCCAGCCATACATGGCTGCAATAATTGGGCCAGTTACAGGGCCTGCACCTGTTATTGAAGAAAATTGATGAGAAAATACCGTAAATTTAGATGCTGGTGTAAAATCTTGACCGTCATTATATTTAAAAGCAGGTGTTTTTGCATTTTCATCAACACCCCAAGTATGTAATAACCAACGACCATAAATTCTATAGGCTAGAAAAAAATTATAATAGCACAACCAACTAACATTATTCCATTCATCTAATCACCCTTTCTGGATAAATAATTTTTTATCTCTCGATAATATATATATGTCTATATTTTATATCGAAAAATAAATGATTTTAACTTATAAAATTTATTATCGACTTATAAATATATCATCATCTATTTATTATGTCAAATTTATTGTAAATATGTAAATCTAAAAATCAATTCAACTATAAAAAATAATTATGATATGTGTTATTTTGTAAATTGACAAATTATACTTCCCATGCTACTATTAGGATATTCAGTCTTGTTTTGGAACACAATTAAAGTCACGTCTTAGTCCTCCTCTTAATAAGTGTGGAAGATTCTTATGTGTTTTTTTAGTTTGACCTCTGCACTGATTATATTTTATATCCTAAGGAGGATTTTATAATGGGAACAGGTACAGTTAAATGGTTTAATTCTGGTAAAGGCTATGGCTTCATTACTAATGATGACGGATCTGGAGATTTTATTCGTTCATTTCTCCGCTATCAATTCTGAAGGCTTCAAAAACTTTAGAAGAAGGTCAAAAAGTTACTTTTTGATACAGAAGCTGACAGCCGTGATGCTAGCAAACTTCGTGCAGTAAACGTTACTGTTGTAAAATAATAATAGAAAAAAGAGCAATCATATGATTGCTCTTTTTTTATTTCCCAAATTAAATTCTAATTTTAAATAAAGCTATTTTAAATTTGTTTTTTAAATCCATATGAATTCCTGTCTTGTGCGCTTCATTTGGATTACAAACTAAAATATCACCAAAATTGCTCAAAAAATTAATATTTGTATACGGCATTTCTTCTAACATCAACATATCATCTATCTTATCACGATGATAAATTACACCTTCATAGATATTAACATCTATGCGTTCTTGTCCCTTTAATAAAATATATACATCTATATGTTTTTCATGTGCTTGCCAATATCTTTCCTGAGCAATTTGTGTTTCATATTCATCAATGCGAAAACAAATATCATCTCTATCTGTTTGATATGTTCCTGCATTATAATTTATTAAATCATGTTCATTAAAATAATCTACACAAAATTTAATTCGTTCATCTATAGTGGTTAAATCTATATTTTTTATATTGCTAAAAATCATATTATCACCTTTAAAATAAAAACGGTTGTAGCTAAATTAAGTTACAACCGTTTTTACATAAAACTAATTAAATATTAACCAATATCTGTTTTAGTTGCTTTAAGTCTTGCTTTAGCACGTTCGAGTGCAGCTCTAGCGCGAAGTGTATCAACATCGCTCTTAACTTCTGGATTTTCTTTAAAGCTTTCCAAACGTTTTTGTGCACGTTCATAAGCTTTTTTCGCTCTATTGATATCAATTTCAATAGGAAGTTCTGCTGCACTTGCAAGTACAATAATTTTATCAGGTTGAACCTGAATAAAACCACCGCTAACTGCAATAAGATTTTCAGTGCCGTCAATCATAGCTCTCATTGCATGAGGAACAAGTCCTGCAAGAAGCGGAGCATGTTTTGGCATAATACCTAAATCCCCAGCAATAGAACGCACGATTAACATATCAATATCAGCACTATAAACAACTTTATTTGGAGAAATAATTTCTAGCTTTATTTTAGCCATAAATTATCCCTCCTTCTTCATTTTATTTGCTGCCTCAACAACTTCGTCAATGCTACCAACCATATAGAAAGCACTTTCAGGTAAGTCATCATATTTACCTGCTAAAATTTCTTTAAAGCCACGAATAGTTTCTTTTAATGGTACATATTTACCTGGTGTACCTGTGAACTGTTCAGCAACGAAGAATGGCTGAGATAAGAATCTTTGAATTTTACGTGCTCTAGCTACAGTAAGCTTATCTTCATCAGATAATTCTTCCATACCTAAGATAGCGATAATATCTTGAAGTTCATTATATTTCTGTAAAATAGCCTGTACACCACGAGCTACTTCATAATGGTCTTCACCGATTACATGTGGGTCAAGAATACGAGAAGTAGAATCAAGTGGGTCTACTGCTGGATAAATACCAAGCTCTGCAATCTGACGAGACAATACTGTTGTTGCATCCAAGTGAGCAAATGTTGCTGCTGGAGCAGGGTCAGTTAAGTCATCGGCAGGAACATATACAGCCTGAACAGATGTGATAGAACCTTTTTTAGTAGAAGTAATGCGTTCTTGAAGAGCACCTACGTCTGTACCAAGTGTTGGCTGATAACCAACGGCAGATGGCATACGACCTAAAAGTGCGGATACTTCAGAACCAGCCTGAATGAAACGGAAAATATTATCAATGAATAATAATACGTCCTGATTTTGAACATCACGGAAATATTCAGCCATTGTAAGACCAGTTAAAGCAACACGCATACGTGCTCCAGGTGGTTCGTTCATCTGACCATAAACTAAAGCAGTTTTATCGATAACGCCAGATTCTTTCATTTCAGACCAAAGGTCATTACCTTCACGAGTACGTTCACCAACACCAGAGAATACAGAATATCCACCATGTTGAGTTGCGATATTATGAATAAGTTCCATGATAAGAACTGTTTTACCTACACCAGCACCGCCGAACAAACCGATTTTACCACCACGGGAATATGGTGCGATAAGGTCAACGACTTTAATACCAGTTTCTAAAATCTGTGTAGATGTTTCTTGTTCATCAAATTTTGGAGCTGGACGATGAATAGGCCAAAATTCTTTGTTGCCTACAGGAGTATCATCATGGTCAACTGTTTTTCCAAGTACGTTAAATACACGACCAAGAGTTGCTTCCCCTACTGGAACTCTGATTGGAGCACCAGTATCTTCAGCTTCCATGCCACGAGTCAAACCGTCAGTAGAACTCATAGCGATACAACGAGTAACATTGTCACCCAAATGTTGCATAACTTCAACAACTAAATCGATATCAATGTCACCAGATTTACCTTTAATAGTTACAGCATTTAAAATTTCTGGCAAAGATTCTGCCGGAAACTCTATATCAACAACAGGTCCAATAACCTGTACAATTTTACCTTTTGCCACTTAGGTGAAACCTCCTTACTTCAGAGCTTCTGCACCGCCCACGATTTCTGTAATTTCGCGAGTAATACCAGCCTGACGTACTTTATTATAATGCAAATCAAGTTTAGAGATGAGTTCTTCAGCATTATCTGTTGCATTGCTCATCGCATTCATACGTGAACTTAGTTCACTTGCTGCTGATTGTAATAATGATGCATATATTGTTGTAATAATATATTGCGGTAATAAATATCCAAGCACTGATTGTGCTGATGGTTCATAAATATATTCAGCAGTAGGTTTATGATCGGAGGACTCTGGTGCTGTAAATGGTAATAATTTAATTGTCTGAGGTATAGCAGAAATAGCTGACACAAATTTTGTATATACAAGATATACTTCTTTATAGTCACCTTTACTAAAATGCTCCATAATTTCAACAGCAATTTGACGAGCATTTTGATACTCTGGACGTTCTGTAAATCCCATATAAGAATTTAATACATCATATTTACGTGGAACGAAATATTCTTTACCACGACGACCTACAGTGATAATAGATGTATTTTTTGCATCTTTGATATGAGAAACTGTTTCTTTAAATACATTACTAGCATAAGCACCTGCAAGACCCTTATCGGAAGCTAAAACAACATATAAAGTTTTACCTTCTTCACGTACTTCTAGCAGAGGATGTGAAAAACTTCCTGCATTAGAGGCTACATCGGCAATAACCTCATACATTTTTTCAGCATAAGGTTGGTTGGATACAGCCGCTTCTTGGGCACGACGTAAACGAGCAGCAGCAACCATTTTCATTGCTTTAGTGATTTGCTGTGTACTTTTTACGCTTTTTATTCTGCGGCGTATGTCCTGTAAACTAGCCAATTAAATCACCTCACTGCTTATTTATTATATGAATATGTGGATTTAAATTCTTCAATAGCACTATTGATAGAAGCTTCTAAAGCATCATCTAATTTTTGTTTTTCAACGATTGTCTGTCCAATTTCTGGGTGATTTGAATTCATAAATTTCAAGAAATCACGTTGGAAGTTAACAACCTGATTAACAGGAATATCGCTTAAGAAACCACGTACAGCTGTATAAATAACAAGGATTTGTTCATCTACTTTTAAAGGTGAATACTGTGCTTGTTTTAATGTTTCAACCATACGTACACCACGGTCTAATTGTTCTTTTGTAGATTTATCAAGGTCAGAACCAAATTGAGCGAATGCTGCAAGTTCACGATACTGAGCAAGGTCAAGACGCATACGACCAGCAATCTGTTTCATAGCTTTTATCTGAGCACTACCACCTACACGAGATACGGAAAGACCTACGTCAATAGCTGGACGAATACCAGAATAGAAAGCTTCTGTCTGAAGCATAATCTGACCATCTGTAATAGAAATAACGTTTGTTGGAATATAACCAGATACGTCACCTGCTAAAGTTTCGATGATAGGTAAAGCTGTAATAGAACCTCCACCAAGTTCATCACTTAATTTAGCAGCACGTTCTAAAAGACGAGAATGTAAGTAGAATACGTCCCCTGGATATGCTTCACGTCCTGGTGGTCTGCGAAGTAACAAGCTCATTGCACGATAAGCAGTAGCATGTTTAGAAAGGTCATCATATACACAAAGTACATGTTTGCCTTGATACATGAAATGTTCACCCATAGTAACACCAGAATATGGAGCCATATATTGAAGTGGTGCACTATCAGAAGCAGTAGCTGCTACTACAATTGTATAATCCATAGCACCATGATCTTCAAAAGTTTTTACAACACGAGCGATTGTAGAAGCTTTCTGACCAATAGCTACATAAAATACAAATACAGTTTTGACCTTTCTGATTGAGAATTGTATTCTACAGCAATAGCTGTTTACCTGTACCACGTCTACCATGATAAGTTCACTGCTGACCACGACCAATTGGAACTAAGGCATCAATTGCTTTAATACCAGTTTGTAATGGTTCTTTTACTGATTTTCTATCAGCAATACCAGGAGCTGGATATTCAATTGGACGGCTCTGTGTTGTATGGATAGGGCCTTTGCCATCAATTGGACGACCAAGTGCGTCAACAACACGACCAATCATACTTTCCCCAACAGGTACTTGCATGATTTTACCAGTACGTTTTACGATATCTCCTTCTTTAATTTTTGTGTCGCCACCTAATAAAACGGCACCGACATTGTCCTGTTCAAGGTTTAGGACCATACCATATATATCATTACCAAAGTCGAGCAGTTCCCCTGACATCGCTTTGTCTAAGCCATGAATATGTGCAATACCATCACCGATTTCAATAACAGTACCTACATCATCAACATTTAAATCAACATTATAATTTTTAATTTGATCCTTGATAATGGCTGTTATTTCTTCTGGATTCATTTTCATAACGACTCTGTCACCCCACTTAAATAACTTAATTTGCCATTAACTGCTTTCCTAAAGATTTAATTTTGCTAGTTACACTACCATCGATTAATTTGTCGCCCATTTTTACAACGACACCACCAATGATGGATTTATCAATATGTGTTTTTAGCTGAATATGCTTGCCGGTAATAGCTTCTAATTTCGCAGTTAAAGCTTTTTCTTGTGGCTTTTCCATAGCAACTGCTGTAGTAACATGTGCTACTACAATATTACGAACTTCATTAGACAGAGCTTCATATTCACCGACTATCTCTTCAATTAATGCTATGCGACGTTTGTCAATCAATAATAACATAAAATTATGCACTGATTTTTCAATATCGCTACCAAAAACTTTATTTAGCAGTTCTTTTTTTGCTGATGGCTGAATTTGAGGATTACTCATAAAAGCTTTTAATTCTGGTTGAGTTTTAAAAAGCGTACTAATTTCTGCTAATTGCTCACCATATTCTACAAGCTTATTTTCTTCTTGAGCTAATTCAAACATTGCCACAGCGTATTTTTTTGCTAACTGTAAATTCAGCATGGCAATCCACCCATTTTATCTTTATCCAACTGGTCAATGAAATCACTAACCAATTTTTCATTTGTTTTATTATCCATATTAGCAGCGATAATTTTGCCAGCTGCTTGCATGGATAAAGCTACCATTTCACCACGTAACTGCATTGCTGCACGTTCACGTTCTCTAGCAATATCTTCTTTTGCGGCTTTTCTCATCTGCTCAATTTCACGTCTTGTTTCAGCAACGCTAGCATCACGTTCTTCTTGAGCACGTTTCATTGCTTTATCTACAATTTCCTGTGCTTTTATACGGGCATCAGCTAATTGCTTATTATATTCAGCGAGCAGTTCTTTAGCCTTTTGTTCATCTGCTTCTGCGGCATCAATGCTTCTTGCGATTTTTTTCTTCGCGTTCTTTAAGCATTTTCATAACAGGCTTATATGCTACAAATTTTAAAATAAGTACCAAAATAAGGAAGTTAAGGATTTGAGCCACAATCGTCATATTGATATCAATCAATTTATTGCCCCCTTATGCGTTCCTAAACATCTAAAATTTAAATGTTTACCCAAATTATTTAATAAGTGGGTTAGCATAAAGCATGATCAATGCAATAACTGTTGCAATGATTGGCATAGCTTCGATTAAACCTACAGAGATAAGAGTGTTCATGAATAAAGTGTTTTTTGCTTCTGGCTGACGAGCAATACCTTCGATGAATTTAGAAGTAACAAGACCATCACCAATACCTGCACCGATAGAAGCAAGACCCATTGTAATACCTGCACCAATTAATGCTGCCATAACCATAATTGCGTTTTCCATAAAAATAAATCCTCCTTAAAGATAAACATAAATTAAATTAATTTTTCAAGATTACCTACAACTATAGATAATCTTATATCAATATCTGTTGACTAAAATATATCAACAAATATTAATGGTGATCATCGTCTTTCATAGCATTTGCTAAGTAAGACATAGATAACATAGTAAATATAAATGCCTGAACTGCACCGATAAATAAACTAAATGCAAGCCAAACAACACTAGGTACTGGCATCCATATTGGCACTAATAAAAGCAAGATAATAATTAAAATTTCCCCTGCTAGAATATTACCAAATAGACGGAAAGCAAGTGTAATAGGCTTTGCTATTTCTTCAATCAAATTGATAATTACAAATGGCGCTACTGGCTGGAAAAAATGTTTTATATAATTAAAACCTTTATAATACAAGCCAAGTACATGTAACATTACAATCACCAATAAAGCTAGACCTAAAGTTGTATTTAAGTCATTTGTTGGTGATGCAAGCGTTGGAATAAGTCCTATCCAGTTTGAAATCAATAAGAACAGAAATAGCGTGATTAAAAATGGTGCTACTAATTGACCACGAGAACCTAGTGTAACACCAATTTGCTCATTGAGCCAAACAATAACCATTTCAATTACATTTTGCCAACCTGAAGGAACAAGCTTTAGACTTCGTGTTGCTAAAAATGCAATCAGTATTACAATGGCCATTGCTAGCCAGGTCATTTCTAAGGTCTGAATATTGAATTGCATACCTGCGAAAGTGACCACTTCACGCACACCAATTTCATGCATTTTCCCCACTGCCGCTTATACAGTCCATAAGTAACAGTGTCCTCACCTCTCTTTACTATATATTTCATATTTTACCGAAAAATACAGATTATATTTTTCAGTTTCTATGTAGATAATATTTGCACTAGGCAAATATTATTCCATATTCTTATGATAAACAAAAATAATTAAATGTATCATATACAGTATAAAAGCTAAGAAAAAGCCTCCTACTACTGCATAAAATAATTCCACTGATTGCAATATAGCAGCTCTTAGTATAATAAAAATCATCAATAACCTCGTTATCAAACTAAGCCACATCTGACCTTTAGCTTTACCTACTGTTAAATGAGCAGCCTTCCACGTTCTATATACCATTACCCAAGCGCATATAACTGCTAATAAATAGCCTGTAAATACACCTGTTATCAAGTAAAGTTTATCATAATTTATAAACATACCAATAATAATAATAGTACAAATAGAAATCTGTATTAATAATTTTCTACCTTGAACAGATAAAAATTCTTTCATTAAATTTAATTTCTCCATGTTTATCCCAAAATCATGCATTTTGTATTCAATCAAGTATATCTTACCAAATCTCTAACAAAATAAAAGCTTTCCTGAAATAATTCTCTAATTATTTATTCATTATTACTATAAATATTTTATGATAATTTCATTATTTTGATATCCATTTACTCTTTATTATTGATAATAGTTCTTACTGGGAATGGTATTTCTATGTTTCTTTTCTAAATTCTTTTGTAATCGCTTTTATAAATTCATGCTTAACAATATATTGATTTGTAAATTCACTAACATGCATTATCACATTGAAATTAATACTAGAGTCAGCAAACAAATTAAATCTAACTACAGGCTCCGCTTTAACTTCTGGGTCTAATTTAGATAAAATTTCCTTTGCTGTCCTTATGCAAACAGCTTCCACTTTATCTAAATCACTATCATAGCTTACACCAATAGCTACACTTACTGTTATATCTTGAAGTGGCATACTGTAATTTGTGATAATCGCCTTAGATATACTTTGATTAGGTACAACTACCACATTGTTGCTAACAGATTGAAGTGTGGTAAAACGCCATGTAATATCAGATACTCGACCTTCTTCACCTGTACTTAATTTAATATAATCATTTAAACGAAGTTGTTTTGATAAAATTAAATGCAGTCCAGCAAAAATATTAGCAAGCGTATCTTGAAGACCAAGGGCTACTGCCATACCGCCGACCCCTAAAGCTGTGAGAATTGGCGCTACTGATATTCCACAATACTGTAAAACAATGAGTGCACCCATAGAATACACTAAAATATTTATTAAATTATTTAATAATGAAGTCTTTGGCATATTTTGGTCGGAACGCATAGTATAAAAATCTATCATTCCAGATAAAGTTCTTGCAATAACTCTTGTCAAAGTAAAGATAATCACTGCAAATAATAAATATGATAATAATCTGCTGATAGTTTCTGGTATAGATAAACTATTTATCGTCCAATATAAGCCAACACCGGAACACCAAGAAATCGGTAATCCCTTTAAGGCATTGACAAAAATATATTGCCATGAATCCCTATTTACATTACTTTGTAAATAACGATTAATTAAACGACTGAGAAATGAACCTACGATTAAGGCACCTATTTGAATACAAATTGGTACAAATAAAATATCTAATAAATGTTCAAAAGACATCGTTGCCAATACTGCTGTCCTCCTTATTTGTTATATTAAGAAAAGTATACTATACTTTTCTTAAACTGTCAGGGAATTTTCCCATAAGTTTCTAAAATTTATTATAAAATCTATAATATTATAATGAAGGTGGTTTTAATATGGAAAAAATCGTAAAAACAGGAAATAGATTACGTTTTCGTCAAGCAACAGTTGAAGATATGGACTATATCATGGAAGTGGAATACATTCCTGAAAATGCAAAATATGTAATTCCTTATACTCGCGAAGTGCATATGCAAACTTTAGATACCCCTTCTGCTACTCATCTAATTATCGAAACTTTAGACACACATGAAAAAGTTGGTTTTCTCATGATAGCAGGTCTTGATAATCCATCTAAAGAAATCGAATGGACTCGCATTATTTTAAATGTAAAAGGTAAAGGCTATGGTCAAGAAACACTAGAAATGTTAAAATCTTGGGCATTTGATGATTTAAAATTCCATAGAGCATGGCTTGACTGTAAAGACCACAATACTCGTGCTTTACATGTATATGAAAAAGCTGGTCTTGTCCGTGAAGGTCTTATTCGCGAAACAATTTTAACTGATGGTGTTTATGAAAATTTAATCATTCTCGGAATTTTAGATAGAGAATATTTTGCTATGAAAAATAAATAAATCCTTGCCAAAATATTTATTTTTGTGTATTATATCCATTGTGTGTATATGGTATTATTGGTAAATGTATTGGCTAAAAGGGAGTAGCTTTTTAGAATAAGTCAACATACTGATGAACGACGAAATTCATCTGGTTTATTCGTTGATGTTTTACATCAATAGTGAGACTTTTGGTATAGATTAGTTACACTAAGTGTATCAGTCTATACTAGAAGTCTCTTTTTTATTCCCTTTATCAAATAAATTTAATTTATTTTAAGGAGAGATTTAATCTTATGTTTGCATTTTCAACAGCGTTTATCATGGTGGTTCTTGCCGAAATGGGTGACAAAACTCAATTATTAGCTATGGCTTTTGCCACAAAATATCCATGGAAGAAAGTCATGTTTGGTATTTTAGTTGCTACTATTTTAAATCACTTTGTAGCAATCGCTGCTGGTATTTATTTGCATTCTTTTATTCCTAAAGACATTGTTGAACTCGTTGCTTCTATCGCTTTTATTGTCTTTGGTCTTTGGATTTTAAAAGATGATGAACTCGGTAATGAAGCTGAAAAAAATCGTTTTAGCATCTTTTGGACTGTAGCTATCGCCTTTTTCCTTGCCGAAATGGGAGATAAAACTCAACTCGCTACAGTAGCATTATCTGCTCAAATCGGTGCTGATATGCTTTCTATCTTAGTAGGTACAACTCTTGGTATGCTCGTTGCTGATGGACTTGGCATTTTATTAGGTGCTACTCTTCATAAATATGTACCTGATAGAGTCATCAAAAAATTTGCTTCATTAATCTTTATTCTCTTTGGTGTTGTTGGCATTTTACATGCTATGAATATCATAAATTTATATTAACTTAAATATTTTTATCGGTTATAATATATATAAGGATTATCTTATAATTTAACAATAGAAAGGACTAATTTTTAATGGAACAATTTTCAACAATCTTTTTGAGTTTTATTGATACTTGGGGCTATGTTGCTGTAGCTGTACTAATGGGGCTTGAAAATGCTTGTATTCCAATTCCTAGTGAATTAATCTTAGGTTTTGCTGGATATCTCATCTTTGCTGGCAAAATGGAATTTTTCCACGCTACTGTTGCTGGTATGATTGGTGGTATGGTAGGTTCTATCATCACTTATTATATCGGTGCTAAAGGTGGCAGACCTTTTGTAGATAAATATGGTAAATATTTCTTCATGAAAAAAATCTCATGTAGACACTGCTCAAGAATGGTTTGATAAATATGGTATTAAAGCTGTATTCTTCAGCAGATTACTCCCTGTAGTTCGTACATTTATCTCTTTACCTGCAGGTTTTGCCAAAGTAAATATGAAAAAATTCATCATTTACACATTCATCGGTTCCCTTCCTTGGACTATGTTCATCTTATACATCGGTATGATACTTGGCGAAAATTGGAAAACTATGCTTGCTGTAGGTCATGAAGCAAGTTTAGTTGTAAGTGCTATTCTTGTTCTCACTTGCGCTTTCTACTATATTCGCTGGAAACGCAATAAAAAAAAGGCCGTTAAACAATAAATATGGACACTACTCAATTATTAGATTTACTTCACGATTATAAACAAGGAAATATCTCTGACAAAACTATGCTTCAATCACTTCAAGATAATCAAGGTTTTGAAGACATTGGTTTTGCCAAGATTGACCATGACCGAGCAAAAAGACAAGGATTTCCTGAAGTAATTTATTGTGCAGGTAAAACTAATGAGCAAATAGCTGATATTTTCGCTCACCTCTATCAAAAAAGTGAGCAAAATATAATTGCCTCTCGTGCTACTTTAGAAAATTATCAAGCTGTACTAGCAAAAGTAAAAGATGCAAAATATGACGAATTTGCACGTATTATCTATGTTAATAGAGATAATATGCCTATTGATGATAAACGTTTTATCCTCGTTATGACAGCTGGTACAAGTGACATACCTGTCGCTAAAGAAGCAGGTCTTACTGCTCAACTGATGGGAAATAAAGTACAATATTGCTTTGATGTAGGCGTTGCAGGTATTCATCGTCTACTCAGTAAAAAAGATTTGATTGATAAGGCTAATGTAATCATCGTTGCTGCTGGTATGGAAGGAGCTTTGGCTAGTGTTGTTGGTGGTCTTGCCAATAAACCAGTAATTGCTGTGCCTACAAGCGTAGGTTATGGTGCTTCCTTTCATGGGTTAACAGCATTGCTTTCTATGTTAAATAGTTGCGCTGCTGGCGTTGCCGTAATGAATATTGACAACGGTTTTGGCGCTGGTCGATTAGCTAGTATGATTAATCATATGCGTTAAATTATTAGCTTCTAATCTCGTTGTAGCTTATCCATTTTATTAGCTGTAGCTCTATTCTTCGCTAGTATGCTTTTATATTCACAAGCAGCTACAACTCAAGCTTTAATCCCAACTGTTATCGTCGCTTTAGGCATCACTCCAGAAAATACTGCTTCTGTACCAATTATCGTAGCTTCATTTGCTGCTGTTTCCGCTCTATTTGTATTGCCAACATATCCTACATTATTAGGTGCTGTACAAATGGACGATACTGGTACCAGTCGCATAGGAAAATATGTATTTAATCATCCGTTTTTCTTCCCTGGTGTATTAACAATCGTTGTTTCTGTAGCTTTAGGTTTCGTTTTTGCACCAATCATGTTATAAAAAACTCCATCTTAATATCAAAATCACATATTTAAACCCCCAGAAAAGACTTAGTTCATTATATAGAGCTAAGTCTTTTTATTTAAGCTAAAATCTACTTTCTTGCCTAAATAAAAATTCTAATTTAATATATAATTAAATTTACAACAAATGACAGGTGAAAAAATGAACGATTATATTATAGAAAAATTACTTATACTATCTTGTAATATAGATGATTTCAATCCTCAAAATTATGAATATATCTCGCAAAAACTCTTTGAGCATAATGCTTTAGATGTTTGGCTGACTCCTATTTATATGAAAAAATCCCGCTCAGCTAATACTTTATCTGTTTTAATCCGTCCCGAAGATAAAGAAAATTGCCTTGATATTATATTCAGTGAAACGACAACGCTTGGCATACGTGAAGAAATAATCACTCGCTATAGTCTAGATAGAGAATTTAAATCCATCATCACTCCATATGGTCAAGTAAAATGTAAAATAGCTAAAAAAGGCGATAAAATCCTAAATATATCCGCTGAATATGAAGATTGTAAACAATTAGCCCAAAAACACAATGTACCGTTAAAAACAATTCAACAAACAGCATTATTTCTAGCAAACGAGGAACTAAAACATGAATAAACAACAACAATTAATCGAATTACTAAAATCTTACCAATCTGTAGCTGTAGCTTTTTCTGGAGGTGTAGATAGCTCTGTACTTGCTAAAGCAACACAAATTGCTCTAGGAGATAAAGCTATCGCCATCACTGCTGTATCTGAATTAATAACTACTAATGAAATATCTGACGCTAAAAAGTTGCTAAACTCATTGGCATAAAGCATAAATTATTCACTGTAGATGATTTAGCTGATAAAAATTCATCTGCAATGATAAAATGCGTTGCTACCATTGTCATATTAATCGCTTTAAACTTTTAGAAGATTTTGTCAAAAAATAATTATAACTATCTCTTAGAAGGCTCTAATGAAGATGACAAAGGTGATTATCGCCCAGGTATGCTCGCTTTAAAAGAATTTAATTTAACAAAATCACCTTTTTAGAATTGCACATTACTAAAGATGAAATCCGCCAAATGGCAAAAGACTGGAATTTACCTGTTTGGAATAAACCTAGCTCTGCTTGTCTTGCCTCTCGTTTAATTTATGGTCTTGAAGTTACTCCTGAAAGATTAAATCAAGTTGCTAAGGCAGAAGATATACTTCATAAATTTTTACAAGGTCAAATTCGCGTACGCCATCACGGTGATTTAGCCCGTATAGAAGTAGAAACAAATGAAGTCCCTAAATTATTTACTAATCCTCTTAGAGATTTAATTCATAAAGAATTTCAAAAACTAGGTTTTAAATTTATCACTGTAGATTTAATAGGTTATCAAAAAGGTAGTAATAACGTGATATTAGACAATAATCCATTTTGATTAAACTTTTTATTTTAACTAAAATATTTATAAATACTATAAAATAATCTATTTTTTCTAAGCTTGATGACAAAATGAATTACTTTTATGTTTGACAACTCCTTATTTATTTTTGATAATGTAAATAGTAAAAAATAAAATCAACATTATCTTTTATTTTTATTACACTTTAAAACGATTGACATGTTACATCAAAATGTATAATCTTTTCATACATATATTGTA
>ENA-OQBG01000099-OQBG01000099.1-human-gut-metagenome-genome-assembly--contig:-NODE-99-length-23465-cov-4.356800_pt1 | contig 23465 bp, 25 predicted proteins | sample MGYA00242746_ERZ504551 | MGnify/ENA primary metagenome ERZ504551 (study PRJEB26092, sample SAMD00036289) | human gut metagenome | host: Homo sapiens | study: EMG produced TPA metagenomics assembly of... | reverse complement strand
CCTTCTCGCAGGCTCATGTACAGATGCACTGTACTGTAGCACAGCGAATCCTCGAGACATCCTGAAATGGAGGTATTTGCATACTCCAGACGCGTTTTCTTTGCCTTTTCACATCAAGACGAATAATCCTCGGTCGGATTATCAGTTAATCGATGTATCTTCACTGGATTTTGCATTTCCTTATTCATTTGAATTATCAGGTTTTGGTGCCATTTACCTAATTTCCGCACGTATTCGTGGTAATATAAAACCTATCGAGCGCGTAGAGTATTCAGTTGGAGGAAGCATGTTTCAAATCGGACAGCACGTTATTCACCCCGGGCAAGGTGTTTGCACCGTCACCGGATTCACCGAGGACAAAGCCCATCCCATGATTCTACTCTGCGCAAAGTCCGGACATGCGGAAACCCACCTCATGTACCCCCTTGCCCAACAGGACCGCCTGCATGCTATTATTTCGCGCGAGGATGCCGAGAGCCTTTTGGGGAATTATGCCGATTTGCCGGTCGACACCTTTACGGAACGCAACAGCGCCCTCGAGGAAACGCACTTCAAGCAGCAGCTCAAACTGGGCGCACCCGAGACGGTGCGCGTGGCGAAAACCATGCACCATCGTATCAACGAGGCGGAGGCGCGGGGCAAAAAGCCCAGCAGCTATTATGCACGCGTGCTCAAGGAAGCGCATCGTCGCTCGGTCGAAGAGTTCGCGTTCGCGCTGGACGCCGAAGAGTCGACTGTCGAACAGCTCTTTATCGATGCGGCCACGAAGGCCGGCGAGATTCCTGCGGTCAACTAATCTCAATTGACGTTGCCGCGCGAGGGGCACGGGCCACATCGAACGAGCGCGTGCTATAGTGTGATGCAGCAAACCCCCCCTTCACCGGATGGGGGAATCAAGGTGTCCGATCCCCGACCATAGGTACGGCGTTCACGCGCTATAAGGCAGGGTCTCGGGCACCTTTTGTCTACAGGCACCGTCATTTGGAGGAAGCATGGCGCAGCTCAACGCCGGTATAACCCACGAGGCAGCGTTCAATCTGCTCAGCGAGCACAACAAGGATCCGTTCCACATCGAGCACGCCGAGACGGTCGAGCAGAACATGCGTTACTTCGCGCGCGAGTACGACCCCGAGAACGAGGAGTTCTGGGGCATCGTGGGTCTGCTGCACGACCTCGACTGGGAAGAGCACGACGATGACCCGATGAACCACACCATCTACGCCGCCAAGGACATCGAAGCGGCAGGCGGCAGCCCGGAGCTCATCCGCGCCATCCAAACGCACACGAGCGACTTCAACACAAGCCTTCCCCGCCCCGAGCTCATGATGGAGAAGATCTTGTTCGCCACCGAGGAGCTCACCGGCCTCATCGGCGCCGCCGTGGTGATGCGCCCCTCCAAGAGCGTGATGGACTTCAACGTGAAATCCCTCAAGAAGAAGTTCAAGGACAAGCGCTTCGCCGCCGGCGTGAGCCGCGACGTGATCCGCTCCGGAGCCGAGATGCTCGGATGGGAGCTCGACGAGCTGTTCGCCCGCACCATCGAGGCCATGCAGTCCTTCGCGCCCGACCGCGACAGCTTCGTCGCCGAGTAACCGTCCCCGCAGGCGGGTGCACCGCACCGCGTAAGAAACAGGATAGGCCCCACAGCTTGATCGACGAGCTGCGGGGTCTCTTGCTAAGCAGGTGCCATCATGCGCTACGGGCGCACCTGGCCGGTGCCGCGAAGCTCGTACTTGTAGGTAGTGAGGGCCTCGGCGGCAAACGGGCCGCGGGCGTGGAGCTTTTGGGTGGAGATGCCGATCTCGGCTCCCAGGCCGAACTCCCCGCCATCGGTGAAGCGCGTGCTCGCGTTGGCGTAGACCGCCGCCGCATCGACCTCGCGCAGGAAGCGGTCGCATGCGTCCGCGTCCTCGGCGACGATACACTCAGAGTGACCGGTTCCATAGCGATTCACGTGCGCAATGGCATCGTCCAAACCATTCACCGTGTGCACGCTGATATCGAGCGAGAGGTACTCGCGTCCCCAATCCTCGTCCGTTGCATCGACGAAGGAGCCGAGGATGTCGGCGTCGCGCGCAGCCTCTCGGGCAACGGAGTCTCCGTGATAGTGACGCCCGCGGCGGCGAGCTCGGCGAGCATGCCGGGCAGGAACGCGTCCGTCACAGCCTCGTCCACGAGCAGGGACTCGCAGGCGTTGCACACGCCCACGCGCTGCGTCTTGGCATTCATCACAATGGCTCGCGCCTTGGCGAAGTCGGCACTCGCGTGCACGTACGTATGGCAATTCCCCGTGCCCGTCTCGATGACCGGCACCAGGCTCTCGCGCACGCAGCGCTGGATAAGGCCTGCGCCTCCGCGCGGAATGAGCACATCAACAACGCCCCGCAGGCTCATGAGCGCAGCGGTGGCTGCACGGTCGGTGGTCTCGATAATGGATACGCAGGCGCGGTCGAATCCGTACGCCTCAACGGCATCCGCCAAGATATGAGCGATCGCCACGCAGCTGTTCTGGGCGATGGAGCCACCACGCAAGATGCAGGCGTTGCCCGTGCGGACGCAAATGCCCGCGGCATCGGCTGTGACGTTGGGACGCGCCTCGTACACCATGGCGACCAGTCCCAGCGGCACGCTTACACGGCGCAGGTGGACGCCCTGGTCGATATCGCGCTCATCGAGCACGCGCCCCACCGGATCGGGCAGATCGGCAAGCTTTTCCAACCCTGCGGCCATCCCCTCGATGCGCTCGGGGGTGAGCAACAGGCGATCGAGCAGACCCTCGGACGTACCGGCGGCGCGGGCAGCGTCCATGTCGGCCGCATTAGCGGTCAGAACCTCGTCCGCGCGATCACGCAGCGCTACGGCCATAGCGCGCACGGTGGCGCAACGGGCCTCATCGGAGGCGAACCCAAGGGAGCGCGAGGCCTGCTTTGCCCTGCGGGCGAGATCCTCGACATATCCGGCAATGTCGTTCATGGCAATCTCCTCACATATGTACGTACGCTTCCACGTGTAAAAAGTGCCCGTGCCCCTGTTGCACATCGCGCGCTAGGCGAACACGATGAGGTTGTCGCGGTGGATAGCGGGCTTGTTGGCGAGCGCCGCGAGCAGATGGTTGCCCGCGATGTCCTCCTGGTGGCGGCCGGCGGCAAGTTCCAGCTCATCGTGACCCGCCTCGGCGATGCCGCGAGCGATAACGAGCCCATCTGCATCTCGTACGTCGAGTACATCGCCTGCGGCGAAATCCCCCTCGACGCCCGTAATGCCCACCGGCAACAGCGAGCTGCCGCGCTCGACCAGCGCGCCCGCGCGCCCGCATCCACGGTCACGAAGCCGTGGGCGCTGTCGCCGAGCGCGATCCACAGCTTGCGCGGCGCGATCTCGAGGCGGGCGGCGGGCGGACGGAACCTCGTGCCCACCTGCTCCCCCGCCGCGAGCCGCACGAGCGGCCGCTCCTCGGCGCCTGAGCAGATGACGCTCTCGATGCCCGCCGTCATGAGGATACGGCAGCTGCGGATCTTGGTGATCATGCCGCCCGTGCCCACCGTGGTGGTCGAATCTCCCGCAGAGCCGATGATCGCGGCGTCAATCTTATCCACCCGGGGGATAAACTTCGCAGTGGGGTCGAGAGAGGGGTTGGCGGTGTAGAGGCCGTCGATATCGGAGAGGGTCACGCACAGGTCGGCAGAGACCAAGCAGCTCACAAGTGCCGCGAGGGTGTCGTTGTCACCGAACTTGATCTCGTCGACGGCGGTGGTGTCGTTCTCGTTCACGATGGGCACCACGCCCAAATCGACGAGGCGCGTGAGAGCATCGCGAGCATGCAGATACGAGGTACGGCGTGCCGTGTCACCACGCGTGAGCAAGACGAGTGAGGTGAGAAGACCCACCGCCCGAAACTCCTCATCGTAGGCGGCGGAGAGTACGCACTGCCCCACCGAGGCGCACGCCTGCAGGCTCGGCATGTCCACGGGCCTGCGCTCAATCCGAGCAAAGGCGCGCCGCACGCGATGCGCCGGAGCTCACTACGACGAGATTCCACCCGGCCTCGCGCAGGTCGCGCGCTTGGGAGGCGAGGGCGGAGATGAAATCGCGCCGCAGCTCACCGTCCTCGACCAGTGTCGAGGATCCGATCTTCACGACCATGGTCTTACGTGCAGTCATCACTTTGCCTTCCAGGGAAGAACGGAGGACGTGGCAGCCATGCGCTCGCGAACGAGCTCGTCGCGCATGGCGGCGAGGCCCGCCTCCATGCCCACCACGTACGACTGTGGATACAGGAAACGCTTGTAGACATCGTCAAGTGACTCCAAGGCGCTCGCGCAACGAGCCCGCGCAACCTCGATGTCCTCGCGCGGCGACGCCGCCGCGCCATTGCGGACCTGCGGTACGAGGAGCTCGCGATAGGAGAACTCGGAAACGTCCGTCACCAAGGCCGCGTCATTCACCGCCACCAACGTGTGGCCGCGGCGCTCGCCCTCCCCCATGAGATGATCGGGGTCGTAGATCATATCGCACACCGGCGCACCCGCGGTATCCATATAACGGCGAACCTGTTGCATGCCAGGAATCGTGCGTTTGAACGGCTGCTCGGAAAACTTCATGACAGGCGTCCAGGGCTCGTTGGCGCCGCCGCGACGGGCGGAGAGCTTGTACACGCAGCCCAAAGCGGGCTGGTCGTAGCATGTCGCGAGCTTGGTGCCCACGCCAAAAGCATCGACGGGCGCGCGCTGATTGAACAGCGAGGTGATGGTGTGCTCGTCGAGGTCGTTCGACACGACGATCTTCACGTAGGAAAGCCCCTCCTCGTCAAAGCGGCGCCGCGCGTAGGCGGAAGCTTGGCGAGATCGCCCGAATCGATGCGGATGCCGGACAAGCGCTCACCTTCCGCCTCCATCTCGCGGGCGACGGTGATGGCGTTTTCCACGCCCTCGCGCACGTCGTAGGTGTCCACGAGCAGAGTGCAGTTCTTGGGCGAGCTCTTGGCGAACGCGCGGAACGCCTCCAACTCGGTTGGGAAACTCAGGACCCAGCTATGAGCGTGCGTACCGGAGACGGGAATACCATAGCGACGACCCGCGAGCACGTTGGAAGTCGAAGCGCACCCCGCCACATAACTCGCACGTGCGACCGCCACTCCGCCGTCCGGGCCTTGGGCGCGGCGCAGGCCGAACTCCGCGACGGGCCTGCCCTGAGCCGCCTGGACCACACGGACGGTTTTGGTCGCCACGAGGGTCTGAAACCCGATGATGTTAAGCAGGGCGGTCTCAAGCAGCTGGCAATCGAGCATGGGGCCGCTCACGCGCACCATGGGCTCGCGCGCGAACACAAGCTCGCCCTCGGGGATGGCGTCGATATCCACCTGCGGACAAAAGCCGCGCAGGAACTCGAGAAAGCCGGGTTTGAACAGGGCACCGCCACCCGGAGCCTCAAGCTCGGCCAGATACGCGATGTCCTCATCCGTGAACCGGAAGTTCTCGACGAACTCCCCCAACTCAGCGGTGCCGCACATGACGGCGTACACGCTCCCAAACGGCGCCTCGCGAAAGAACGCGGTAAAGCAACCCTGCTCACCAAGCTTGCCGTTCTCCCAAAGCCCCTGGGCCATGGTGAGCTCGTATAAATCGGTGTTCATTGACACATCGGTGGAACGGGTGATATCAGTCAAAGCCATGAGACGGCTCCTAACGTGTCTGCGATTGAGGGCCTCGTCGATTTGAAGCGCCATCGACGAACGTGAACGCGAGAGAAGGGCAGCGCGGGCGGTCTAACGCGTAACCGTGTAGATGATGAACGCCACGAGCGCGATAAGGGCGGCGGCGATGATGATCTTTTGCGCAACGGGCATGGTGGGGATACCGTCGCCGTCGACGTCGCTCGAGGTGACCATGCGCTGACCGAACGTCTTGTCCTGCGGGGGGTTGTGGTCCGCGGGGGCGGGAGATACGCCTGCAGTGGCGCGGCGCGAAGACGCGGATTCGAGAGGATCCTGCGCGGAGCGGTGTTCCCGCGTGGCGGCGCACTCGGCAAGGATTTGGGCGTCCACCTTCGCCTGCTCGGCACGCAGAGCCTCGAGCTCCTCGCGCTCGGCTCGGGCGCGCTCTTCCTCCTCGCGACGGGCCTTCTCGGCACGCAGGGCCTCAAGCTCCTCGCGCTCATCATCGGTTAGCGTCGTCATATGTGAATCGGCCATATAAGGGCCCCTTCCAAAACGCACATGCAAGCAGATAGCAAGCAGTATACCCGTTCAGCATGGGAGATTATTTCGAGGAGCGGGCGTGGCGATGCCCGCGAAACGAGCGCGAAACCCCAGCGCCGCGTTATCCGCGGCAAGCTGAATCGGCGGCATCGACGGCGTCGGCGGCGCGCAACACGCCGGTGGTATCGAACGCCGGGGTAAAACTCTCGTCCACGGCACCGCCCTCTTGCCAGAACATGGTGGTGAAGCCAAGTTCGTCGGCGTGATCGAGCACGAGCTCGTACTCCGACGCGCTCACCGCGCGAGCCAGATCCCCCTCGGAGGCGCGCATCCGCTCATTCGGGGTGTACTGGTTCATCACCGAGATGGGGACGTCCCCGGCGATTTCCCAGACCCGATCGAGGACCGCGCACGAGTCGGCCGCGCTGCCGGGAAGCACGAGATGGCGGACGATGACGCCGCGCTCCATGATGCCATCCTCACGAATGAGCTTTCCCCCGCGCCGTGCGACCTCGGCGCACATGCGCTTGAGGGCTCTCGATGCGACCTCTGGGTAATCGGGCACATGCGAGAGCGCACGCCCTAAAGAGGCATCAGCATACTTGTAGTCAACGAGCCAGATGTCAACGAGATCGCCCAACTCCGCAACCGCTTCCTCGCGCTCATATCCACTTGTGTTGTACACGATGGGAATGGAGAGGCCTTGGGAGCGGGCCTCGGCGATTGCATCGGGCAGCAGATGCGCGAAATGGGTCGCCGTCACCAGGTTGATGTTATGCGCACCCTGGGCCTGGAGCTCGAGCATGATCTCGACAAGACGCTCCGGTTCGACTTCGATGCCGAATCCCCCCGTCGAGATCTCGTGGTTCTGGCAATAGACGCACTTGAGTGGGCATGCGGAGAAGAAGATCGTACCGGACCCCGCCTCTCCCGAAATGGGAGGCTCCTCCCAAAAATGCAGGGCAGCACGGGCAATCTTGAGCGCACCTCCGGCCCCACACACGCCGCGCTCACCCGCGGCACGGTTGGCGCGGCACCGGCGGGGGCACAGCTCGCAATGGATAAGAGATGACGGATCGAGCAAGGCGATCATAGCGTACGTCCTTCAAGACAAGCGGCTCGCGCCGCGGAAGTCGGGCATCGACGCCGAAAATGCGGACCGCAGACACAGCGCCAGCGAGCGCTTGAGGCGGAACGGGCGAACCTGGGCACCCAAAGCGGATCGGGCGCCCCGAACACCCGCCGCAAGCAGGTCCTCTACATATGAAAAAGGCTCCGTTGCCGGAGCCTAATCAAATCCTGTGGTGGAGACGAAGGGGATCGAACCCTCGACCTCCTCGATGCGACCGAGGCGCTCTCCCAGCTGAGCTACGTCCCCAGGACAAGTGAACATTCTAGCAACCGCACGCGCGATGTCAACGCAAAAACTGAGTTTATTTTCTACAGCATCGGCAACCCGAACGTGGTGCCGCAAGCGCGGTGGCCGAAGAGGTCGATAAGATGGCCGGGATATTGTGAGGAGACGTCGATTTGAAATCAGGGTGATCGTTTCAAACCCATGATAAATCACATTACCAGGCCTAAAAATGTGAGGGAACGTGGGTTTGAAAGAACCTCTGTTGTTTCAAACCCACGTTCCCTCACATAGGCTCTCTCACGTAGCGACACAAAAAGACCGCCCCCCACTTCACGAAAATGAACCCACCTCTGCAAGGTGGGTGCCCTCATCGTGCGGTTCCAGCTTCCTTAACAACGAAGGATACCTGTACTATGCCGACTGTGTGGGCTCCCTAAATAAACGCGACGGTTCACCCAGTTGCTCCGCGGGGGGCGGAACACCTTCATCATACGGCATGTCGATTGCGATACCAGTCTTGACTTAGAAAAGTTGTTGGTGGAGGATTGTGTACAGGCCGCGTATATGCGGCCAATTTTGTGCGCCATGGCGCGGATATGCCCCCCGAACTGCAATACTTGGCTCATTCGAAAACGCTCCACAGGAGGCGCTATGAGGCTCAGCATCGAAACCATGACCTACGGACCGAACGGACTCGCCCACACGGATGAGGGGAAGGCGGTCTTCGTGTCTGGTGGCCTCATCGGGGATACGGTTGAAGCCCGCATCACGGAGAACGGTCCTTCGTTCTCCCGCGCCACCGTCGAAGAAGTCATCGAGCCCTCCCCTATGCGCGAGCACTCTCCCTGTCCCTTTGCCGGCATCTGCGGGGGGTGCCCGTGGGGCGGCCTGGCATATGACGCACAACTCGAAGCCAAGGAGGAAAACCTCCGCAGTGCCCTCATGCGCATCGGTAAATTCTCTGCAGATGAGGTCTCCGCTCTCATGCGCCCCATTCGCCATGCCAAAGAGCCCTGGGGATACCGCAATAAGATCGAGCTCGCCCCCATCCGCGAAAACGGTAAGTTCCGCCTTGGCCTTCATGGACGTGATCCGAACCAGATCATCAAAGTTGACACCTGCCCCCTCTTCAGCAAGAAACACGCCAAGGCGATCAAAGCCGTCACGGGAGCCCTCGGCTTCCTCGGCAATTCTCGTGACCTCGAACTTGAACGCGTCGGCATCCGCTCAAGCCGTCGCACCGGCGCGCTAGAAGTCGCCCTGTGGACCCCCACCGGAGCGTTCCCGCGCGCCCAGGTCTCACGCGTGTTGGGTGATGCCGTGCGCGCCACAAGTGTGGTACGCGTCATGTCCAAGGGAGAAAAGCGCGCCCGCCGCGTGGCCGGCGTCGAGGCTCTCGCCGGCGAAGGTTCCTGGACCGAGAAGATCGGCGAGGAGAACATGCGCCTGTCCGCGCCCTCGTTCTTCCAGGTAAACACCAAGGCGGCCGAGATCCTCATCGACCTGGTCATGGAGGCGCTGGACCCACAGCCCAACGAGCTTGGTATCGACCTGTACTGCGGCGCCGGCACCTTCACCCTGCCGCTCGCCCGCCGCTGTGATTTCGTGAGCGCCGTCGAGTCTTATGGACCCGCCGTGCGCGACCTGCGCCGCAACCTCGACATCGCCAACCTCACCAACGTCGATGTGATCGGCGGCGACGCCGTGCGCGAGTTCCCCGACGAGGACGCCGACGTACTCGTTGTCGACCCGCCGCGAGCCGGCCTTGCGCCCGAGGCGATCGACCTCATCGCATCCACGAGCGCCCGCGACGTCGCTTACGTGTCATGCGACCCCGCCACCCTCGCCAGGGACTTGCGCCGCTTTGTCGAGGAGGGCACCTTCCGCCCGGTCTGGGCAACACCTGTCGACCTGTTCCCGCAGACCTTCCATTGCGAGACCGTCGTGAGGCTCACCCGCGCATAGACACGTCTCCAACTGCACCATGTGCGTCATTGATATGGGCGCGGGCGAATCGGGTATAAGTCCGGCATCGCTGCACCCAATCGAGAGGACCTGCCATGGCCGGAGTTGCCGTACTCGCCGCAGATGGTTTCGAGACCATCGAATGCCTAACCGTCGTCGACGTGTTGAGAAGGGGTGGCGTTCGCACCGCGCTCGTCTCAATCATGGACTCGCGCGATGTGGTCACCTCCCAGCAGATTCCCGTGACCTGCGACGCCATGCTCGACGAGATCGACTTCTCGGACTACGACTACATCGTGCTCCCCGGAGGGCTCCCCGGAGCCACGAACCTGCGCGCCAACGAGCGCGTCTGCGAGCTCGTGCGTGAGTTCGCCGCCACCAGACACGTCGCCGCCATTTGCGCCGCCCCATTCATCTGGCCGAACTGGGCGTTTTGGAGGGACATCGCGCCACGTGCTTCCCAGGTTTTGACAGCAGCTTCCCCGAGGCTGTCATGCCGGAGAGCGTACCGTGATCGTCGATGGCAACATCATCACCGCCTCCGGCATGGGGCAGGCGCTTCCCTTCGCACTCGCCATTTTGAACGACATCGCCGGCAAGGTCGCCGTCGACAAGGTTAAGGACGGCATCCAGCTGTGATCCTCGCATCCCAATCTCCTCGGCGCATCGAGCTCATGGGCGAGGCGGGCTTCGAGATCCGCGTGATCCCCGCCGACATCGACGAGTCCGCCCTCCCCGGTGAGGGCCGTTTGAGCTCGTTGAGCGCCTGGCTCGCGCCAAAGCGCAGGCCGTTGCGCGCCAACACGCCGAACTCGACGAGCCTGTGATCGCGGCCGACACCATCGTTGCTTTGGACGGCGAGCTCCTTGGAAAGCCCGCCGGCAAGGCCGATGCGCGCCGTATGCTGCATAGCCTGTCCGGCAAGACCCACCAGGTCGCCACGGGCGTCTGCATCGCGCGGGGAGATTCCGTCAATTCCTTCGTCGACATCACGGACGTCACCTTCTACGAGCTGACCGACGCCGAAATCGACGCTTACGTCGAAACCGGCGAGCCGATGGACAAGGCGGGCGCTATGGCATCCAGGGGCGATACGGCCGTATCCTTGTCGACAAGATCGAAGGAGATTTCTATAACGTGGTCGGCCTTCCCATCGCGAAGGTCGTCCGTAGGCTGCGAGGATAACTGCGGGCGGCGGAGAGGCATATAAGGCCCGATACTCGGACAGTCCTGGCTCGCGCGAAGAGCCCGCTGGGCTCTTCGGCTCTTGCGGAACTCGTCTCGGGCCTTATATGCCCCTCCGCCGCCCCCCACCCCCGCCTCGCTTACATCATATTTCCAGAAGAACGGATTTGATATGAGCCTCACCCCCATTCCCATCACGTCCATCCCGGGGTTCAAGTTCGGGCATTACACGGACCAAGCTGGGGGCACCGGGTGCACCGCGATCGTCGCGCCCGAGGGCGCACGGGCGGCGTGGACGTACGCGGCGCGGCACCGGCGTCACGCGAAACAGACCTACTTAGGCCGGAAAACACCGTCGACAAGGTGCACGCTGTCATGCTAAGCGGCGGTTCCGCTTACGGCCTCGAAGCCGCTTCGGGAGCCGCCACCGAGCTCGAGAAGCATGGGATCGGGCTCGATGTGGGCGTAGGCCGTGTTCCCATCGTGTGCTCCAGCTGCCTGTTCGATCTCGCCTTCGCCAACCCTCAAGCGCGCCCCACGAGCTTCGACGGCGCCATTGCGGTGCGCGAGGCGCTCGTCACGCCCTCGTCGCTCCCCCTTGCCGAAGGATGTGTCGGAGCGGGCACCGGAGCCACCGTAGGCAAACTCGGCGGACCCGACCGCTGCATGAAATCGGGTCTTGGCGCACGCGCCTTCCAGCTGGGGGCTCTTCAGATGGGAGCCATCTCTGCGGTAAACGCCGTGGGCAACGTGATTGATCCCGCGACGCACTCCCCCATCGCGGGTATGCGCACCAGCGCCGACGGAACCGAGATCGCCGACATGGAGGAAGCGATGCTCGACATGGCGGAGCAGCTAACCATGCCGCTCGACCGCACGAACACCACCATCTCCTGCATCGTGACGAACGCGCAGCTCACCAAGGCACATGCCACCAAGGTTGCCCAAATGGCGGCGGACGCCTATGCGCATACCATCCGCCCCACCCACACCAGCAATGACGGCGACACGATCTACATCCTCGCGAGCGGCGAGCTCGATGAGGAGACGAGCGCCGCAATCCCCATCGACCTTCTCGGACTCATGGCGACCAGGGCGCTCGAGGCGGCTATCGTCGCCGGATGCACCGAGGCCACGGGGCTGCATGGCCTGCCGGCCCACCGCGATCTCGCCGCTTCATAATCGCCGGCCCTGCGGCATGATCTGGCAATGACGCGACCGTTGGCCGCTCCGCTTGCCGCGTCCCCGCTCGAGAGCCCGAAATCGGCTAGGATTAACTCGTCTCAAGCGCCGATGCCCTCGGCGCGCAACGCTCGCCATGGGAGGCAACCAATGAGCTTTTTCTCCAAGATCACCAGCGTGTTCCACAGCACCGACGATGCCCAAACGCCGGTGCCGGCGATGTTCGCCACGCGCGGCGACACCGTGTATGCGCCCATCTCGGGTATGCTCGTGAGCCAAAAGGAGATCGACGACGAAGCCATCGCCCAGGGGCTACTCGGTAAGGGCTACGGCATCCTGCCCGTTGGCAACGTCGTGTACGCACCTGCAAACGGCCGCATTGACGCGGTCACCGTCACCAACCACGCCATCGGCATGCTCACCGAGGGAGGTGCCAAGATCCTCGTCCACATTGGACTGGACACCGTCAACATGGACGGCAAGGGCTTCATCCGCTATGTCGAGGCGGGCGATATCGTCGTTGCCGGGCAGCCGATCTTGTCCTTCGATCAAGAGGCAATCAAGGCCGCGGGCTGCGATGACGTGGTCACCTGCGTGGTGAGCAACCCCGATGAGCTCGAGTCCATCGACCTCGTGGGCTCCTCCAACACACTGCTTGGCGGACGCCCGCTCGTCAAGGTCGGTGATGCACTCATGCTCGTAAAGTAATCCGCTCCGCATCTAACGTCCCGTTTCAGCAAGAACCGGGCACGCATACGGCCCGGAAGGCAGTACGTTCGTTACGCCTTCCGGGCCGTTTGGCAACCTTTCGCCTTAGACGATCAGCTCTTGTTCTCGATGCTGCCGATGTTCTTCAGCTCGATGGAGATGAGGCCGTTGGGCTCGTTCACGAACTGAACGTACTCGGTGTCCTTGAGCATCTCCGCAGGGAAGCTGATCTCGATACCCGTATCGGTGCGGATCTTATGATTACGCACCGGTGCGCGCTCCACCACGGCGCGCTCGACGGCAACGCGCTCGGGTAGGCGTTCCTCACGCACGCGCTCCTCCACACGCTCCTTGAGTACGGGCTCGTCCTCGAAAATGTCCTCGGCGATATCCCAGGGGGCGATCTCCTCATCCACCTCGACCTTCTCGGCGACGGCGGCCTTCGCCTTCGCGAGTGCCACCGCGGTGTTCGCCCCATGCTCCTCGGCGACCTCCTCGACGATGCGGGTCACCGCCTCGATGACCTCCTTGCCCGAGACGCCACCCTCGCATTGGAGCAGGCCATCGGGAATCACGAACGTGTCCTCGCCCATGATCTTGCGCTTTTTATCCACGTAGAACGCCTCCATGGAGCTCGCACGGACGAGCGCGTAAGAGGATACCTTCTGCGAGGGCCCGGGCAGGATGGCATAGCGCTTGGCGATGTCGTTGCGAACCTCGCCTCCCTCACGCGCCACCTCGTGCATGAACGCGGTGCGGCTCGCCATGAGTAGAACCGCGAACCAGCGCACATCGTCGTCGTCCTCGAAATCGGCCACGAGCACGTCGGTGGACTCGAGCTTGTCAGCCTTCGAGAGCTCGGAGGCGAAGAACTCCGCGATCTGCTGCGAGAGATCGACGAACTCACGATCGCCGAAGAAATACCCCTTGAGTTCGCCGGCAAACGCGCTGTCCTGCGCGAAGGCGGCGCGGCGGTTGTCGACGCTCGTGCGGGCTCGACGCAAATGGGAGCTCACGAATGAGCGCACGGCACGGGTATCGAAATCGAGCTCACGCTCGCTCAGCACATTGACGGCGGAGTCGAAGTCGAGGATATGCAGGATGGCGTGGTTTATCTTCACGAAGCGGTCCCTTCTGTATCATCCGAACTTCGCCATTATACCCGCGGCTGTTTGCAGCGCCTTGGTGACGAAGTCACAGACAAGGAGACGGCGTTTGCGTATGGTAGATACCGATAGGACACCCGGGGCGCACACCCCGATGCAAGCGAAAGGCTAGCGCAACCACGAGGCACCGTCGGCATGCTTACTTGCCAATCGAGGGTAAGAATGTTGATAACAGAGTCTGAAAACCGGAGGATTTTCGACATTCTTACCGCCAGAGGTGTCGCATCGTCCAAAAGCCCCACGTCTCCCGCAACCCGCGATGCCTACATCCGGTCCACCTGTACACACCAGATTGTCCGACAACCACCGGGGCCCCAACGAAAGGAACCGAGCATGAAAGTCATTATCATCGGAGGCGTTGCCGAAGGAGCGATCGCCCCGTCACGACCGGACGTTCATCTCCCCATCGCCAACACGCTGCGCGATTGCCCCAAAGGCTGGATGCGCGCTCTTGAGGGAGTCGATGATGCCGCTCGCCGCCCCCGCGGCACGCTCGACCGTCGCCGTTTTCACGAACGATATGACCACGTCTTTAACGAACTGCTGCAGGTCCTCATCGAGCGTTTCGACGGCATTGAGCATGAGCGGCACATTCGTCTTGCGATCCGCCATGATATCCGAAAAATGCGTGGCACCCGTCACGCCGATGACGTCGAAGAGCGCATCGACGAACCTACCGCGCTCGGCGAGCGTGTACTTGTCCATCCATGCGTCGAGGGTTGCATCGAAGAGCCGTGATGATGCGGTATAGCCATCTGCCCGCACGAATTCGGCGGCATCGACGTCCACGGCCCAGAGGAAGGGATTGTGCTGGAGCATCGACATGCCGTCACTCTCGACGATAGTCGGTGTGAAATCCGGCGCCTCGGAAAGCACGGCGCCAATCATGGTCGACTTGGGCACCGTCTTCTCCATGATGGGCATAATGCGACGATAGGGCTCCGCGGCGCAGAACTCGCGATGGAATCCCGGACCATCGTGAGAGAATACGCGCCGGATGCGCTCCCGGTGCACGGGCACGCACATGGCGGCGGCGTACACCGCGAGGTTTCCGCCTTTGGAATGACCACCCACGTACAACGTGCCGGACGTCAGCTCGGCAACATCGTCTACATATGCGGCAGCCTCCTCCTGGGCGGGAACGGGACTCAGGAAGGTCATGTTGAAGTCTTCCTTCCAGCCCACAACGGTGGAATCAGTCCCGCGAAACGCGATATAGGACGAACCGTCGGGAAGCCGAAACGTCATGGCGGCGAATTGCTCCTCGCTCACGTTGTCCGTCCTGAACCGCAAGATGGACAGGCGGCACGACCGAAACCGCGGGCTCGCGCATACGGCGAATAGGAGGTCCCGACTGCCCTGTACATCCCAGCTCGTTCCAAACATATCGTCGAAATCCTCAGCTCGGAGGAGCTCATGCAGGGCGACCCCGCGCACCGTGCACGCGCGCGTGAGCTCAGGCCCCACGTGCGTGTAGGAGAGCCAGGAGAACACCAGGCTGTCGACCGTACACAGGGGACGCTCTTCGAACGTATCCATAGCCGTGCGCACGTAATCCAGGAAATTCCCGGCGGGTTTTGCCTTGAGCGACAGCTTTCCCTTTTCTTCCATGGAGCGTCCGCCTCCCATCGACCATCCGTTTGGACCATTCTAGCCCGTGCGTGCACCCAAAAGCCCACGGCGTCGAGACACGGGCGAAAGAAACCCCCGGCTCCCGCTAGAACCGGGGGCCTGGACATGTTCTCGATGAGGGACGCACACACCATGCATCCGTCCCCACGAGCACGTTAGCCGTTGAGGCCGGCGTCGTCGATGATGGCTTTGAGGGCGGCAGCGGACTTCTGGAACTCGGCGTTCTCATCATCGGACAGGGCGACGGGAACGCGCGTCACCACGCCGTTGCGGCCGATGACGGTCGGCACGGAGATGCACAGGTCGCTGAGTCCGTACTCTCCCACCATGAGGCTGGATACCGGCAGAACCGTGTCCTCATCGCGCATGATGGCGGTGCAAATGCGGCGCACGCTCATGGCGATGCCGTAATAGGTGGCGCGCTTCTTCTCGATGATCTCGTAGGCGCTGTTCTTCACGTCATCGGCGATACGAGCCTCCGCGGCCTTATGGTCAAAATGGCCGTGCAGCTCACAGTAATCATTCAGCGGCACGCCGGCGACCGTGGCGCTGGACCAAGCGGCGACCTCGGAATCGCCGTGCTCACCCACGATGTAGGCATGAACGTCGCGCGGATCGACGCTCAGGTGCTCCCCCAACATGTACTTGAGGCGGGCGGTGTCGAGCACGGTGCCCGAGCCGATGACCTGGCGCTCGGGCAGGCCGCTCATCTTGATGGCGGCGTACGTGAGAACGTCGACCGGGTTGGAGACGATCAGCAGGATGCCGTTGAAGCCGCTCTCGCGGATCTGGGGGATGATGCTGCCGAAGATGGCGACGTTCTTGTTAACGAGGTCGAGGCGGGTCTCGCCGGGCTTCTGGGCGGCACCGGCGGTAACGACGATGACGGCGGCGTCTGAGACGTCGGAGTAGTCGCCGGCGTAGATCTTCATGGGGCTGCCGAAGGAGACGCCGTGGGCGATGTCGAGAGCCTCGCCCTCAGCGCGGTTACGGTCGACGTCGATGAGGACCATCTCGGAGAAGAGGCCGCTTTGCATAAGGGCGAATGCCGAGGACGAGCCGACGAACCCGCAGCCAATCACGGCGACTTTGCGATCGTTAACCATGTGAATACTTCCTTTCCAATGCCCGACCCATGCGAGCAATTACCAATTACGTTATTTCCGACACTTCACGGTACCGTTCGACACGTTCGCCGAATTTGCACTTGTGAAAACTTGCAAAACCGATTATAAGACATGCCCCCGCTGGGACCTACCCTAAAATACCCGCCTCTTCGATGGCGGCGACGGCGCGTTCGAGGCCCTCGGGCGGCAAAACGAGCGCCATACGGACATACCCCTCGCCGTGGGGCCCAAAGCTCGCACCGGGCGTCACGATTACCCCGGCCTTCTCCATGAGCTCCTCGCAAAATGCCATCGAATCGGTACGGCCACCGGGTAGCTTGACCCATACGAACATGGAGCCATGCGCGTTGGGGCGCTCCCAACCCAGGCGCTCGAGGCCATCGCACAGGGCGTCGCGACGTTCCTGATACGTGAGGCGCTGTTCCTCAACCTCCTCAAGTGGGCCGGCAAGCGCAGCGATGGCGGCTTTTTGGATGGGCAGAAACATGCCGAAGTCGATCTGGCTGCGCAATTTGGCAAAGGCGGCGACCACATCGGGGCGGCCCACCAAAAAGCCGATGCGCGCGCCCGTGACGTTGAACGATTTGGAAAGCGAGAAGAACTCCACGCCAACCTCGAGCGCGCCGGGATGCGCGAGGAACGTGCCGCCGCGCGGGCCGTCGAAGACGATGTCGGAGTACGCGTTGTCGTGCACGACGAGCAGGTCGTGCTCGCGCGCGAACGCGATGATCTCGTCGTAGAGGGCATCGTTGCCCACAGACCCCACGGGGTTTGCCGGAAGGGAGACGATCATGTACTTGGCGCGGTCCGCCACCGCGGGGTCGATGCCCGCCACGTACGGCAGGAAATCATGCTCGGCATCGAGCGGGTAATAGGCGAGCTCGGCGTCGGCGATCTTAGCGCCCGCCTCGAAGACGGGATAGCACGGATCGGGTACGAGAATGGTATCGCCCGGGTCGAGCAAGGCGAGGCCCAAATGCCCCACGCCCTCCTGCGTGCCATTGCACGAGGCTACCATGTCGGGCGTGATGCCCTCGACGCCAAAACGACGGGCATAGTAGTCGCACACCGCCTGCTTGAGCTCAGGCACGTCGCGCAGGGAGTACTTCCACATCTGCGGATCTTGAGCGGCCTCGGTCAACGCCTCCACGACATGCGGGTACGGGGCGAAATCAGGCGTACCCACAGAAAGGTTGTAGATCGTACGGCCCCGTTCCTCGAGGGCGACGCGGCGGGCGTTGAGGGAGGAAAACACCTCGGCGCCAAAGCGGTCGAGACGGCTTGAGAACTGCATGAACTGGTCCTTTCTCGTGCGCAGCGGTTGCATGTCGTGCGCCTTCGGGGCGTTCGATCTCATGCGGTGCCGCGCGCCTACTCAAGGGCGACGGCCGACGCACGGACGCGAGGCCCCGTGACGGGATCGGCAACCCCACCACGTTGGGCGCTTCATCCATTATGCGCCTGTTGCCCCCAGAGGGGAACGAACGGGGAAAATAAGGCCCCGCCGAACGATTCGACGAGGCCAAAACGCGGTTCCACTGGACAATGAGCATGGCCGGGCCCGATAGCCACCAAGGGTCGAAACTAGCGTCCCGCTACTTGACCTGACGGACCTCGATATTCTTCTCGTACTCCTCAACATGGGCGAAGTCGCCCAGTCCGGCACACTCGACCACATTGGCGCCCGTCGCCATCGAACGGCGCAGCGCGTCCTCCACGCGGTCGCGCTCGGCAAACCAAATGGAAAGGAAGGCAGCGAGCGAGGAGTCGCCGGCGCACACCGTGGAGCGGACTTCTACATCGAAGGTGCGGTTGGAGAACCACAAGTGCTCCCCATTTGAGAAATACGCTCCGGCACCACCAAGCGTGAGCAGAACGTTTTGCGCGCCACGAGCATGCAGCTCCGCCATAGCGTCCGCCACGGAGGCATCATCACCGGCGGTGACGTCGATACCGAAGATGTCGCGAAGCTCGTCATCGTTCGGCTTGATGAGCAGCGGCTCGAGCTCGAGAAGTTCAGCGAGCTGAGGGCTCGAGATGTCGAGTACGAATTGGGCGCCCTTCGCGCGAACGCGCTCGATGGCGCCGCGCAGGAAGCCCTCGGAAGCATTCGGCGGCAGCGAACCCGAGATCACCAGGCAGTCGAGGTCCTCAAGCCCGCTGATAAGGTCGAACATGGCCTGCTCGTCCGCCGCGGTGATCGCGGCACCGGCGTTCACCATGTTGTACTCGGTATCGGGGCCGGCATTTAAAAAGACGTTCACGCGCGTGATGCCCTCGGTCCAAACAGGCTTGACGCCGACGCCGAGCTCACGCGCGCCCTCGACGATGTAGCGGCCGGAGAATCCAGCGAAGAAACCCAGAATCGCCGTATCGACGCCATAGTGGTCGAGGGTGAATGAGACGTTGAGGCCCTTGCCGTTGGGCGTGTACACGGCATCGCGCGTGCGGGTGACCGTATTTGGCTGCAGGCCATCGCAGCAGATGTTGTAGTCGATGGCCGGATTGGGAGTGAGAGTGTAGATCATGTGCCGCCCCTTTCTTACGACCTCGGGCACAGAGGGCAATGAATGAGAAGGTCGGCGGCGCGGTGAGGTGCGCCGCCGACCGACAGGCAAGCGTTGCGAGGAAGTCCTACGCCAGTCGCTCGTTGATAAGACCGGCGACCTTCGCGGGATCGTCCTCGGCCTTGCAGGCGGCGCGGAAGACATCGTCGGTCAGGGCCGTGGCGACCTTGGAAAGGATCTGTAAGGTGAGCGGTGCCCGCCTGGGACTCCGGCACGAGCAGGGCGATGGCGCAGGTCACAGGAGCGCCGTCCATGGTATCCCACGCGGCGACACCATCTGCGGCCTTGAGCACGACCACCGCGGGACGTACCACCGCATCGGTCTTGGCATGCGGGATGGCGTAACCATCGACCATGCCCGTGGTTCCCTCGGACTCGCGCTTGAGGAACGCGGCGAGCAGGGCATCGGAGTCGTTGGCGATACCAGCCTCGACAGCGTGGGCGGTGATCACCTTAAGGGCACCGTCGCGGTCAAGATCGATGGCGGACAGGACATCGGAGTCCTTCACAAAGCCCTCGGAGTCGTCGGCGTCAACGGGAACCTCAGCAGGGGCTTCAGCCGCCTCAGCGGTAGCGTCGACAGGAACGGGGGCATCGTTGACCGCCACCTCGGCCGTGGCTTCACGCTGGGCCTTCGTCCACTCGGCCTTCTTGAACGCGGTGAACAGGATGCCGCCCACGACCGTGCCGGCGAGGATGGCGAGGACCCACTGCAGGCCGCCATCGACCACGGGCAGGACCAAGAAGCCGCCATGCGGAGCGGGCACGTGAACGCCCAAGAACAGGGTAAGCACGGAAGCAATCGCCGCGGAGAGCATCATGATGGGCATGACCGGCCAGATGTTCTTGGTCATGAACGGAATGGCGCCCTCAGTGATGTGCGTGCAGCCCAAGATGATATTGACGATGCCGGCATCGTGGTCCTCCTGGGAGAAGTACTTCTTGCCGGCAATGACGGCGAAACTCGTGACCAGCGGCGGAACGATGCAGGCAGCGGAAACGGCAGCCATGAACGCGGTGCCGTCGGCGTACTCCGCGGTGCCCACGCCAGCCTCGAGGCCGGCGCCCAGCAGCATGGTGCCGGTCACGTAGGCCGCCTTGTTGACCGGGCCACCCATGTCGACGGCGCACATGCAGCCGATGGCGATACCCAGCGGAATGGCGCCGGCGTGCTGCAGACTACGCAGAAAGTCCATCATGGCGTTGTTGATGGTAACCATCGGACCGGAGATGCCGAGCATCACGAGACCGACGATGAGCGTCGAGAACAACGGGTACAGGAAAATCGCCTTCAAGCCGTTGAGGTTGGCGGGCAGCTTGGCGAAGACCTTCTCGAGCAGCAGGATGACATAGCCGGCGAGGAAGCCGCCCACGATACCGCCGAGGAAGCCGAAGCCCACGCCGGAGCCGCCGGCGTCGATGAGGCCGGTCGCGGGGTTCACGGGAAGACCCTGGATGGCGATCATGCCGGCCACGAAGCCGGGGACGAGCGCCGGGCGCTTGCCGATGGACTCGGCGATGTAGGCGGCGAGCACAGGAACCATGAGGTTCATGGCGGTGCCGCCGATGGTCTTGAGCATCGCGGCGAACGTGTTGTAGTCGGCCGCGGTGGAGTCGAACGAGGTGATGCCCCACAGGAACGAGATGGCCGTGAGGACACCGCCGGCGACGACGAACACCAACATGTGGGACACGCCGTTCATGAGGTGCTTGTAGAGCTGATGGCCAATCGATTCCTTCTCGGCCTCAGCGGTCTCGCGACGGCGACCGCAGCCGCAGCGGCGGGATCGGCTTGGCGGCGAGGGCTGCGTCGATCAGGGCTCCGGCGGGCTCGACGGCAATCGCCTTAGAGACGCCAACGGAACCATGGGCTTACCGGCGAAACGCTCGGCCTGGACGTCCTTGTCGGCGGCGACCACGACGGCGCGTGCGGCCGCGATCTCCGCCTGGGTCAACTCGTTCTCGACGCCCACCTGACCGTGGGTCTCGACCTTGATGGTAAGGCCGCGCTCGGCCGCAGCCTTCTCGAGCGCCTCCTTCGCCATGAAGGTGTGGGCAATGCCCGTGGGGCAGCCTGTGGCAGCGATGATGTCGTACTTCTCTGCCATGTTCCCTCCCTACTTCTCGTGCACCCCTTCGGTGCTTTCTGACAGCTTCAATCTACCATGCAGCGGTTTGATTGGTTTCTTTCATATATTAAATCTTCTGTGAAAGGTATTTCAACAGCCGTGAACGGCAAGAATCTTCCATTTACGGCATTGTTAATGAAAGAAATCAGTCATTGGGTATCATAAAGGAAAGGCAACCCCCTAAGGAGAGTCATGACCGCCCAAGATCTTCCGAGCGCACTCCCGCTCATCACCTCAAGCCGTCGCTTCCTCGACAGCGAGCAGCGCATCGTCGACCTCATCTTGGCCAACCCCGATCGCGCGCCCCAGATGACCTCGGCGCAGCTCGCCCGTGCCAGCAGCACGTCCGAGCGTCCGTGTCCCGCTTCTGCAGGAAGCTCGGCTTTAAGAATTTCCGCTCGTTCCAGTTTTCCCTTGCCCGCGACCTCGCTGTCCAGGACGATGAGCAGGTCACGCGCGAGGTCTCGCTCGGCGACTTCGCCCAATCGCTCGCGAACATCAAAAACGCCAAGCAGCTCGAGATCGCCTCGACGCTCGACGCGCTCGATGAGGCGACCATGCGCCGCGTGGTCGACCTGTTCTCGCATGCGGGCCTCATCATGTTCGCCGCGGTGGGCAACACCAACGCCGTGGCGATCGACGCCGCGATCAAATTCGGCCAGCTCGGCATCAGGAGCGTGGCGAACACGATCACGGAGAGCTCGACCTCGCTCGCCCTCACCATGCGCGAGAACGACGTGCTCGTCCTGATCTCCAACTCGGGAAAGTCGCAGAGACTCGAACGCATCGCCCACGCGGCAAAGCGCGGCGGTGCCACAGTAATCCTCATCTGCGGCAACAGTCACGCCCCGCTCGCGCGCCTCGCGGACATCGTGCTGCGCACCGTCAACTACGAGGCGCTCCTCACCACCGTGGACTTCACCTTCTCCAAGATCTCCGCCACCCTCATCATCGAGGTCATCTACAGCTTCCTGCTCTCGGTGCTGCCCGGCGCGCGCGATGCCATCAGCGGCTACGAGGAGCTTATCCAGCCCGACAAGGAGATGGAGTAAGTCGAGCGCGGTCCCTATGTCAGACTATCGATCTCCTCGAGCCAAAGGGCTGCGGAGGCGTCGCTGGGCATGCGCCAGTCGCCGCGCGGGCTCACGCTCACCGAGCCGACCTTGGGGCCGTCGGGCAGGCAGCTGCGCTTGAACTGCTGGGCGAAGAAGCGGCGGTAGAACGTCCGCAGCCAATACAGGATCGTCGCCGGCCCGGTGGCGGGCGCGGCGCCCGCCACCGGGCCGCCATCCGCGGGCGTGGCGAACGTGCGGCACGCCATGCGGTAGATCTTGCCCGGTGCGAACCCATGGCGCAGCATGTGTAGAGGAAGAAGTCGTGCAGCTCGTAGGGACCCACCAGATCCTCGGTGCGCTGTGCGATCTCGCCGTCGCCCGTGGGCGGCAAAAGCTCCGGCGACACCGGCGTGTCGAGCACGTCGCGCAGGGTCACCGCGGTCTCGCCGCCAAAGACATCGGCCGCGTATGCCACGAGATGGCGCACAAGCGTCTTGGGCACGCCCGCGTTGACGCCGTACATGCTCATGTGGTCAGCGTTGTACGTGGCCCATCCGAGCGCGAGCTCCGAGAGGTCGCCCGTGCCGATGACGAAGCCGCCGACCTCATTGGAGAGGTCCATGAGGATTTGCGTGCGCTCACGCGCCTGGGCGTTCTCGTAGGTGACGTCGGTCACGCTCGGGTCGTGGCCGATGTCGGCGAAGTGGCGGCTCACCGCCTCGCCGATGGCGATGGTGCGGAAGTCGACGCGAGGTGCTCGGCAAGGCACTCGGCGTTGGACTTGGTGCGGCTCGTGGTGCCAAAGCCCGGCATGGACACGGCGTGGACGCCGGAGCGCCGGCAGCCCCAGCGCGTCGAAGGCGCGCACCGTGACCAGCAGGGCGAGCGTCGAGTCGAGACCACCGGACAGGCCGATCACCGCATGCTTGGTGAACGTGTGCGCCAGGCGCGTCTTGAGGCCGGCCGCCTGCAGGTTGAAGATCGTCTCGCAGCGCTCGGCTCGCTCGGCCTCGCCCGCGGGCACGAACGGAGTGCGCGGCGCGATGCGCGAGGTCTCGAGCGCAGAACGCGTGGATGGGGTAGGCGCGCACCGGTGACAAGCCGTCCATCTCGGCGGCCTGCTCCGGGGTCGGGCGGGTTCCATCGTCGCCGACGGCGAAGGTGCAGGACAAGACGGCCTGCCCCATCTTCGGTCG
>ENA-OQBG01000098-OQBG01000098.1-human-gut-metagenome-genome-assembly--contig:-NODE-98-length-23968-cov-5.334634_pt1 | contig 23968 bp, 30 predicted proteins | sample MGYA00242746_ERZ504551 | MGnify/ENA primary metagenome ERZ504551 (study PRJEB26092, sample SAMD00036289) | human gut metagenome | host: Homo sapiens | study: EMG produced TPA metagenomics assembly of... | reverse complement strand
TGAGATCGTGGGCAACCGTGTGCGTGCCAAGGTCGTGAAGAACAAGGTCGCCGCGCCGTTCCGCACCGCCGAGTTCGACATCATGTATGGAACCGGCATCTCCAAAGAGGGCTCCGTTTGGATATGGCGGTCCAATATGAGATCGTCAGCAAGTCAGGTGCCTGGTATACCTATGATGGCGATCGTCTGGGTCAAGGCCGCGAAGCCGCAAAAGATAAGCTCCGCAAGAACCCTGAGCTCATGAATGAGCTCGATCATAAGGTTCGCGTTATGTGTGGACTTGAGTTCGAGGATGAGCCCGTGGGAACAATTGTTGAGCAAGACGGGGATGTCCATGACGCCCCCGAGGCCATGTAGCGCCCCCACATGTCATTGCTTATGACCGATATCGAGGTGCGCCTTCCTGATCGAAAGCGCGCCTCGAGTTCGCTTTCACCCAGAAAGCCCATGGCAGAAGTCTTTTGCCACATGGAAAACGGGAGCACGCGCGAGATTGTCGTGCCCGTTCGCGTGGGCCGTCTCCTCATGGGCGATCCCATAGCGCTTCCCCTTGAGGAAGACGAAGCCTTCGATTCCATTCACCAACTTGAGGGGCGCGTCTGTTTTACGCTCATGATCGAAATGCTCTCTCGTCGCGATTACGCAACGGGCGAGCTGCACGACAAGCTGAAACTCTACGGGTATCGGGATGAGGAGATCAACGCATGCATCGAGCGGGCCTCTCGGCTCAGGTTCATCAATGACGCCCGCTTCGCTACTTATTTCATTGAGGAGCGAAAGCGGCGCGGGTGGGGGAGGTCCAAGATAGAACGAGAGCTTTCGCTCCGTGGTGTTTCGCGCGATGATATCCCTGGCTACCCCGACGAGTTCTTTTCCGAAGAGGACGATGTCGAGCGCGCCCTCGGGCTTTTGGAACGCAAAACCATACCCGAAGCGCGTGCCTTCGAAAAGCTCGTTCGGCACCTCATGGGTAAGGGCTTCTCCTACTCCGTCGCCGCCTGCGCCGCTCGTCTGCGAATGGATGCCGAAGACTGAGCACGCTTTTGACAATTCCCCTGCTTCAACGTAGGATAGATACGTCATTTGTTTGCTATGCGCTCATCCTCGGTGATGAGATTGACGATATCTTCTATCGGAATGATTTCATATCCCCTTTGGTGGACCATATCCTGCAAATGTCCCGCGTCGTGCTTTTGCCGGCGTTGGTTTTCGCACTTGAATCACTTTAAGGAGTCGTCATGCCCGTTGAGTCCATACTCGTCGGCGCCGTCTGCCTTATTCTTGGTGTCGTTGTGGCCGTCATGGTCATGCGCAACTCCAAGAACGGCAGCGTTCGCGAGGCAGAGTCAAAGATCCAGAGCGCGCACAGCGAGGCCGAGCAGGTCGTCGCCGATGCCAAGCGCACCGCCGAGACCCTCAAGAAAGAGGCCCTGCTCGAAGCCAAGGAGGAGATCCTCCAGAGCAAGCAGGCCGCCGAGGCAGAGGACGCCCAGCGCAAAAAGGAGATTCGCGTTCTGGAAAACCGCGTAATGCAGCGTGAGGAGTCCCTTGATCGGCGCAACGACGCCCTCGACAAGCGCGAGCATCAGCTTTCCAGCCAGCAGGGCCAAATCGACAAGCGCTCCCGTGAGCTTGAGGAACTCTTCGCTCGCCAGACAAGTGAGCTTGAGCGTATCTCGGAGCTCACGCGCGATGACGCGCATGCCGAGCTGCTCGACAAGGTCCGCGGCGAGGTCACGCATGAGGCCGCTACGATCATTCGCGAGTCCGAGCAGAAGGTCAAGGCCGAGTGCCATAAGACCGCTCAGGAAATCATTTCTCTCGCCATCCAGCGTTGCGCTTCCGACCACACCGCAGAGGTGACGGTCACGTCTGTGCACATTCCCTCTGATGACCTCAAGGGCCGCATCATTGGCCGCGAGGGCCGCAATATCCGTACGTTCGAGCAGGTGTCCGGCGTCAATCTCGTCATTGACGATACGCCTGAAACCGTCGTACTCTCCAGCTTCGATCCCGTTCGTCGTGAGACGGCACGCGTGGCACTGGAGAATCTCATCGCCGATGGCCGCATTCATCCGGCCCGTATCGAGGAGATGTACCAGAAAGCCGCAGACCTCGTTCAGCAGCGTGTGCGCGAGGCAGGCGAGCAGGCTGCCTTCGACATGGGCATTCACGACCTGCATCCCGAGATCGTCAAGACGCTCGGTGCCCTTCGCTACCGCACGTCCTTTGGACAAAACGTGCTGCGCCATTCGCTCGAGGTCGCCGATCTGTGCGCCATCATGGCCGCAGAACTCGGCGTCGATGTCCTGACCGCTAAGCGTGCCGGCCTGTTGCACGACCTGGGCAAAGCCATCGACCACGAGGTTGAGGGCCCGCACGCGGTTATCGGCGCCGAGCTCGCGCGCCGTTACGGCGAGAAGCCCGCGATCGTCCACGCCATCGAGGCACATCATGGCGATACCGATCCCAATACGGTCCTCGACGTCCTCGTTCAGGCAGGTGACGCCATTTCGGCGTCTCGCCTGGGGCACGCCGTGAATCCGCTGAGAACTACATCAAGCGTCTTGAGAAGCTGGAGGAGATCGCCAACTCTCATGACGGCGTCGAGCGCACTTACGCCATGCAGGCGGGCCGCGAGGTCCACGTCATGGTCCAGCCCGACAAGGTCTCCGACGCCGAATCGACTGTCTTGGCTCACGACATCGCCCAGCAGATCGAAGAGGAGATGGAGTATCCCGGCCAGGTTCGCGTTGTCGTGATCCGCGAGAGCCGCGCCATCGATATCGCCAAGTAGGCTGAACCTTATGGCAGACGGTAACGACCTCATCTCATTTATCGCCTCCATGTCGGGAGAGGGCAATCTTCGTGTTGAGGAGAATCTCGGTGATGGCTTCGTGCGCCTGCGGGTTTCCGAAGCGGAGCGTCGCCAGGCGAAGCACGATATCCAGCATGTTGAGGACATCGTCGTCGAGATGCTTCGCAATGCCCGTGATGCAGGTGCCAAGTCGATTTACGTCGCTACTATGAAGGAGGAGGGTGCTCGCACCCTCCTTTTCCTCGACGATGGTTCCGGTGTCCCCACTGAGATGCGGGAACGAATCTTCGACGCTCGCGTCACGTCAAAGCTCGAGTCCATGAAAATGGACCGATGGGGCGTTCATGGTCGCGGTATGGCCCTCTTCTCCATTCGCCAGACACCCGGTCTTCCCGCGTGGTTGCTTCCGGAGTGAACCTCGGATCCTCCTTCTGCATTGTCGCCGATACCAACACGCTTCCCGAGCGCGCCGATCAGTCGACATGGCCCCAGACCGCAAAAAGACGAGCAAGGTGTCCTTGCATGTGTGCGTGGCCCCCACAACATCGCCCGCGCGGTTTGCGAGTTCGCCTGTGAAGAGTTACACGACTGCGATGTCTATCTTGGCTCTCCGACTGAGATCGCCGCGACGCTGTACGCCCACGCACTTTCGCGCGTGGATACTACGCGACTTCTCTTCATCGATTCCGAGGATCGTCTCCCGGTCGTTGACCGGTTGGCCTGTGCCGCCGACGCGTCAGATTTCATACGTATCGCAGCATCTGTTGGCATCGAGATCTCCGAGCGAACTGCTCATCGCATTCTCGGCGGCTCGATCCCCTCTCTTCGTAGCGTCGCTTCGCGCCTATTACGTGAGAAGACGGACTCCGCTCACACTCCGGCACCGGTCGATCTTGCTCGCGACAGGCGAGGCCTTAAAATCGCCCAGGATGACCTTGCCTCATTCTCGCGCAGCATGGAGAGGGAGTTCTCGGAACTCGCGTCTCGCTATTACCTCACGCTCGTACACGATCCCAAGATCCGGGTTACGCGCGATCGCATTACCGTCACCTTCGATATCGGCAAGGATGAGACCTGACGGTCCACCTGCTTGCCCTTCGTCCTGCCCTGCGGTATCTTTGCAATCAATCTGACTAAATGCACTTTATACGCTGGAGAAACGCACATGGAATTCCTCAAGGTCTCGAGTAAGTCGTCGCCCGCCTCGGTTGCGGGTGCCATTGCGGGCATGGTTAAAGATGGCGTTCCCGTCAATATGCAATGCGTCGGAGCGGGCGCCGTCAACCAGGCTATCAAGGCCATGGCAATCGCGCGGGGCTTTTTGATACCTACGGGTTTTGACATCTCCTGTGCCCCCGTTTTCTCCGACATCCTCATCAACGGTGAATCCCGCACGGCCATCAGGCTCTCCGTGTATGTGCATCACATCTCGATCTCCACGCCGACGCGTTCGATTTCTCCGACGATTGTAAGCAGGTTTGCTCATGACTGACCTCTCCATCCTCTCCGGTAAGACGTATTTCATCCGCACCTTCGGCTGTCAGATGAACCTCCATGACTCCGAGCGCGTGGGCGGGTTGCTCGACTCGCTCGGCTGCCTTCAGGCGAGCGGACCCGAGGATGCCGATATCGTCATTTTCATGACGTGTTGCGTGCGCGAGGCGGCGGATACGCGTCTGTACGGCCAGTGCTCCTCTTGCAAGAGCCTTCCTAAGTCGCCGAGCGGGCATCGTGTGGTCGCGGTGGGCGGCTGCATCGCCCAGCGTGATGGCGAGGGTCTTCTCACCAATCTCGATAACGTCGACGTCATCTTCGGAACCCATTCAATCGCTCATGTGGGCGAACTTCTCGCTGACGCTTTTATTGACGGTTCCCGCCATGTCCGCGTTGAGGAAATCGACACGGGCTCTGCCACCGATATGCCCTGGCATCGCGAGACTGCCTATCATGCGTGGGTTCCCATCATGACAGGATGTAACAATTTCTGCAGTTATTGCATCGTTCCTTATGTGCGCGGGCGCGAGAAGAGCCGTCCGATGGACGAAGTCGTCGATGAAGTCACCGGTCTGGTGCGTCAAGGGGTGCGTTCGGTGACCCTGCTGGGGCAAAACGTTAACTCCTATGGACGCGACCAAGGTTCCGCACCGCGCTTTGCCGAACTTCTCCGTCGTGTGGGTGACACGGGCATTGAGCGTATCTATTTCACCTCATCGCATCCCAAGGATTTGCTGCCCGAGACCATCGATGCGATGGCGGAGGTTCCCGCCGTCATGCCGCAGCTGCACCTTGCCGTGCAGTCCGGTTCCTCGCGCATACTCAAGCTCATGAATAGGAAGTACACGCGTGAGCAATATCTCGACCTCGTGCATCGCGTGCGCGATCGTATTCCCCATATCGCGCTTACAACCGATATCATCGTCGGATTCCCCGGTGAGACTGATGAAGATTTCGAGCAAACGGTAACGCTCGTGGATGAGGCCCGGTTTGCGCAAGCCTTCACCTTCATCTACTCCAAACGCGATGGCACGCCCGCCGCCAAGATCGTTGACCCCACGCCGAGGTCCGTTATCCAGAAGCGTTTCGATCGTCTGGTCAAGCATGTCGAGCGTACCGCGTTCGAGTATAACCAGCATGCACTCGACACCACGGTTCCCATGTTGATAGAGGGAACTTCGAAGAAGAACGATCGCGTTTTGCAGGGCAAGAGTCCCTGGAACCAAACGGTTCACTGCCCCGTTCCAGATGGCGTCGATCCGCGTGAACTCGTCGGTAAAGTGCTCGACGTTCACATCGATGTGGCACGCACCTGGTATCTTTCCGGGTTGTCCACGGGCGAGCCACGATGAGCCCCATCATTGCCATCACCGGGCCCACGGCGGTGGGGAAGAGCGCCGTTGCCGACCGCGTTGCTCGTGCCCTGCACACCGAGGTCCTTTCTGCCGATGCCATGCAGGTGTATCGCAACATGGATATCGGTACGGCCAAGACGCCCGTATCGGAGCGATTGGTTCCCTCCGCCTCATCGACCTCGTTGGCGCGAGTGAACCATATTCCGCTGCGCTGTATCAACGCGACGCTCGCGCAGAGATAGCACGGCTTCAGGAGGACGGACGCACTCCGGTTTTTGCGGAGGCACCGGGCTGTATTTGAGGGCGGCTCTCGACGTCATGGAGTTTCCCAAAGGAAAGATCGACGATGACCGCCGCGCCTCCTACCTTGCCCTTCATGAGGAGCTGGGAGACGAGGGCCTCCACGCTCTTTTGTTTCGCCGTGACCCAAAGAGCGCCGCGGTGATTCATCCGCACAACGTCAAGCGCGTGATTCGCGCACTTGAAATGGCGGACGAGGGAGTTTCCTATGCTGAGAAGGCATCTGGCTTTTCGCACCCCCGTGAAGCATTTCCCCACGTCACATATGCACTCTCCATGGATCGCGAGCGCTTATACGAACGCATCGATCGCCGCGTTGATCTTATGATGGAACAAGGCCTTCTTGCTGAGGTTGAGCGGCTTTTGGAGGAGGGGGCGCGCGAATCCCTTACGTCGCGTCAAGCGATCGGTTATAAGGAAATCATCGATTACATCGATGGCGCGTGCACTCTGGATGAGGCAATTGATCTTATCAAACGTCGTTCACGCAGGTACGCCAAGCGTCAGCTCGCTTGGTGTCGCCGTGATGCGCGCATGCGTTGGATCGACATGGACGAGCGGGGACTTGCGGGTGCCGTTGAATTCATTCTCTCGGAGGCAATGCACGGATGAGCCGTTTTGATCCCGTCTCCACGGCTCCTGTTCCTGAGCGCGCGATCCTCATGGGAGTCGATTGGCGTGATAACGCCTGGCCCATCGATAGGTCACTCGACGAACTGGAGCGTCTTGCGGATACCGCGGGCGCACGGTCGTCGCGCGTTTTGACCCAAAAGCTCGATCGGCCGATTCCCAAATCGTATATCGGATCTGGGAAAGTGGAGGAGCTTCGCGGATTCGTCAACCGCCTCGATGCCGATGTCGTCATCTTCGACGATGACTTGAGTCCATCTCAGCAATCATATCTGGAACGTGCCCTTGGTGAACCCGTCAAGATCATCGACCGCACGGCCTTGATCCTCGACATCTTCGGCCTCCATGCCAGAACGCGTGAGGGACGTTTGCAAGTGCAACTTGCCCAGCTCCAGTATCTGCTCCCACGTCTTCGCGGCATGTGGAGCCATCTTGCCAAGGAGCAGACCCGTGGCGGCATCGGTAGCCGCTTTGGTCAGGGCGAGACCCAGCTCGAGGTCGATCGTCGCATGATTCGCAATCGCATCTCCGCGCTCCGCCATGAGCTCAAGGAGCTCGAAAAACGCCGAGCGGTTCAATCAAAGTGGCGAGCGAACTCTCCTGCTTTCCGGGTGGCTCTTGCCGGATACACGAATGCCGGAAAGTCGACCGTGCTGAATCGTCTGACGAGCTCTGATGTGCTTGCCCAGGATAAGCTGTTCGCGACGCTCGATCCAACGACGCGTTCATATGAACTTCCCGGTGGGCGCGCCATTACGATCACCGACACCGTGGGATTTATCCAAAAACTCCCACATGGACTCGTTGAGGCTTTCAAATCGACTTTATCGGAGGTTCGCGACTCCGATCTCATCCTTAAAGTCGTTGACATCTCAGATGATGACCGCCACCGGCAAATCGATGCGGTCGAGCATGTTCTTAGAGAGGTTGGAGCGGGAGCATGTTCCGCGGTAACGGTGTTCAACAAGATCGATCTGCTCGATTCCGATCATATCGAAGCGTTGAAGAGGCGTTTCCCCGATGCGGTGTTCTTCTCCGCGCTCACGGGCGAAGGTTTGCAGGACCTGCAAACGAGAATCGCACGTGAGGCCGCTGCATCTGATGCTCTCGTCTCATGTGAGATTCCATATCGCGAGGGCGCCTTAATTGCCGCGATCCGCAAGCAGGGGCAGGTGCTTTCGGAGGCTTTTTTCGATGATCATGTCAGCATGGTCTGCCGTGTTCCCGCACGTATCGCGGCGCGTCTACAGCCATTTCGAACGGAATAGCATCGTGCTATCGTTTGACGGTCGATCTCACTGAAATACAGTCTCCAACACCATCAGCAGCAGCACTTGGTGCGTTGCATAGATGATCAACGAATGCCTTCCCATCCATGCCAATATCGGGATATGTTCACGGTGTATCCAATTTGGGTACGTACGGCCTTTTTGTTGCCAAGACCATGCCAACGTCGCACTCGCCGTGTAGAGCAGGCTAAACGGTATGAGGGGATAAATATGATGACGGCACCGCGAAGCTCGTCGAAGCACGCGTTCACCAACGCTTGCACTACGATTATTCTCATGATGCGACGGCTCGTTCTGCATCATGGCGCATGCGATGTCTAAAATCGACGCATGAGCGCGACGACTTTACCCAAGATGGTGGGGTTGTCGGCGTAGATGGGTTCCATGGAATCGTTTTCCGGCTGTAGACGCACGCGCCCACGTTCCTTGTAGAACGTCTTGACGGTCGCTTCCCCGTCGATCATGGCGACGACTATTTCCCCGTTCATGGCGCTTTTTTGCTCACGCACCACGATGTAGTCCCCGTTGTAGATGCCAACGTTGATCATAGAATCACCGTGGACCTCAAGGATGAAGGAGCACGAATCGGTCGCGATCTCCGTGGGAAGGGTGAAGGTGTCCTCGACGTTTTGCTCGGCCAGAATGGGCAGCCCAGCGGCGACGCGACCCACGAGCGGCAGTGAAACCGTACCGCGCGTGGTGACTTCCTTGACCTCATCGAGCTTGACCGACGACCCGTCAGAGTTGAACACCTCGAGGGCGCGCGGCTTTGTCGCGTCGCGCTTGATGAGCCCGAGATCTTCAAGCGCGCTCAAATGGGCATGAACGGTGGAAGGGGAGGAGAGGCCGACGGCGGCGGCCATCTCTCGAACGCTCGGGGGATAGCCCTTCTCCTTTTGATATGAACGGATGAAGTCGTAGATCTGCTGCTGACGCTTCGTGATCTTGCGGGCCATAACCGCTCCTCTCAATACAAACATCTGTTCGCATTTCTCTTGACAAGAACAACTGTTCGAAGATAATAATACACGAACACTCGTTCTTGTGCCAGAAGTTTTGTCCGCACGGCTCGATATAACCAAAGGCGACAAGATGCAGAGCGGGAGGAGCGAATATGACTTCCACATCGTTTACCTACGGATCCCTGGCCCTCACGTTGGACCGACCCTCCACACCAGCCTTAAGCGTCGTCTCTGGCGGCGTGTCGACTGTTTCACACATCCAGCCCGGTCACTTCCAAGTTGCCGCACCCGATGTCTATGCGCGGGATCGTCCGGCACCTTCATCGCGGTCTCGCTTTATCCTCTTCGGCGTCGCGTCATTGGTCTTGATCGTAGCGTGTGCTTCCATCCTGTCCACAGTTTTCCAGGCTCGGAATGCGAGTCATGCGGCCTTCGTCGACACGCTGACGTCTAAAAATGTAACGGTCTCTGCCGGAGAGTCATTGTGGAGCATCGCGGAGGACAACCCCGTGGATGGGCTCGCAATCGAAGAAGCCGTCGAGGTCATGAGGGACTGGAACGGACTTACCAGCGCTTCGCTTCACCCTGGCATGGAGTTGGTCGTTCCCTCTGCAGGCTAGAACTATTACAACTCACCATATCTTGTGTTTCTAGCATTACGGCCCTCAACGCGTGGTATCCTAGCGAAGTTGTCGGATGTGAGGGGAGACGATGCCATGCGGTGTCCGAAGTGCGGCCATGATGACACGCGTGTGATAGATTCGCGTATGCAGGATTCCTCGAACGCCATCAAACGTCGTCGTGAATGCCGATCGTGCGGATACCGGTTCACCACATTCGAACGATGCGAGGACCCCATCGAGGTGCTGAAGAGCGATGGAACCACGCAGCCTTTCGACCGCAATAAGCTGCTCGTGGGACTTATGCGCGCAACTTCCAAACGCGACATCGATCTCACGCAGCTCAACGCGCTCATTGATGACATCGAACTGGAACTGAGGGGCGGGGCGCGTTCGGCTGTCAGCTCCCATGATATTGGCGATATGGTCCTCAAGCGCCTCGAGAAGATCGATAAGGTCGCCTACATCCGATTCGCGTCCGTGTATCGTGACTTCCAAGACATCGATGAGTTCCTATCCGAACTCGATAAGCTGAGGTGATTACATGTCCATGTTGAACGTGAACGTCAAGCGCCTGGATCCAACCGTCGAGTTACCCGCTTATGCATATGAGGGTGATGCGGGCTTGGACCTGCGTGCCAATGAGAGCGTCGACATCGCGCCCTTCGAGCGCGTCCTCATCCCCACTGGCCTTGCCATCTCAATTCCGGATGGGTACGCCGGGTTTGTTCAGCCCAGGAGCGGTATGGCTCTCAAGCGCGGTCTCACTATCGCCAACACCCCGGGGCTCATTGATGCCCACTATCGCGGCGAACTTAAGGTCATCGCCGTGAACCTTGATTCCCAGCAGACCATTCACATCGAGCGGGGAGAGCGTATCGCCCAGCTCGTCATCCAGCAGGTGCCCGTCGTGCACCTTACAGAGGTCGACGAACTCGACGAGACCGATCGCGGTAGCGGCGGTTTCGGGTCGAGCGGTTCGAAATAGTCGGTCCAGTCGTATAGGGGGAATTATCTATGGACCAGTTTTTCAAGTTGGGGGAGCGCAAGTCCGACGTGGCCACTGAGCTGCGTGCGGGACTGACCACGTTCCTGGCGATGTCTTACATCATCGTCGTGAACCCGCTCATCCTCTCCGCCGGTGGCGTTCCCGTCGCCGCCGCGGTGACCGCCACGTGCATCGGTGCCGCGGTCATGACGATCGCGATGGGCCTCATCGCGAACCGTCCGCTCGCCTGCGCCTCGGGCATGGGCATCAACTCCATCGTCGCGTACACGCTCTGCGGAGCCATGGGACTCGGTTGGCAGACTGCCATGGCTATCATCTTCATCGAGGGTATCGCCATCTTGCTGCTCGTGCTGTGCGGTCTCCGCGAGGCCATCATGGATGCCATTCCCGTGTCCCTGCGTCACGGCATCTCTATCGGCCTCGGCCTCTTCATCGCGATGATCGGCCTTAAGGATGGCGGCATCATCGTCGCCAACGAGGCCACCATGGTCGCCCTCGGCAAGGTGACCGACCCGGTCTTCCTCGTCGGCCTCATCTCCATCGTCGCCACCGTCGTCCTCTCTTCCATGAACGTGAAGGGCGCCTTGCTGTGGGGCATCGTCATCGCTTCCGTCCTCGGCATTCCGCTCGGCGTGACCGCTGCTCCCTCGAGCATCGTCGCTCCGCTCGATTTCTCCACCTTCGGCGCCCCGTTCATGGCGGACGCCGATGGCGTCATGGGCGTCGTCAAGGCCCTCACCACTCCCGCCTTGCTCCTCTTTGCCTTCTCGCTCATGATGAGCGACTTCTTCGACACCATGGGCACCGCCATGGCCGTTGCCAAGCAGGGCGAGTTCCTCACCGAGGATGGCAAGGTTGAGGACATCAAGCCCATCCTCATCGTCGACTCCGTGGCTGCAGCTGCGGGTGGCGTGTTCGGCGCATCTTCCATCACCACGTTCGTTGAGTCTGCCTCCGGCGCTGCCGACGGCGGTCGCTCCGGACTTACTTCCGTGACGGCAGGCGTTCTCTTCCTGCTCGCCGCATTCTTCTCCCCGGTTATCAGCTGCATCAGCTCCGCCGCCACCTGTGGCGCCCTCGTGTACGTCGGCTTTTTGATGATGAGCGAGGTCACCGAGGTCGACTGGTCGGACATCCTCGAGGGCTTCCCGACCTTCATGATCATCGTCGGTATCCCGTTCACCTATTCGATTTCCAACGGCATCGGTCTTGGCTTCATCGCCTACGTGGTCGTTGCTGCCGTGACGGGCAACCTCAAGAAGATTCGTCCGCTCATGTGGGTCGCCGCCGCCGCGTTCCTTGCGTACTTCCTGCTCGTGTAGAAATGCGGTAAGCACGTAGAAGGCTTTATGCGTCAATACAAGATGCCCTCGCGGTCATTTGTCCGCGAGGGCATCTTTCTACCGTATATGCGCGGGTTTTCCACCCCAGTAGAATTCAGCGAAATGTTGCTCGCGATCACACGGCACGCCGACCAGCCGCATCGTGCTGCAAACGATGTCCTGTGCGGCATTGGGACGGCGGAGTGCGCCAGCGTTGACGAGGAGACCGTGGAGCGTCTCTGAATTATCATGGAGATGCCTCAACTGCATGATGAGCTCGCGTGAGGTGGTAGCATGCATGCTCGCGCCGAAAGACGTGAGCATCGTCGTGTTCGCCTTCTCCTGCCCATACGATTTTCCAAGCAAGATCATCGGCAGCTCGGCGCACAGACACTCCGTCACGGTAAGTCCGCCGGACTTGAGAATCGCCAGATCGCAGGTCCGCATGAGGGCCGCTATGTCGTCCACGTAATCGAGTACGGTGACGTTGGGAAGCTTCATGCCCTCGAACACAGAGCGCAGGTGCTTCGCGTATGCAATGTCCTTACCCGGCAGGAACACGAAGTGCATACTCTCGAAGCTGCGCAGGTAGGGAAGCGTCTCCTCCATGGCCGCCCGGAATCGCACATACGGCTGGGGTAGGGCGGCACCTGCCATGACCAGCACCAAGGTCTTGTCGCTTGGCACCCGAAACGTCTCGCAATCGTGCTCACGATCGCGTGGATCGCTGAATCCCGGTCTGATGGGTATACCCGTGACCTCAATGCAGCGCTCGGGCACCTTTCGTGGGCGGAGCGTCTCCGCCATGAACTCGGTCGCGACGCAAAAGAGGTCGGTTTCCTTGTGTGGCCACCAACCCTCTATCTCGTAATCGGTGGGGACGCAGACGACGGGAAACTCCACACCTGTCATCATGCGGGCTCCAACGGCGGTATTTGCGGCGGTGATGTGTGTGCAAATGACGGCAAGGGGTCGCTTCTCAGTCACATAGTCGTTAAATGAGTGGAACATGATTCTGGACCACGCCGATCCACCGCCCCAGAGCAATCTGCCCGTGAGCGTATAGCGCCACGTAACATCGTAGATGGGCCTCGTGGCGCCCGTGAACGCCGCCGCAGTTTTGTTACCGTCGAATTTGATGCGCCCAAAATCGAGTACGTCGAGGACATCAACTTCAACATCATCGGGTACGCCATGTGCACCCCGCATGTTTTCCACCGCCTGTGCGATTGCCATGGCTGCCGCGCGATGTCCGGAACCTACCGAGGCATGCATAATGGTAATAACGGGCCGTGGGGCTTCGCTTGCCGGTGATACCGTCCCCCGGGAATTGAGCGGCACGTTATCGCCAAGATTGTCGAGGCGTTCAGTTGTCATGTGGGCGTCTCCCTGGTTGCTTGCTAACAGCATTGTACGTCCCGCCCTGCAAGAGCTCGGCGCTATCGGGTAAGAGCAAAGAAACGACGTACCGAAAGGATGTACCGGCTATGGATTCCACGAAAGACCTCATCATCGTCGGTGGAGGTCCCGCAGGCTATTCCGCTGCCCTCTACGCCGCACGAGCCAGCCTAGACGTTCTGGTTGTCGAGCATGGGATGGCTGGCGGACAGATTGCCACCTCAGATATCATTGACAACTACCCCGGATTAGGCAGTTGCTCGGGGGCCGAACTTGGCCAGAAGATGCAGGAGCACGCCGAGCATGCAGGCGCTCAGTCCACGTACGGATCGGTCTCGTCGATCGACCGCAAAGATGACATGTTCATCGTCAACACCGATATGGAGCAGCTCGAAGCCCCTGCGCTTATCGTGGCGACCGGAGCTACGCCCCGACTTGGAGGCTTCGTAGGTGAGGATGAGTTCCGCGGAAGGGGAGTATCGTATTGCGCCACCTGTGATGGAATGTTCTATCGCGGAAAGCACGTCTTTATCATCGGTGGCGGCAATTCCGCTGTTGAGGAGGCAATGTATCTCTCCATTATCGCCGAGCACGTTGAACTTGTCGTGAGACGCGATGTGTTCCGGGCTCCACGGGGCATGGTAGAGCGACTTCTCACGCGTGACAACATTACCATTAGGTACCAAACTAGTATTATCGAAGTGAGCGGTTCGACGTTTTATCAACCGCATCGTATTGAGAGACAATGCCACGGGAGAGACGCACGCCGAGATGTTCGACGAAGGCTCGGTTGGCATATTTGTCGCCGTCGGCCATGATCCGGCTACCCAAATCGTAGCTCCCTATGTTGACCTTGGTTCAGACGGTGGCGTCGTTACCGATGAATCAATGGCAACGAAGACTCCCGGATTATTCTGCGCTGGCGATATGCGTTCCAAGTCCTTGCGACAGGTCATCACCGCGGCGGCTGACGGTGCCATTGCGGCCATGTCCGCCTATGCTTACCTCGAGGAGTCTGGCAGGATCTAATCGGGTTTGGTCGTAATGGTGTGTCTCTCGGTCTGAGTATGTGATACATTATTCAGAATTACGATAATATATATTATGTAAAGTAGATGACGATCTAAATAAAGAACCCCCGCGCGTTGCGGGGGTTCTCGCTTTCGTCTGTTGATGATGTCAAAGACGGTGCGCCCATTCGTACCCAATGATCAGGCCGGTCTTTTCGGCGTAGTACGAACATAGGCCGCCACAGGGTAAGACGAACACCTCGGCATGAGGCCACTCGGTAACAATCGCATCCTTGAGTGCCGAGGCACCGTCCTCATTGAAAACATGGTCGATATAGACCATGCCGCCACGATATCCATCAGCACGCATGGTTTCGATGATCTTGCGGTACGTTTTCTTGTCACCACGCGTTGGTGCTACGACCTTGATCGTCCCCTGAGCACTCGCAGTACCGAGCATGCGGATGGAAAGACCGCTGGCGAGGGCTCCGACGACTTTGGGCATGCGTCCATTTTTCGTGAGATTCTCGTAACTGCTCAGCGAAAAGAGCACCTGAGAGCTTGCCTGTAGCTGTTCAGCATACGATACTGCCTGGTTAAATGTAGCATCAGGATTATTCGTTAGGTACCTATCTAGAAGTTGAACGATAAGCTCGAGCTTTCCTCCGGCAGCCTTTGAGTCGAGAACGAAGATGTTCTTCCCAGCGATTTGACCATCATGGTCGCGGGCATATTCATCCATCACGAGATTGCGACCCATTTGAGCGGCCTCGAAACTGCCGGAAAGGTTCGCCGAGATGGTGATGGCAATAACATTGTCCGCCAAGCGGAACAATTCCGCCCACTCCCCTGCACTCGGACATGAACTACCCGATGCGGAGGGCTCGGCGGCCACCCGATGGTTGAGCGTGGCAACATCGAGGAAGGCATCGTCAGCGTATTCCTCGCCTGCAACTACGATTTTGAGCGGAGCCAACGCAAAGGCGCAATCCGCCGTTGCGGGTTGGTATGCGCGTAGATTACAGCTGGAGTCCGCTATGAGAGCCCATGACATGTATGAATCCTTTCGCGTTGTATGACGAATGTCCGGTATAGAGAGACGGCGGAAGGAGCACTCCCCCTCCGCCGTCCACGTGCATTGTTCGAGATGTTAGTAGCGAACGTAGATCATACCAGCCTGGACAGGGCCGACGACGACGCCGACGCCATAGGTGGCCGCGTGGATCATCTGTCCGTTACCGATATAAATGCCGGTGTGACCCCAATTGACGCACACATCTCCCGGCTGGGGATTGCTCACCTGCGGCCAGCCCATGAACGTATTGGTGGTACCAAGACGACGGTATTGACCAGTGAGGCAGTAGCTCACAAAGCCGGAGCAGTCGAACTGGCCGGGAGCGCACCCTCCCCATACATATTCAGCCTTGCCAACCCAACTCCATGCACGATCGACGATGGCGTTACCGGTGCTCGGAACATAGTTGGGCTCGGGATCGGGCTCCGGTGTCGGCGCAGGCGAAGGTGTGGGAGCGGGCGTATTGTTGTTGGAGGGCGTATCGACGTTCTGGACGTCATCGATCTGGTCGCCCTGGCTCGCGTTAAGCCCCTGTTGGAGGGCAGCGTTTGCGGCCGCCTCGGCGGCAAGCTCTTCCTGGAGTTTTGCGTCGAGCGAGCTCACGACCGACGCGGCCTCAGCGCGCTGCGCGTTGAGCTCATCGACCTTCGCCTGAGTTTCCTTGACGTTCTCCTCTTGCTCGGCTTGCTTGGTATCAAGCTCCTCCTTGAGGGTCTTAACCTCTGCTATGGTCTCGGCCTGCGTGTTCGCCACCTTGTTCATGTACGTCACACTCGAGACGAACTGATCAAAGGACGTCGAGGAAAGCACAATCTCGATCAGTCCGGCAAGACCGCCTTTGTATTCAGAGGAGACGAACGTGGAAAGCAGCTGCTGGCGCTCCGCAATCTCATTGTTCGTCTCATCGATCTGACCGCGAGTCTCCTCAAGGGAGTACGTGAGCTCAGAAAGACGATTGGTGATCTCTTCTGTCTGACGTCCAATCTCCTCGAGCTGTTCGCGGGCCGCTGCAAGATCAGACTCAGTGTCGGCGAAGGCGAACGTGGGAACGCCGGACATAAGAACGATGCCGGAAAGACCGGCGACGATGGCACGACGTGCGGTAAGGCTGCGTTTAGAGTGCGTCATATGAAAACTCCTCGATACGAGCGGCAAGGCGCGCGTTCGTTACGATACCTGAATGAGGCTGTACAGCTCTTGATCTCCCGCAGTCGCAAGCGTCTTGCGAGGATCGAGGAACGATAGCTCCAAGATACAAGCATACCCTATTAGCTCGGCCGCCACATCTTGCACAAGTTTTCCGGCCGCCGCCGCGGTACCGCCGGTCGCAATCAAATCGTCTACGATAAGCACGCGGTCACCGGGCTGAATGGCGTCTTTATGAATCTCAAGGGTATCGGTTCCGTACTCGAGCTCATAGCTCACCGAGTAGGTCTCGCGGGGCAGCTTGCCCGGTTTGCGTGCGGGAATGAACCCGGCTCCAAGCTCGAGAGCAACGGGTACGCCAATCATGAAGCCACGCGCCTCGGGTCCGACCACTTTAGTGACGCCCGCGTCTTTGAAATGATCGGCAATGTCCTCGACGGTATGGCGCATGGCCACAGGGTCGGCAAAGAGCGGCGTGATGTCTTTGAATACGACGCCGGGCTCAGGGTAATCCGGGATATCGGCGATGTAAGCGGCGTAATCGAACGGTTCCATAATCCTGTGCTTTCTACTCGGCTGTAATGGGCGTCACGCGAATGGGCTGGGCGGCAAGTTCGGTTGCATCGAGTGGAGCCACGCCCGTGGTCGACTCGGGGGTGGCATATGGAAGGACGGCGGAGTTGCTTTGGGCTGCCATCTCCGCGCGCGTGATCTCATCGTCGATGGCATCGACATCGGCATCCTCGACCACGGCGTTAAGCGACTCGAAGACGCGGTTACGCAACAGCGCGGTACGAACTCCGTCCGTGAGGTCATGAAGCGTTTTGAACGCGCGATCGAGCTTCGCCTCTCGATTGTCATCAGAATCGTCGGTACCGAGCATACCGATGAGAACCTGTTCGAATAGGGCGGATTCACGGTTGGCTGCATTGACGTACTGCCGCAGATTGCGAGGCTCGATGTGAAAGCGCGACAGCTCTGCACAATGACGGATGATTTCGAAGTCCCGACCGTCGATGAGTTCCCGGTTTTGGGGGCTGCGAACAATCCGGATAAGATCGTTATCGGAAAGCTGCCGCAAGAACGCAATGTCGACGCCGAGGATATCTGGGACGTCCTCGATGGGATGGAGCTTCTGACGAGTCTCCTTTGAGGCAACCTTCATGGGCGCATCCGTAAGCAGGCCGACCTCGAATGCGAGGGTCGAAAGGTCAGATGCACTGTCCAACTTCTGCTTGATGGCGGAAAGTGGCATATACCTGGTTTTCTGCAGATGCAAAATAACCTCGAGACGGTCGACGTCCGCCTTCGAGTACTGACGATAGCCCTTAGGAGTGCGGTGCGGCGTGATGAGCCCCTCGTCTTCCAGGAAGCGAATCTTCGAGTTTGAAAGGTCGGGGTATGTACCGCGGAGCAGGTTCACGACCTGCCCAATGCTGAGGTAGCTGCGCTCAGCCAAGCTACTCACCGGTTTCGATGCGCTCCACGGTGCTCTCGTGGTACATCAGCGTGAAGGTGCCGATCTGCACGGAAGAGCCATCATGCAGAGGGGCGGAATTGACGATCGCGCCATCAACCAGGTGCCGTTAAGGGAGCCGAGATCCTCAATGAGGACACCCGCCTCGTTGCGCAGGATCTTCGCATGGCTGCGCGACACCGTCATGTCGTTGAGAAAGATTGTGTTCGCGGGATCGCGACCGATGGTGATCTCGGGCGCATCGAGCTCGAAGACGTTGCCGGTCTGGGGCCCTTGATGATTGAGAGGACCGGAACGACCAGCGAGGCGCTCTTCATGAGGTCGGGCGCCGTGGCATCGCTGCTCGGCATGCGAAAGACGCGCGTGGTCTCGTTCTGCTCGATGTTTGCCATGGGAACCCCCTACTGGAAAATCGGAATACATCCGAAGTATCGTCAACTATCGTTTCATTCTAGCGCAAGCGGCACGCGTTCAGTGGGAATACGCAGACTATTCCTCTGCCGACTCCTCGTCCTCGTCGATCTCGGGGTTGAGGAAATCCTCGTCCTCGTCCTCAGGATGCGCGATGGCCGAGCGAATGGCCGCGATTCCCTTGGTCGTATAGACCACGCCGGTTAGAAGCGAGCAGCATACGCCTGCATATACGAAGTACATGCCAAGGGGCACCGCCTCACCATTGAGGCCGGGCAACCAGGTGATGGAGCTGGAAACGATGCCCATGCCATCGAGGACGGGAAGGCCCAGGAGCATAAGCGTGAAGCCGCTCATGAGCAACGCGGTCGCGAGCTTGCCGATGAAGACGACGTCGATGGGACGACGATGATAGCGCTTGACCACGAAATTGCCGAGGAACAGATAGATGTCGCGCCCAACGATGGCAAGGCAGATCCATAAGGGCAGCTCATGGCGAGCCACGAGGCCAACCACGCCGCAAAACAGCAGGGCACGGTCGACAATGGGATCGAGCATTTTCCCAAGCCAGCTGACCGTCTTGGTCATGCGAGCGATTTGACCGTCGAGCCAGTCGGTCGAGGCGGCGACGGCGTAGATGACGAGTGCGACATAGCGGTTGTAATCGGTAACGAAGAGGAAGAGGAAGACACCGGTGAGGATAAGGCGCGTGAACGTAATGAAGTTGGAGATGGTGAAGATCTTGTTAGAAGGGTAATCGGAGGTGCCGATGAGCTCCTTCTTGATCTTTTTCCGAATCTTGCCAGCAGCCACGCGCGACTCCTTGTAACGATATAGACACTGGGAGGATGATACCCGCTTTACGACCGGATAAGCCTTCCGCAAATGAAAAAGGGCGACCATAAGGCCGCCCTCTCATGCTCCGTGGTCGGGACGACTGGATTTGAACCAGCGACCCCTTGCGCCCCATGCAAGTGCGCTACCAAGCTGCGCTACGTCCCGAAGCAAGGAAGTACTTTACCCAAAGCTCGGCATAGATGCAAGGATAAATTTGCAACTTCCTAAGATTTTAGTGCCTGTGCGCGCTTGAGCAGTTCGAATGCGAGGGCCTGTTTGCCCATGCATGGCAGGGGGTCCGCCATGTCGGGCGTAACCCAGAGCACCTCGTTCGTATCTGAACCGAACGTCGAGTCGGCACGGGAGACGTCGTTGGCGACGATGGCGTCGCAACCTTTGCGAGCGAGCTTGGCGTGCGCACGCTCGGCGAGGTGGTTGGTTTCAGCGGCGAAGCCGACAACGATGCGGTTCCCCTTACGAGCTGACATATCGGCGAGAATGTCCTGGGTCTTGATGAGCTCGATATGCTTGAGCTCGCCATCAGCCTTGCTGAGCTTTTGATCGGCGGGATGCGCCGGGGTGTAATCGGCGACGGCGGCGGCGCAGATGAGCATCGAGCATGCATCAAAGCGCTCGTTCACCGCGGCGTGCATCTGTGCCGCGCTCTCCACATGAACGCCCTCTACGCCGAAGGGAATCGATAGGCCTGCAGCTGCCGTCACCAGGGTCACATGGGCTCCCATTGCATGAGCCGCCCGCGCGAGGGCGTGTCCCATTTTGCCGCTCGAGCGATTCCCGATATATCGCACGGGATCGATGGCCTCGCGGGTCCCTCCGGCGGTGATGAGGACCCGCTCCCCCTCGAGCGCCTCGGATGTTTCAAGGGCGAGCAAGGCTCGAGCGACGATATCCTCGACATCGGCAAGCTTCCCTCGCCCGAGTCTCCACAGGCGAGGTATCCGGAGATCGGGCGGACGATGTCGTATCCGCGCTCCTCGAGCGCGGCGATATTGCGCTGTGTGACGTCCGCCTGCCACATGCCTACGTTCATGGCAGGCGCCACGACAACCGGCGCGTTGCAGGCCAAGACGGTCGTGGTGAGCAGATCGTCGGCCTCTCCATGCGCGATCTTCGCGATCACGTTCGCCGTGGCCGGAGCGATGAGGACGGCATCGGGCTCTTTGGCGAGCGAGATATGGTGGATGGGGTCGGACGGATTGTCGAACAAATCGACGGCGACCTCTTCATGCGTGAGCGCGCGAAACGTCGTCGGCCCCACAAAAGAGGTCGCATGCTCCGTCATACACACCTTGACGCGAACACCCGCCTTCTGGAGTCCACGCACGATTTCACAGGACTTGTATGCGGCGATGCATCCGGTGACGCAGACCAAGACCGTTTTCGCCATGGGCTACTCCTCGCAATCAAGCACGATGATGCGATGACAGTAGGGGCATTCGGCAATGTCGCGGGCATGGCGCAGGGCATCCATGGACGCGGGCTGAAGCGCGGTGCGGCAGACGGTGGGGACATTGCCCTCGATGCGCTCGACGGCAAGCCCTTTGAACCTGCTGAGCCCGCGCTCGTACAGATCGCGAACGTCCTCGGGCAAGCGACCCAGCAAATGCTCACGCCGGCGTATCAGCTCGTCGATTGAGGATTGCAAATCGGCCGCTTGAGAACGGGCGGCCTTGGTGTCCTCGATGATCGAAGCCTCGAACCGCGCAATGTAATCGGAGAGCTTTTGCTCACGCTCCCGTGCAAGGGCAAGGGCTTGACGTGCAGCAGGTCGATCGAACTCGATCTTATCGAGACGCTTGGCAATAAGCGAGAGCTCCTCCTCAAGATCGAGGAGCGCACGGTGGTCGCTGGCGTCGATGGGACGTGTCCGGGCTGCCTCCACCGCCTCGTGACATGCACGCTCGGCCTCATTAAGATCGTCCAAGGCGATTTGGGCGTCCTTGCGCGCGGCGAGCAGGCGCGTGGCCTCTGCCTTGAGTTTTGCGTGGGCCGAACGCTTCTTCGCGAGCTCCGCGATGAGCGGCAGATTATTGAGCGCGATGCGCTCACGTTCGAGCTCGAGATCGGTCTCCTGAAGTTTGAGAAGGTCGGAACCCATGCTCATGCGCATCCTCCTTGTGTAGGCACCCACCACTGGTGTGGGAGCGGAATGATATCTATACGGTCTTGGGCGACACCTGCGTTCGCGGTCGCATCGGCAAGTATGCGGCAAAACGGTTGCTCGGATCGGTCGTGACCGAGTAGGACAACAGAAAGCCCACGGAGCGCAAGGTCTTGCGCCCGGTGGTAACCGAGTTCACCGGTGACAACGACATCGCAGTTGCACGCGAGTGCCTGCTCACCGAAATCACCAAGCGAACCTCCCATGAAAGCAACGCGACAGACCGAAGAGGCGGCATCGCCCCAAACATGGGCACTCGTATCGAAGACGCTTTGAGCGGTAGACGCGAAATCACCCAAAAAGGTTTGTTCGATTTCGCAAACGGCTCCAAGGCCAGGCACATCGGGTTCGGTGACATGTTCGAGTGAGGAAAAGGCACTCAGGCCCATAAGGGCGGGAAGGGCCTGGCGTGCTTCCTTGGAACGATCGAGATTAGTGTGGAGGGAAATAACGCTCACGCCATGACGCGCCGCCTCGTACACCGCGGCGGACGAGCTTGGGCGCACGGACGAGGCGGGCGCGAAGCAATCGGGAGCGGAAATGTACACAGGGTGATGCGTGAGTAAGACATTAGCTCCCAACTCAGCGGTACGAAAAATCGCGTCGACCGTGGCATCGAGTGCGCAGACGACCCCCTCCACCTTTGCATCGGGATCTCCGACGGAAAGACCAACGTGATCCCAAGCTTCGGCGTCCTCACGTGGGAACCTATCGAGTAGGTACGAAAGAAGTTCACTGACGAGCATCTATCCCACACTTCCCACACGGCACGGGCAAAGCGATCGAGATCGCGCTCGTCGACGCGATCGTCAAACGAGATCCTAAGCGAGCCGAGGGCATCTTCGCGGGGAACCCCCATGGCGAGCAGGACGTGACTGGCATCAAGGCTCCCGCTCGAACATGCGCTGCCGGCGGAGACCTCAAAGCCGCGACCATCAAGCTGGAGGATGAGCTCTTCGGAGTCCATGCCCTCAACGTAGATGCTCACGATGCCGGGAAGTCGATCGATGGTGCTCCAATCCCCCATCGTCGCGTGAATACGGGGGTGCTCGCAAAGTGCCGCGTAGAGCTTATTCGCCATCATGCCCACGCGAACGGCATCGGTACGAACATTGGGAAGCAGCGCAGAAGTGGCTGCAGAGAGCGCTATGATGGCGCGCAGATCCTGCGTGCCGGGCCTGAGCCCCACCTCCTGGCCTCCGCCAAAGGAACGGGCCCGAATGGTCGTCCTGGTTTTGAGGTACAACGCACCGATTCCGACGGGTCCGCCGATCTTGTGGCCCGCAATGGAAAGCGCGTCGACCCCGAGCTCGTTGACATCGAATGGCGTGTGGAGCCAGCCTTGGATTGCGTCGACGTGGATGCGTGCGCCATGTGCGTGTGCAACGCGGGCGAGTTCGCCTATGGGCTGCACGACGCCCGTCTCATTATTGGCCATCATCACTGACACGAGGGCGACATCGTCTCCCATCACCGCCGCAAGTGCATCGGGAAGAATTCGACCGGCTCGATCGGGCTTGACAAGATCGACTTCAAAGCCGGAAGCCCGAAGCGAAGCGATGTTGTCCAGGATGGAATCATGCTCGATTGCCGAGACGATGACACGCGTGCGCGTGCGCCAACGTTGTCGCACGGCATCCGGAATGCCGAGCAGTGCGAGGACGTTTGCCTCCGTTCCTCCCCCGGTGAAGATGATCTCGCTGGATCGCACCCGTGCGCCAAGGCTGTGGGCGATCGTGCGGCGACAGTCCTCGAGCTTAATCGCCGCTTGTCGCCCAAGCGAATGGAGGGAGTTGGGATTGACGCCCGCGAGCGGCGAGGAATCATATGCCTGTTGGGCCTTGATCGCCTCGGGTCGCATGGGAGTCGAGGCGGCGTAATCGAGGTTGACGTACTTCTGAGGCGGCATCTTCTAGGCACCAATCTTCGCGTATCCGAGTTCGCCGGCATGGCGAATGGCCTCGACGGCCGCCGCGGGATCGGAAGCGCCGAATACGGCGGAGCCGGCGACGAGCACGGTTGCGCCTGCGGCGGCGACCTCCTCGGCATTCCCCGACCCGATGCCTCCGTCCACCTCGATGAGGGGATTAACGCCATGCTCGCGGCACATCGCGGACAGGCGGCGGAGCTTGTCGAGCGTGCGGGGGATGAACTTCTGGCCTCCGAACCCGGGGTTCACACTCATGAGGAGCACCATGTCGAGGTCGTCGAGGATGTCTTCAAGAACAGAGACGGGCGTGGCGGGATTGAGCACGACGCCCGCCTTGCAGCCACGATCCTTAATGTGACAGATGGTGCGATGAAGATGGGTTGATGCCTCATAGTGCACGGTGATGAGGTCCGCCCCAGCGTCGATGTACCAGTCGACCGTGTCATCGGGATTCGAGATCATGAGATGGACGTCGAGTGGAATGTCAGTTGTGGACTTGCAGGCCTTGACGATGGCCGTGCCATAGCTGAGGTTGGGGACGAAGTGCCCATCCATAACGTCGACGTGGATATAGTCAGCGCACGAGATGCGGTCCAAGTCGCGCGCGAGGTTGGCCATATCGGCGGAGAGGATTGAGGGCGAGATCTTGATGGCTGACATGGTGATTCCTTTCGAGATCCTGGGGGGGGGGTGGTGCAAAAAG
>ENA-OQBG01000096-OQBG01000096.1-human-gut-metagenome-genome-assembly--contig:-NODE-96-length-24523-cov-10.529882_pt1 | contig 24523 bp, 15 predicted proteins | sample MGYA00242746_ERZ504551 | MGnify/ENA primary metagenome ERZ504551 (study PRJEB26092, sample SAMD00036289) | human gut metagenome | host: Homo sapiens | study: EMG produced TPA metagenomics assembly of... | reverse complement strand
CGCCGACCGCCATCGCCGTGAACGCTGGTCGCGCTGCCTTCCACGCGGCCACAGGAGGCGGCGCAGGCGTGGCGGCGGGAGGACGTCGCGTTCCCGATTCCGGACGGTTCCCATCTCCGAGTGTCCGCCGGAGGCCGGCGACCGCAGCGGTTTCGGCCATTGGGAGGCCGACGGCGTGATCGCGCCGGATGCAACCTGCACACCGAGGTCGAGAGGAAGACCAGGTTCCTCATGGCCAGGATCGTGCCCGACAAGACCGCCGGGGAAAGCGTCGGGGCGCGGCTGGCGATGTTCTCGCCGCTGCCGGCCGGCGCGCGCGTCAGCGTCACGCACGACAACGGCACCGAGTTCGCCCGCCACACGCGACTGCGCGACGGGCCGGGCATGGACACGTACTTCGCCGACCCGTACTCCAGCCGGCGGCGGGGAGGCAACGAGAACCGGAACGGCATGATCCGCCGGTATCTGCCCAAACGCAGCGAGATCCGGATGGGCATGGCCGGGGAACTGCGGGAGATTGTCGACGAGGCCGACAACCGTCCCATGCGCGTGCTGGACTACCGGACGCCCGCCGAGGCATTCGCCGACGAACTGCTAGAATTGCAGGACCAACAGGGGGTGTTGCACCTCTAAATAGACATCGGGCACACGGTTTGCGCGGCGGTGAGCAGTGAGTGGTGAGTATTGAGCAACGTACGGCGACTCACGTACGCTCACACAGTGGTGAGCAATCCGCCAAACAACACCACGAGCAGGGCGATGGTTTCAATCACGAAGTACAGAATGAAACTCGCCCAGCTTTTGGTCAGCACGTTCAGCGGCGAGGTCTTCCGGATAATCACCAGCAGACCAACAAACACCAGGGCATATACGGCGATGCCGATCGCCGCACCCATAATGCCCAGATTCGCGGCATTCGCCAGGCCGGCCTGCTTGCCGTAGACCACGTACGTGGAATACCAGAAATTGAGATTGAGCATACTGAGTCCCGCGATGAACTGCTCGCCGGCCAACCCGATCACGAACACGATCAACCACGGCCAGGACGGCGAGACGACCACCGCCATCGCCAATCCGACGTACGCAATCACCACGGTCACCCAACCGACCAGTGCGATGCCTTGCGGAGACACTCCCCCGAGCACGGCCACAATGGAGTCAGTATTATTTACCGCCAACGAACGGCCGAACCAGTACGGCGCGATGATGGCGCACAGTACGGCAAGAATAATCAGCACCCAACGCAACGGATGCGAACGACGGCGCTCGATATCCGCCAGAGACAAATCGGTCTCGGGTATGGAAGCCTCGGGGTGCTTGGAAACCTCGACGGTCTCTACTTTGCCGCCTACGATTTCCGTCGCCTCGTTAGGTTCTTGCTCGTTGGATTCCTGCTCCATGCACCGCCTCGCCGATTACCTGCTCATTGCCGATTATTGCGATGCCCATCTTAGCGTGCGTGTTGGGCAAGTCTCCGATACGATCGATTACTCGCCCTGGTCCTCACCATGATCCTCGCTACGATTCTCCTTATCCGAATCCGTGGGAGCAACGTCATTATTGCCCGCAGACAAGCCCCGCTCGCCCGATTCGCGTTTCGGAAGCGAGAAAGATGATGCCCTGCTCCCCCGTCGCCCGCTATGCAGCAAAGCCTCAAGCATATCGACCTGCCGCTCCAGCTCATCGATACGACGTACTTGCTGAGCAATCAGCAGGTCACGCAAATCATTGTTCTGCTCTTTGCGGGAGATGGGGAAGATGATGGCGCGGGCGGTGTTGCGAGCGACGCTTTGGTCGCGATCCTATATATGAGGTTCGTAAGGTACGGATCTACGTTACATCGCGGGCGGAAAAGGCCTTATTCCTTGGTATACCGCTGTTGGCTAATTCGTGCTACTGCCCTATATCCTGATTTTCGGTGTTTTCAGGGTATAGAAAAATCCCCGTAGAGCATACTATGCTCTGCTTTTGATGATTATCGAAACATAGAACATGCTTTGGCTCAATCGTCATATGCCCGAAGTGGCAACAATTACAAGTTATCCCGCACCATCGCAACGACATCATGATTGATTTTGTTGATGCCGGGGTCGGCAAGCATCTCATCAAGAGTCATCCAGCGGCAGTCCTTGGCACCAACATGGAACTCAGTGGAACGCCAGGCGTCAGGCATTACCGTTACGCTAGCGCGGTATAGCGTGTATTCGTAATAACGAATCTCTCCATCATGCTCCGTGGATGGCTTCTCAGAATCCTTCACACAAATGTGAGACAGAGTAAAGTCTTTAGCAGGAATTTCGAATTCATCGGCAAAATACGTCGTCAGCTGACGAACATCCTCATCAGTACTGCTTGCGGTTGCATGATTAGGGAAAAAGTCGCACCCCCAACCTAAATCACGATACAGAAGATATCGGTTAGCATCTTTCACCGCAATGATCGAGCTTCTTCGTTCGGTTCTATCCATGTTGACGATATCCTCATACAGTGTTATGGCATCATACTTATTTCTGCAAGCAGTAATCAAACTCCATACTCCATAGAATATGAAGATAATGCTCAATGCAAGGAGCAATCCTTGAAACATTTGGTCGAGTCCAGATGTGAGAGCAGCAGGAATGTAAAACAATCCTTCGATGATGATGACGACCCCATTGGCAATCGGCCCGAAACCAATCTGCTCTTTGTGCTCAAAGAGCTTGGCACGCAGTTCAGCTTCGTCGATTCTCAACACCATGAGTACTAATACTACTCGGGGTAGCTCACCCTTCCGGTATTCCCAATTAGATACACCAACATATAAATAGTGGAGCGGATGACGGGAATCGAACCCGCGTAATCAGTTTGGAAGACTGAGGCTCTACCATTGAGCTACATCCGCGTTAAGCGTCGCTTTTGGCGACTTGAGTTATTATACATATTTCTTCGGGGATGGCAAACGCGTGTGGCTGCAGCAGGACCAGCAAATCTAGTTGATGGATTGCGGCTTTGCCGAGGACTCCCCTCAGTCGCCTACGGCGACAGCTCCCCTCAAAGAGGGGAGCTGGAAACCGTCGAAATCACAAATGGATGAGCTGGGACTCGTATGGTTGGAGGTCGGCGCCCATCGCATTCAGAATCACGAACCAGCAGTTTTCGGGCAGCGAGTCGAGCTTGTCGATCTGGTTCTTGAGCAGGCGCACGTCGCGGCTGGTGAGCGCGCCCCACAGGTTAACCATGATGGAGACGTTGTACAGCATGTAGCACTCGGGGGCCTCGGGCGCTATTCCACAGAAATCGTCACCACCGCGGAGGCAATCGAACCATCGTGGCTCAGGGAAATATGGATATGCGGCATCGACCCCGCACCGATAGTCGAGCGCTGCGCCGAACGCGCATTCCGCCGCTCCTGCATCACTGCATAAGGCCCGTTATCGGAAGCAGAGGAATAAGCAGAGGAATAGCGAGCGCCGGCAGCCGAATTCGCGTAATCAGTTTGGAAGACTGACGCCGCCCCCTTACCCAGAGACACATGCGGCACACCACGGGAATCGTCCAAGATCTCGATTTCAGGCCACGGGAAATTATCAAGCGTGAACGGATAGGGGGCATCGCCAAGATAATCGCACCAGGCTTTGAGGAACGCCTCCTTGCCCGCCCATTTGGCGGCCAGATGGACGGCCTCCCCGTCATTCTTCTGGCGCGCGCGGTCGGATGCCTGCCGCACCTCACGCACGGAGAACAGCGCACGCATGCGAGACCCCGGCTCCGCCAACTGTTCGGCGAATGCGGCCACATCCACCACGTCATGCCCCAAACCACAAGTATTCATGCTTCCTATTGTGTACCGCTTCGCGCGTAATCTCTACACCTCATCAGAATTGGGGCCTGATTTCCATTTCAGGGGGGAAAAGATTCACTATGCTGGATGACCTCGCGCAATACCGCAAACATCTTGGGCTGGCTGCCTAGCCGTCCAAAAAAACATCCGCGCCCCGCCCCGAAGGTCTATCTCCGTTTCGAGGGGCGGATTTTGACCGTTCCGGAGGTCTACTTCCGTTTCAAGGGGCTGGTCATCCTCCATACCACGAGTATCCGCAGCATAACGCCAACGCCATTCCGCCGTTTTTACGCCTTGTCTACTTGGGTAACAGCCCCTTGAAACGGAAGTAGACCTCCGGCGAATGCCAAATCAGCCCCTTGAAACGCAGAAAGCCCACTCCGAGGGAGGGGCTTTCGTATGTTCTGCATATTTCTCTCACTGAGTTTGTGCCAGCGAGAAAGCTCCAGGGGAAACTCCCCTCACCCGCTTCGCGGGAGCTCCCCTCAAAGAGGGGAGCCGAGATCCGGTGCGCTACTGGCTCCCATCAACCGAGGGGAGCCAGAGGAATCAGGCCTCGTAGTAGCCGTCGGCACCGAGGCGGGCGTCCGGGTTGAGGAGCATCGCCTTTTCGACCTCGTGGTGGTCGTAGCCACGGTGATCCTCGCGGAAGCGACGGTTGTCGATCGGCTCGTAGAGCGCGGCGCGACCCATCATGCCTTCCTCAAGGTGACGCTGGCCGGCGGCCAGGCGGGCGTTGGCACGCTCACGCCAAGCTTCCAGTGCGGCCTCACCATCGGCCTTGGCCACGGCCGCCTCGAAGGCACCGGGGTGAACCAGGGCCACGAAGCCGGAAACATGTCCGAAGCCGAGCGAGGTGGCCAGACCGGCCTTGACCGGGCGACCAGCGGTCTCGCGACCGAACTCGTCCTCACCACCGCCGATGCGCAGGGGCTTCCTAACCCAGACCATGTGGTCGTCGCGCTGGAGCTTCGGATCCACGCAGTCGAGCGCCGCGTTCGCCGGAATCACGCCGGACTTGAACAGCTGCGTCAGACCGTTGACCTGGAAGATGCAGGCACCACCCTTGGCGTGGCCGGTAAGCGTCTTCTGCGAGATCACGAACAGCGGGTTGCCGTCGGTGCGGCCGATGGCGTGGGCCAGCGTGTTGTGCAGCTCGGATTCGTTCGGGTCGTTGGCGTTGGTGGACGTGTCGTGCTTGGAGACCACGGCGATGTCGTCGGCTGAGCGCGAGCTTAGCCAGGTCGTGCACGAGCTTGGAGTCCTTGCCACCGAGGCCGGCAGCCAGGGCACCGAGGCCCGGAGCCGGGATCGAGGTGTGAGCACCATCCGCGTAGGAGTGGATGAAGCCGACCACGGCCGCAACCGGCAGGCCGAGCTTTTCGGCGATGTCACCGCGGGTCACGAGGATCGTGCCGCCGCCCTGGGATTCCAGGAAGCCGCCACGGCGACGATCGTTCGCGCGGCTGAAGAAGCGCGCGTCGATACCCTTGCCATACATTTCCTCCGAGTTGGCGGTGGCGTTCATGTTGCCGAAACCGATCACGGATTCCACGCCGATGTCGTCGATCGCACCGGTGACCACGAAGTCGGCCTTGCCGAGGGCGATCTTGTCGACGCCCTCTTCAAGGGAGACGGCTGCGGTGGCGCAGGCGGAGACCGGCTGAATCATGTTGCCGTAGCCGCCGATGTAGGACTGCATCACGTGAGCCGCGACCACGTTCGGCAGGGCTTCCTGCAGGATGTCGGTCGGGATCTCGTGGTTGAGGAAGCGGTCGAGGTACAGCTTGCGCATCGACATCATGCCACCGAAGCCGGTGCCCTGGGTCGAAGCCACCAGCGAGGGGTGGATGGACTCGAGGATTTCGGTCGGGGTGAAGCCGGCGCCCAGGTAGGCGTCCACAGTGGTGACGATGTTCCACAGGGCGATCTTGTCGACGTCGCCGACCATCGAGGCGGGAATGCCCCATCGGGTCGGGTCGAAGCCCTTCGGGAACTGGCCGCCGACTGTGCGGGTCATGGTGGCGCGGCGCGGCACGCGGATCATCGAGCCGGCGTGGCGGGTCACGTTCCATTCGCCGGATTCCTCATCCGGGGCGATGGTGGTGTGAGCCTCGTCCAACTTGACGTATTCGGCGGCGACTTCGCGGGTGGGCACAGAGAAGGTGACGTCGTGGTCGAGGAAGACCTCGGCTTCCTCTTCGTCAGCACCGTCCTTGTAGTCGTTGCCCATGCCTTCCTCGAACGGGCGGATGCCGGAGCGGGCCACGACCTCGTCGTGGTAGCGCTCGGCGATGTCCTCTTCGGGCACGAGGTTGCCGTCGGTGTCGTACCAGCCGGGCTTCGGGCTGTCGGCCCAAGTCAGCAGACCCATGTTCCACGCAAGTTCGAGCACTGCTCCGGCGCTCAGGTCGACGGTGCCGTCCGAGTGGATGCCGAGCTCGGCCTGGGCGCGCGTACGACCGGAGCCCCACGGGCCCAGCTCACCGACGGAAACGATGACGATTTCGTCTTCCGGCTTGGCGGTGACGTTGGTCCAGTCGTTGAGGTCGACCGAAGCCTGCTTGGTGACGATCGGGGTGGGCAGCGCCTTGATTTGCTGCCCACGCGAGGAGTCGGACAGTCCAGTGGACTTTCCGGCGACGGAGCCATCCGTTTCCTGAGACGAGGCCGCAGCAGCTTCCTTCTCGGCGTCGGCCATGGCCTCCGCACGCAGGGCCTTGATGTCGATGGGCTCGGAACCGAGGCCACCGGTCAGGTCCACATCGAGCGGGGCCTTGAGGGCCTGCTCGCGCGATTCGGCAGTGCACAGGTCGAGCAGCTTGGCCGCAATCTGTGCGGTGGAGTAGGTGCGGATGCCGTGACGCTCAACGACGGCGACCAGCGGGTCGTTACCGCCCATCAGGCCGGTGCCACGCACCCAGCCGATCTTCGGGTGAGCGAAGGTGACGCGGCTCGACCACACCTTTTCAGCGCGGGCACGGTTGACGATGGCGTCAAAGGCGCTCTTGACTTCGCCGTAGGCACCGTCGCCGCCGAATACGCCGCGGTTCGGGGAACCGGGCAGCACCACGTGGAGCTTGTGCTGCACGTTGGTGTCGGCACCGATGTGGCTGAAGCCGGCGATGGCGCGTTCCACGCCCCACAGCATCAGTCGGGCCTGCGATTCGAACAGGTCGCCGGAGTCGGCGAGCGTGCCATGGACCGGCGGAGCGGCGAACGGGAAGAACAGGGTCGGCTCCCACGCAGGCTTCAGAATCGTGGTGGTAGCACCGGAGGTCTTCTTCTGCTCGTGGCCCACCCAGTCGACCAGTGCGTCGACGTCGCGGTAGCTGGAGAGGTTGGCCGGAACCAGCCACAGCTTGGCGTTGCCGGTAGCGTGCTCGCGGTAGGCCTGCTTAGCCCAAGCCTTAATGGACGGCTTGAAGCTGTGCGAGGTGGCCACCACAGTGGCACCGCCTGCGAGCAGGCCTTCGACCACCTGAGCGGCAATCGAGTTCGGGCTCACGCCGGTGACGATGGCGATATCATTCGCGTAACGGGAGGCGTTCTTGTTGGACGCAACCTGTTCGAGGGCCTCGGAGCCGGCCTTCTGGAAGACGGCCTTGAGTTCTTCGCTCTCCGACTCGTTGGCGAACCACTGGGCTTCGGCGGCGATGGTCTTGCCAAGGCCGATGAAGCTGCCGTTCAGGGCGGCGGGATCGTTGTCGTAGTAGGCGCGGGCGAGGTCTTCGCGGGCGGAAGCCCACCGATCATCGAAGAGGATGGCCTTGTTGGCGTCGAAGCGCGGAGCGACCTGCTTAGGCCAGTCGGAGCCAAGTTCGGCTTCAACCGCGGCCACGACGGCGGCGTTCTCGTCCTCGGATTCTTCCGGAGCCGGAGCGGCCACGCCGAGCTCGTTCAGCACGAAGCGGGCGGTGGCGGCGAGCACGCCGTTGGAACCGGTGACCTTCTCGGCGAAGGCGTCGAGCGCGGCGGAATCGACCACAGCGCCACCAGCGGCACCACCGGCGGACGGCAGGGCCACGGCAACACCCTTGAGCTGGGCGACGACCTCAACGGCCGCATCAATCAGCTTGTCGGCTTCCGGCTTGTTCTGCACGGCGGCGGTGGGCAGCTTGGCCAGGTCGCCGCCACGGGAGCTGGCACCCTCGCGAGTGTCGAGCAGCAGTGCGGCGAGCACGCTGGCCACCCAACCTTCACCGAGCTGCCATACGTTGGTCACGCGGTCGCGGATGTACTGCTGCTTGACGCCGGCGGCACCGAACAGCGAGCGCAGGCGGTCGCGCAGCGCCTCGGAGAGCACGGCACCGAACGGCTTGTAGTTCGGGGCGGCCTTGTTGACGATTTGGGCGAGCTTGTCGAGCGTCGCTTCAGCAGCACCGTCCACGCTGGCGACTCCCAGCTCGGAGCTGATGTCCATGAGCAGCTGGTTGCGGCGAGAAGAGACACCGTTGGTCAGGGTGTCAGTGGTGTCGTTGCTGCCGATCTGGTCGATGCGCACCTTGGCGGAGTAGGCCATGAGCACGCCGATGGCATCGGAAGCCTTGAAGGGCAGGTCGGCGACGGCGGCACCGGACGGTGCGCCGGCCGCGGCCTGCCCTGATTGCAGGCCGCGCGAGGAGTCGGACAGTCCAGTGGACTGTCCGGCGACGGAGCCATCCGTTGTCTGAGCAGCCTCAGTCACGGCATTTGCCGGAGCGGCACCGGAACCGAGCTTGGCGACGGCGGAACCACCGGCAGGAGCGGTTTCGACCGGGGCCGAGGCCGCAGCCTCTTCCGGCTCATCGTCGGGAACCAGCGAATCGGTGTCGGTCATGTAGACGCGGCCTTCATCGCGGCCGACGTTGTAGACGACCGTATCGTTGCCGGCGAACTCGGGTAGACGCAGGGTCTTGGCACCGAGGTTGGCCAGGGTCGGGGCGTTGCCGAGGCCGACTTCGACGTATTCCTCCACGCCGAGGCCGCCCTGTTCGCGCTGACCGAAGAGCAGCGCCTGGGTTTCAATCCAACGCACCGGGGAGGCGAACTGCCAGGAGAGCAGTTCGGTCAAGAGCAGACGGCCGAGCTTCTGGTCGTCATCGGCGTAGGAATCCCACACGGCCGGGTCGTCGAGCACGGCCTTGATACGCTCGGACGGCACGACTTCGAGGATCTTGGCGGCGAATTCCTTGGTCATCTCGAACGGGGTGGCCACCAGGTTCGGGATGTAGCGGTCCACCAGACGGCCACGGTAGTCGATGTAAGCGGGAAGCAGCGCGTCGAGCTTGTCGCGGAATTCCGGCACGCCCTTGCGCAGCAGTGTGGAGTGGAACGGCACATCGATGCCGGGCACCAGCATGAACGCGGGCTTGCCACCGAATGCGGCCACGCGGCGGGCGGAATCGGCCTTCAGAGCCTTGAGTCCGGCGATCGTACCGGCGATGGCGTACTGCTGGCCGGCGAGGTTGTAGTTCACGATCTCCAGGAATTCGCCGGACGCCTTGGCCACGGATTCCACGTATTCCTTGACGTGCGCGTCGTCCACACCGAACTGGTTCGGGCGCAGGGCACCCATGCGGTAGTTGGAGCGACCCTGTGCGTCACGCTCGATGAGGTGGTGCATGGTGGAACCACGGTGGAACACGAGCTCCAGCACGGTTTCCAGCGGAATCACGTCGGCGAACGCGGACAGCGCGTTGTATTCGCCGAGCGAGTGGCCGGCGAAGTAGGCGGGCCAGATGTCGGCGCCGGCTTCGCGCAGACGAGCGGTCTGGGCGAAGGCCACGGTGGCGAGCGCCACCTGCGTGAACTGCGTCAGGTTGAGCAGGCCTTCGGGGTGGCGATAGGTCACGCCGTTGGCGGTGAGCTCCTTCGGGTTATCGCGCACGAGGCCCAGGATCGAGAAGCCGAGCTTGGAGCGGGTGAGCTTGTCGGCGCGTTCCCACACGTCGCGGGCGGCGGCGGACTTGGCACGCTCGTCCAGAACCATGCCCTGCTTCTGGATGCCCTGGCCGGGGTAGACGAAGGCGGCGCGCGGCGCGCGGACCAGTGCGGTGCCGCGGGAGACGAGCTGGCCGTCGATACGGCAGGTGACTTCGAGGGTCATGCCGCCGTGGCGCACCTTGCCGACGCGCTCGACGGAGATTTCGACGGTGTCGTCAAGCTGAACCATGCCGTACATGTTGTAGGTCCAGCCGGCAATCTCGTAGTGGGCACCCTTCTCGTCCAGCGCCTGCACGGCGTGCTGGGCGGTGGCGGACAGCCACATGCCGTGCACAAGCGGAGCGGCCAAACCGGAGATGCGAGCGCCACGAGTGGAGGTGTGGATCGGGTTGAAGTCGCCGGAAGTGCGGGCGAAGGCGGTCATGTCGTGTGGGGCGACGACCTTCACGCGGCGCAGCAGACGGCGCGGCGTGGGCGCGATCTCCTCGTGCTCGGCGTCGCCGAACTCGGGGGCGTCTGCCGGCAAAGCATCGGAGTAGACGCGGCCGCGGATCGCGAAACGCTCGGTTTCGCGGGCAAGCAGCGTGCCGTCGGCAGCGGTGTGGGTCACGTGGATGGTGACCACGCGGCCGGAGGCGGACTCGAAGTAATCCTCAGCCCAAGACTTCAGGGTGATGGTTTCACCGGTGTGCTTAAGCAGGTCCTCCTCATTCACCTCAAGTTCGATGAGGTGGTCGAGGTGGACGGCGTTGAGCAGGCCTTCAATCACCGGGTAGCCCTTGACGTACACGGAGCCGAGCGCCGTGTAAATCGCCGGCCAGGCCGGGCCGACCAGCGCATCGGGAGCGATGCGGCTGGGCTGCAGGGTCGTCGGCAGAGCGGCGCCGGTGGCCGCTTCGTGGTCGAAGCCGAGGTTGGCGGAGAGGGTGTAGGCGGCGGTGGCGGTAGCAAACGGACGCTCGTCAGAGGTCTTGCCGTCAAGCTGCGGCATCTCGGTGAGCTTGTCGCCGGTGATGGCGGTGTTGCCGATGCCTGCGGTGGCGGCGAGCATCGCGTAGACGTCCGGAATCAGGCGTTCGCGGTCCACGACCGGCACACGGCCGGGCTCGGTGCCTTCCACGATGAGCGGGATGACGATATCGCGCACGGCGTGCTTGGAGGTGCCGCCGTCCGGGTCGTTGTCCCAGTAGGTGTCGAGGTGGATGTCCAGATCGTACTTGCCAGCCGCGGCGTCAAACGCGCGGATTTCGTAGTACTGGTCGCCCAGGGCGGTGCCGTAGGCCGGGTTGTCGGTGATGTGGCCGACCCAGGAGATGTTCGGGGACTTGCGGATGAAGTCTTCGGCGCTGGTGGCCTCGCCAAGTGCGGCGAAATCGTCGTTCTCAGCGGCATCGGCGGCTTGCTGTTCGTCCTGCACGCGCTTGATGGCGGCGGTTTCGAAGCGGCCGAGGATGTCGGCGATCGGCTCGTCGATGGTGGTGATGCCGGCAACGGAGATCGGGCCGGGGATGGCACGCACGGAATCGGCGGAGTAGCGCTGGTCTTCGGACTGCCAGAGCTGGTCCTGACCCCACCAACGCAGCAGGTCGTTGTCGATGACGGGTACGAACGGCATGGGCTTGGGGTATTCGCGCACGAGCACCGGGAACCAAGCCACGTCGGTCGGGACCACCTTGAGTTCGGCGGTCTGCGGGTAGGCCAGTGCGAGCTTTTCGAGCGCGGGGGCCGGGTCGGCGAGAATGTCGTCGTGGGTCAGCAGGCCAGCGGCAGCTGCCTCTTCAGCAGAAACGCCATCAGCGGCGAACAACTTGGAGGTGAATTCGCCGGAGTCCGTGTCGTTCACACGGGCTTCGATGCGCTGCAGCAGGTGCTGGAAGCGGTCGGCGTAAGTCGGGTCGACCCACGGGAAGGCGAGTTCGGCGAAGCGCTGCGCCCACTCAAGGTAGGTCATGGAGGCCAGGTCGCCGAAGTAAGGCTTGGCGGTCTTGTTCAGGGCTTCGATGATTTCCTTGCGGCGGGAGTCGAGCTCTTCGGGGTGCTTCATGACGCGCACGAGCAGGCGGCCGCATTCGGCGGAGTCGTTCTCGAGCTCGTAAATGTCGGCGTGCAGGTGGCTCAGGCCGGAGGACATGCCACCGACGGACTTGCCGGACGGCACCCAGTGGGCGGCCTGCGGGGCGAACACGTCGTCGGACTTGGCGTCGGCCGGAATACCGGGCGTCTTGACGAGCAGCTGCTTGACTTCGGGGCTGGTGTGAGCCTCCTTGGCGGTCATCGCGGCGGTACCGATAAGCACGCCGTCGACCGGCATGTCGGGCAGGCCGTAGGCGTGGGCCCACTGGCCGGAAATGTAGTCGGCCGCGCGTTCGGGGGTGCCGATGCCGCCGCCGGCGACCAGCACGAGGTTGTCGCAGGCGCGCACTTCGGCGTAGGTGGCGGCAAGCAGGTCATCCAGCGCTTCCCAGCTGTGGTGGCCGCCGGCTTCACCGCCCTCGACCTGAACCATGATGGTGGTGGGGGCCACGGCCTTGGCGATGCGCACAACCTGGCGAATCTGGTCCACGGTGCCGGGCTTGAAACTCACGTACGGCAGACCGTCCGCCTGCAGCGACTCGATCAGGGCCACGGCTTCGTCCAGCTCGGGGATGCCGGCGGAGACGACCACGCCGTCGATCGGCGCGCCGGATGCGCGCTTCTTGGGCACGATGCGGGAGGAGCCGAACTGCAGGTTCCACAGGTAACGGTCCATGAACATCGCGTTGAATTCGACCGTGCGGCCTTCCTCCAGCTCGTCTTCGAGGGCGGCGATGTGGCGGTCGAACACTTCGGCGGTCACCTGGCCGCCGCCGGCGAGCTCGGCCCAGTAACCGGCGTTGGCCGCGGCGGCCACGATTTCCGGTTCCACGGTGGTGGGGGTCATGCCGGGCAGCAGTACCGGCGGCTTGCCGGTGAGCTTGGAGAACTTGGTGACCAGCTTGGCGCCGGCCGGGGTGTTGATGCGCGCGGGGCGAATGCCTTCCAGTTCTGGGTGCGCTCAGGCTCACTTTCCAGCGTGGAGAGCGTGGAGCGCTCGGCCAGCGTGGTGGCTTCGACCACGCCGATGCCGGTGCCTTGCACCACATTGCCGATCAGCTTGCCGAGCGTGTTGCCGGGGCCGAGGTCCACGATCCACAGCTTGGACGGGTCGGCGGCGTTGAACAGCGCCTTGACGCGGGCATTCCAGTCCACATGGTTGAGCAGCACTTCCGCAGCGAGTGCGCGGGTGCGATCCTGGTCAAAGCCGCAGGCGCCGGCCCAGGCCACGGTCTGCTCGACGGCGTCGGCCATGAGCGGCGAGTGGAAGGGCAGGGTGACCTCAAGGTATTCGAGGGTCGGGTTGAACACGGTGCCGCCGTGGAGCTTCTGCTCGCGCAGCTTGGCCTGATGCTGGTGTTCGCGCTCGGCTTCGAGGGCGAAGGCAGACAGGTCCTCCGGGTAGCCGGAAAGCACGTGGTGGTTGTCGGAGTTGGTGACGGCGATGGAGATCGGGCCGCGAGCGTTGTTGACGCGGGCCACCAGAGCCTCAACCTGTTCGCGGGTGGCGCCCTTGACGGAGAGCATCGGACTGGCTTCGCCATACTTGGGGTTCAGGCCCAGTTCGCGCACGCGGCGAGTGCCGGCTGCACCGATCAGGGCGGCGACGGCCAGAATCTCGTCGAGGGTCTTGCCGGCGGCCTCGATGGAGCCGGCGGCCTCGATGGCGCGGGCCATGTGCACGGCGAGCACGCCCTGGGAGTGGCCGAGCACGGCGAGCGGCTTGGCCTGGGCCACGCTGTAGCCGAGGTGTTCGAGGTCGAGCAGGGCGCCGAGCTGGGTCAGTGCCACGCCTTCCACGGACGCGGTGGCGTCGGCTGCGGCGCCGAGGCGTGCCGGGTTCGGGGCGAAGCCGAACAGGTCGACCGGACGGCCGGTGGTGGCCAGCAGGTCGGCGGCGACCGGGGTGAGCAGTCGGCCGGCTGCGGCGACGTGGCCGCGCAGGGCCTCGTCAAGGCTGGGATCGGTGGTCTGGTCTGCCAGGGCTACCGGCCACGGGGTGGACTGGCCGGCGAAGGCGAGCGCATGGGGCTCGGCGGCTAGGCGATTGAGGAAGAAGGTGGTCATTGCTTTCCTTACTTGTGTTTGGTTGACGTCTTCAAAAATCAGAGGGGCTGGTTGCCGTGGTGTTTGGTGGTGCGCTTGACGCGCCGCTTGGTGGCGAGCGTGGCCAGCGATTCGACAATCACCTCACGGGTCTGTTCGGGGTCGATCATGCCGTCGATCTGCCCGATTTCCAGTGACAGGTTCGCGTTGACGGTGCTGGTCTCGTACTCCTTGATGTACTTGGCCCGCAGCGCATCGACGTCCTGTCCGGAGGCCTTGGCCTTGGCCAGGTCGTGGCGGTGGATGATGTTCACCGCGCCGGCCGCGCCGAGCACCGCGATCTGGGAGGAGGGCCACGCGAAGTTCAGGTCCGCGCCGATGGCCTTGGATCCCATCACGATGTACGCGCCGCCGAACGCCTTGCGCAACACCACGGTCACCATCGGTACCTGTGCGTTGGCGTAGGCGTAGATCACCTTGGCGCCGCGGCGGATGATGCCGGCGTGTTCTTGGTCGGAGCCGGGCTTGTAGCCGGGCACATCCACGAGGGTGACCACGGGCAGGTTGAACGCGTCGCACAGGCGTACGAATCGGGCGACTTTCTCGGACGAGTCGACGTCCAGGATGCCGGCGAGCACGTTCGGCTGGTTCGCCACGATGCCAACCGGCTTGCCGTCGATGCAGGCGAAGCCGACGAGCGCGGAGGCGCCGAACAGTTCCTGCACCTGCACGAATTCGCCGTAATCGACGATGCAACGAATCACTTCGAGCATGTCGTAGGGCTGACGTTCGTTGGTGGGCACGATGGTGGCAAGTCGCTTGGCGGTCTCGCGTTCGGCGCGGGTGACGGCGTAGGCGTAGACCGGCGGCTTGCTTTCGCTGTTGGACGGCAGGTAGGCGAGCACGGTGCGCGCATAGTCGATGGCGTCGGATTCGTCCTCGCCGAGGTAGTGGGCCACGCCGGACACCCGGTTGTGCACTTCGCCGCCGCCGAGGTCGGCCATGGAGATGGTCTCGCCGGTCGAGGCCTTGACCACGTCCGGTCCGGTGACGAACATGTTCGAGTTCTCACGGGTCATGATGATGAGGTCCGTCAGGGCCGGGCAGTAGACGGCACCGCCGGCGCAGGGGCCGAGAATCAGGCTCAGCTGGGGCACGAAGCCGCTGGCCTCGCAAGTCTTGCGGAAGATGCGACCGTACTGGGTCAGGGCGGCCACGCCCTCCTGGATGCGGGCGCCGCCGGAGTCCACGATGGCCACGATCGGCACTTTGAGGTCGATGGCCATGTCCATCAGTCGGCAGATCTTCTCGCCTTCGGCGGTGCCGAGGGTGCCGCCCTTGACGGAGAAGTCCTGGGCGTAGACGGCCACTTTGCGGCCGTAGACCTGGCCGAAGCCGGTGATGACGGCCGCACCGGCGTTGCCGCCGGCGATATTGCCGCCCTGGAAGCGGCCGATCTCCTCGAACGTGCCGGTGTCGAAGAGCAGGTCGAGGCGTTCGCGCGCGGTTTTCTTGCCTTTGGCGTGCTGCTTGTCGCGGGCGCGCTCTTCGGCGGCGCGGGCCAGTTCGGCGGCCTTGACCACAGCGGTGCGCAGCGGCTGGTGGGCCGAAGGCTGTGCGGCGTTGGCGGCCGAGGCCGCAGCCGCGGCCTTCACGGCCTGCGAATCCATGATGTCAGTCATTGCCACCCTCCTTCTTGGCGTCGGTGGCCTTATCGGCTCCTTCTGACGAGGGAGCTGTCGACGCAGCCGCCTGAGGGAGAGATCCCGGCGCAGCCGCAGCAGCCTTGGCCTTGCCGGCGTTCACGTCCAGCGTGACCAGCGTGTCGCCGGCCTCCACGCCGTCGGCCGGGCCAACGAAAATCTTCTTCACTTCGCCGGCGGCCGGCGCGTACACGTAGTTCTCCATCTTCATGGATTCGAGCACCACCAGAAGGTCGCCCTTGGCCACTTGCTGGCCTTCGGACACGTTGATGCGCGTGACCACGGCCTGCATCGGGGAGGCGATGACGCCGGATTTGGCGCCGTCGTTGGCCGCAGCGGCACTGGAGGCCACGTTGTGCAGTCCCGCACCGCGCAACGGCTGGGTGGGTCGCTTGGCACCGCGGGCGCGGGCCGAGCCGGTGATGTTCTCCACGATGTCGAGTGGCACGGTGAGCTTGACGCGGCGGTTGTTCATCTCGATGACGAACGTCTCCGACTTGGACTTGTCGGGCGCGGCCGGGGCAGCGGCACCCGGGGCGGCGGCCAAGGAGGCCGGCTGGCCGGAGGCGGCGGAAGCCGGTGTGCGGTTCAGGTACGTGCGCTCCAGCCACTTGGTGGACACAGCGAACGGGTGGCCATGCTCGGCGGTGAAGTCGTCGTTGCGGAAGATTTCCTTGAACAGCGGAATCGGCGTGGGCACGCCTTCGATCACAAGCTCATCGAGCACGCGGCGCACACGGGCCACGGCGTCGAGACGGTTCTGGGCGGTGACGATGACCTTGCCCATCATCGAATCGAACTTCGGGGAGATGGTGTCGCCCTGTTCCACACCGGTATCGATGCGCACGCCGGGGCCGGCCGGCCACTGGATCTTCTCCAAGGTGCCGGAGCCGGGGGTCAGGTTGGTGGCCGGGTCTTCGCTGGTGATGCGCAGTTCGAAGCTGTGGCCGCGCAGTTCGGGGGCGCGGGTGAGCTCGCCACCGGCGGCGATATTGAGCTGTTCGCGCACCAGGTCGAGGCCGCTGACCTCTTCGGAGACGGTGTGCTCCACCTGCAAGCGCGGGTTGACTTCCAGGAAGTACACCTTGCCGTTCGGGGTCACCATGAATTCGCAGGTGCCCAGGCCCACGTAGCCGACCGTGGTGAACAGGCGGCGGGAGTATTCCTCGAGCGTGCTGATGATTTCCTCGGACAGGAAGGGCGCGGGTGCCTCTTCCACGAGTTTCTGGTTGCGGCGCTGCAGCGAGCAGTCACGGGTGGAGTACACGGTGAAGTTGCCGTGCGAGTCGCGCCCGGACTGGGTCTCGACGTGGCGTGCCTTGTCCACGAACTTCTCGATGAAGTATTCCTTCAGATCGCCGCCTTGCAGCGCGTCGTGGTTCATGTAGAAGCGGCGCAGCTCCTCGTCGTCATGCACCACGGTGATGCCGTGGCCGCCACCGCCATCAGTGCGCTTCATCATGATCGGGTAGCCGTGGGTGTGTGCGAAGTCGAGCAGCGTGCGCACGTCGGTCACCGGTTCGGACAGGCCGGGCACTGGCGGCACTTTGGCGCGTAGGGCCACGCGGCGGGCGGTAATCTTGTCGCCCAAATCCACCAGCGCGGTGTGGTGCGGGCCCACCCAGATGGCACCGGCATCCTCGACCTTCTGCGCGAAGCTCGGCACTTCGGAAAGGAATCCGTAGCCGGGGTGCACGGCATCCGCACCGGTCTTGTGCAGGATGTCAATCAGCAGATCTTCGTTGAGGTACGTGTCCTTGTAGGTGTCGCCGGAGAGCAGGTATGCCTCGTCGGCCATGTCCACATAGCGGCTATTGCGATCCTGTTCGGAGTAGACAGCCACGGTGGAGATACCCATCTCCTTGGCCGTGCGCACCACGCGAAGCGCAATCTCGCCTCGGTTCGCAATCAGCAGTTTTTTGACGATAGAAGCCATAGTGTCAAATTGTGCTCTCTATATAGAGGAGAGGGCAAGCCGCGTTCACACAAAAGCTTTCACGCCCTTTTGTAGGCTACGAACAAACGCGCGCGTAGGTTCCGGCAACGTAACCGTTGGCGCCGGCTATCAAAAACGTTGCAAATCCGCCGATTGCACATCCTTGCGCGCCGGCTCAAGAAGTTGACGTTACGGTTGTGTTCGTCAACTTATGACAAATCGAAATCGACAATTTTGTAAATTGGTACGAAACCGCACGAAATCGAACACCTCTACGATGGCAACCGTAAGTTCGGGGGAAGGCTCATCTGCGGGCGAACGGAAGGTGACCGGACCGGCATCGGTCCATCGCCGCACGATTCGCCCGCACAGGGTCGGATTCATTTGGGACCGTCCACCATATGGACGGTTCGGACTGTCGGGGATACCGCACGACCCGCCGGAACCTCCCCTCATCCATCGCATACCGCCCGCCGTTCACGGCGATATCACGCAACATAGGGGTCATTGATATGCAGACTTCACACACCACCGCATCCGCTGCGGCCACCACATCGCTCGCCCGTCGTATCGTCGCCGCATCCTGGAAGCCGGTGCTGTTCGCCGTGCTGATGTGGCTGTCCGCGGCCGCCGGCGAGATTCCGATTCCGGGCACGCCGGTGCCGATCACGCTGCAAACGTTCGTGGTGATGCTCGCCGGTCTTATGCTGCCGTGGCGTCAGGCCGGTGCCGCCGTCGCCACCTATCTGGCGGCCGGTGCGGTCGGCCTGCCGGTGTTTGCCGGCGGCACCTCCACGCTGGCCCTGGTCGGCCCGAGCGCCGGCTTCCTCTTCGGCTTCCTGCCGGGTGTGGTGGCCATCGCCCTGCTGCGCGGCAAGTCCGACACTTCGTCCTTCGCGGCCGCCGCGCGCACCGCGGGCCGCTACCTGCTGGCCGCGCTGGTCGGCGGCGTCGTGGTGGTGTACGCCTTCGGCTTCGTCATCCAGTCCGCGCTGACCGGTGCGCCGCTCGCCGCCGTGGCCCTGGCCTCCATGGGCTTCGTGGTTGGCGACGCCATCAAGGCCGTGGTGGCCTCTCTGGCCGCCGCCGGCCTGTCCAAGCTCGGTCGCTGACCTGAGCTACTAGCTAGCTACTGGCCGGCTATTACAGCACTCCCACATCGGCGGTGCGGACCGTATGGTCCGTGCCGTCTTGTGTTCTCAGGATCAGTGAGGCGTCTTCGTTGAGGCCGATGCTTCGCCGGTCAGCGTGGTGCCGTCCGTGAAGTGCGCCTCGACCTGACGGCCGCGCGCCCAGCACACCGCCTTCACCTCCTCGCGCAACGACTCGGCCTGGCCCTTCGGGTCGGCGATGAACTTCACCAACCGCTCGCGGAAGCCCTCGACCTGACGTTCGGCCACCGCATCGCGCATCTCGCCGAACGACGGCAGCCCGGAGACATGCAGCTGCAGCGAGGTCGATTGCGGCGTGGGCAGCCGACAGGCGCCCAAGGCCAGGTTCAGGCCGACGCCGAACACGATGACGACGTCGTCATCGGCATCAGCATCAGTACCGGTACCGGACGACGGCGGAATCACCAGTTCCGAGAGCAGCCCGCCCAGCTTGAGCCCGTGGCAGAACACGTCGTTCGGCCATTTGAGTTCCAGCGAGCAGTCCGGCTGGTTCGGCGCGGCACCGTATTCCTCGATCATGCCGTTCAGGGCGTCCAGCGTGACCAGTCCGGCGATCATCTGCAGCCAGCCATTGACGGATTCGTCGGTGGCGATCGCGCGCGGAATGCGCACGGCATAGGACATCGTCGAGCAACGGCCGGGCTGACTGACCCACTTGTGACCATTGCGCCCACGGCCGGCGGTCTGCCGGTCGGCGGCCACCACGGCCACCGCCAGTTCGCCATCCTGGTGGTCGGGCAACGTCAACGACCCGTCGCCAATCATCTGTACGGCCAGCGCGTTGGTCGAATCGGTTTCGTCCACGGCGACCACATGATCTGCGACGGCTGTAGTTCTGGGTAGCTGCGGCGTTGCAGCTTTCAACGCAATCATCATGGGCACTACGTTACCTCGATTTTGGCGCGATATGCCCGCGTTATTCCATGGAAAAGCGCGCAAAATCAACTATTTTCACCCACATAGCCCATGTTAACGTTCACAACTTCGGAAATTCCGCATTCGCCGACCCCACGCATGCACCCGGCCGTCATATTGGCTTGCGAACAATGGCGATGCCCGGCAGACATCGAATATCAACCGTTGACCTGTGCGGCTACCATATATTGTCATGACGTCACCAGCCACCGCGAAGCTTGCCGCCGTATCCAGCCGCCAGTCCCACCCGCATCTTGCGCGCGCGGGCGCTGCCGCGCGCTGGACACTGGCCGTGCTGGCCGGCCTGTGGCTTGCACTGTGCACGGCGGTCGGCCCGCTGTACTGGGACGAGGAGAACGGCACCCTCGCCCATTGGAACTGGGCCAATACCGCAATATTCGTCGTGTCATTCCTGATATATCTCGGAATCATCACGCTGATGGTGCGATTCGCAGCAGGCCAGCGCATACTGCCGAGGGCTACCGGCGAGCGACTACGTCAACATCAGCGGAATAGCGAAACATCACGGCCCGCCGCCGATCAGCAGGCCAGCCAACCAGCCAAGACCCGTCGTACCGTTCGCGCTATCGTCACGTCCACCGTCACTGTTCTGGACCGCTGGATCACACGCGGCACGAACCGGTTCTGGAAGCTTATGCGTGTGTTTTTGTCGGCTGGCTCTGGGTGCCGACCACTCTGCTGGCCGCATTCGGTGCGGACCTCCGCTCACAGATCCGTGAATTCAGCTGGGCCTGGAACCAGTGGACCGGCCTGAAACAGCCCTATATCGGCTTCTTCTCCTTCGTGCCGATGGACATCTACCCCACTGCGCACTACATGTGGCCGTCCGATCCCACGTATCTGACCGACCAGCACAATGTGGTACTCACTGTGTTCTATGGCGCGATGGTCACGTTTGCGAGGCATCTGACCGGCTCAAACGATGCCGGTATCGTGACGTTGGCTGCCCTGCAGACGCTGTTCGCCGTGTTCTGCTGCGCTGCCGCCGCCAATCGATTCCTGAACCGGCCTTGGATAGGAAAAACGGCAACGGATTCCGCCGCTCCCCCACAGGCCGGAGGATTGGCTCGATTCCTGATTCTGCTGTTCTTTATGGTCTGCCCGCTGGCCGTGTTTTCCACTATCTCCATCACCAAATCGCCGCTGTTCGCGTTCTCGTTCGTCTGGTGGTTCAGCGTCTGGTATGAACTCGTCCAGACCTGGCACCCCGCCGGCACCCGCAAACATCCTCAGACCCCTGCCATCGCCACGCCCGTCCACTTGCCGTGCCACAGCTTCATCGCCTTCATCCTGGCCACGTCGGTGATGCTGATTTCCGCGAAATATGCGTGGTACATCATCGCCCTGCAAATCGTGCTGGCTCTGATCGCCGACCGCAAGCGCTGGGCGACTTACGTCGTGGCGCTGCTCATCCCCACCGTACTGATTCACGGCGGCATCTCCTTCGCCATCTCCTCTGGCGCGATCATCGGCGGCGACCCAATCGAAAGCCGCGGCGTACAGCTGCAAATGATCGCCCGCGTGGCCCAGCGCAATCCGGACGGCATTTCAGACGAAGCCAAAAAGAACCTCGCGCCCGTCTTCAATCTCGATCAGATGGCCGACGCTTACTCCCAGCAGGACGCCGACCCGGTGAAATCCTCCGGCATTCAGGCCAAGAAGGTCAGCTACAAGTGGCGCACGGTGACGCCCGAGGATATGACCAATTTCAACAAGGCATGGTTCGAAATCGTCAAGGACAATCCAATCATCGCGCTGGATGCGTTGCTGGCCAAATGCTTCGGATACTTCAATGTGAACGATCAGCCGTACGTATCGATGGATTATTACGTGACCAGCGATTACGTGCAGAAAAACTCCACATGGATCAAGGATTACAACCATGACTGGCGTGAGCACATCGCCGGCTTCACTCGCGTATGGGGCGGTATTCCCGTGCTCGGCTGGCCTACGCACGGCAATTTCTACGTGGTGATGACATTGCTGATCGGCGCGGCCGAGGTGATTCGCCGACGTTGGCTCACCCTCATGACCCATATTCCGCTGCTACTGCTGATGGGCGTGATGATCACCGCGCCGGCCAATAATTTCGAGCGGCACATGTTGCCGGTTGCGTTTGTATTCGGATTCGTGGTGCTGACGTATTGGCGAGAGTCTTTGGCTGAAAGGCAACGCCAATCAGCGACGCTACACTAGTGACTATGTCAGATTTTCTCGAACTTCTTGCTGCCGACGTTGCCGATTCGTCCGGTGCATCCGGTATGCCGGGTGCGCCCGATTCATCCGATTCGGCCGCACCCGGCATCACCGCGACCAACCGCGTACGCACCGTGCTGTTCGAGTGCCTGTTCAATCATCTGGCCGACGAACGAGTGGAGTCCCTGTTCACCATCCTCGGTTTCGAGCATGACTTCGATTGTTACGCCATCGCCGGATACCCTGCCCGGTCCGCCGCACGTACGGCCAAGGAAATCGAGAAAATCGTGGCCGATTTCGGCGGTGTGTGTCTGACCGCCAAGCGCCCGATCGGCAACAGCACCGCCGTAGTGGCGTTGATTCGTCCGGTCGGTGCGGCCACGCCGGAAATCATCTGCAATACCATCGCCCCGTCGTTCGCCGCCGATCGGCCAATCGCCTTGGGTCCGCAGCGTACCGGTGCCGATGGCGCGATGCGTTCGATTCAGGCCACGCTTTACTGTCTTCAGGCCGCGCCGGCTCTGGCCGCCACCGTGCAGCCATTGCCGCGCCCGTTACGCACCGACGACGCCCTGCCCGAACGTGCGTTGATCGGCGACGCGGACGCCCGTGACGAACTGGTCCGCGTGGTCTACGGAAGCCTGACAGCAGCAGGCCCTGATGATCCGACGCTGCTCACCGTCTCCACATTCCTGAAGTTCGGCGGTTCGCTCGAGACCACGGCCAAGGAGCTCAACGTACATCCCAATACGATCCGCTACCGTTTGAAGCGTGCCGCCGAATCCACCGGCTGGGATGCCACCGACCCGCGCGAGGCGTACGTGCTGATCACCGCCATCGCGTTGGGTCGTGTGGCCGAAGCGCAGCGGACCGCAGCGTAGTCGGGCAGAAGCATAACCAGCAGAACCGTAGCCGGCAAAGGCCATAGCTGACCGGACATAACCGTCCAGCCCGACAGCCTAGCGGGCCGAATCAGGCTGCCTGAATCTCGTGTACGCCATCGTGCAGTAACGCGGCCAAGGATTCTTGAGTGGCTAACACTTCGTCCACGAATCCACCGGCGGACAGGCTGGCGATCACGCGACCGGACTCGTTGTCCACAATCGGTACACCGACGGCACCGACACCCAACGTCACATCCTCATCCGACAGTGCATATCCACGTTCGCGAGTCAAGCGAATATCCTCGCGCAACTGTTCCACACTGACCAGCGTGTTCTCGTTATATGCCGGGAACGGCGCTCCTGCAAGATAGCGTTCGACATCGGCATCCTCGAAATACGCCAAGGCCACGCGGCCGGCCGCGCCAGCATGCAGAGGCAGCACGCGGCCCGGGCGCAGGATCAGCGAATCGATGGCATGACCTTGCGCGCATTCCACGCATACCGATTCAGTGCCGGAGACCACACTGAGGAATGAGGTCATGCCGGTTTGCGCGGTGATGGCATGCATGACCGCAATCGCAGGCTGCCATTCGGTACGAGACGTGCGAGCGGCATCAGCCAATCGCAGCCAGTCCAGTGATAATGAGTAGTTACCATCCGTATCCGTTACGGCCCACCCCACATCGACCAGTCCATCCAGCACGCGGTATACGGAGGATCGCGGGATATCACAGGCGTCGGCGATATCTGCCGGCGACAGGCCATTCTCCGCCGCCAATGCGTCCACCACACGACTCGCCTTGTCTAAAGCGCGGGTCGGTTCACGTTTGTCTTCCGCCATCGTCGACGTTCCTTCCCCTGACTTATCCCTGACTCATCGTATTCAACTGTTCAGGCCAAGATAATCACCACTGTATCCAAGGCCTCGCGACACCTCGCGGCCGGCAGTCTGCACCAATTGCACCATGTCTTGAGCCGATGCCGTTGCCGGTTTCCCATCTACCAGACAGGCCAGCTCAGGTTCCAAGGAGCGGGAAAGGCTACTCAGGGCGATTGCCGCTTGAATCTCTCCGGCGTGATTGAATACCGGTACGCTGATAGTCACGGAGCCGGCCATGGTCTGGCCGACGTCATAGGTGAAGCCGCATTCGCGTATATGACGAGCCTGTCCCATTGCTGTGGCACGCATCGTGGAGAATGTGCCGCCGAGCTCGTTGTTATAGGCATAGTGTTCCAACAGCTGCTCGTAGCGAGCCGGGGGAAGCCAGGCCGTCAGTACATGAGAGGGAGCGCTCATGCTCAGAGGCAAGCTATTGCCCACCAGCTGTGCATAGCTTTGCAATGCCTCACGGGTGCGTGTCTCGATGCACACCGTGCGCAATCGCCTCCGAACGAACAGACCCCAGATGCCGAACTGGCCGCGATGGGCGCGGAAGGTACGGCGAGCGATCTGCTGAATGTCCAGTCTGCTTTCGATTTGGCCGCCGATACGTACGCAATCGATGCCAAGCCGATACTCGCCACGATTGATGCCGCGTTCCGCCCAACCGACTGCGGCGAGATTATCCAGCAAACGATACGTTGAGCTTACGGGTTCACCAGTACGTTCGCTTATGGTTTTTGCGGTGCTTGGCCCCAGTTCCGCCAATACATCAAGTACTGCCTTGGATTTCACCAATGCATCTACGCTTCGGTCATCACGCTTGACGCCACCATGCGCGTCACCTCCTGACCTGTTTGTTGATACCTCAGCCATCTTACCGGGTATTCAGCGGGTTGCCGCCCAAACGTACTGGCCCCGGCAGGAGTATCCCGTCGGGGCCCAAGGAGGA
>ENA-OQBG01000095-OQBG01000095.1-human-gut-metagenome-genome-assembly--contig:-NODE-95-length-24602-cov-5.521593_pt1 | contig 24602 bp, 26 predicted proteins | sample MGYA00242746_ERZ504551 | MGnify/ENA primary metagenome ERZ504551 (study PRJEB26092, sample SAMD00036289) | human gut metagenome | host: Homo sapiens | study: EMG produced TPA metagenomics assembly of... | reverse complement strand
CCCCCGGCCCTTTTGGTTGGAAAGCTGTCACCTGTTCGAGGTGGCAGCTTTTTTCTTAGGCATTGGGTACAAGGTGGAACACGCGGGCCGATGGGGAGGGTTGCTATGGCAAGAGCGTCTCGATTGCTTTCGAGTACGGGCGTCTACCATGTTATGACGCGAGGTGCAGGACGTCAGATTATCTTCAACGATGACCTGGATCGTCGAATGTACCTTGATTTTTTACGGCAGGCTATCAAAAAGTACGATATCTCGTTGCTTGCATGGTGCTTGATGGACAACCACACTCACCTGCTGATTGAAGACGGCGGGGACGGTCTCGTTCGGGCGATTCACTATCTTGACTCGCGATATGCCCAGCATTTCAACATCCGAAACGGGCATATCGGCCGGTGTTCCAAGGCAGGTTTCTGAGCAAGCCGGTTGAGAGCCAGGCATATATGCTCCAGGCAATTCGGTACATTCACGACAATCCCTGTTCATTGGGAATCGGGCGAGATGAGTATCGATGGAGCAGCTATTCTGAATATGCAAGAGGGGACGGCCTGGTGGATTCTCGATTTCTATTCGAGGCGATTGGCGGACGCGAGCACTTCGAGGAGTTCAGCGCTGCCGGCAAGGCAGACGTGTACTACCCGCGTATGGGTAGCCGGATGGACCAGGCAGAGCTTGCGGAAGCCGCGCGTATTGCGACGGAGGGAAAGGACCCGTCAGCGGTAGCCGCGCTGCCCGTTCCCGAACGCGATCGCATCTTGAGGAGAATGAAGGAGGTTGGCCTTTCATACCGGCAGATCGAGCGTTTGACCGGGCTGGGCCGTTATCTCATCAAGCGCGTTGTTGGATGAGTGAAGTACCAACAGCCAAAAGGGCCGGGGGCTTTTAGTTGGGGAGGTTTCATGCTCGTATTGAGAAACGAAACGGCCATCCTGCGTGATTTTATCGAAAGCGATATCGCTGACCACATCCGCTGGGAAACGGACGAGACGGAATGGAAGCTGTGGGACGCTCCTTGGGAGCATGAGGGGAAGTCCGACAAAGAGCGTGCAGTCGAGCTCGAAGGGGATATCGAGCGCATGCGCGGATGGGTTGCGCGCAACAAGGCGCTTGCCGACGACGTGCGCCGTACCAAGTTCGAGGTTTGCCTGGCGGACTCTGACAACCCGCTTCGAGCGATCCATGTGGGCAGTTGTGCGACCTATCAGCAACCAAAAGGGCCGGGGGCTTTTGGTTGGGCTCTGAGCAGGCGCGTCCCGATGCCACGGTGCCAATGCGAACGCCGTACGGATATGCCGAGCTCCTCGCGATGAGCCAAGCGAGGGCGCGTGCTGCCAGCAAGATTGCCGTCGCCCACGACCTCGCCTTCCTCGACCGCAACGAGTAAAACGCTTTCGGGTGCCTCATGCGCGCTCGGCCTCAACGGAAGAGGCAACACATTCCGAGCCGAACGTGAGGTTATCGGTCTCTCCGCCCACGGTTTTCAAGCAGGAGAGCAGCGCCTCTGCGTCTTCACCGTGCGCTTCTCAGATAACAAGGTGATAGTCCGCCATGCGTGCTCCCCTCTTGATGTCTTTCTTGCCGCTATGATACTGCTTGAAAAAGGACGGAAACACCATGATGCTCGTTTGGGCGCGGGGCGTGTATGCACGCCTTGGCATCTGGGCCAACCGGGAGGTTCCATGGATCGGATAGTCTTCTTCGACATCGACGGGACGCTTACAAGGGGAGTGACCTCGGGTGCCTATCTCGCAAATCTGCTCGGCCATGGGCACACCATGGAAGAGGCGGAGGCAGCTTGCGCGCGAGGCGAGATTACAAACGACGACGTCTGCCGGATAGACGCTGCGGGATATGTGGGACGCTCTGCCAGCGAGCTATTCGATATGCTCGAGGACATGCCACTTGTGGACGGCATCACTCAAGCTGTCGATGCGATTCATGCGGCTGGCGGTGAGGCCCATATTGCTTCACTTGCTTGGGGCATTGTGGGGGAGTACTTCTGCAAGCGCTTTCGGTTTGATGGTTATGTTGGTTCGGAGCTGGAAGTCGAGAATGGCGTATACACGGGCGGCGTGGCGCATGCGCTTGAGGGCGAGGGAAAGTGCTCATACGCGCGTGAACTCTGTGAAAAGCGCGGCGTAGCTCTTGCGTCCTGCATGGCTATTGGCGACAGCGTTCCGACATCCCGCTGTTCGAGCTGGTAGGCACTTCGATTGCCTTCAACGCCACCGAAGAAGCAGAGCGTGCGGCAACGAACGCCTACCGTGGGGGTAATATCGCCGAAGCGCTGGCGTGCGCCTTATAGGCAGCGAGAAAGCGTGGCCAACCAAAAGGGCCGGGGGCTTTTGGTTGCGAGGGCCTCACAAGGCCCGCACGAGGTCCGCTCGCCTACTCTCCATTTGTAGTTTCGTGGAAGAACAGGGGGAGTGTGGTACCATTACCCGCTGTACGTGAATTCAGCTTAGAAGGAGTCCTCGTGGGTCCGTTCCAGATCATCCTCTTTGGCGCGTGGGCGCTGTCCACGCTTCTGCTCATCGCGCTCGTCCTCATGCATTCCGGCAAGGGCACCGGCGTCTCCGATATGATCGCCAGCTCTCTGTACAACGCCAGCACCGCCACGGGTGTCATGGAGAAGAATCTCGACAAGCTCACCGTGATTGTGGCCTGCGTCTTCGCCGCCTGCGTCGTGCTCGCCATGTTCTTCTTCCCACAGGGCATCGTCGGTCTGTAGGCCAAACGCCCACCAACCACATTGCGTGCATCGGCCCGTTCGGAGTGAATCCGGACGGGCTTTGTCATGGGGCGAGCGGGAGCCTATGCATGTCTGCATCAAGTGTTACACACTTGAAACAATACGTTGGCGAAAGATATCCATTTGATCGTTCTTTTATGCACTAAAGTACGGTTTATCATGCAAATGCTTCGCCAAACTAAAGAAAATGTGCGCCGATTACCAGAAACCTCATACTCCATTATGCAAAAGTGCGCTAATGTATTGACCATCGCGCGTGACCGATCAGCCTAACGGTCTCGCGAAGAGCAAGCGGGATGCGATACGTGTTCGCACCTCCGGTCGCACCAAAGGGGTGCATATCCGGCTCCGCGTTCCGTGAACCTGCATTATAAGGAGGATGGCATGGCTGATACCAAATTTACCCAGCCCGTGATGGGTCGTCGTACGTTTGTGGGCGGCGCCCTCGCCACGGGTGCCCTTGCTGCTCTCGCCGGTTGCGGCGGCGGTGGCGGCACTGAGGGCAGCGGCACCACCGCGGCTCCCGCCGGCGACAACGTGATGGGCTTCTATCTCTCCGAGCCCGCCTACATCGACCCGTACAACGCTCAGGAGAATCAGGGCACCGCTATCGCGCGCGCCATGTTCGATGGCCTCATGACCTGGGACTGGGACACCAACTCCGCTGTGCCCGTGTGTGCCGCTGAAGCCCCGACCGTCTCCGAGGATGGTCTGGTCTACACCTTCAAGCTCAAGGAGGGCATGAAGTTCCACAACGGTGACGCCGTCGACGCCGAGTCCTTCGTCCGCGGCTGGAAGCGCGTTGCCTCCCCCAAGATGGAGACCCCGTCCGACATCTGCTACCACCTCGCCCCGGTCGCGGGTTACGCCGAGTTCAACGCCGGCGACACCGATGAGTTCACCGGTCTCAAGGCCGTGGACGAGCTCACCTTCGAGGTCACCCTTTCCGCTCCGATGGCCGACTTCCCGGCCGTGTGCTGCCACCCTGGCCTTGTGCCGGTTCCCCAGGCCGCCGTGGACGATCCGAAGTCCTTCCTCGAGCAGCCGATCGGCAACGGCCCCTTCAAGATGGACGAGCCCTGGAAGCACAACCAGTACATCAACCTCGTGAAGTTCGACGAGTATCACGGCGAGGCCCCCAAGATCGACGGCGTGTACTGCTCCATCCAGAAGGACCCGGACACCGCTTACAACGAGTTCAAGGCCGGCACCATCGACTTCGCTCAGATCCCGACGGGCCAGATCAAGGACAATGTGGACAAGTACGGCAAGTCCGAGGACGGCTACACCTCCACCCCGGGCAAGCAGTGCCTGTTGGGCGTCGAGCTCTCCACCTACTTCATGATTCCGTGCTCCCAGGATCCGGTGCTCGCCGACGTGAACGTCCGCCGCGCCCTCTCCCTGGCCATCAACCGTCAGAACATCGTGGACACCCTGTACGAGGGTTCCCGCATACCCGCCACCTCCATCATGCCGACCGCCATTGACGACTCGGAGGAGAATGTCTGGCAGTACTGCAAGTACGATCCCGATCAGGCCAAGCAGATTCTCGAGGACGCTGGCTACACCGCAGACGCCGATGGCAAGCGCGGTCTTGAGGTTACGCTGAACTACAACGGTGACGGTGGTCACGAGGATCTCATGTCCACCATCCAGCTCGACCTTGAGGCCGTTGGCTTCACTGTCAAGCAGGACGCCGTCGAGTGGGCTACCTACCTCGACAACCTCTCCAAGGACGAGTTCTCCCTTGGCCGCCTTGGTTGGACTGCCGACTATCCGACCATGGACAACTTCCTGTATCCGAACTTCTACACGGGTGCCGACAACAACTACGAGAAGTACTCCAACCCTGAGGTCGACAAGATGATGGAAGAGGCCCGTCAGATCCAGGACGAGGAGGAGCGTAAGGCAGCTTGCCGCAAGGTCTGCGCTCTCATCGGTGAGGATATGCCGGTTATTCCGATCATGTTCTACGCTCACAACTACGTCGCCTCTGAGCGCATGAAGAACTTCAACTACGACGCTCAGACCATCCCACACTTCGAGACGGCCGAGATCGCCTAGCGACCGGGATCAAAACCCGATAGCGCATGAACAGCAGGACATCGCGCAAGCGGTGTCCTGCCTTTGTTTGGCGGGTAATGCTGCAAAGTGCGGAATCGATCGTGTATATCTACGCATAATCCCCGCAGTATTCCTTAGCGGGTGACGTATAATTGCAATTTACGCTGCGACATACTGCAGCAAAGTGTAGTGTCCAAGAGACTAGGGAGGGTATCGCTGTGCTCAGGTACATCCTCAAGCGAATCCTGCAGTTCATCCCGGTCTTCCTCGGCGTCACGCTCATTCTGTTCATCATGCAGAATGTCGTGCCCGGCGATCCCATCAAGCTGATCGCCGGCGAGAAGAAGCTCGACCCGGTTACCGAGATGAACATCCGCGCCGCTCACGGCTTAATCGTGACGGACGAGAACGGCGACATCGTTTTCGACGAGAACGGTGACACCATCGAAACCCCCATGTGGGATCGTTACTTCACTTATCTGAGCGGCCTGCTCCATGGTGACCTTGGCCGTTCCTACCAGCGTGGCATCGACGTGTCGACCATGATTCTCGATGCCTATCCCTACACGGTGCAGATCGCCGTTGTCGCCATCGTCATCGAGGCAATTGTGGGCATTGGCGCCGGTATCATCTCGGCTATTAAGCGGTACTCCTTCTGGGACATCCTCGTGACCCTCACCACCTCGATGCTCGTGGCGATGCCCGCGTTCTGGCTCGGTCTGCTCCTCCAGTTGATATTTGGCATCTGGCTTAAAGACGCTACCGGCGGTGCCGTTGCGTTGCCCGTCTCGGGGTCCCCGGTCCGCGCCCGATGTTCCCCGGCTGGATGTACTACATCCTTCCCGCCATCACGTTGGCTGCGGTATCCACCGCCTACACGGCCCGTATCATGCGTTCGCAGCTGATCGAGGTCATGAACCAGGACTACATCCGCACTGCCAAGGCCAAGGGCCTCTCCAAGCGCTCGATCATCTTCCACCACGCGCTCAAGAACGCCCTGATCCCGGTCGTTACCTATGTGGGCATGGACTTCGGTGCGATGCTCGCCGGTGCCATCCTGACCGAGACAGTCTTCAACTGGCCCGGTATCGGCCAGATGACGTACACCGCCATCACTCGCCGCGACTGGCCCATCGTCATGGGCGCCGTCACGGTCATCGTCATCGTGGTCATGATCATCAACCTGATCGTCGACGTGAGCTACGCGTTCCTCGATCCGCGTATCCGCCTTGGTAACAAGAGCGATAAGTAGGAGGCAAGAGACGTGCAGTACCCAATGAATACAATGGGCGAGCAGGTTCGCGCCGCCGCGGCCGAGGCCCATGTCGTTGCCAATGGCTCCGACAAACCCACGCGCACCCTGTGGGGTGACGCCTTCAAGCGCCTGAGGAAGAACAGGCTCGCGATGTTCGCCATCGTGTGGATCCTCATCGTCGTCGTCATCGCGGTCACCGCGGACCTGTGGGTTCCGAGTGTGCTCGGCGATCCGAACGCATCCGACACGGCCACCATGGTTATGAACTCCCGCCTTGCACCGTCCCTCCAGCATCCTTTTGGCACCGACACCCTTGGCCGCGATGTGCTCTCCCGCGTCATCTACGGCGCGCGCATCTCGCTGACCGTCGGTATCGTCGCCACGGGCATCTCCACTGCCATCGGACTGGTCATGGGCGCACTCGCCGCATACTACGGCGGCATCTGGGACACCATCATCATGCGTCTGGCCGACATCTTCCTGGCGTTCCCCTACACGCTGTTCGTCATCGCTATGATCGCGGTCATCGGCAATGGTATTCAGAACGTGTTTATCGCCATCGGCATCCTTGGCTGGCCCTCGATCGCCCGCGTGTTCCGCTCCGCCATCCTCTCCGTCAAGGAGAGCGACTACGTGGATGCCGCCCGATCCATGGGCGCTTCCGACGCGCGCATCATCGCCCGCCATATCTTCCCCAACTCCGTTGCTTCTATCGTGGTCTATGCCACTATGAACATCGGTGGCGCCATCCTGACCGAGTCCGCCCTGTCCTTCTTGGGCCTCGGCGTCGTCCCGCCCGATCCGTCGTGGGGCACCCTCATCCAGGAGGGTCAGAAGTACCTGCAGACCGAGCCGTGGCTCATGATCATGCCCGGCATCGCCATCCTGACCACCGTGCTCGCGTTCACGCTGCTCGGCGACGGCCTGCGTGACGCTCTCGACGTGAAGATGAAGGACGCGTAAAACCATGGCTAAGAACAACGATACTTTCGTGGACCTCAAGACGCAGCCGATCCCCGAGGGCCAGCATCTGCTCGAGGTCGACGACCTGAAGATGTACTTCCACACCGAGGACGGCGTCGTGCATGCCGTTGACGGCGTGAGCTACACGCTCGATCGCGGCGAGACGCTCGGCGTGGTGGGCGAATCCGGCTCTGGCAAGTCCGTGACCGCCATGACCATCATGGGCCTCATCTCCATGCCTCCCGGTAAGATTGAGGGCGGTTCCGTGACCTATCGCGGTCGCGACCTCCTTAATATGTCTGAGGAGGAGATGCAGCACGTCCGCGGCAATGACATTGCGATGATCTTCCAGGACCCCATGACCTCGCTCAACCCGGTTTACAAGATCGGTCGTCAGGTGGGGGAGGGCCTTCGTCTACACCGCGGCTACTCCAAGCAGGAGGCGCTCAAGCGCGCCACTGAGCTGCTCGACCTCGTGGGCATCCCTGAGCCCGAGAAGCGCGTGAACGAGTATCCGCACCAGTTCTCCGGCGGCATGCGCCAGCGCGTCATGATCGCCATGGCTCTCGCCTGCGATCCCGACATCCTGATTGCCGACGAGCCCACTACGGCCCTCGATGTGACCATCCAGGCGCAGATTATCGAACTTATGCAGGAGATGCAGGAGAAGAACGGTAACGCCATCATCATGATCACCCACGACCTGGGCGTCGTCGCCGACATGGCCGACAAGATCATGGTCATGTACGCAGGTCACCCCGTGGAGTTCGGCACTGCCGACGAGATCTTTTACGAGAGCCGCCACCCCTACACCTGGGGCCTCATTCGCTCCATTCCCGAGCAGGCTACCGACGAGAAGAAGCCGCTTACGCCAATTCACGGCAATCCACCGTCGCTCGTCAACCTGCCGCAGGGTTGCGCGTTCGCGCCTCGTTGCCCGTATGCCACGGAGCTCTGCCACAAGGAACGCCCCAAGAAGTTCGTCATGGACAACGGCCATTACTCCGAGTGTCATTACGCCGATGATGATGCCTTCGTGAAGAAGTTCGCACCCGACACCTCCCGCTCCCGCGGGACCATGCCGACCGCGATTCCCGATAACGTGGATGTCGCAGCTTCGAAGGGAGGCGAGGCCTAAATGGCAGACAACAATACTCCGCTGCTCAAGGTTGAGCACCTCACGAAGGAGTTCCCCACCGGCTCCGGTTTCCTGGGCGGTAGGTTCTCCAAGAAGGTCGTCTCTGCGGTGAATGACGTCTCGTTCGAGATCCGCGCTGGCGAGACCTTCGGTCTAGTGGGCGAATCCGGTTGCGGTAAGTCCACCACCGGCCGCGCCATCATGCACCTCGACCCGCCGACGTCCGGCAAGGTGTACTTTGAGGGCAAAGATATCTCCAAGATGAACAAGGCCGAGCTCAAGGATATGCGCCGCGACATGCAGTTCATCTTCCAGGATCCGTATGCATCGCTCAATCCGCGTATGACGATCGGCGAGATTGTTTCCGAGCCCATGGTCATCCATGGCATCGGTACGCCCGAGGAGCGCATGGATCGCGTTCGCGAGCTGCTCGACGTCGTTGGCCTCAATCCCGAGCACATTAACCGATATCCGCATGAGTTCTCTGGTGGCCAGCGTCAGCGCGTCGGTATCGCCCGCTCGTTCATTCTGCGTCCGAAGCTGATCATCTGTGACGAGCCCGTTTCCGCGCTCGACGTCTCCATTCAGGCCCAGGTTCTGAACTTGCTGAAGGACCTTCAGCAGCAGTACGGTACCGCCTATCTGTTCATTGCCCACGACCTTTCCGTCGTTCAGCACATTTCCGATCGCGTCGCCGTCATGTACCTCGGTAAGATGGTCGAGCTGTCCGACTGGAAGAGTCTGTACGCCGAACCGAACCATCCGTATACGCAGTCGCTGCTCTCCGCCGTGCCGGTCCCCGATCCGGACGTGCAGAAGAGCCGCAAGCGCATCATTCTTGCCGGTGATCCGCCGAGTCCGATCGACCCGCCGAGCGGTTGCCGTTTCCACACGCGTTGCCCGATCGCGCAGGGCAGATGTGCCGAGGAAGTGCCCGAGTTCCGTGAAATCGCGCGGGCCACTTCTGTGCTTGTCATTATGCGACGCCGTTCCCCATCAAGGAGTCGTACATCGACCTGTAAGGGCCCCTCAGCCTCATGACGCCAACCGATCAAAACGTCCTCGAAAGCCCGCCTTTGGCGGGCTTTCTGCGGAATGTACGCTTGGATGTGAAACGCGAGGGCTGTCCGTACTTAGTCGCGAGCGTGGACGAGAAAAGTCTCATGCATGAGGGGACTTTGCTGGGATGGTCACTGCTCGGTTGGGGTTGCGCGGGTTTTGCTTTAGAGTGGTGGGATGAAAGTGCATCTGTGCAATAGATCCGGGAAGGGGCCGAGATGATCGACAGGCGTGCATTCCTAGGCGCTGCGGCATGCGGTGTGATGGGGCTTGGACTAAGCGGGTGCAGCCAGGTTGAGGGTGGCGATGCGGGCTCAAGTGATGACGTCCCGCCCTCATGGGTGACGTGTCGTATCGGCAAGCCCTCGGCAATCGACCCCTGCTCGTCTCCGATCGGTTTGGCCTCCAGGTGCTTCATGCGCTTTTTGCCCCTCACGCGCATTGTGGACGGCGTGGCGACACCCGCTGCAGCCCGCAGCATTACCGCTTCCGATGACGCGCGCACGTTCACCTTCAGCCTTGTCGAAGGTGCGACGTTCCACAATGGTGAATCCGTCACGGCCTCTTGCTTCAAGCGGGCGTGGGAGCGTTTGGTCAAGCCGATGTCCGACGATACGGATGAGGATCGGACACACAAGGAGAATGGTGGCGAGGGCCTCGTAGCCGCTGGGGATCCTTGCTTTCCGCCATCGATGGGTATGATGCCCTGTCTGGCGGCCGGGCCTCGGAATTGGTCGGTTTGCGCTGTCCTGACGACCTCACGCTTACCGTGTCGCTTACCGAGCCGCATGCAGCCTTCGCCTCGATTGTCTCGCATCCAGCTCTCGGTCCTGTTCCCGCGAGTGCGGAGGACAATCCCGTTATGTTTTCGGAACAGCCCATGGGCAATGGACCGTTCATGTTAGACCGCCCGTGGAAGGGAAAGGGCGACATTCGGCTCACGCGCTTTGACGAGTGCGCATATGGTGCGAGCTTGGTGGATGGCGTCCTACTCGCCATTCATGACGACACCGTTGCCGCATACAACCATTTCCAGGCGGGTGTCCTCGATATCTGCGATGTGCCCGTTGACCAGTTGAAGGATGCCGAAGATGCGCGCGGCATTTCGTCGAGCGTGGGGATCATGAAACCGGGCGAGCGGTTCGTTCAGGGGCCTGAAGCCGGGTTGACGTACATGGTGTGCAACACGCGTGTGGCCCCGTTCGACAACGCCGTCTTTCGCCGTGCGATTTCCTGCGGTATCGACCGCGAAGCCCTTTGCAAGAAGGTGCTCAATTACAGCGCCGCTTCCGCCATGAGCCCGGTTGCCCCATGCGTGGGCGAGGCGGTGTCGTGGGAGGCGTGCGCGTTTGATGCTGACCGGGCTCTGGAGCTCATAGAGGGGCTGAGCGCGCAGGAGCGGGAGGACGAGGCCCAGCAGACCATGGGTCTGCCGAAGAGTCAAAAGACGCTCCAGAGATGACGGCGGAGCCGCTGAATCTCGATTTCACCCTAACGTATCGCGAGGGGGGCGTGCAGGGGCGCATCGCCGACCAAATCGCGAGCGATTTGTCCGACTTGGGGCTGACGGTGAAGACCGCTGCGCTGGCAGCGGAAGACCTCGCCGAAAGCCTTGATAAGGGCGATTGTGCGTGCTGCCTCGTCACGTTCGACCCGGCGGCTGCCACAATCGACACGGTGGTGTCCCAGTTGCTTGGCACCACGTCTGAGCGAGGCTCATGGGCGGGATACGAAGATGATGCGCTCACCGCCGCCCTCACCACCATGGCCGAGCAGCGCGACGCGACGGAGCGTACCGAGCGCGCAAGGGAGGCCCTTGTCCTTGCGTCCGAGGCGATGCCGATGATCCCCCTGGTGCATCCGGCGTATGCCAAGGTCGCATCTGATCGCGTGCAGATGGCGAATGTCTTGCCGAACGGGCTCGTCGATCTTGGTTCCGTAGAGCTCGTCTAGCCCTAAATCCCCAGCGGGGAAGGGCGGATCTTTCTTACTGCCAGGCCCCGCCTCTCACCTGCGTTCAGAGGGATCTTTGCAGGTACTTCTTGCAAGGAAGTCTTCTGCAGGCCCTTTCGCAAAACTTTTTTGAAAAAGGGGCTTGCGCGAATGATGGGACTCGGGGTACTATCTTCCTCGTTGCAGACGCGGTAACGCGAAAGCAAACGTCGGAGTGGCGGAATTGGCAGACGCGCTAGCTTGAGGTGCTAGTGACCACATTTCGGTCATGCGGGTTCAGTCCCGCCTCCGACACCACGCATGTGAAACGCGAGCCCGGTTTGGGTTCGCGTTTTTGCTATATATCGCACGCGGCCGTGCGATTCGCCGGCAGCCCCCTCGCGCGTCCGCGTTATGTTGGTACGGCGGAGGTGGCGCATGGAACATATGCACAACGAGGAATTGAGCGACGTCGCCCGTTTGGTCGAGGTGACGAGTGACGCCGTCGCTATCTGTGATGCCGACGGCGCGGTACGCCATGTCAACCGCCAGTTTCTCGTCCTCCAGAAGATGAGCCGCTCCCAAGTCGTCGGCGCCGACATCAAAGACCTGCTCTACAGTTCGGGATTTGAGCGAGCCGCCGGTCACAAGATGCCTTTTTCGTCCGATGGCGAAGAGAACACGCTGATGCTCAAATTGCCCGACGGCTCCTTCATCCCCGTACGCGTACGTGCGCTTGAGCTCATCGAGACGGAGAAGGGCGACTGCCATGCGCATCGATATGTGGTCGCCATCCGCAGCCTCGAGGAGCAGTACGCCCACGATCGCAAGACGCAGCGCCTGCTTTCTGAGCTCCAAGCCGCCAATAAACGCCTCTCGGGCACGCTGTCGGTCATCATGTCCACGGTGGGCTCCAGCGATATGTCGACGTTGCTGGACACGGTGCTCAACCGCATGGCCGACACGCTCGATGCGGCGGGAACGACCATCTACTTTGCCGAGGGTGGCGGCTTCAAGCTGCGCGGTGTGAGCCGAGGCATTGCGGCCAGGTATGTACCCGATTTCATTCCCTATGGCGCGGGTGTGCCCACCCACGTCCTACGCGAGCAACGAGCCTGCCGACTGTCGCTGGTGCCCGTCGATCCCGCAGACCCTACGGCACCCGGCGCCTTTTATGACCTCGATGCCCGTGTGCGGCACAACGTGCGCCTGCAGGACATGCCTCCATTCAAGACCATGATTGCGGTCCCCGTGTACTTTGGAACGCAGGTTTTGGGCGTTGTTGAGCTCGGCTGGACGCGCCCGTGCAATCCGCGCATCTACGACGTCCGTGTTCTCGAGGTCATATGCGATTATCTGTCCATTGAGTTGATGGGGGTGGTGAGCAGTCTGCGTGCCGCGCGCACCTCGTCCCTCACGCGCTCGCTTAGTCGAATTCGCGAGCTTTTGTACGCGAACGGAAAGGACCCCATTGCGGCATGGACCGAGATGACAAGCGAAGTCACTGAGCAGTTGTCTTGCCACCTTTTGCCCGTGTTACATGATGTGGAGCGCGGTGCCTACGTGATTGACTTTGATGGCGGAAGCCGCATGGACCTTCCCTGCGACGTTGAGGAAATGTTTTTCTCGGTGACGACTCCCGCTGCCCGAGTGGGCGCTCCCGCATCGGCCGACCTGCTTGGTGACGAGGCGGGTGCCCTCGCGCGCCCGAGCCTCCCAAGCAGATTCGCTTGGCGCGTGTGGACCGCATCACCTGGGTCGGTGAGTGGCTTGAGCGTCACGGCCTTCCGTGCCAGGGCGTTTTCGTGGATATGGGTCGCGAGCAAGACGAGGGCGCATTTGTCGAAGACGACGGCCCGTTCGCCGCCGTCCTCCCGCCCCGTCGATTCTTGTTGCTACGTGATGATTCCCAAGAACCCGTGGACGATATGGAGTTCGATTACCTGACGCATCTCGCGCATGACTTCGAGCTCATCATGGACGGGGCCGTGCAGCAGAAGAGCGAGCGTCGCATTGCCCAGACCTTGCAGGCTGGCATGCGCAACGACCTTGGGGTTGTTCCGGGCATCACCTCGGATTCGCTGTATTCTTCCGCCACGCGCCAAGCGCTCGTGGGGGGCGACTTCTACACCCTCATCCGCCTGCCCGACGATCGCGCCGTGATGATTTTGGGCGATGTGTCGGGAAAGGGCGTGGAGGCTGCGTCGATGTCCGCGCTCGTCAAGACGGCACTCACCGCATATGCCTGGGAGGGGGCGAGCCCGGCGCGTATGGCGCGGTCGCTCAACCGCATGCTCATGAGTTTCTCGCGCGTGGAGACCTTCGTGACCATGTTCATCGCAAAGCTCGATCTGCGCCATGGGCGCGCGACGTATTGTTCGGCCGGCCATCCCCCCACCATGCTCGTGAAGGCCAACGAGGCCGATGGCGTGGAGGCGGAGTTGCTGAGCGTCCAGTCGGGTGTGGTGGGCGCCTTCTCGAGTATGGTGTACGAGAACGGTACCTTCTCGTTTAACCCCGGGGACATTCTCTTTATGTACACCGACGGTGCCATCGAGGCCCGCGATGCTGCAGGCGAGTTCTTTGGCGAGGCTCGTTTGCGTGAGGTGCTGCTTCGTGCCGCTGCTGAGGGCGTTGAAGGCCTGTGCGCACAGGTTCTGGATGAGCTCGATGCATTTACGGGTTCGGCACTCGATGACGATATCGCCCTCGTGGCGTTGAGGTTCGACCGGCGCGGCGTCTGATGCGTTTGCGTGCGAGGGTATCGGTGGACGGTGAACGGGGAACCATAGCAACATGAACGAGTGGAATGACATAGCCGTAATCGCCCCGGCGGGCGATATCGATATCGCTTCGGTACCGCGCCTGCGTGAGCAGGTCGATGCCCTCATCGAAAACGGGGTACGGCGCATTCTGGTGAACTGCCAGAATGTGAGTTTCATCGACTCGACGGGGCTGGCGTTCCTGCTCGTGCGCGCGCGGACGCTATTCGATCGCGAAGGGCTGCTCTCGCTGGTGAACACCTCTCCCCAGGTGGTTCGCTTTCTCCAGATCGCCCGCCTGCTGGACGCCCTGCATGTTTCGGCCGCAGAAAAGCCGCCTATTCCGGTGCTTGCGCCCGATGCGCCGCCCCTGTGGAGCAAAACGCTCGCCATTCGACCCGGCGTCGAGAACCTGGGCATGTACCGGCACCGCATCGCTGAGTTGCTGGGTGGCCTGCCGCTGTCGCGCGATGACTGCTTCGACACCGCTTTGGCGGCGGGCGAAGCGCTGTCGAATGCCTACGATCATCTGCGGCGGCAAGGGGAGCACCATGACGGTGATCGCCTACACCGACCGCGTGGTGATCGAGGTGCGTGATTGCGGGTGCGGATTCGAGATCGCGGACGGCGAGGAACCTCCAGAGAGTCGAGAGCGCGGTCGCGGCATCCGACTCATGCGCATGTTGGTCGATAGCGTCGACGTGCGCCGTCGCGTCGACGCGCCTGGCACGCAGGTGCGCCTTATCAAGATGATCGCTTGATGCTCCTGCGGCGGGGCGGGGATCGCATTCGTTGCCACTGGTTTTGTTTTGGCGCCTGGGCAATGACCCCTCTTGACGAGCATGGTCTGGTACGGAAAAGGGCACCCCAAAGGATGCCCTCAATCAAATCATATGGAGGCGGCTCCCGGATTCGAACCGGGGGTAAAGGCTTTGCAGGCCTCTGCCTTACCACTTGGCCAAGCCGCCGAATGAATAGAGCCGATTCTTCAATCGGCTCTTTACAAACGATGGAGCGGACAACGGGGCTCGAACCCGCGACCCCAACCTTGGCAAGGTTGTGCTCTACCAACTGAGCCATGTCCGCTTGCGAGAAAGTACTATACGCAATCAGACGATAATGTGCAAGTCATTTTTCATGATTGTTTACGCTGCTGGGGTGATCCTTGGGGTCGTCCAGACAGCGACCGCCTGTCCTCACGGGCACGCCGCGACAAGTCCGCACCGGTGCCGCGGCGACGAGTTCTTGCCGCAGGGCTCGTTGGCTTGCGTGAGTCGCAGGCATCCTCCTCGAGATCGGTGCGCGGTAATCTGCGTAAAACCCGAGATTAGACTGCTGTTTCAAACAATTTTAAAAAGATGGAAAAGTTGTTGACCGAACGCTCGTATCTGGGCTATATTAATCCCCGCGCTGATGCGCACCTGAGTTGGGCGATTAGCTCAGGGGGAGAGCACTACCTTGACACGGTAGGGGTCACAAGTTCAAATCTTGTATCGCCCACCATAAGCGGACATGGCTCAGTTGGTAGAGCACAACCTTGCCAAGGTTGGGGTCGCGGGTTCGAGCCCCGTTGTCCGCTCCATTATATGCGCCAGGGCCGATTTCAATCGGCCCTTTGCATATAAGGCGAAGTGGCCAAGTGGTAAGGCAGAGGCCTGCAAAGCCTTTACCCCCGGTTCGAATCCGGCTTCGCCTCCATATGATCATGCTGGGCACCCCACGGGGTGTCCATTTTTTCTTTCGTTCCTCCGCGTTCCGAGTGCGCGAAGCCCAATCACAACATATAGGCTTCCTGCGGTTATGGTGAGGGTCTCTTGTTCCACTTGTCGGCGACTGGCGGAGAACTTGTGGACACCTCGGTTGCGGCTCCCGCGCGCATTTTGGCATCAATGCAGGTGGGGGAGGGTGAGCCCTCTTCTACTAAGCGTGCGATTTTTGCAACTGTGAATGAGAGGTAAAAAAGCACATTGCTGTTGACCTGCTAAAACACAACATATAGTGATTCCGCTTACGGATGTCACCAGATATTGATGACAAAATGCCGTATCATACTTGTGAAAGGCAATGATGAGCCTCGACCCCGCTGCCATATGCAAATGCGTGGGGCCGGGGCTTTCCTATCCCGTAACGAAGTCACGAGCAAACTTGGGTCGCGGAGGAGTCACATGAAGATCATCAAGCGCAGCGGTTCCGAGGTCACGTTTGACCTCCAGAAGATCATCAACGCCATCAACGGCGCCAACAGTGAGGTCAAGAGCAGTGAGCGCCTCACCGATCGTCAGGTTCGCTACGCCGCGGAAAACGTCGCCGACCGCTGCGAAGAGGCCGGCCACACGGTCTCCGTCGAGGAGATCCAGGACATGGTCGAGGATGAGCTTATGGCCCTTGACCGCTTCGAAGTCGCCCGTCGTTACATCATCTACCGTTACGTGCAGGGCCTCAAGCGCCAGAAGAACACCACCGACGACAAGATCCTGTCACTCATCGAGTGCAACAACGAGGAAGTCAAGCAGGAGAACTCCAACAAGAACCCGACCGTCAATTCGGTGCAGCGCGATTACATGGCCGGTGAGGTTTCCAAGGACCTCACGCAGCGCGTCCTGCTTCCCGCCGAGGTCGTTGAGGCCCACAACGAGGGCATCATCCACTTCCACGACTCCGATTACTTCGCCCAGCATATGCATAACTGCGACCTCGTGAACCTTGAGGACATGCTGCAGAACGGCACGGTCATTTCCGGCACGCTCATTGAGCGCCCCCACAGCTTCTCCACCGCCTGCAATATCGCCACGCAGATCATCGCCCAGGTCGCCTCCTGTCAGTATGGCGGCCAGTCCATCTCGCTCACGCACCTCGCACCGTTCGTCGAGGTCAGCCGTCAGAAGATCCGTCGTCAGGTCGAGGCGGAGCTCGTCGAGCTTGGCGTGGATGCCCCCGAGGAGAAGGTGTCCGAGGTCGTGGAGACCCGCCTGCGCGATGAGATCCGCCGTGGCGTGCAGACCATCCAGTATCAGGTCGTCACCCTCATGACCACCAACGGCCAGGCGCCCTTTGTGACGGTGTTCATGTACCTCAATGAGGCCCGCAGCGAGGCCGAGAAGCGCGATCTTGCCATGATCATCGAGGAGACCCTGCGCCAGCGCTACGAGGGCGTGAAGAACGAGGCGGGCGTGTGGGTCACCCCCGCGTTCCCCAAGCTCATCTACGTCCTCGAGGAGGATAACGTCCGCGAGGGCTCCGAGTACTTCTACCTGACCCAGCTCGCGGCCAAGTGCACCGCCAAGCGCATGGTGCCCGATTACATCTCCGAGAAGAAGATGCGCGAGTTCAAGCTCTCAAAGGGTGAGACCGAGGGCAACGGCGATTGCTACACCTGCATGGGCTGCCGCAGCTTCCTCACGCCCGATCGCTCCGGCAACGGGTATGACAACGTGGCCCGCGCCAAGAACTACGAGCCCGGCAAGCCCAAGTACTATGGTCGCTTCAACCAGGGCGTCGTGACCATCAACCTGCCCGACGTCGCGCTCTCCTCGCAGGGCGACATGGACAAGTTCTGGGAAATCTTCGATGAGCGTCTGGAGCTGTGTCATCGCGCCCTGCGCTGCCGCCATGAGCGCCTTCTGGGCACCCTGTCCGACGCCGCGCCCATTTTGTGGCAGTACGGTGCTCTGGCGCGCCTGGACAAGGGCGAGAAGATCGACAAGCTGCTTTTTGGCGGCTACTCGACCATCAGCCTCGGCTATGCCGGCCTGTACGAGTGCGTGAAGTTCATGACGGGCGCCAGCCACACCGATGAGAAGGGCACGCCGTTCGCCATGGCGGTCATGCAGCGCATGAACGACAAGTGCAACGAGTGGAAGGCCGCGGAGGACATCGACTACTCCATCTACGGCACCCCGCTGGAGTCGACCACCTACAAGTTCTCCAAGTGCCTGCAGCGCCGCTTCGGCATCATCCCCGGCGTGACGGACAAGGGCTACATCACCAACAGCTACCACGTCCATGTCTCGGAGGAGATCGACGCCTTCGACAAGCTCAAGTTCGAGAGCCAGTTCCAGCGCCTGTCCCCGGGCGGCGCCATCTCCTACGTCGAGGTGCCCAACATGCAGGACAACCTCAAGGCGGTCATCCGCGTCATGCAGTACATCTACGACAACATCATGTACGCGGAGCTCAACACCAAGAGCGACTACTGCCAGGAGTGCGGCTACGACGGCGAGATCAAGATCGTCGAGGACGACGGCAAGCTGGTGTGGGAGTGCCCGCATTGCGGCAATCGCAACCAGGAGACGCTGAATGTCGCCCGCCGCACCTGCGGCTACATCGGCACGCAGTTCTGGAACCAGGGCCGCACGGAGGAGATCCGCGATCGCGTGCTGCATCTGTAGGGGAATCGGATGAACTACGCGGAGATCAAGCACTTTGATATCGCCAATGGCGAGGGAGTGCGCACGACGCTGTTTGTGAGCGGGTGCCGCCGTGGGTGTAAGAATTGCTTTAACGAGGTGGCGTGGAACTTCGCCGCGGGCAAGCCCTTCACGGCCGAGGTGGCCGACGAGATCATCGGGAGCCTGCGCCCCGATTACGTGGACGGGCTGACGCTGTTGGGCGGCGAGCCCATGGAGCCCGAGAACCAAGAGGGCCTGGTCGAGTTCGTGGAGCGCGTTCGCAAGGAGTTCCCGCGCAGCTGCGGCAAGACCATCTGGTGCTTTACAGGCGACACATGGGACCGCGAGCTCGTGGCGGGTGGGCGACACCATACGGAGTTCACCGACCGCTTGCTTGCCTGCATCGACGTGCTGGTGGATGGCCCCTTCGTCCAAGACCTGCACGACATCACGCTGCGTTTTCGCGGTTCGTCCAACCAGCGCATCATCGACATGCCCGCCACGCTCGCCGCGCTCGCTGCGGGGGAGGCCCCCGCGGACGCTGTGCGTCTGTGGAGGGACGCCGAGGTGTACGCAGCGCATTCGATGTAGGCGCGGTCGGCGAGGACGGGATGGGCCGCGCGGTGGTCACGGCATCGCGGCAGTCGGTGGCGTTTGATGTGTGTCACCACGGCATGTGGCGCACGGGAAAGGGGAGACGATGCGAACGTTGGAGACAGATAGGCTCGTGCTGCGTCGCTTTACCGAGGCGGACGCGTCGGCGCTGTTCCCCATGATGAGCGATGCGCAGGTGAATCGTTTCTTGCCGTACGCCGTGCACGGGAGTGTGGCAGATACGGCGAGCTATCTTGAGGAGAATTACCTGCGATGGTATCGCGCGGCCGACGCGGACGAACGCCGCTCGGATGGGCTGCCGCTCGACATGCATTGCGCGATTTGCCGCAAGCGCGGCCGCGTAGAGGCGGGCGAGTTGCTCGGCTTCGTGAGCATCGACGCTGAGGGCGACGCATATGATATGGGGTACGCCCTGGCTCGCGATGCGCAGGGCCAAGGCTTCGCGACCGAGGCGGTGCGAGCGATGCTCGGTGAGGCTCGCCGAGCGGGCTATCCATTCGTCACGGCGACGCACGATGAGCTCAACCCGGCATCTGGTCGCGTGATGGAGCACTGTGGCATGACATATCGCTATTCGTATCGAGAGCACTGGCAGCGCAAGGGCATTGACGTGGTATTCAAACTCTGTCAAATCGACTTCGCGCCCGATGCGTCAACCTACTCGGGCTATTGGGAGCGCTACCCACAGCATTGGGTGTAGAGGCCGCATGGTGCGGCTCGTGTCTTCCGGCGCGTGGTACGATTGTCGATATTATCTGCGGAAAGTGAGTGAAACATGGTCGATCAAGATAAGGTGTGCGAGGCGGTTCGCCTGCTGCTCGAGGGCATTGGCGAGGACCCGACGCGTGAAGGGCTCCTCGAGACGCCCGATCGAGTTGCACGCATGTACGCCGAGCTCGCGGGCGGCATGGATCAAAGCGCGGCCGCGCATCTATCTAAGACCTTTCCGTTACCGAGAGCGGCCTCGTCATAGAGCGCGATATCCCGTTCTACTCCCTGTGCGAACATCATCTGCTGCCCTTTTACGGCACGGTGACCATCGGGTATATTCCGAATGGGCGCGTGGCGGGGCTTTCCAAGCTTGCACGCACGGTCGAAGTGTTCGCCCGCCGACTTCAGCTGCAAGAGCAGCTCACCGGCCAGATTGCCGACGCCCTCATGGACAATCTCGACTGTGCCGGGGTCATCGTGCTCATCGAGGCCGAGCACCTGTGCATGACCATGCGCGGCGTGCAGAAGCCCGGCACCAAGACCACCACGCTTGCCCGTCGTGGCGTATGTGCCGAGTCCGGCGTCGAGGCCGCGCAGTGGGAAGAGCGTTTCTTCCGCATGTTGGGGAGATGACACCGGCTGGCGTGCGGATGGTAGCATAACTAGGAAAACCCCCCGATTTCGCGAAGTTTTGTCGAGTTGTGCTACCAGTTGGCCGGGCATCCGTGGGAGGTCTACCGGCCGTCAGCGGGGAGGAAGATGGCGGGGGCCTTATGGACAGTCTAGAACCGATCGAACTGCGCTCTGAAGTGCCCTCGACGAACGCCGAGATGAAGAGGCGCGGCCGCGTGGGTGCGCCCCATGGTGCCGCGCTCAGGGCACTCGTCCAAACTGCGGGACGCGGGCAGCGCTCGCACGACTGGGCGTCGCCCGAGGGTGGCTTGTACCTATCCGTCCTCATCCGTCCCGAAGTCCCGGGCGAGGCCCTGCCCGCCCTGCCCGTTGCCTGCGCCTTGGGCGCCCTGGGGGCACTTCGCGAGGTGGGATGTCCCCGTGCTCGACTCAAATGGCCAAACGACATCGTGGTAGGTAATCACAAGCTCGCTGGTATCCTGACCGAACTTGTCGCAACGGGCGAGGACGTTTTCGCGGTGTGCGGTATTGGGGTGAACATGGAAGCCCCCGTCGTATCGACGCGATCGGGGAGCATTGCCGCGCTGCATCCGACGGGCTTGTTGGACGAGCTCGCACCGGGCATGACGCCTCCGTCGCTCGAGGACCTGGCAGAGCTCGTTCGAAAGCGCATCTTGGATGCCGCCTCGGATTGGGAGGCCGCTTACGGGAAAACCGCGGCGTACCGCGGGTCGGGGAGGCCTGTTGCGCGCGTTCCGGGATATGACATTGCCCGATGGGCGGAAGACCCCGTTCGCGGCGGCGCCGAAGGTCCTCTGGCACCCCTTCTGGCACCTTATAACGCTTGCCTTGCCTTTGTGGGACAGCGGGTGCGCGTATATGCCATCGACGGTGAGGAGCGAGCGCAGGGGACGTTTTTGGGAGTCGACGGGTATGGCCGCGCGCTCGTCGCGCAGCGGGACGGTTCGGTTGCCGGCTATGATGCGGCGGATGTCTCGATTCGTCCGCTCTCGCTCATGGGCGAGTAGCCCGAGTGCCTTAAGGTCGAAGACGAGGGGCCAGCTCCGTCTCGGCGGTTTACGGCGACGAGGCACGTGTCCAAGCGTGGTCTCCATGAGGGAGTTTGCGGGGTCAGAGACGTCGCTTCCAGTCCGTCTATCCTCGGGCTCACGCCGTCCTTGCCGAACCGATCTCGGCCCGCAAAAAGCGCCCGCGGCGTTGCGTGCCGCGGGCGCTGTGCGTTCATGGTGGCGGCCGAGCAGGATATCGGGCCGGGAGCTTGACGTCGGGCCGGGAGCCGGCCTGACTGTCCGGAGCCCCCTATGCCACGTCGATGGAAACGTTGACCTCCTGCACGGGGACGTCGTAGAACGGGTCCTCGCGGCGGCCGAGGAAGTCGCGTGCCTGCTCGGGGAACAGGGCGTAGGACAACACATCCTCCTCCGAGCGGGCGTACTGCGAGATCTCCTCGCGCAGGCGCGGCATCGCGGGTTCGATCAGGTCGGCCGGGCGGCAGGTGATGACCTCGTCGTCGCCGATGATCTGGCGGCGGATCTTCTCTGAGATGGTCACGGGCGGACGGCCGTATTGACCGCGCACGTAGTCCTTGATCTCGGCGGGAACGACTTTGTAGCGCTCGCCGGAGATGACGTTCATGAGCGCCTGGGAGCCCACCATCTGGGACAGCGGGGTCACGAGCGGCGGGTAGCCCAGGTCGGCGCGGACGCGCGGGACCTCGGCGAGCACCTCGCGTACTTGTCCTCCACATGCATGTCCTTCAGGTTGGCAAGCAGATTGGAGAGCATGCCGCCGGGGACCTTGTACAGCAGCGCCTTGGGCTCGACGGCCATGACCTTGGGGTTCAGGCCACCCTCGTCCAAGAAGCGGTTGCGGATGGGCAGGAAGTGCGCTGCCACGGCCTCGAGCTTCTCGATGTCCAGGCCGGTCTTGTAGCCGAGGGCCTCGAGCGCAATCGCCATGGACTCGGTTGCGGGCTGGCTGGTGCCTTCCGCGAAGGGCGAGGAGCAGGTGTCGATGATGTCAGCGCCCGCCTCAACCGCCTTGAGGTAGGTCATCTGCGCGATACCCGCCGTGCCGTGCGTGTGCACCTGCAGGGGTAGGTCGCAGGAGCCTTGATCTCGCTCACGAGCTCGAAGGCGACGTCGGGCGTGAGGACGCCGGCCATGTCCTTGATGCAAATGGAGTCGGCGCCGGCGCGGGCCATCTCGTTGGCGAGGCTCACGAAGTAGCGCACGGTGTGCACGTCGCTGGTGGTGTAGGAGATGGCGGCCTGGACCTCGCCGCCCGCCTCCTTGGCGGCGCGGATGGAGGTCTGGAGGTTACGGGTGTCGTTCAGCGCGTCGAAGATGCGGATGACGTCGATACCGTTCTCCACGGACTTCTTTACCAGGGCCTCGACCACGTCGTCGGCGTAGTTGCGGTAGCCGAGCAGGTTCTGGCCGCGCAGCAGCATCTGCAGCTTGGTGTTCTTGACGTGCGCGCGAATGGTGCGCAGGCGCTCCCATGGGTCCTCGTTCAGGTAGCGCAGGCAGCTGTCGAACGTGGCGCCGCCCCAGACCTCGAGCGACTCGAAGCCGCATTCATCGAGGGTCTTCAGAATGGGGAGCATATCCTCGATGGGCATGCGTGTGGCGATTTGGCTTTGTTGGCCGTCGCGCAGGACGGTCTCCATGAAGCGGATCTTGCGGGTCATGCTAGCCTCCTTCGACGGCGGGAAGAGTCGGGCGAGGGCGAGCGAGATCACGTAGATGACGAACATGACGATGAAGATGCCGCCCCAGCCCAAGATGAGGATCTGGATGGCGAGGGACAGGTCGGCGGAGAGGCCGAGCGATGCGATGAGATCGGTCATTGCCAGCACCCCTTTCTAGAGCAGAAGGCCGAGGACGAGACCGCCGGCGACGACCGAGGCGATCTGACCGGCGACGTTGGCGGCAGCGGCCTGCATGAGGATGAAGTTGCCGGGATCCTCCTCGGTGGCGAGCTTCTGGACCACGCGCGAAGCCATGGGGAACGCGGAGATGCCCGCGGCGCCCACCATGGGGTTGATCTTCTCCTTGCGGAACAGGTTCAGGAGCTTGGCGAACATGACGCCGCCCACGGAGTCCATGATGAAGCCGATGAGGCCGAGGCCCATGATGATGAGCGTGTCGAACTGGAGGAACTCGCTGTATTCCATCTTCACGGAGACGCACAGCCCCAATAGGATCGAGATGAGGTTCACGAGCTCGTTTTGGGCGGAGGCGGACAGCGAGTTGAGCACGCCGCACTCGCGCAGCAGGTTGCCGAACATCAGGAAGCCGACGAGCGGCAGGGACACCGGGGCGATGAGGCCGGCGACCACGCAGATGGTGACGGGGAAGAGGATCTTTGCCGTCTGGGAGACCTGACCGGGGCGGTAGGTCATGCGGATGGCGCGCTCCTTCTTGGTGGTGCAGGCCTTGATGGCGATGGGTTGGATGATGGGGACGAGCGCCATGTAGGAGTACGCCGCGACCATGATTGCGCCCATGTACTTCGAACCGAGTGAGTTGGCCACGAAGATCGAGGTGGGGCCGTCCGCGGCGGCGATGATGCCCGCGGAGGCGGCGTCGGCGATGTCGAAGCCAAAGACGCCCGTGGCCACGATGGTCACGAAGAAGATGCCGAACTGCGCGGCGGCGCCGAATAGCAGCAGGAACGGGTTGGCGAGCAGCGGGCCGAAGTCGATCATGGCGCCGATGCCGATGAACAGCAGCAGCGGGAACAGCTCGGTCTCGATGCCGGCGTCGAACAGGATCTGGAACGGTCCGGGCTCGGTGCCGGTCATGAGGACGCCGGACGCCGGGATGTTCACCAGGATGGTGCCGAGTCCCATGGGCACGAGCAGCGTGGGCTCGTACTCCTTCTTGATGCCCAAGTACATGAGGACGCAGCCGATGAGGATCATCGCGATGCGCCCCGGCTCGGCGATGAGCGCCTGCACGCCGTCGAGTAGGATTTCCATAATGCCTCTTTCTGGAAGAAAGCGCCGCCTTGGCGGCGGCGCGTCGGGGTGGTACTTAGGCGATGGTGAAGAGCGTGTCGCCCGGGTTCACCATGGCGCCCTTTCGACGTTGATGGAGGCGATGGTGCCGCCCTGCTCGGCGACGACCTCGTTCTCCATCTTCATGGCTTCGAGGACCATGATGGGCTGGTTGGCGGCGACGGTATCGCCAACGTGCACGTGGATGTCGAGGATGGTGCCAGGCATGGGCGCGGTCTGAGAGAAGGCGCCGGCCGGAGCGGGGGCGGGGGCTGCAGGAGCGGGCTCGGCGCGGGAGCCCGGTGCAGG
>ENA-OQBG01000094-OQBG01000094.1-human-gut-metagenome-genome-assembly--contig:-NODE-94-length-24812-cov-1.984566_pt1 | contig 24812 bp, 35 predicted proteins | sample MGYA00242746_ERZ504551 | MGnify/ENA primary metagenome ERZ504551 (study PRJEB26092, sample SAMD00036289) | human gut metagenome | host: Homo sapiens | study: EMG produced TPA metagenomics assembly of... | reverse complement strand
TTTTGAAATCCTTTTTTGTTTAGAAATAAATTAAATTGAAAAAAGAAAATCTCTTAATATATTAACAAAATATACTAAGAGATTTTTATAATTAGTCTATATCTATTAAGGCTTTTCCTTGATGATACAATCCTGTGCGACAAACTAGGGCATTTTCTACGGAAATATTTAATTTATATTCATTTTTTAATACATCTAAAATTTCATTTGGTTTAGTGGTACCAGTAGATGTGATTTTTATATTTAAAGAAATATTTAAAGTATTATCTTCTAAATTATATTGCATAGCTTTAGGAAGATATTGTTTGATTTCTATTTCTTTGCGTTTTTTTGGTGTTTCACGAACAACGACAATTTCTTTAGTTTGATTAAATTTATTGATAGCTTCTGTTACAGTGTTTAAGTCATCTTGACAAGGTAAAACGATAGAATAGGAAGCTTCATCAACAATGGACATCAAAGCTTTAGCACGCATATCAATTTGTCTAGCTTTTAAAAGTCTCACTCCTGGTGGCAATGCTTTAGATAATTTATCAAATAATTCAGGTTGACAAATATCTTTTTTTAATTCTAAATCCATATATTCAGCATCGCTTGTTACACCTACAGATAAAGCAGAAGCAAAAGAAATTTTCATATGAGGATTGAAACCTTCGGAGTAAGCTGCTGGAAGATGAGCGCGACAAATTGCACGTTGCATTAAAGATGCAAAATCAAGATGGGAAATATATCTTATAGGTTCGCCTTTTGTGATTTCTAAGCGATATTTTATCATTTAATAAAACCTCCATAAACATAATAGATAATTATTTAATCGTATCCATATCAGTATCAAGTGTAGGGCAAATTCCGCAAGCGTTGCAATTACCATGACGGCAATCTCTTGTTAATTCGCCTTTTGTAGCTTTTTCGTATTCACGCAATAAGAATTTTTTGCTAACACCTGGAGTAGTATGTTCCCAAGGGAGTTTTTCATCAAATTTATATTCACGCATATTATAAAAATATGGGTCAATATTGCATTTAGCAAAAGCGTTCATCCAAACATCATATTTAAATTCTTCGCTCCAACCATCAAATTTTGCTCCATCTAACCATGCTTGATAGATTACTTTGCTAAGGCGTCTATCGCCACGAGAAATAGTACCTTCTAGGATGCTAGTTGTAGCAGTATGATAGTTAAACTGGATAGAGCGGTCAGTGATATGAGATTTTAATAATTGTTGTTTACGTTGGAATTCTTCTAAAGTATTTTGTGGGAACCATTGGAATGGTGTAAATGGTTTTGGTACAAAACAAGATACGCTAACAGTAACGCGGATATCACGGCGTTTAGTGATATAACGATATAATTTAGCAACTTTTGCACCGAGTTCAGCAATGCCGATGATATCCTCATCAGTTTCAGTTGGTAGACCCATCATGAAGTAAAGTTTTACAGTTTTCCAACCATGACGGAAAGCAGCACCTGTTGCTTCCATGAGATTTTCTTCAGTTACACCTTTATTGATTACATCGCGTAATCTTTGTGTACCAGCTTCAGGAGCAAAAGTCAAACCACTTTTACGGACTTGTTGCATCTTGTGAGCAAGGTCAATGGAGAAACTATCAATGCGTAGAGATGGTAAAGAGAAAGATACACGTTCGTTTTTATAATCTTCCATGAGGTCATCTACGATTTCACCAAGACAAGTATAATCAGCAGAGCTTAAAGATGTAAGACTCATTTCATTATAACCAGTGTTATCGAGCATTTCTTTAGCGATAGTGCGTAAGCGGTCAGCAGTGCGTTCGCGTACAGGACGATAAGATATACCAGCTTGACAGAAACGACAACCACGAGTACAACCGCGGAATAATTCGAGCATTACACGGTCATGAACGATATCAATATAAGGTAATACAGGTTTTTTGATAGCGAAAGAGTCGCGGAAATTTTTGATTACACGTTTATTGATTACAGGTTTAGCTTCAGGGCAAAGCGGTAAAATTTCTTTGAAAGTATTATCTTCATTATAATGAACTTCATATAATGAAGGAACATAGATGCCGTCTAATTTAGCAAGTTCTTTTAAAAATCCTTGTCTGCCACCTACTTTACCTTGTTTTTTCCAAGTGATGAAAGTATCTACGATTTCATTTAAAACTTCTTCGCCTTCACCTATGACAAAGAAATCAAAGAAATCAGCTATAGGTTCAACATTATATACGCAAGGGCCACCACCGACGATAAATGGGTCATTTTCTGTGCGGTCTTTTTGCCAAAGAGGAATGTTGGCTAAATCTAACATATTTAAAACATTAGTGTAAATCATTTCATATTGAAGTGAGAAGCCAACAAAATCAAATTCTTTGATTGGTGTAAAAGATTCTAAAGCATAAAGTGGTATATTATGTTCACGCATTTTGTCTTCCATATCAAGCCAAGGAGCATAAACACGTTCAGCTACAGTATCTTGTCTTTCATTTAATACTTCATAGAGAATTTTTAAACCAAGATTGGACATACCTACTTCATAAAACGTCAGGCATGGATAAAGCAAAGCGACAATCAACATCTTTATGATTTTTGTGTACAGCGTTTAATTCGCCACCAGTATAGCGAGCAGGTTTGGTAACAGTTTGTAAAATAGAAGGGTCTAGTTTAATCAATTTAATATCCTTTCTTCATGAAAAAAGCTGCTGTATAGGAAATTTTTTATTTTTCATACAGTAGCTTTTAAATATAATATATACCAAATAATAATTAATCTTTTTGTTCAGTAGACTTTTGTTTTTCTTCAGTTTCATCTTTTTCAGGAAGACCGACATGTTGAAGACCATTTTTAGCTACTTGAACTGTATTTAAAATGTTTTGGATATAAACACTCATATGGTCAAATACTTGTTCAGCATATTGAACAGAATCATTGCGCATAGCTTCAGAATGTTTATATGTTTTTTCTAAAATTTCTTTTGCCTTAGCTTCAGCAGCTAAAGTGATTTCATTTTCAGAAGCTTTCTTTGAGCATATACTTTTGCTTGTTCTATGATATTTTTGGCTTCTATGCGAGCATCTTCGATTATTTTATCTCGATTTGCATTGATTTCTTCAGCTTCTTTTAAAGCAGAAGGCCATTCTTTGCGAATATTACTTATGAGGCGAATGAGTTCTTCTTCGTTTACTAGCATTTGTTAGTTAAAGGAAACGAGAAGAACTAGCCACAAGATCTTCTAATTCGTGAAGGGAGTCTAATAAATCCATAGTGATATTACCTCTATAATTTATAATTATTTTGATGTAGGTACTCGTTTAATTTTTCATGTATAGCAAGTTCTACACAATGAGGAACTAAATGAGTGATATCTCCACCGAACTGAGCTAATTCTCGAATTGCAGATGAAGATACATGATAATATTTATTATCAGTAGTTAAAAAGATATTTTTCAAATATCTGGAGCCATGTTTTTGATGAGCATAGCGCGTGGAAATTCATAGAGAAAATCGTTGGCATCACGTAAACCGCGAACGATTACATGAGCATTTTTTTGATGAGCATAGTCAGCAAGTAGACCAGCAAAACAATCAACTTTTACATTAGGAATATGAGCAGTAGCTTGTTTTAATAAAGCTACGCGTTCTTCAACAGTAAATAAAGGTTTTTTATTTATATTATTGAAAACACCAACAATTACTTCATCAAACATTTTAGAAGCTCGTTCAAAAATATCAATATGCCCATTAGTTACAGGGTCAAAACTTCCAGGACAGATAGCAATAGTCATACATTAATCCTCACTTTTATTTGATTTTAATTCATAAATACTTATTTGTGTAGTAGAGCCATATTTTTGATTACGCAATAAAGTATATTGATGAAAATCTGAAGGCAGTTTATCTTCAATAGCATGTTCCATAATAATTATACCATCTTCAGTTAATAATGGATATTCATGGAGCATTTGCAAAACTTTTAAGCATAAATCTTGATGATATGGCGGGTCACAAAATATTATATCAAATTTTGTTTGTTTTAGATGTAATTTTTTTATGGTAGCAAAGACATCAGCTTTTAAGATAGTGGATTTATCGATAAGTTTTGTATGCGTAGCATTAAATTTAATAGTTGAAATACTATCTAAAGAGCAATCTACCATGATGGCATGATTGGCACCTCGACTGAGTGCTTCTAAGGATAAATTACCAGTTCCTGAAAATAAATCTAAGACATTTTTATCATAGATAAAAGAACCTAATATATTAAATAAAGATTCTTTTATTCTGTCAGCAGTAGGTCGAGTATTTTGCCCTTTAGGGGCTTTTAATTTTGCCCCACGAGCTGAACCTGTGATTATTCTCATAAATTATCACCTAATAATTTAGCTTTTAATTGTTTATAAGCTTTTGTATAGTATGGGCCATTTTGAGATTCACGATGGTCAAAACCATAAGCACGTCTACTTATAGCCAAGATAGGTGGTGCTTGAATGCGTTTAGCTACTGCCATACCTGTGAATAAATTCCACCAACGTTCTAAGTCGCAGATAAAGTCTTTAGCTGTAGCAAAGTATTTATCTACAAGACCAGCCTTGCAACCAATATGTTCTTCTAAAGTTTTTTCACTATACCAAAGAAGAATATCTTCTGGAGTAACTTTTTGCCAGCTTTCGATAAAAGCGCGGAATAAATAATCATGATATGGATATTTAATAGGGTCGCCCTTACCAGCATCAACATCTTGTTCACTAGAAAGTTCGGCACTAGGGACGATATCAATAATACCTTGAGGAATTACTTCACGTTTATATACATGTTCATTTAGATAATGAGCTAATTCATATACTTGATATTTCCATAAATCAGCAAGACCAGCTAAAAATCCAGATTGGTCACCGTATAATGTGGAATAACCAACTGTAGTTTCTGCTTTATTAGCATTACAAGTAAAGCCACCACCAATGCTAGCTGCCATACCAGCTAAAATGCGAGCTGAACGGTCGCGAGCTTGGATATTTTCTTTAACAAAAGAAGATACTTGTACTTTATGAACATCATTAGTAGCTAAATGAGTAATATCAGTATTTTCAAATTGATTTACAGTGAAATCAACAACTTCTTGAATTGGCACAATAGCATAATTACAACCTAAATTATGAGCCAATTGACTAGAAAGACCTTTTGTTGTAGCAGAATTGAATTTACTAGGCATATTAATTAAGGTAATATTTTCAGCACCTAAAATATCTGCATAAAGAGCAGAAGCAACAGCAGAGTCAATACCACCAGAAATACCGATGATTACTTTTTGCATACGAATATTTTTGAGGAATTTTTTGATACCATAATGAAGTGCTTGATAAATATTAGAAATATCATCATTTTGAGGAATTGGAAGTGGAGTATATACATCATTGCCAAGTAAATTTATATAATTATTTTGAGCTTTATAAGCAGGGCAAGTTGCAATGATATTTCCATTTTTATCATAAACTGTGCTAGAACCATCAAAAGTATAGATAGTCTTACCATTATTTTGAATACCAATATTATTTACATATATTAAAGGAATGTTATTATCTTTTGCTTGTTTTGCAAATACGCGATGGCGTTTATTATTTTTGCCAAAAGTATAAGGAGAAGCAGATATATTGATTAACATATCTAATTTATAATTTTGACAAAGAATATCAAATTGGAGCAAAGGCATAATCATCACTCCAGCCATCTTCACATAAAATACAACCTAAATTTAATTCTTGACCTTTGATATTGACTTTTACAGGAGAAAGAATATCATTTAAATTGAGTTTAGTTCAGTTGCTAAACTTTGTAAACTGAAGAAATAACGACTATCATCAAATTCACGATAATTTGGAAATAGAGTTTGATAACAAATGAATATGGAGATTTTTCAGGTTTGATTAAATTGCCATTATAAGCTGTATATAAAGCATTGTATTTACGAACGCGACCATCAGTATTTTTCTTATCCCAGTCAACAGCAATATTACCAAAAATGATACAAATATCTTGAGAAGCTGCGATAATATCTTCGCCATAACTTAAACAATCTTTTAAAAATGATGTTTGTTCCCAAGTATCACCTAAAAGATATCCTGGAATACACATTTCAGGGAAAATTATAATATCTGTATTATTTTGTTTAGCTTCATCAATAGCTTGAAGCATACGCTGTGCATTTAGGTCAGGATGACCTGGTTCAACATCAATTTGGCTGAAACAGATTTTTACCATAAAACAACCGCCTTTATTATTAATTAATTATGTTACTACAATAGCACGAATTGTATTGATTTACAAGTAAATGAGCATATAAATAGAGATATATATAAAATAAAATGCTTGCAATTTAAATTCTTTCTGTGATATAATGTTAGCACTGTGTTTTTTAAAAGTACGACATGATTTTTTATTAGATATAATAAATATGTAGTCGTCGAGACAATAGGGCAAGAACAACCCGAATTTAAGCTTGTGGAGATAGTAGGTAACGAACTTGATGAAGCAAGAAGTCAACTATTATAATATGTAAATTATCTCTATTATTATAGAAGGCAGTTCATGACTTAGTAATTATTTTCTATCTTCCATTCCTTAAGGAGGTGTGCTAAATGGCAAATGTTTGCGAAATCTGCGCTAAAGGTGAAAGAGCAGGAATGAATGTAAGCCATTCTCATTTAAAAACTAAACGCACTTGGAAACCAAACATTCAGCGTGTACGTGCTGTAGTTGACGGTGAAGTTAAACGTGTTAATGTTTGCACTAGCTGCATGCGTTCTGGTAAAATCCAGCGTGCTTAATGGTCTTAACGGACATTATAAAAATAAGCTGCTTAGTTATTAAGCAGCTTATTTTTATTGCTAGGATAGATCAAATATCATGATTAAATTTTAAAGGAAATAATAGGAGAAAAAAATGGCATTTTCTGAAAAAATTATTGAAACTAGACAAAAAGCTTTAGCTTTATGTAAAGAATATTTTGCTCGTCCTGATGAAATAGCAGAATTTAATACTTTAAAAATTCTTGATGCTATGAGAAAAGTAAAAGTGTCTGAAGCACATTTTAATACAACATCTGGATATGCTTATGATGATATTGGTAGAAATAAAATTGAAGAATTATATGCAGAAGTCTTCAAAGCAGAAGCGGCTTTAGTGCGTACACAATTTGTATCTGGTACACATGCTTTAGCTACTGTTTTATTTGGCATATTGCGTCCTGGTGATCAATTGATATATATTACAGGGACACCATATGATACTATGCAAACAGTAATTGGTTATGCAACAGATAGCCCAGGTTCATTAAAAGAATTTGGTATTTTATATGATGAAGTGCCATTAAAAGATGGTCGTGTTGATTTTGATGTAGCTAAAGAAAAATTACTACAAAACTAAAATGGTAGTTATTCAGCGTTCTTGTGGCTATATGATGCGCCCAAGTTTAAGTGTTGATGAAATTGGCGAAATTTGTAAATTCGTCAAAGAAATCAATCCTAATTGTATTTGTTATGTAGATAATTGCTATGGTGAATTTACAGATACAAAAGAACCTATTGAAGTAGGCGCTGATATTATTGCTGGTTCTTTAATTAAAAATCCAGGTGGCGGTATCGCTCCAACAGGTGGATATATTGTAGGTAGAAAAGATTTAGTAGAACTTGCGTCTTATCGCATGACTTCTCCAGGTATGGGAGCAGAACTTGGTGCTTCTCTTGCAAATAATCGTTTATTATTCCAAGGATTATTTTTAGCACCACATGTTGTCGCTCAAGCTGTAAAATCTGCGATTTTGCTGCTGCATTTTTGATTTATTAGGATTTAAGACGTTACCTGCACCAGATACAAAAAGAAATGATATTATTCAAGCTATTGAAATGGGTAGCAAAGAAAAATTAGTTGCTTTTTGTCAAGGTATTCAAAAATATTCTCCAGTTGATTCTTATGCAGCTCCAGAACCATGGGATATGCCAGGTTATGAAGATCAAGTTATCATGGCAGCTGGTACTTTTGTACAAGGAGCTTCTATTGAACTTAGTGCAGATGGTCCTATTCGTGAACCATATAATGTTTATCTTCAAGGTGCATTGACTTTTGAGCATTCTTTAGTAGCTATTATGGGTGCAGGTCAAGCAGTAGAAGATTTAAATAAATATCTTAGTGATAAAGTAAAATAAATACAAAAAAAGACACGTTATTTCGTGTCTTTTTTTGTGTGTATATATTATATTGGAGAGCTAAGGAAAAGCTTGTATTTAATATAACATAAATGATAATCAATTTCAATATAGAAATAAAAATAAATTTTTTTTTAGAATAGCTTTATATAATTAGATAAGTTAAAATAAATAATAGAGAGATTGGTAAACGGAATAATAAAAAATGGATTTTGATAAAAGAAATATTTTAGTAGAAAAATAGTCTTATTTATAGTATTATTTTGGAATTGTTAAGAATATGTGAAAATGGTACAAATAATAATTTAAATATGTTAAAATACATCTTGCTGAGATTTACATAACTTTGAAATTTTATAGGAGGAGAAAGATGAGACATATGTCAGAATTAGCAAACACACATATTTGGCGTTACTTAAAAATCTTAATTGGCTCGTTAATTGCAGGTTTAGGTTATAGTACGTTTATTATTCCTGCGAAGTTGCTTGCTAGTGGACTCAGCGGTATTGCTGTTATTGTTTACTATATAATTGATTTACCGATTGGTTTACAATTAATAGTATATAATATCCCAAATTGTATATTTAGCATATAGAGTTTTTGGTAAATTATATGCGAATTGATACGATTATTGGAACAGTAATGTTATCTGTAGCCATTGATGCTACAAGTTTTATTGGAAACTATCATCTGGTAGAAGACCCTATACTTAATTCTGTTTTTGGTGGTGTACTTGTAGGTATAGGTTGTGGTATTGTATTTAGAGCCAACTCTAATGGTGGTGGCTTTGATGTATTGGGTGCTGTTATTAAAAAATATTACTCTCTTGACTTGGGGACAGTAGTATTTGGTTTTAACTTGATTATTATTTTAGTAGGTATAGTATTGTTCAATGTTTCTATTGGTTTATATACTTTAATTAATATGTATATTGTCGGTGAAATCACTAATAAAGTAGTAGCTGGTTTCAATCGCAAAAATTAGTAATAATCATATCACCATTTTCAGAAATTATTGGTTGGACTATTATTCAACATATTGGACGTGGCGTTACATTTTTAAATGGGGAAGGCGCATATAGTCATAAAAATCAAAAGGTAATTTTTGCAGTGGTGAATTTGACACAGGTAAGCAAGGTAAAACTCATAGTGAATGCTATAGACCCGACAGCTTTTATGATTATTACAGATACATCAGAAGTTGCTGGACGAGGTTTTACTATAAAGATGCCGGAAAAACATTCGAGCAAGGATTTAACTGAATAAAAAGGTTTATAGGTTTGCCTTTATTAACCTAAATATATATTAGAAGAGGGATAGATATTAGGTGTCCGAAAAATTAAAACTATATGGATTTAATAATTTGACAAAGTCTTTAAGCTTTAATATTTACGATGTTTGCTATGCCAAAACACCAAGGGAACAGCGTGATTATATAAAATATATAGATGAACAATATAATTCAGAGCGTTTGACAAAGATTTTAACAAATGTAGCAGAAATGATAGGAGCTAGAGTGCTTAATGTTTCTAGTCAAGATTATGATCCGCAAGGAGCCAGTGTAACTATTCTCTTGGCAGATGAAAATATGCGTTTGGCAAAAAATGATGAAGTGGAAGATTGCGTGAGTAGTAAAACTGTTTTAGGTCATTTGGATAAAAGTCATATCACTGTGCATACATATCCAGAATATCATCCAGAAACAAGTATTGCTACATTTAGAGTAGATATAGATGTTTCTACTTGTGGAGAGATTACTCCGCTTAGTACACTTGATTATTTAATTGGAAATTTTGATTCTGATATCATAACGATGGATTATCGTGTACGAGGTTTTACTCGTGATGTCAGTGGTAGAAAGTTATTTATGGACCATAAAATAACATCTATTCAAGATTATATTATGCCAGATACTTTATTGAATTATGATGCAATGGATATAAATGTGTATCAGGCTAATTTATTTCATACAAGAATGTTGATTAAAAGAACCAGAATTAAGTAATTACTTATTTAATACTGATATTTATGAAATACCACCAAAACTAGATTGGAAATAAGCAATCGTTTGCGTCGTGAGATGTTAGAGATTTTTAGTGGTACAAATGTTTTTTGATAAATCTTAAATGATTGATTAAAGAAGGTTGGTGAAATTATTGGATAGACAAGCACAAAAGAAAATGCCTGTTTTGGAAGCTTTAGAAAGATTTAAAAAAATGCGTGTAGTACCTTTTGATGTTCCAGGGCATAAAAGAGGTAGAGGTAATAAAGCTTTATTAAATTTTTAGGCGAAAAATGTTTATCTGTAGATGTAAATTCAATGAAACCATTAGACAATTTATGTCACCCAGTTTCTGTAATCAAAGAGGCTGAGGAATTAGCAGCAGATGCTTTTGGAGCAGAGCATGCCTTTTTTATGGTAGGTGGAACTACGTCAGCTGTACAAACGATGATTTTAACAGCTTGTAAGCGTGGCGATAAGATTATTTACCGCGAAATGTCCACCGCAGTGCTATAAATGCGATGATTTTGTGTGGAGCTATTCCAATATATATTAATCCGCAGATGGATAAACAACTTGGTATATCGCTCGGTATGTCAGTTGAGGAAGTAAAAAAGCTATAAGAGAAATCCAGATGCTAAGCAGTTTTAGTAAATAATCCAACATATTATGGTATTTGTTCTAATTTAAAAGAAATTATAAAAGTAGCCCATGAACATAATATGTTAGTTTTGGCTGATGAAGCACATGGAACACATTTTTATTTTAATAAACGATTACCTATAGCAGCTATTCATGCGGGAGCTGATATGGCAGCTGTAAGTATGCATAAATCAGGTGGCTCACTTACACAAAGTTCGTTTTTGCTCACTGGTAAAAATGTAAAAGCAGGTTATGTTCATCAGATTATAAATTTGACACAAACTACAAGTGGTTCATATTTATTGATGTCTAGCCTTGATATTTCTCGTTCTAATTTAGCCGTACATGGCAGTGAAATCTTTGATTTTGTTATAGATTTAGTAGATTATGCACGACAAGAAATCAATAATATCGGTGATTATTATGCTTATGCAGATGAAAAGATAAATGGCGATAGTGTTTTGACTTTGATACCACTAAATTAGCTATTTATACATTACCTGTAGGTCTTGCTGGTATTGAAGTATATGATTTATTGCGTGATGAATATGATATTCAAGCAGAATTTGGAGATATCGGCAATTTACTTGCTTATGTATCAGTCGGTGATAGAGCAAAAGATATTGAACGCTTAGTAAGTGCGTTAGCAGAAATTCGCAGAAATTATAAAAAAAAAGACCATAAGGGCATGTTAGAAGCTGAATATATCAGCCCTAAAGTAATGTGTGGACCACAAGATGCCTTTTATAGTGAAAAGTATCTTTACCATTAGATGAAGCTGTGGTAAAGTATGCAGTGAATTTGTAATGTGTTATCCTCCTGGAATACCGATTTTGGCACCAGGGGAATTAATTACACCAGAGATTTTGGAATATATTCACTATGCTAAAGATAAAGGCTGTTCCATGACAGGTCCTGAAGATATGGAAATAAAACGTTTAAATGTAATTAAGGAGTGATAGATAAATGGATTTATGGTTCAGTGAATTACATACACCGTATGTAAAGTTTTCTATTCAGATTGATAAACAACTTCATTCTGAACAGACTGAGTTTCAGCGTATAGATATTTTTGAGTCTAAAGAATTTGGTCGCATGATGGTATTAGATGGCTATGTAATGCTAACTGAAAAAGATGAATTCATTTATCATGAAATGATAGTGCATGTACCTATGGCAGTACATCCTAATCCAAAGAGAGTACTCATTATTGGCGGTGGCGATGGTGGTACAGCTCGTGAATTATTGCGTTATAAAAATGTAGAGTCAGTGGATTTAGTAGAAATTGATGAGCGTGTTGTGGATATTTCCCGTAAATATTTACCACAGACAGCTTGCAGTTTTGATGATGAAACGTTTGCATTGTTATTTTGAAGATGGTCTGAAATTCATTCGCCATTGTAATAATGAATATGATTTAATCATCGTTGATTCTACAGACCCATTTGGCCCTGGGGAAGGTTTATTCACTAAGGAATTTTATGGAAATTGCTATAAAGCATTAAAAGAAGATGGCATTATGGTAAATCAGCATGAAAGTCCATTTTATGATGAAGATGCTTTTGCTATGCAACGCGCACATCAACGCATTGTAAAATCTTTCCCTATAAGTAGAGTATATCAAGCGCATATCCCTACTTATCCATCAGGTCATTGGTTATTTGGCTTTGCGTCCAAAAAGTATCACCCAGTTTTAGATTTTGATGCTAAAAGATGGAATGCTTTAGGCTTAAAAACTCGCTATTATAATGCGAACTTACACAATGCATCATTTGCATTACCAAATTATGTGGAGGAATTAATGGAAGATGTTGAAGAAAAACATTGAGACATTTTTAGGTTGTGATAGAGAATATGATGAAGCGAAAATAGTTTTATTTGGCGCACCGTTTGACTCTACAACTTCATATAGACCAGGGACTCGTTTTGCTAGTCGTACTATGAGAGCAGAATCATATGGTCTTGAAACTTTTAGCCCGTATCTTGATTTAGATTTAGAAGATGCCTATGTTTTTGATGGCGGAGATTTAGAACTTCCTTTTGGCAGTGTGGAAAATGCACTAAAAGATATTGAAGATTTTACACGTCAGATTGTAAATGATGGTAAAATTCCACTTATGATTGGTGGCGAACATTTAGTTACTTTAGGCAGTGTACGTGCTGTAGCCGAAAAATATGATGATTTGCATATCATTCATTTTGATGCACATGCTGACCTTCGTGATGATTATTTAGGAGCTAAATTATCTCATGCTACAGTGCTTCATCGTGTATGGGATATCGTTGGCGATAATAAAATTTATCAATTCGGTATCAGAAGTGGTGAACGTGCTGAATTTGCTTGGGGCAAAGAGCATGTACAGACTAGACGTTTTGATTTTGTAGGCTTGGAAGATGTTGTAGAAAAATTAAAAGGAAAACCTGTTTATTTTACAGTGGATTTAGATGTATTAGATGCAGCTGTATTCCCTGGAACTGGTACACCAGAAGCAGGTGGAGTATCTTTTGATGAACTTCGTCGTGCAATGAATTTAGTAGCTAATAAATGCAATGTAGTAGGCTGTGATATGGTAGAATTATCTCCACCATATGATCAAAGTGGTATCTCTACAGCTACTGCTTTAAAATTACTACGTGAATATTTATTGGCTTTAGATTATAATATAAATAATAAATAAATTTTTATAAAAGGGGGAATTTGCCAAATGGGTAAAGCTCTAATTATTGGTTGTGGTGGTGTAGCAAGTGTTACTATCCATAAATGTTGTCAAAATAGTGATGTATTCGAAGAATCTGTATTGCTAGCCGTACAAAAAGCAAATGCGATGCTTTAAAAGAAAAATTAAGCGGTGGCAAAACAAAAATTACTACAGCTCAAGTAGACGCTGATGATGTAAATCAACTTATTAACTTAATCAATGAATTCAAACCAGATGTAGTAATCAACTTAGCTCTTCCATATCAAGATTTAACAATCATGGACGCTTGTCTTGCTACTAAAGTTCATTATGTGGATACTGCAAATTATGAACCATTAGATACTGCTAAATTTGAATATAAATGGCAGTGGGCTTATCGTGAACGCTTTGAAAAAGCTGGAATTACTGCACTTTTAGGCAGTGGTTTTGACCCAGGTGTAACAGGCGTATTCTCTGCTTATGCAATGAAACATCATTTTGATGAAATTAACTATATTGATATCTTGGATTGTAATGCAGGTGATCATGGATATCCATTTGCTACAAACTTCAATCCTGAAATCAATATCCGTGAAGTTTCTGCTAATGGTAGCTACTGGGAAGATGGTAAATGGGTAGAAACTAAACCTATGGAAATAAAACGCGTGTACAATTTCCCAGAAATTGGCGAAAAAGACATGTATTTACTTCACCATGAAGAACTTGAATCCTTAGGCTTAAATATTAAAGGTATTAAACGTATTCGTTTCTTCATGACTTTTGGTCAGTCTTATTTAACTCATTTAAAATGTTTAGAAAATGTAGGTATGACTTCTATCGAACCTATCGAATTTGAAGGTCATAAAATCGTGCCACTTCAATTCTTAAAAGCTGTACTTCCAGATCCAGCTAGCCTTGGCCCTCGTACAGTAGGTAAAACAAATATCGGCTGTATCTTCCAAGGTAAAAAAGATGGTAAAGATAAAACATATTATTTATACAATGTTTGCGACCATCAAGAATGCTACAAAGAAGTTGGCTCTCAAGCAATCTCTTATACAACTGGCGTTCCAGCAATGATTGGTGCAATGCTCATCATGAACGGCACATGGAAAAAACCAGGTGTATATAATATTGAAGAATTTGATCCAGATCCATTTATGGACGCTCTTAATAAATGGGGTCTTCCATGGAAAGAAAGCTTCAATCCTGATTTAGTAGAATAAAATATATTTTTAATAAAAATAAGACAGTATGCCGTTGGTGTACTGTCTTATTTAAATAAATTGAGATTTTGATTTAGAATATTATAGTATTTAATTAAAAATAATTTTTAGGAAGTGATTTAGTGAAATTAGAAGAAAAGTTACAAAATGTAGCAACTCCTAGTTATGTTATGGACGAGAAAAAACTTCGTGAAAATCTTGAAGTTTTAAAAATGGTACAAGATAGAACAGGTTGTCATATTTTACTTGCGCAAAAAGCTTTTTCCATGTTTTATTTTTATCCTATGATTGGCAAATATCTAAAAGGTGCTACAGCAAGTGGTATTTTTGAAGCTAAATTAGCTCATGAATTTATGAAGGATAAAGAAAATCATATATTTTCTCCAGCATATAAAGAAAAAGATTTTGCTGAAATCGTGGAGATTTGCGACCATATAATTTTTAATTCTTTTAATCAATGGGGAAAATACAAAGATATAGCTTTAGCTAAAGGCAAGGAATGTGGTATTCGCATTAATCCAGAATGTTCTACACAAGAAGGACATGATATTTATGACCCATGTGCTAAAGGTTCTCGCTTAGGTGTTACACTTGATAATTTTGAACCAGAAAAATTAAAAGGATTGAAAGGACTTCATTTCCATACACTTTGCGAACAAAACTCTGATGATTTAAAAACTACATTAGATGCTATTGAAGCAAAATTTGGCAAATATCTATATGATTTAAAATGGCTCAATTTTGGTGGCGGTCATCATATCACTCGTGAAGATTATGATATTGAGCTTTTTGATAAAATTGTATCAATCATATGAAAGAAAAATATGATTTAGAAATTTATTTAGAACCTGGTGAAGCTGTGGCATTAAATGCAGGTTATTTAGTCAGTGAAGTATTAGAGCTTATTCACAATGACATAGATATTGCAATCTTAGATACTTCTGCTGCTTGTCATATGCCTGATGTATTGGAAATGCCATATAGACCAAATGTAATTAATTCAGGAAAACCAAATGAAAAAGCATATACTTACCGTTTTGGTGGCCCTACTTGTCTTGCAGGTGATATCATAGGGGAATATTCTTTTGATAAACCTTTAAAAGTTGGCGATAAAATTATTTTCTGCGATATGGCTATTTATTCCATGGTAAAAAATAATACTTTCAATGGTATGCCACTTCCAGATATTGCCGTTTTACATGAAGATGATACTATTGAAGTAGTAAAATCTTTTGGCTATGAAGATTTTAAAATGAGATTGTCCTAAATTATTAATTATAAATTTAGTTATATCTTATGATATTTAATGAAATAAAGATTATTTAAGTTGATTTATTTGGCTTAAATAATCTTTATTTTTGTTTGATTTATAGTCTAATATGGCAGTTAATTTGGCAACAATATTTTATAAACATGGCTTTTGCGGTATAATATCTTTATATTATTTGAATAAGGGAGGGTTATTATGTCGAAAAAAACACAGGCTACATTGGTTTAGTCATCATGTTTTGGGATTTATTGCTACATATAAATTAGATTCTTTTTGGGGCTTGTTGCTAAATCATGGATTTTTGGCTGCCTTAATCGGTGGTCTAGCGGATTGGTTTGCAGTTACAGCTCTATTTAGAAAACCACTGGGCTTTATCTCTTATCGTACGGAGATATTACCTCGTAATCGTGAACGTATCATGGACGAGATAGTAAAATTTATCGGTAGAGATTTATTAAATCCAGAATACATCATTAATAATATTAAAAATTATAATATGGCAATGATGGTAGTAGAGTATGCTCAAAGAGGTGGCAAAGAAAAAGCCAAAGTAGCATTAAAAGAATTAGTTATGCAGGTAATTAATTCACTTGATACGAAAAAAGTAGGTTATTCATTGGCAAGCGCCTTGAAGAGTCGTCGTAAGAATTTTAATATAGCAAGGATTATTATTCAATTTTTACTAGATTTTATCAAGACACCAGCAGGGGATAAATGTATAGACTATATCATAAAAATGGTCAGAGCTACAGTGCCAGAATTGTTGGCAAAGGATTTCATGCATAAACTAATTGACGATAATGTAAGCATTATCAAAGAAAATATATAAAAGATAGTCAAAACGTAGTTTATGTTTGAAATGATGGATTATCTAGTGAAAATTTGACACAGAAGTTAAATAAAAAATTAGATGAATATACTAATTTATTACTGGATTATGATAGTAAAGAACGTGAACATTTAAAAACTTTACTTGCAGAAAAAATAGAAATTACTAGGCAGTAGAAATGGCTATAAACAAAAAGTTGCATCAGTTAGAACTATTATCTTTTCGTTTGAAGAAAATTTGATTTTAGTGATAATTTAGTGTCTTTAATTGATAATTTCTGCCAAAATAGCGAAAATAGAGAACAATTATGGAAGCAGATTGAAGATTATATAGATAATCTTATTGCTAAATTGGCTGTAGATGATGAAATGCAGGCTAAATTAAAATAAGTTTTTTTATTAATACAATAACGAAGATAATTCAAAATAATTCACAATGGGGCTTAGATTATATCAAAGATGAATTGATGAAGTATTCACAGCAAGAATTTGTCGATTTAGTAGAAAAACGTAGTTGGTGATGATCCTTCAAATGATAACGTATAAATGGTTCTGTAGTGGGTGCTATTGCCGGTATGGGATTATATGTAATATCCTTTGTTGTGGAAAGGATGTGCGGATAATGGATAGATTTAATAGAGCAGATAAAACATTATGTGTATTATTTGTTTGTTTTTTAGTAGTTTTAGCTTTAAGAACTTTTATATCCACAATATATTATTTTTGAATTATTATTATTTTGCAGTGAAGCAAGTTTAGTTGGTGGTATTGCGGACTGGTTTGCAGTTACAGCTTTATTTAAAAAGCCACTTGGATTTCCTTTTCATACAGCTATATTGCCAAGCCGTAGAGATGCCTTTATAAATTCTTGCGTGAGAATGTTGCAGACAGAATTTTTTATCTAAGCGCAAGATTTTATAGACGTATATGCAATGCTGATTTATTATCATGGGGCTTAAATTGGGCTAAAAAATCCTGATAATAAAAAAAATATATATTAAAATGAAGTTATGCAGTTTTTAGTGAAAAAAAAATCGCTGAAAATAGATACTGCTAAAGTAGCGACAAAAAAACAGTGAAAAAATAGCTCAGCTTATTTTAAAAAGAGTCTATGGGTGATTTATCGCATAATTTAATGGGCGTATTGCTCAAAAGTGAAAATAGTCAGCTCGCTGTAGATAAAGGTATAAATTTCTTGAAAGGATATTTTTCAGGAAGAGAAGGAAAAGCTATAATAGATGCTTTTCTTGAAAATTATCAAAAGCAATATGAAAGTGGTCTAGGCGGTCTGATGTTATCTTTGGCTTTAGCGACAAATACTTTAGACCAGATGAATTATCTTTGATAATTCATGAACGTATTTTAGATTTATTAGATGATGTCAGCGATAAAGATGGCGAATTATATGCAAATCTCATAAATTTATATGAAGAAGCTTTGATGAATATTCGCGATGATGAAATTGGGTTGATAGCTTGAATACTTTGCGTGATAGTTTTGTGGAAATGGGTATTGTAGAAAAAATTCTACAAAATTCTTTGCGCAATTTTTGTGAATATCTATTAGCTAATAATAATAGAGAGAATAAGCTTTATCAGACGATAGAACAGATTTTAAGTGAAGAAATAGATAGATGTATCGAAAAATTAAATACAAATAATGAATTTAAATCAAAAATAAATCGTTTTGTATTAGATGTTGTTCATCGTAGTGCTTTAAAAGGTGAAGATGTAATCTTAGAATTAGCACGTAAATTTTTAGAAGGATTAACAGATAAGCAATTAAATGAGTTAGTGTACGATAAAGTCGAAACAGATATGATATGGATACGTTTAAACGGCTCTATCGTTGGCGGTATCATAGGCTTTTTTGCTTTTTGGTTATTGCAATTAGTGAACAATTAGGAGGAATTAATTTTGCAACAGGCAGAAATTCCCAAGAGTATTAATAATTGGCTATTGATGTTAAGTCCTTATCAAGTTTTAGTTTTTCTTTTTTAGGCTTAATATTAGTAGGTGCATTTTTATTGATGTTACCTATAGCATCTAATGATGGTAGCAGTCTATCGTTTATAGATGCTTTATTTACTGCAACATCAGCTGTATGTGTTACTGGTTTAATTGTGGTGGATACTGGTCAATATTTTTCTACATTTGGGCAATTAGTAATTATTATGTTGATTCAAATTGGCGGTTTTGGTGTAATGACAATGACGACAGTATTTGCCTTGATTTTGGGAAAGCGTATTCAGCTTAGAAGTAGGTTAATAGCTCAAGAATCATTGAACAGGTTGACTGTTGGGGGCGTTGTAAAATTAATTAAATTATTGGTAAAGACCACTTTATGTATTGAATTTGTAGGTGGCGTATTACTATCTTTTCGCCTATATCCTGACTATGGATTACATGGGATATATATGGCGTTTTTGCATTCTATATCAGCGTTTTGTAATGCTGGTTTTGATATTTTTGGCGGTACTAATATTTTTAAATATAATACTGACCCTTTATTTTGTTTAGTCATCGCTTTTTTGATTATATTAGGCGGTATTGGTTATGGTGTAACAGTAGAACTTTACCAAAACATAATTGGAAGATGTTTTCTTTGCATGCTAAAGTTGCTTTATTGACGACTTTGATTTTATTGGTAATTGGTACGATAGTATTATTCTTTTTAGAATATAATAATGAAATACGATTGGTAATTGGGATTGGTGGCATTAAGTTAATAGGGACTTTCTTTTTATCTACAACTTCACGTACAGCAGGATATACTTTGATGGATACAGGAGCATTACATGAAGCTTCGTTATTTTTTATCATTATATTGATGTTCTTAGGGCATCTCCTGGTTCTACTGGTGGTGGGATAAAAACTACAACTTTTGCGATAATTTTTGCGACAGTTACCTCTATCATTCGTGGCAATGAAGAAGTTACATTGTTTAAAAGACGTATTGAACATGATTTGATTGTAAAATCTTTGGCTATTTTTTATATAGCAGCAGCTTTAGTAGTTTTAGGAACAATGTTTTTATGTTTGACAGAAGATTTTCCATTTATAAAAATATTATTTGAAGTTACATCGGCATTGGCTACTGTAGGTTTATCCACAGGAATTACTTCTAGTTTGACTGTTTATGGTAAGTCCATATTGGTTTTAATAATGTTTATTGGTCGTCTAGGCGTACTTACATTTTTGATGGCTATTGCTATGCGCAATCGAAAAACAGCTAAAATCGGATATCCTTCAGAGCGTATTGGGGTAGGTTGATTAATAAGTTTTAGGTTTAGATAAAATGATGAAATATATTAGAAAATTAAATCCATACCAGATTGTTTTATGTAGTTATGGGATAATAATATTGACTGGTACTATGTTGTTGATGTTGCCGATTACAGTGGTAGATATCGAGCCTTTGAGTTTTGTCGATGCATTATTTATGTCAGCGTCAGCAGTATGTGTATCGGGTGTTTCCATATTTAGTTTAGGTGATAATTTTTCTGTATTTGGGCAAATAATAATTATTATTTTGGTGCAAATTGGAGCTTTAGGAATTATGACTATCACTACTATTTTGGCAGTGGTGATGGGTAAACGCATTCAACTTCGAGATAGATTATTAATTCAAGAGTCATTGCAAAGATGGTCAGTGGCTGGAGTAGTGCGACTTGTAATCAGCATTGTGAAAATGACTGTTGCTTTTGAAATTTATTGGTGGAGTTATTTTAACAATTATTTTCTGTCAAGATTATAGTGTAGGCACAGCTATTTATTTTGGTTTTTGGCATTCTGTATCGGCTTTTTGTAATGCAGGTTTTGATATTTTAGGTGGAAGTAATTTTGCAGATTATATTTTTCACCCATTTTTTAATCTAATATTATTGATAGAAGTTGTTTGTGGTGGATTGGGTTTTGCTGTTTTATTAGATATCTATCAAAAGCGCAAATGGCAAAAATTGAGTATTAATAGTAAGCTTGTACTTGTTACTACTGGTTTTTTAATTCTTATCGGCAGTGTATTTATTTTTATCTTGGAATATGGAAATCAAAATACTTTAGGCGATTTAGGTTTATTTGATAAAGTGATGGTAAGTACATTCATGGCTTCGATGGCTAGAACATCAGGATTTTCAATGCTCGATATAGGCTCATTGACAGAACCTAGTTTATTGTTGATTATGTTTTTGATGTTTATTGGCGGTTCGCCAGCTTCAACAGGTGGCGGTATTAAAACTACTACTATAGCTGTTATTTTTGCAGCGATTTGGTCGCTCATTCGCGGTCGTGAAGATGTTGTTATCTTTGAGCGTACTGTACCACCGATTGTCATTTCCGTGCGATGAGTATTTTCTTTGTCAGTGCGATTGTCGTATTTTTGATGTCAATGTTTTTATGTTTGACAGAAGATATTGCTTTGTCTAAAATCTTATTTGAGTCTGTATCTATGTTTGCTACTGTAGGTCTGCCTACAGGTACGATAAATGAAATGGATGCTTCTAGTAGAATTGTAATTATTTTTGTAATGTTGATGGGACGAATTGGTATTATTTCTTTTGCGATGGCACTTGTTATTCGTAAGAAGAAAAATAAAATTCGCTATCCTGAAGATAAATTTATTATTGGTTAAGGAGAATTTTTGCATGGGTCTTAGTGTTAAAATACCAGGTTCTTGTGGCGAGTTAGTACAAGGCATGATTGATGATATACCTTTTTTAGTTACTTGTCCTATTTCAATGTATACCAAGGCGAGTATAACAAAATATTTTTCCTATTTACCATTATAAAGCTCGTTTGGCACGCAATAAAACGCTTGATTATCTGGGCACTAAATCTTATGCAAAATTTTGTTTGACTACAGAATTGTTGACAGGAAAGGGCATGGCTTCAAGTAGTGCAGATATTGCAAGTATTTGTCAACTGACAGCTCTTTCTTGTAAACGGATATTATCTCAAGATGAAATATCAAAGATTGCAACAAGCATTGAGCCAACTGATGGTATTTTTGTAAAGGCATTGTCAGATACAATCATTTGAATGGTCAAGTTTTAGAGCATTTAGGTTTAGCACCTAAGATTAAGATATTGATGTTTGATTGCGGTGGCAAGGTCGATACTTTATCTTTTAATCGTCGCAAGGATTTGAAACGCTTGTATCAAGAAAATGAAAATACAATTAAAGAAGCTTTAGATTATTTGCGTTTAGGCTTTAAAGAGAAAAATAATAAATACATCGGCAAAGCTTGCGTTATGAGTGCATATGCAAATCAAAAAATATTATATAAAAAGCAATTAGAAGATATCATGATAATATCCGAAGATTATCAGGCAATAGGGTGTAAATGTTGCTCACAGTGGCACTGTCATTGGTGTATTATTTGATGATAATTGTGAAGAAAGTTTAATTGAAGAATGTAAACAAAAAATATTAAGTGAATGTTTTGATTTACATTATTTAAATTTAGTAAAAATGATTTCTGGTGGAATTATCATAGAAAGAGAGTAAATTATGCAAAAGTTTGAGCATGGCGGAGATTTAAAAAAAATAATGGCACAAGAAAAATGTAGAATAAAAATCATAGATTTCAGTGATAATAATCAATCATATGATGTATAAAATATAAAAAAAAAGCGATTGTTGACCATATTGATGATATAATTCATTATCCAGAGCCAGATGCAAGAGAGCTTTGTGGTAAAATCGCCGAAAATTATGGTATCAGTGCAGATAAAATTATCGTAGGTAATGGTGCAGTAGAATTATTATATATACTTTGTCATATATTAAAGCCTAAAAATGCATTGATTGTATCTCCAGGTTTTAGTGAATATGAAAGAGCAGCCAAAGCTTCTGGAGCGAATATAAATTATGTGATGTTATCTGAAAAACAGGAATTTAATTCTCCTATGCGAGATTTAATCGTGAATATAAAAGGCAACGATATTTTATTTATCGGCAATCCTAATAATCCAACAGGTACGTTATTTACTGTAGAAGATATGGAGCTTTTGATTGAACATGCTGAAAATAATGGCTGTTTTGTAGTTGTTGATGAGTCTTTTATGGATTTTATCAAAACTAGTGAAGCTTTTTCTGTACTTCCTTTAGTGGAAAAATATCATAATTTATTTGTATTGCATTCTTTGACTAAATTTTATGCATTACCAGGACTTCGCTTAGGTTTTGCAGCTACAGATCATGAAGTTTTAGACCCACTTTATCAGGCAAAAGACCCATGGAATGTGAATTCTTTAGCACAGATTGCAGGTATGGTAGCTTTAGAGGATAAAGTATATCAGCGTCGCAGTAGAACATATACAAGAACAGAGATAAATTATCTTTATGAAGAACTAGAGACTTTTGATAAATTGAAAGTATATGAGCCAACTGTTAATTTTATTTTAGTGAATATAGAAAAACAAATATGACAGCTAATGAGTTAAAAGCAAAATTATTAGAATATGGTATAGCTATTCGTAATTGTGAAAACTATCCAGGATTAAATGAGTATTTCGTGCGTTTTGCAGTGCGAACTCGTGAAGAAAATGATGAATTAATTGATGCTTTAACAGAGATTTTAGCTTAAAAAAAGTGTCTACTAAATTATATTTTGCCGTGAAGATAAAATATAATAAGTAGACACTTTCTTTATTTTGTAGCATAAAGTGAATTTGCCTGGCGTGTTTGATATTTAAATGTTGATAGAGATATTGATAAGCACTATGGACTTCTTGTGGTATATCTACATGGGCGATAAAATCTTTACCTTGAGGGCCATAACCATTGATATTATCTGTAAGACGAGGAATTTCTCCCATGAGTAGCTCAATATATTTATCAATATTCCACATTTGCCAGATATTATTTTGTTCTAAACATAATTTATCATTTTGAACAGTGAAATGAACTTTATATGTGGCATAATTGATTAAAGTAGTATCACAAGGACAATATTTTCGAAAACCTGCGTCCATGCGATTTTGCATAGTAGCATCTTGCATAAAAATGATGGATTTTAGGGTTTTAAATCTAGATTTTTTAAAAGTGCTAGAGTATTAGTGATATTATTACCGCAGTTAGTGGATTTAGTTTCTAGTAAACAATCTGTGATATTGTATTTGTTTTTTAAATAAAGGGCAAAGATTTCTGCTTCAGATTTAGTGGAAATATCTATATCGGCTAAAGATGATTGCATTTTTTGGCGGAGTGCTTCTGTAGTATGACCAGCACCGCCGACTAAAAGATAATTTTTAGCTATATTTTGTTGATGAGCTTTAGCAAATACATCAGCACCTTCAGGAATAGAACCACCGAATAAAATCAACAAATCGGCTTGATTTATTTTGTATTTCGCTTGTAATTTATCGGGAGCTAGTGCAGTTAAATCTCTTTTAGCTAAAAAAATCAATGAGAATATTTAAATTTTTGGCGATAAGTGTATTCATAAAATAACATTCCTTTAATAAGTAATATCTTCGTCAGGTTGTTGACCGTCGTGAGCTTGCCAAATACATTCTGTCATTTTGAAATCAGTAAATGTAGCTTTAAATGAAGAATTTTCTGGGCTACAAGCATAAATGCCAAATTGGATATCACCAGAAGCTTCCCAAAGATGACATATACGCATTTGATTATAATTTATGCCATCAAGAGAATATTCTATGCGAAAATCATCTTTTCGGCGACTCAATCTATACCAAATGGATTTTATAGAACTATTAATTACAGTTGTTGCCCAATCAGAATATCCTTTATTAGTAACAACACTACCCAAATGTTGAATATCTTCATTTTCATATTCAACGGAAGCTTTGAGCCAGTTTTCACTATCTAAATATAAGACGATACCGCATTGGTCAAATCGAATTTGCTATCAAAATCTGTCTTAATAGTAAATGAAAAGAATTACTTCAACTTGTATTCATCTGTAGTCACAGGAGCATTATCGACTTTCTGAATGTGATAATATGATTCTTTGCCATAAATCAG